>Ga0307479_10000313_pt1 | contig 44620 bp, 44 predicted proteins | sample atmos_gasesECM4C_FD_203743 | JGI IMG/M metagenome (GOLD analysis project Ga0307479, IMG submission 203743) | Hardwood forest soil microbial communities from Morgan-Monroe State Forest, Indiana, United States - atmos_gasesECM4C_515 | ecosystem: Environmental > Terrestrial > Soil > Temperate...
GAACGGAGGGGTGGGCCACATGCCTGGAAACAACTGTTGGTCGGTCGTGTGAAAGTTGAGGTCCTTCACCCATCCTCGTCGGATGGTTTCAGGATGACAGGCAAGAGGGCAGCGGGCAGGCGCGCCTTATCGGGCGCTCGTTGCCGCGGGTGCGGCTTGAGTTGGCTTAATGTTATGGTTCATGCGGAAAAAGTTAGCCGGGTCGTATTTGTTTTTCAGGGCGACCAGGCGGTCGTAATTGGGCCCGTAAGCTGCCCGCGCGAACGCGTCTCCCTCATCCGAGACGTAGTTACCATACGAACCCTCGACCAGAAACGGCCGCATAGCCTCCCAACAGGCGCGCGTCCATTGAATATTCTTTTCCGAGTCAGACGGATCTGCCCAGTTCGACCACGCAATGAAGTTGTACGAGTACTGTCGATGAGGAAAAGCAGTATCCGTGGCTGCGACGCGGGTAGCCGCACCGTGCCAATGTTCGAGGAAAGGAGCAGCTGTATAACGAGAGGGACTCTTGCCCGCGAACGCCGCGATTGCCTCCATGGCTTCATCGCTCAGGGTACGGAGGAAGTTCGATTTCACGTACGTCAGGCGCCCCGGCGGAAAGAACGGGTCAAACATGCTTTGGATTTGCAGGTAGCTCATAGCGCCAAGGGCGTCGGCCACCGGTGAACCAAACGTCCGCAAAGGCTTCAACACCTTTTCACCTTCGGAGATGGACCCGCAGTAACACGCAGCGACGGCAAAGACCGGAAGGCCGTCCGGCAAGTTAATGGCAGCCGCCTGGATAACCAGTTCGTCGGGGCAGGTTTGCGCGAATTCGCGGAAGAAGCGCAAGACTTCTCCTGCTTTTGCGACGGGATAAAAAACCGCCCCTCCCAGCACTGGACCCACTTCATGCAGACGGTATTCCAGCGACGTTACGACTCCGAAGTTGCCGCTGCCGCCGCGCAATCCCCAAAAGAGGTCTGCGTTTTCGGAAGCATTCGCTGTGAGCAGGCGTCCGTCGGCGGTGACCACATCCGCGCCGATGACGTTGTCCACAGCGAGGCCGTACCTAGCATGCAAGTGGCCCCAGCCGCCACCGAGGGTCAGGCCGGCGATGCCAGTCTTGGAAACCACACCCAGGGTGGTGGCCAGGCCAAACGCTTGCGTCTCGCGGTCGAACTCGCCCAGCGTTAGCCCTGTCTCGGCACGCACGGTTCGCCTGGCAGGATCGACCCTAATGCCTTTCATGCCCGACAGATCGATCATCAGGCCGCCATCACAAACGGACTTCCCCGCGACGCTGTGACCTCCGCCCCGCACAGACACGAGAACATCGTGTTCGCGAGCAAAACGAACGCACGCGATCACATCGGCAGCGCCTGTGCACCGCGCAATGATGGCTGGCCGCCGGTCTATCATGGCGTTAGGAATTGTTCGGGCGGTGTCGTAACCCGGCTCACCGGGGCAGAATGACTGGCCTCGAAGAGATTCTCGAAACTTCTGCAGGACGGATTGCGGAATCATAGCAGAACTCCAAGGAATGTGCTGCCCAAAGCCAGCTCGATCTGGTCCATCGGGGAGCAGTGCTAGGGCACAAGATGCGCTCCGCGGAGCAGGTTGTCAAGGTTATCGAGCAGGGACTGTTGTTGCCGCCGGGAACCAGTGCAAGAGAAAACCTGGCCCGCTCGCCAAGATGCAAGTGTACGGGCGATGGATATCCCTCTCGGCTTATTTACTGCTTGGTAGCATGACGCGGCAAGAGCGCAAGAAGCGCTTACAAGTTTGAGATACTTCCCGATAGGCCTCATGCGATGGCTGTCCGTTGCCTGGGACTCGAAGAATTATCTGCGTCTCTCGACAAAAGTTGACGCCCCAGAAACCTTCCTGTGCGGTCGAGAGAATTGTTGAGGAGGCAATATGTCCGCTCGGCAAGGCCACGATGAAATCATTCTGGTGGCCGATGACAACGAAGCTAACCGCGAATTGCTCTCCGAACTGCTGACCGCAGAGGGCTACAAGGTAGTTACCGCAGCGGACGGCAAGCAAGCGCTGGAACGAGTGGCCAGCGACTCGGTTGATCTCGCGTTGCTGGATGTGGTGATGCCCCGCCCAACCGGATTTGAAGTTTGTCAGGCGATGAAGTCCAAGCCGGAAACCCGCTTGATTCCCGTCATATTGCTCACCAGTTTGAATAGCGACGCCGACCGCATCCACGGGATCATGTGCGGCGCCGATGATTTCCTCAACAAGCCAGTGAATAAGCACGAGCTGCTGGCCCGCGCGCATTCCCTGCTGCGCTTAAAGCACTTCACCGATGAGCTGGACAATGCCGAGCACGTGCTATTCAGCCTCGCGCTGAGCATCGAGGCGAAGGACCCCTATACCGAAGGACACTGCGACCGCCTTTCGAAATATTCCGTCGCGCTGGGGGAGAAACTGGGGTTGTCCGAGGAACTGCGAGTCGCTCTGCGCCGAGGCGGCCTCGTACACGATATCGGCAAGCTGGCCGTACCGGAGAGCATCCTGCTTAAACCCGGAGCGCTGACTCCGGAGGAACGAAAAATCATGGAAAAGCACACCATTGATGGCGAGCGAATTTGCACTCCGCTGCGATCCTTTCGCCATGTGCTGCCAATCATTCGGCACCACCATGAAAAGTGGGACGGCTCGGGATATCCCGACGGGCTGAAAGCCGAACAAATTCCCCTCACCGCGCGCATCCTTCAAGTCACAGACATTTATGATGCGCTGACCACCGACCGGCCCTACCGCAAGGCTCTTCCCTCGGAGAAGGCCTTTGCCATTATGCGGGAAGAGGTAAAGCGCGGCTGGTGGGACGCCGTCATTCTGGGTGAGTTTGAAAGAATCTTTCTTGGTTCTGAGCCGCTGCAGCCGGTGCGGTCCGTTAAATAACCTTTTTCGGGGGCTCCTTGGCAAGGCGGTGGATTCATGCGATGGCAACTAGAGCGGCGGCTTATCCTCACAGGATTCGCTGCGGCGGCGGTCATCCTGGTGTTCGTTGGGTGGGAATCGCACCGGGGCACGATCCGAGTCGAGGAAGCAGCCGACGCGCGAAAATACAGCTATGAAGCCCAGTTGGCGCTTGATGAGGTGCTGGCTCGGCTCGTTGACGCAGAAACCGGGCAGAGAGGCTATCTGCTGACGGGAGATGAGGCCTACCTTGAACCATATCGCGAAGCAATAAAGAACCTCGACCAGGTAATGGGCCAACTGAAAGTTCTCACTGCCGCCAATCCGAATCAACAGGAACACCTCCAGGCACTTGAGCCGCTCATAGAAAATAAATTGGCGGAACTCCAGATGACGATTGACCTTCGCAAGAAGGAAGGGCTTGCAGCCGCGAACCGGGTGGTCGTGGAGGGTTCCGGAAAGCAGTGGATGGACCAGATCCGCGTCGTGCTCGGAGAGATGAGAAAGGAGGGGAATGACCTCCGAAGGATTCGCGCTCAGGAGATGAAGGAGGTTTTGACGAGGACATCGCGTCTGGTCGTGGCCGGCAATCTTTTGAGCGTATTGCTGGTCTTACTGGTTTTCGCAGTCCTGCTCCGTACACTATCCAAACGCAAGCAGGCACAAGAAGCTCTAGCGAAGAGTGAAAAGTGGTTCTCTACCACGCTTGCGAGTGTCGGCGATGCGGTAATCGCCACAGACATGAACGGGACGGTGACCTTCATGAACTCCGTCGCCGAGTCGCTCACCGGGTGGACCCGAGCAGAAGCCACCGGCAAGTCCATGGATCTAGTGTTTGACATCGTGAACAAGGAAACTCGCCGTCCCGTCGAGAATCCCGTTAAGAAAGTCTTCCGCGCGGGGAAGGTTGTGGGTCTGGCAGATCACACCCTCCTGCTCTCCAAGAGCGGCAAGGAATATGACATTGAAGACAGCGCCGCGCCCATCCTGACGAATACAGGGGAGGGGTTCGGAGTCGTGCTCGTTTTCCGGGACATCACCGAAAAGAAGCGGGCAGAAGCGGAAACAAAACAGCAAAAAGACCTCCTGCAGATGATCCTTGGAAGTATCACGGAAGGCGTCGTCGTGGCCGACACTGATGGGAAGTTTCTGCTTTTCAATTCGGCCGCAGAGCGGTTCGTCGGGATTGGCGCTATCGACGCAACTCCCGACCAGTGGTCACAGCAATACGGCTCGTTTCGCCCGGATGGCGTTACCTTATTTCCACCCGACGAACTGCCTCTGGTTCGCGCCATGCGTGGCGAGAGCGTGGACGCCGTGGAACTCTTCATTCGTAACGCGAATGTGCCGGACGGCCGTTTGCTCAGTATTACCGGCAGGCCTTTGCGGGGCGAGGATGGCACGCTCAAGGGTGGAGTGGTGGTACTCCACGATATCACCTTGCAGAAGCGCGCCGAAGAAACCCTCGTCCGAGCGAAGGAAGAAGCGGAGCTCAGCACTAAGTTCAAGGATCAATTCCTCTCCACGATGAGCCACGAACTGCGCACCCCCTTGAACGCCGTTCTGGGTTTTTCCGACCTGCTCGCCGACGAACGTTACGGGCCGTTGAACGATCGCCAGCAACGATACGTCAACCATATACATGCCGGCGGGAAACACCTCCTCAAACTCATCAGCGATATTCTTGACCTCTCCAAAATCGAAGCGGGCAGAATGGAACTCACCCGCGAAGATGTGACGGTGGCGTCGGGGTTTGTCGAAGTAGTCAGCACTCTTTATCCGCTGGCGGAGAAGAAATCGCAAGCATTAGTCCAGCAGGTTGACCCCAACCTGCACGTTCACGCCGACGCGATGCGATTTAAACAAGTGCTCATGAACCTCGTCGGCAACGCCATCAAGTTCACGCCGGAACGTGGCCGGATCGAGCTGGCCGCGCGTAAGGTCGGCGACCGGGTCAAGATTGAAGTCCGTGACAATGGGCCCGGAATTCCAGCCGAACAACAACAGCGAATCTTCGAAGCGTTCGTCCGCCTGACAGAAAAGGGTAGCTCCACCGAGGGCACAGGCTTGGGACTAGCTATCACCTCGCGCCTCGTCGAACTGCACGGAAGCAAACTGGAGATCGAGAGTAAACCCGGCGAGGGCACCTGCTTCTATTTTTCTCTTCCCCTCATTGCCATCACTCCGGTTCAACCGACTCAGACGCCTGTAAACGTGCCAAGGGCGCGCCAAGCTCCGCGGATTCTGGTCATTGAGGATAATGCGGCAACGGGGCAACTCATCCAATCGCAACTCACTTCTTCAGGCTATGAAACCCTGAGATGCGGCCAGCCGGAACGCGCCACGGATATGGCCGCTGAACTCCAGCCGGATGCCATCACTTTGGACCTCCTCATGAAACCGGTTCACGGGCTGGAGGTTCTGCTGCAATTGAAAAATGACCCGCGCACTTCAAAGATCCCCGTCATCGTCGTGACCATCGTGGATCAGCCTGGCCTCGGAACGGCCCTGGGCGCCGACGAGTATCTGATCAAGCCGGTGGACAAGGCGACTCTGCTGGCCGCTGTGGAGCGCTGCCTGCAGTCTCGCGGGGGCGCAGCGCCGGCAAGGACCATTCTGGTGGTGGAAGATGATGTGTCTACTCTCGAGATGATTGTGGAGTTGCTCGAAGCCCACGGCTACTCCGTGAGTACTGCAACGGATGGTGAACAGGCCCGTGCCAGCGTAGCTCAATCCTTGCCCGAGCTTGTCATTCTTGACTTAGTGCTCCCCAAGATGAGCGGTTTTGAATTGCTCGCCGAATGGCGTTCCAATCCTCGCACCGCCGAGCTCTCCGTATTTGTACTGACCAGCAAGGATCTGACCAAGGAAGAAGAAAAGTACGTCCGCGCGCATGCCGAATCGCTTTTCCGGAAGCAGAATTCCTGGCGGGAACCGTTGATCAAGCAATTGGAGCGTGTGGTGACCTCCCCGTCCTTGGAGAACGCGTGAAAGGTTGCATCCTCATCGTCGAAGACAATCAGCTTAACCGCGAGCTGCTCCGCGACTCACACGCAGCCAGATCCGCCCGACCGTTCGAACCGGTACATCACGCACGGGAAAAAGTCGGATCCATACCTGCGGATGCTGGGCGGCGAACACATCATCCACGCTCGGGATGAAGATCCGCGGCTGCAGACCGCCAAAGTGATCGTGAATGATCCGAAGTTTCCGGGTCTCGAAGGCGTGGCATCGCCGGTCAGCTTCATGGAAGAGTGGTCTTCGCTGAAAGATTTTGCGCCCGATATCCACGTGATTCTTACGCTGGACACCCACGGCATGCACGGTGAGTGCTATCAGCGTGCTCCTTATCCGGTGACGTGGGGGCGGCTGCATGGCAAGGGAAGAGTTTTTTACGCGGCGATGGGTGACCGCCCGGAAAGTTGGGAGGATGCCTTGTTCTTGAACCTGCTTGACGGTGGAATTCGCTGGGCGATCACTGACGTGGATGCGCAGATTCCACCCAATTTGCAAGCTGCTGCCCCTCGCTACGCAGAAATCCCGCCGAAGAGCCCGCCAGAAAATTAGCTATTTCACCCAGAAAATATCGTAGGTGCGATCGAAGGCGACAAACATCAGGCAGCCCGCTTGCGATTTGCAGGAAAACCAGTGCTTCTCCTTGCTGGGCATCACGGCGAAGCCGCCCGCTTGCAGAAGGCGCGGAGAGAGGCCGTCCATTCCGGTCTCCACATCACCGCGAACGACGATCAACTGCTCTTCGGCGGTGTGATAGTGAAGGGGGACTTTGCAATCGGGCGCCGCGCGAAGAATGAATGTCGAAGCGCCCTTTGCCGGATCGCCGTTCTCCAGTGCGGAGTCGAGACACTTGACGTCGTCGTCGGGCTCGAACTTTACGTCTGAGAGTGGTCTGACGATGCCGTGATGCCGCTCCTGCGAAGAGAGCGACATTTCGGCTGCAAGAAACGTGAAACCAAGCAGCAAGACGCCAGGAAATTTGCTTTGAAGCGGATACGGAAAAACGTTCGTATTTTTCACGAAAACTCTCCTTAACCCCAGCCGGCATCCATATGGACGAACGATGCGCGCCGATGCTAGCATGATTTCGTCAGTCCTTCGGTGGGGCCGTGGCGCAGTTGGGAGCGCGCCTCGATGGCATCGAGGAGGTCGTGGGTTCGAATCCCATCGGCTCCACCAATTTCTTCACCACTTTTTCCTCGTATATGTATTGACTCGCAAACGCTCTGTTGCGCAACACCATGATAGATAGAGATGTCTGTCCCACGGATGTCGGGGTGCCCATCTAAGAAAACAATGAAACGGGCAAGCTACGCAGCCTGTCCGTTTTGTCTTTGGGAGATATTTGTGGGATAAAGTGTGGCGGCACGATCAATCCAGCAAACTGGCGGGGAGATGGCGAAACTCACTTTTCTTGGCGCGGCAGGATCCGTGACAGGCTCGAAATATCTTGTTGAGGCGGCGGGCAAGCGGCTGCTGGTGGATTGCGGATTATTCCAGGGAACGCAAGAGCTGAAAGACAGGAACTGGAAGCCGCTGCCAATCGATCCAAAAACAATCGACTACGCGATGCTGACGCACGCGCATCTGGACCACACTGGCTGGCTGCCTGTGCTGGTGAAGGCAGGATATCGCGGGCCGATCTTCGCGAATCCGGCGACCATCGAACTGTCAGAGATCTTGCTGAAGGATTCGGCGCACCTCCAGGAAGAAGAAACACAGCACGCGCAGCACAATAAGTCGAGCCAGCACCCCGAGTCGCAGGCGCTTTACACACCGGAAGATGTCGATCCCGTGCTGAGGTTATTGAAACCGATGCCGCGAAGCGGCAGCTTTGACATCGCTCCGGCGTTTCGTGTGACGTCGTTTGACGCCGGGCACATTCTCGGGTCGTCCAGCCTGGAACTGACGATCACGGAGAATGGAAAAAAGACCGTGGTGGTTTTTTCCGGCGACGTTGGGCGGTACAACCAGCCGATCCTGAAGGACCCAACGACGCCGAGTTCAAACGCCGATGTGCTGCTGTGCGAGTCCACCTATGGCGACCGCGAGCACCCCGGCGGAGACCCCGCGGAATTGCTGGCCGACATCGTGAACCGCGTGGCGAAGCGCGGCGGGTCGATCGTGATTCCGGCATTTGCGATCGGTAGAACGCAGACTTTCATGTACTACCTGCGGCAGCTTGAGGACCAGCAGCGCATTCCGCGGCTGCCGGTGTATGTGGACAGCCCGATGGCCCTGAGCGCGACGGATTTGTACTTAAAGCATCGCGAGGACCATGACCTGGAGTTTTCTCGGGAAGAGAGCAGCGGCAAAGGCGACCCGCTGAGCGTGCATGAGTTTCATCTGGCGCGATCCGTGGAGGAATCAAAGTCCATCAACAGTGTGAAAACGCCGTGCATCATCATCTCAGCAAGCGGAATGGTGACCGGCGGGCGCGTGCTGCATCACCTAGCGCAACGCCTGCCGGATCCGCGAAATGCCGTGATCCTGGGGGGATTTCAAGCCGAGGGAACGCGCGGGCGCGCGTTGCAGGAAGGAGCCAAGGTGCTGCACTTGTTCGGCCAGACGGTTCCCGTCTGCGCGGAGATCGTGGAGATGGGACAATTTTCCGCACACGCCGGCAAGAGTGAATTGTTACGTTGGCTTGCGGCCCTGCCTGCCCCGCCGAGGCAGACGTATTTGACCCACGGAGAACCGGCCGCTGCGCAGTCCCTGCAGCAGGCGATCCAAGAGAAGTTTCATTGGAAGGCAGCCGCCGCGAAGTACTTGGACACTGTGGACTTAGGATAGGGCAGCCTCCCTATCCCAAACGCGGACGAAGAGTTATTGCCCCGGCATTTGGCTGCGCGGATTTTCGGTTACGACTCAACCGTCCCAAGGGTGGGATGGGAGCATGGATCTGCCCCTCAAGTATTTTCATCAATCCAGGAAACTTTTAAGGGGCTGCCATCGTCTATACGGGCAAGACCACTCGCGGGGTAGGGGGCTAACCACCACAGGGCAACCGACCGTCGGTCCTCTACCCCATACTCATTCTGCTGTATTTACAACGACTTAACTGACGGGAAGTGCTGGCAAGACTACGAAGCGTTTCATTGTGTTACAAAACAAATACGCGGCGGACATTCACTTGGATATAAAATTGCACCATTGCGCTATATAAATCATTGCTCTGCGCTTGGAGGTGCGCCATGAACAGGGGGCTGTGTCCCAGGTGTGACTCGAGGAACGTGTATCGACGATCTTTCACTTTTTGGAACGCGAGTTTTGCAGATATGATGATTATCAAGTTGGGGCGTAGAGTCTACCCGGACCGCTACGTCTGTGTGGACTGCGGCTTCATGGAAACCTACCTGAGCGATCCTACTGCGCGAACCACAATTGCGCAAACCTGGACGCGAGTTGCCTCTTCGTGAGCACCCTTGCGGTTTCTTGGCTACGCATGTGAATCCACAGCCCTAGATGCCGCGAATCTCAAGAATGTGATGGAATTGGGGCAGAAAGAGACATCTTGTTAAAGGCCTCCGCCCGTATGCGCAAACGCTGAGCCTAGCGGAGTTAGCGGCGAGCGATATGTTCTGCCAAGTGGGAGAGCCGCTCTTCCGCCGCGGCGAGAGTGGATTCTTTTTTGCAGAAGGTGAAGCGGACCTGAGTAGCGCCGTCGCGGGCCTCATTGTAAAAGCTGGAGCCGGGAACCACGGCCACGCCGACCTGCTCCACGAGAAATTTGGCGAATGAAACGTCCCGCGTGTCGGCCGGGAATTGCACTGAAGGAAAATTGAAGCGGGAGATGTCCGTCATAATGTAGTAGGCCCCACGGGGTTTGAAGACGGTGAAGCCAGCGCCGGTAAGAATTTTGAGGAGGCGCTCGCGGCGCGCGGCGTAATCCTTGGCCAGCTTATCGTAGTACGACTGGGGCAAATGGAGCGCGATCGCGCCTGCCTGTTGCAGGGGCGCGGCGGCGCCGACAGTTAGAAAATCGTGCACCTTGCGGATGGACTCTGTCGCCTCGGGCGGAGCAATAGCCCAGCCGACGCGCCACCCGGTGACGCTGTAGGTCTTTGACAGGCCATTGATGACGATAGTGCGATCGCGCATGCCGTCGATGCGGGCCATAGAAATGTGCTCCGCGCCGTCGTAAAGGATGTGCTCGTAAATTTCGTCGGTGATGCAGAAGGCATTCCAGCGAACGCAGAGGCCGCGGATGAATTCGAGCTCAGCGCGGGTGAAAACTTTTCCCGTGGGATTGTTGGGCGTGTTGAGGATGATCGCTTTGGTATGCAGGCCGAAAGCTGCCGCAAGCTCCTTCTCATCGTAAGACCAGTCGGGCGGACGCAATTTGACAAAGCGCGGCGTGGCGCCGGAAAGAATCGCGTCGGGGCCGTAGTTTTCGTAGAACGGCTCGAAGACAACGATCTCGTCGCCGGGATTGATGATGGCCATCATGGAGGACATCATCGCTTCCGTGGAGCCGCAGCACACGGTGATCTCGCGTTCGGGGTCGACGCGGATACCCTGGGTGCGTTCGAATTTTTCGACGATGGCGTCGCGCAGCGGCTTCGCGCCCCAGGTGATGGCGTACTGATTGATGTCATCGGAAATGGCTTGCCGCGCGGCTTCTTTGACTTCGGCAGGCGCGGCAAAATCGGGAAAGCCTTGCGAGAGATTGACGGCGTTGTGCTTCAGGGCCAGGCGGGTCATTTCGCGAATCACGGATTCGGTGAACTGTTCGGCTTTCGCGGAAAGCGTGCGCCGGGCGACTTGGGACATGATGGAATCAGGCCGTGAGCTCATCAAACCAATACTCCTGAGAATCCAGCAGGAAACTCAACTGCAAAAAAATCAAAAACCGCCTGCGAAAGTCCCCGACCGGGTCAGGGCAGGCCGAGGCCGCTACATTTTCCGCTGATCGGCCTTGCACCCGACTAGCGACCGCGGCTTGCAGTGGTAGCCGCGGGCGCACTGCCGGACCCATAAATCATCCGGTAGACTTCGGCATTGCGCAAGACGATTTGCACGTATTCGCGAGTTTGCGTGAAGGGAATCGATTCCACGAGCTCAGGGATCTCCTCATAGTTGCGTTCCGCGCGCCAGGCCGCGATGCGGTCTTCACCGGCGTTGAACGCCGCGAGGGCGTATTCGGGAGCGCCGGTGGCGCGCAGCAGTCCGGCGATATAGCGCATACCTAGCTCGAGATTGTAATCGGGCTCAAAGAGCTTGTTGCGGGAATAGCGAACCTTTAGCTGCTTCGCAAGAAGCCTCCCGGTTTTCGGCAGAACCTGCATGAGCCCGATGGCGTCGGCGTAAGAGACGGCGTCCGCTTGAAAGGTGGATTCTTGCCGCATGAGGCCGACGGCGAGCATGGGGTCGAAATCGTTCTTGGCGGCTTCCCGGCGGACAGCCGCCTCGTAGGGAAATGGATAGAGAACCTTCCAGGCGGTGACGGGCACTTCGTCGAATTTGCGCGCATCGAAATTCGGCACGATGATTCGGCCGTACGCTATCCCGGCGCCGAAATGTCCCTGATCGAAGGCGGCCTGCGCAGCTTCCAGCAAGAAGCGCGGAGAGCCGGTAGCGAAGAAAGCGTTCTTCAATTCCTGCTCAGCGGAAGCGTCAAAGGCGATGGTGCGGAGAGCTTGCGCGCGAGCCCAGCGGTCGGAAGCTGCCACCGGGATGGGTTCATCGAAAGAACGCAGTGCAGGCGCAGGCGGTATTTTGCCAAGTATTTCTACCGGATCTGCGTCGCCGGGGCCCAGTTGAGCGAGGCGCGACACGGCAGCATGGCCGAAGTAGGTTTGCGGGAAGCGTTCCACCGCTTTGTTGTAATAAGCGCGAGCGGTCCCCGAGTTCCCCGCGCGCTCAGCGTTGCGGCCGAGCCAGTAGAGCGCGTCGACGGCGTAGGCAGAAGCCGGATACTTGACGAGGAACGCGCTGAGCCGGGCATCGCAATCGGGCTGGCGATTCAAGTAGGTGACCCAGGCGATTCGCCACTCCGCATTGAAGAAATTCTTAGCGTCAGGAAACTCCTCCAGCATCCGCTCGTAATAACTGACGGCCTTGTTGCGGTCGAGTTCGACCCAATAGTAGTTGCCCGCCGCCATCAGGGCTTCCTCATTCCATTTGCTTCGCGGATATTTCTCTGAAATCTGCCCAAGTGCGGAGAACATCTCGGCATCTTTCTTGGCCGTGCGTTCGGCCTGCGAAAGCGCGTAGAGACGCTCGGCGTCGACCTCTGGATCCGGCGTCTTCAACGAAGCGATTAGGGATGGCGAGCCCTTGAGCTGCACGCGGCATTCGGCGACGCGAAGTTGGGCACGCTGCCGCGTGGCATTTGCAGGATCGCGAAGCATGGTGAGGAGCTTTTCAAATTCCGCGCGGGCTTCCTTCCACTTGTGCGCCTCGAAAAACGCCTGGGCGCGCTGCTCCTGAATGCCCGCGCCGGGATAGGGATATTCCTTGCCGAGCGCGTGCATAATTTGCGAAAGCGCGGGGCCGGCGGCTTTCGCTTCGTCGGTTTGGGAATATTTGTAAAAAAGCGTTTGATAGTCCTTCGCGGCTGGAACGAGTTGGTGCAGAGACCGCAGGGCGTGCGCGCGCTCAAGAAGCAGCGCGGGCTTTGTCGAGGTAGCGGCATAGGTATTGAACGCGTCAATGGCTTCCTGTGGGCGGCCGACTTCCACCGCATAAGCTGCAAGGGTCTCAAGAAGCTGTTCCTTCATGGCGGTGTTCGGGTATTCGCGCTGAATGGTCTGTAAATCGCGGTACGCCTCCGCTGTGCGTTTGAGCGCGTGCTTCGCCTGCGCTGTCCAAAAGAGAGCGTATTCGCGGAGAAGCCCGTCGTTCTGCGCTTTGATCAACCAGCCAAGCGCCTGCGCCGTGCGGTTTTTGTTGTAGTCGTCATAGCCAAGGGCCAGAGCGGCGCGCGCGCCCCACATGTTTGTCGTGTTGTTGATGGCGAAGGCAGAGAGTTTATCGTACGCGCCGGGCGTGGCCGAATGAAGCGCACGAGCGAGATCCGAGAGTTCTTTCTGCGCCGCTGCGTCTTCGGGTGTGTCCGTTGCAATTTCCGGCTTGGAAATATCGGGCTTGCAGCCCACGCGGCAGGGGACGGGCTGAGGCTTGTTGGACTTTTTCCTTTTGTGCTTCGGCGCCTGGGCCGAGAGATCAATCGGGCCCGGCAGGACTAAGCAGAGACTCAGCGCAACCGCGCAGATGCGGAAAATAAGAGAGCCTCCCCGCCGCGCTCCAAATGTCCGGCGCGGGAACTTGCTCCCGAATAGCTTAGTGTTGGCGGGCGTGGTTGGCGTAGGGATACTCGCCGAGGGCATGCGGGTCGCCATCGGCGAGAATTTCCACCATCCAGCGATAAAAGTAGTCCACCGGATGATCCATGATGGGTCTGAAGCGACGGTCGTATTCTCGATGAGCTTTTTCAATGTCGTCTTTCAATCTGATGCAGAGATCTTTCTTTTCGCGGCCTAGGCGTACCTGCTCCGGCCGCAACATCTTAATATCCTGCATCGAAACTTTGGCAACGCGATTTGCGCGCCTGTGCAATTCCTGCTCTTCCGGAGAGAGGCGGTTAACGTCGAACTCCCCTTCATAATCGGCTTGCGCCGTTGCGGCGTCGGCAGCTTCCGCAGCAATGTCTGGTTCATTTTCTTCCGGCAGTGGCTCGGTGACAAGTTCCAGTTCCGGTTCGGGCTCGGGAGGAGGAGGAGGAGCGACGGGCGCGCGTTGCGCCTTCGACGCCATCGGCACAGGAATGGAGGGCTGAGGGCGCTGCGGTGCGGCAGGTTGCTCCGCCACGGCGATGCCGGCGAGGCGGGCCATCTCCGCTTCATAGGGAGGCCTTTGCCCGGGCTGGAGGGCGACGGCGACGAACCTCGAAAGTACATCCAAAACGGCGGAAAGCGAAGCTGCGGCCGTTTGCGCGCGCAACATGGACGGGATCGCGTTCGTCGGCTTGCTGCTGGAGCAGGCGGCCACGACGTCCCCCACCGCCTGATGGAGCTCATCCGAGGAGCGCTTGAGGCGCTCCAGATTCTCACGGAGGGCGCGTGAGACAGCTTGTTCCATCGAGCTGGGCGGGTTCGGATCTTGTGCCATACCGGTTTTCGGGGGCGTTTCGCCCGAAATCTCCCGTTTTGCAATTCTGGAAGGTGTACCGCATTGAGTCAACCGCCCACGCGTACCGGTGTGCCTAATTGTTGCTTACGCGCAACGGCATAAAGACTCGACCCTTTCCAGGTGAGGCGGAAATTGCCTTCCCGAGAACAGCCGCAAGGGGTGTCCGCGCCGCAGGGATGGTAGAATAGAGTAGTACCACGGGGGCGACACGGTTTCGACGGAAGCTGTCGCGGCCCGAAGGCATGCCGGGACCCACCTGCCCGTAACTTGGTGGAAACTAGAAATGCCAACAACAACTTGGCACTTGCTGCTTAATTAATTAAGCGCACGCTTCCCCGGGCTTTGCTCATGGGCCCGGTAAGAGGCGTCACACAGTGAGCTGGCCTGAGCCTTTCGGTCCGTAAGGGTCGGGCGAGAACCATCGGACTAGTCGGCTGCGTTTCTTGCTCATTCTGAGCGCGGCGGGCGAAACAAACGGAATTGAGCTAAGCATGTAGGCTTCGGTTCGTAGCGCTTTTCGGACGGGGGTTCGACTCCCCCCGCCTCCACCATTCTAAATTGCTGTCCTTATTGAATTTGTTGGACAAGGGTTCCCCCATCTAGCGAATATCGCGCGTATTTCTCTTGCACGAGACGAACGTCTGCTTCCAATTGCTCCTGCCGCTCACGCACCCACCGGGCATAGTGTCGCAGTGTAACTGTGAGACTACTGTGACCCATGAGAATGGCAACGCGTTCAGGCGGAATACCCGCAAGCAAGTATCGCTTCGCGAAAGTGTGACGGAAACGATGCGCGCAGCCATTCGGAAGTCCGGCTAGTCGGAACAATCTCTTCAGGCTGCGTTGCCAATCTCCTACACAGGATTTCAACTTCCCTCGCCCGCTCCAAAAGAAGTACTCTGTCGACGTGCGCTTTACCATTTGAAGCTCTTCTAGCAAACATCCAGACAACGGTAGGCATACACTCGTTCCAGTCTTCTCTGTGCGAAGGCAGAGCCTGCCATTCACGATACTATCTCTCCGCAACTGAACTGCATCACCGAGACGCAACCCACTTTCAAGTAAAAGATGTACCAGCGTCCGTAACCGTTCGATATCGGTGTTGCCCCTTCGAGGATACTGAGAGAAAGCAACCAAGATTCTTTTCACCTCTTCTTCGCTAAATGGCTCTCGAGGTGGATCTTGGGTTTTCCGTGGCTTTAGCCTGCCAGCCGGGTTCTCAAGAATCCAACCGCTCTCCCAGCAAAATCGGCCGAATGCCCTCAGTTCTTCAAGCCTCTTGTTTGCCGAGGTGCCGCGGTGAGGCAAGGTTGCTCGAAACTGGCGAAGCGCATCCACACTGACGTCTCTAATGAGCAGTATTCGACTCCGCTCTGCAAAGTTTCGGAGGCGCCGGAAAAGTAGGCGGTACTTGTACAATGTTGCCTCACGGAGACCTCGCGCGCTGCTATCTGCCAAGAACTTCTCGCAGGCAACACTTAACGTAACCAGTTCCGCTGTCGGGGGCTGCTCAATGACCTCCCCGGTCACTTCCATTTCTCGGACGATGTCGAGCGCCACATCACGATTGCGCGTCCGCAGAGACTTGTTCCAGCGTTTGCGGTCTATCACCCCGTCAACCCACCATGTGCAACGACAGCTGTCCCGGCTCCGCCCTGTGCCGTGATGGATGCAGGACTTCTGATGCCCACGATAGATCCGCAATCTGACGCGCCGATACTTTATTAACATAATAGATATCTCCATAAGGAGTATTCTATTTGTTAATTCGCAACGGCAAAGACGATTCTGCGTGGACCCGAGCGGCTACGCTCGCGGGAATACGGAGTGTGATGTACTGGCGTTTACCGGGTTTCACGCTTCGGAGAATTACCACACCTGGCTCTTGTGCGAACCTACGACGGATGTAATCCGCACTCAAGCTCCATTGTCTGCCAAGTTGTGCCGGTGTGTAGTGCTCTTCTCGAAATACCTCAGTTTCAATTTCTGACATACGCGCCCCTCCACTTTGGGAGGTAGGTTGTCAGGTCAAATTCAATCAGGCGCTTGAGTTCAGAAGTTGAACGGCAAGAGAGTAACAGGCGGTGGTGCAATTGCAAAGACTTTTCGAAACCATGTTAAAAATTCTTCTGAATTGTAAATCGCTAGAATGGCCCAAATTGCCAAATTGAGGCTGAACGTGAATCATGCAAAAAAGCCTTGCACAAGAGATCATCGCCTCTCCATTTCAGGCTGAACCAACGCAGAATTCAGTTCCCTAGTGCTTCACGCGTATTACGTGCCAAGTGACCAGTATCGCGCGCCGTTGCGTTTTCGACCGCACCGACGATGTACGCCTTTAGCGACATCCTCCTGCTCGCCGCACACTCCTTAGCGAGCCAATAAAGGTCATCTGGGAAGTTTCTGAGATTGAGAGGCCTAACATTCAGTTTCCTTTTCTTGCTACTCATATTATAATTAGTAACAAAGATTGTTTTGTCTGTCAAGCGTCCGGTAGCGAATGTCCTAGAGGCATCGAATGTACAGATTCAAATCGGGGAAATTTGCCGGCAAGACAATGGAGCAAGTCCTTCTTCGAAAGCCAGTGAAGTTGTACCGTCTTTTAAAATGGGCAGAGAGAGAATCAACTCTGCCGAGGATGCAAATCCATTTTGAGCGGCTTCGAAAGAAACTGAGCCGTGCTGAAAGCGTAGAAAAGTGTGATGAACCGGACTGCAAGAGGCGCGCGAAATGGTTGACGCTCCCTCATTCGTATCCTGTAGGCTGGCTGCCGCAACCTTATTACTGGTGTGACGAACATGGTCCGCACGAGACAGACGGCATCAGCCCAAAATTTCTAATCAACTTTGACGTAATTCGTGTGTTCAGGGACAAACGGGGCCAGAAGGAAATCAGCAAATGCATCAGGTATGCTCTAGGCATCAAGAAAGGAACTCGAATTACCGAAGGATTTGCCGCACAGTGGTTCGCAAATCTTCGGAGTGCGTAAAAATCTTTATTCCGTAGCTGGAGGGAGTTGACGAGGTCTGGGTGGGATTCGCACCCGTGCCCGGTATTGGCAGGTCGTAAGTTATTCATTCTACGTAACGCCAGAAACGCTAAAAACGCCAAAAACACCCTACTTGGTTACGCGGCGGCTACGTGGATCGGAGTGGAGCCTGGAGGCAGTGCGCTACCGATTCGCCGGAATCAAAAAAAGTCTGCATATACGAGGGCCGTCTAAGTTAAAAGGTGGAGCCCTCGTTTCTGGCCAAAAACCGGCTGGCGGAGAAGGTATAGACCGCGGTCAAGTCTATCGAAGACTCATCTCCCTCTCCACGCCAGGGCCACGGAACCCGCGATCTATAAGACATATCAACCGGCTCCGCTCGCTTAATTCGTCTGTATCGTCTAGACGTAAACGATTGGTTCCATGGGGAGCTTAGACAGCATCTCAACGCCGTTGTTCGTGATCAGAAGTGTGGAAGAACAAATCGTCCTCACACCACCATCACCCGGCACGACAACGTTGGGGTGCCAACTGATTACCATGTTTGGCTGAAGGATTATGCCTTTCGTACCCTCGGAAGTGATTCTCGGACCTTCGTGGTTTTGCTGACCGATGAAGTGTCCAATCAACACGGTCGAGCCCTCGGCATAGCCCTTGCTCTTGATATAATTGTTAGTCTTTTCGTACACGTCCCTTAGTTCTCGACCGGGTTTCATCTCCTCCAGGGTAATCTGAAAAGCCTCGTAGATCACTTGGGCCCCACGCTTCTGGGAATCAGGAATATCTTCCGGTTTGCCGACCGCAAAGGTAAACATCCGCTCGGTCTGGTAACCGTGATATACGATTATTGGTTCGCACAGTACGATATCGCCCTTAGCGATTGGCCTGTTCTGGGCCTCGGTTGCCCAGATCCCGGCAGAGTAGGGTGCCGCTCCGAGGATCAACATACTCGCGTCAGCTCCGCCCTGCATCATCGCGTGAAGCACTTCCGTGAAAATGTCCGTATCCAACGTGCCCGGAACGAGCATTTTCTGTATAAGCGGGATAGCGACTTCATCGCTGATCCTGGCCGTATATTTCATCAGCGCGATTTGGGCTTCATTCTTGACGTAGATTTGGTTCCAAAGCACTTCGTTTGCGTCTATTACGCGCAGATCGGGAAGAACACCCTTAAAGTATGCAGGTAACATCCAGTCTACTTCCCCGCCCGCCAACCCAATCTTGCCTCGAGTTAATTTCCTATCTTTCAGTGTAGTGACGAGTTCCTTGTAAAAGTTTTCGCTAGTCGTCTCGGAAACAGGATCTTTCCTCACGTCGACCACATCGTCTATCCAAAGCGTTCTCTTAGCGAAACGTGCGTGAGCAGAGCTATACATCTGAACAAACAGCTTAGGCGCCCCTTGAGCCGGCAGGAAGACCACTCCAGGCTGCGCAGATGACGGATGGTAGTTACAGACATACCCCTCGTAGTCCAAGCACCGATTGCTGATGACCAGCGCATCGAGGCCTGCTTTTCTTACCGCATCTTGGAATTTGCTGATTTGCTTTTGGCCGTACTCTTTTGAAGCGAGCATCGCCACCTCTGGCGGTGCGGGGTGTTTTTGTATAAGGGGCGGCTGATCGCTCGCTAACCGACCGAATGCTGGCGTCGTTACGACCGCAGCTCCGGCGCACACTCCAGCTTTTAGAAGTTCTCTGCGGCATAAATGTCTGTTTAAGACGTTTTTCTCTGCTTGGCCTTGCGTGGTTGTCGTATGCAATCCTCGTTTTGGTAGACTGCTTCCCCGCCAGTTGTTCTTCAACATTGATGCTTCTCCCTTTTCCTTGTCTTTTAGCTTTACAGTGGCCCAAAAGATCTAGGTCGATCTATCGGAATTCGCGGTTAGGTTATTATTCCACGGCCCCCGGAAGCGCCCCTATATGCCCTAAGCAGCCCCGCTCCTGCGGCTCCGAAACAACTGCGCCCCGCCCCGGAATGCCGATAGCCTCTCGGCGTTACAGTGCCGGGTGCGGTAAATAGCCCATCCCTCACCGATTCATATGAACGCAACTCGCCCTCATACAGCTAGAAGTGGAACTTCACGGCGAACTGAATCTGGCGCTCAGGCACGGAGGTCGCAAGAACGTGGCCGAGGGACGGGGAGTTAATGTCAAAAACGGGAATTGAGAAGTCTGGATGGTTGAAAAGGTTGAAAAACTCCCCTCTTAACTCGACACGGGTCGCCTCGGACGTACGAAAAGATTTGAAAATGGAAAAGTCGATGGTCTTGATCGCGTCCGCAAAAGTGATATTCCGACCGGAGTTGCCAAATCCCCCTCCTTGAGGGACCCTCTGGAAGCAAGCTGTGTTGAACCATTCGTTTACCGTATGACTGAAGGAATTCGGATTACAAACAACATTTGGCCGATCGCCCATGCTATTAGTGAGAGAGGGGTCGGAACTGTCGTACACGGTAAATGGGCTTCCGCTTTGAAGCGTGATGATCCCGTTTACTTGCCAGTCCCCGGCTAGATACTTAATGAGGCTCGTAGCGTTTCTTTTAAACGGCAACTGATACAGGAAATTGGCTACGAAGCGGTGGCGTGCATCGAAAGCGGCCAAGCCACGCTCCGCTGCAAGATCATAGCTATTCTGCGGTTGGACTTGGCCGAGAATGTTATAGGAAAAGTCGTTCATCGAGCTAGAGTCGATGGCTTTCGAAAACGTGTAGGAAAATTGGTACTGAAGCCCGTTCCGCATGGCGCGGGTGAGTTCTGCTTGGAGGCCATGATAGCTCGATGAGAATCGCGACGAGAACAAAAGATTTCCCGATAATCCTGGGTTCGGCAGACGTGCAGTCTCGTTCGCTAGGGTGTTCGTGGTCTGGCCATTGCAAGGCTTGGTCGGGGTCGCGATACATGCTTGGGCCTGGTTGATCGGTCCCGTTAGTTTAGTGCCCTTGGTTCCCACATAGCCGATTTCGAGCAGCATTGATCCCGGTATCTGCTGCTGCACGGTGAGGTTCCATTGTTGCACGTACGAGGTTCGGTTATTCGGATCGACGAACGTGGGGCTCAGAGGCGGAGGGGACGAAACCGGAAATGTGATGGGCGGGTGGTAGGGTGACTTGCCAAAGTAGGGGTCTGCCAGCGCGTGCACACCAGGCAAGAACGGGGCCTCGGCAGGGCGAACACCGGGAGTGCCGTCGGTGCTGTTGATTACGCCGTCTAAGGCGGTTGCATCATCGAAGATGCCGTAGCCAGCCCGGATGCTCGTCTTTCCCCGATTCGTGGGATCCCAGGCTAAGCCGATGCGCGGTTGGAAGCCGTTGTAATCCGGGGCGATGATACCCTGCCTGACGCCTTTGTCGTAACCGGCCAAGACAACCCCTAAAGGCAGGGCAGGGTCGTAGGTCGATTGCTGGCCCTTAATGAACGTCGCTAGCCGAGGGTGCCCGATCCGAAAAATATTGGGATCCGTGAATGGACCGAAGAAGTCCCAACGCAACCCGTAGCTGAGCGTGAAATTTCTGCGCACACGATAGGAATCTTGGAAGTAGCCGGCGTAGGACCAGGCGCGAAAGTTTCTTATGGGGTCGCCCTCAACCTGTAGGAATAAGAGAGGCGCTCCAAACAAATAGTCGGCAAAAGCGTTGCCTGTAACCGCTCCAACGAAGAAGAACTCTCCCTGCGTGAAATTGCCCGTGTCAACGTTAACCATCAAGCGATCAAGTTCGCCGCCGATGTGCAGGAAATGACTTCCCTTTTGGTAGGAAACATCGTCAGCCCATTGGAAGATGTTATTATCTTTGGTGAAGTCCTTTTGCCCCGGAGTGCCGGCCGGGGCGATACCATTCACAGAGAAGGCGGGCAGGGAAGGTAATTGAGTCACAGGATATGTGAATCCGAAAGCGGCTGGGTTCTCGTGACTCACAAGCAGATTATTTCCGAAGGTGTTGTGAAGAAACGTAAACCGGGCCACGTTCACCAAACGGTCAGAAACAAGGAACGTGTCGGAAAACACAAAGTCCTGAGCCCTGGTGGGGTCCGTGGACGGGAATCCAGGAACGCCCGAACCGGAGCTGAGGCCCGCACCAGCAGCGCCGGCAATCGGCTCGAACTCCCTCCCATCGTCAAAGGCGTAACGGCCCGAAAAGCTGTTCCGTTTCCCGATATGATCTACCTTGATAAGAAACTGGTCGTGGTCCAGCGTCAAAATCGGCGCCGCCTGATATACGGCCGTGCCCACATTTGGCTGAGGCCAGAGCTTATTGATTAGTCCGGGGGCCACCGGGTCCATGCAAGAGGGACTGATTTGGTTACCCGTAATGCAGCCGCCGATGGGGTCTCTCAAGGGCGTGTTTAAGCTCGCAAAGTTTCCGGCGCGTTCGGCATCGGATGGAACGATCGAGTTCAGGATCTCCCCGGCCTTCTGTCGAAACCCTTCATAGTTTCCGAATATAAAGGTGTCCTTTCCAAGCCTGCCGATTTTTAACGGGCCCCCCAGCGCAACTCCGAACTGGTGCCTTCGGAGCTCGGGCTTGTTGGATAGAAAAAAGTTACGCGCGTCGAGGGCTTCATTGCGCCCGTAATAATACGCAACGCCATGCACGTGGCTGGTTCCTGACTTGGTAACGATATTGATGATGGAACCCCCTCCTCGCCCGTACTCGGCCGTATACATATTGGTCTGGGCCTTAAACTCTTGAATTGCGTCCGGGACAGGTACGACCGCCGCTGTATTCAGCACCGGATCGTTGTCCAACGCGCCGTCAATGAGTACGGCGTTCATCGTGTTCCTGGCGCCATTCACGTAGGGCATGATCTGGACGCCACCGGGCACATCAGTGGGGGAGCCCTTCAGTGTGATCGGCGCGTAGTTAACAGTTACGCCGGGGATTAGATAGGAGAGCTGAATGAAATCCCGCCCGTTTAGCGGCAGGTTATTGACGGTCTGCTCTTCGACAAGCCCTCCTAGGGTTGCCTGTTGGAGTTCAACTTGGGCCGCGGGGTTCGCATTGACCTCGACGCTTTCAGTCACGCTTCCCACCTGCAGCGAAATGTCCGCACGGGTGGGTTGGGAAACCGCGACCACAACCCCACGGCGCGTGTATGCCTTGAAGCCCGAAGCTTCCACCGTGACCGAATACGGGCCCACCGGCAGATCGGGGACCTGAAATTCACCCGAGCTTCCAGCGGGAACTACTCGCGAGAGCCTGGTTTCCTCGTTGACAACGGTCACTTTCGCATTAGGGACCACAGCCCCGCTTTGATCGGTGGCAGTTCCGTAAATACTTCCCGTGTTGAGTTGTGACCAAACGTTGGTCGAAAGGGCGATCGCACAGAGCATCGGCACCAGCACAACAAAAAGCCTGCTGTTAAACCTCGAAAAACAACGAAGCATGGCTAGCCTCCAGGCTGGGGGTCCTCCGCAGTCCCGGCCAAAGGTCTCAGTTCGCTTAGGCCGCTCCACGTGGTCCCCGGCAGTGTTGACGACTTCTGTGCTTTGGGCATCTCACCCGAGGTAAATGTTGAACCCGAACGGGGCGAATGCTAATACGGACACCAAATTTCCCTCCTTGATTTTTTGATTAGCATATGATTAGAAGAAGGTGAGTTTCCGCCGCCCCGTCCCCAGCCCCGGGGCTCACGACCAGCGTTAACAGTAGAAGTAATTTGCTTCCCCGATGAGGCCATGTCCGCTTGGAGAGGACCTCATCCAGTCAGGCCGTGACCCTAAGGAGCGTGCCCGTGAGGACGAGAACCTGGAGAAAAGGGAATCTGTGCGTGGGTTCTTTGCTGGTGGACCTATCTACTGGAGAGGTGCGGAAACCATCCGGTAAGATATCGAAGTTGCCTCCGCAGCCCTGCAAGGTTCTTTCCCTTCTGATTGATCGCCGCGGCCAGATGCTAAGCCGGACGGAAATCCGGGAACAACTCTGGGGAAGCCTGACCTTTGTCGACTTCGAAAAGGCCATCAACTTTTGCATCAGGCAGATACGTAAGGCCTTGGGGGACAGTGGCAGCAGTCCTCGCTATATCGAGACATTGCGGCGCCGCGGATTTCGCTTGGTCTCTCCCGTGCGCGGGGTTGGTCCTGCTTCCCGGCCGGGATACGTTTCTGTATCCTCTAGCAGGCTGGCGGTGCTGCCTTTTGGGAACTGCAGCGGGGACCCGCAGAATGATTATCTGGCAAGCGGGATCACCGACCTCCTCGTCACGGAGCTCGGCCACCTTGGGAGCCTGCGTGTTCTCTCCGGTACCTCGGTGATGGGATACGACGTCACCGCCCAGCCTGTGACCGAGATCGCGGCGGGGTTGGGCGCGACCTTCGTCGTCGAGGGTTCGGTGCTTCGCTTGGGCGACAAAACGCGCATTAACGTGCGGCTGGTGGACGGCCAGACGGACGAGCAGATTTGGGCCCAAAGCTATGACGGCGATCCGCGCGGCATCTCTCTGCTTCAGAAACAAGCGGCCCTTGCCGTCCTGAAGAACGTACGAGCACGAACGACACAGCCAGAAGACACCTGGTTCAAACACGCTGGGACGAGAGCTGCGGATGCGCGAGAGGCCTACATCCAGGGCCGCTTTTTTTGCAGTAAGTGGACGGAGGAGGACCTAACAAGGAGTGCTCGCTGTTTCAGGCGTGCCATTGAACGAGACCCAAGTTACGCACTGGCATTCGCGGGGCTGGCACACACGCAGACAATGCTCGCGTGTTTCGGCGTCCAGCCCCCAGAACCATCGTGCAGACTCGCCAGGGCGGCCGCAACGAAAGCTCTCAACCTTGACGATAGGTTAGCTGAGGCACACGCTGTGCTTGGGTGGTTGGCGGTCGTCCACGACTGGGACTGGCCAGAAGCTGACAGGCGCCTACAACGCTCGCTGGAGCTCAGCGAGACCGACATCGCAGCTAATTTCTACTACGCGTTCTACCTAGCGATCGGGGGAGCCTACAAGGGCGCCCTTGCAACAATGCAGGTTGCGAGAGCGGTCGATCCCCTCTCTCCCTGGATAAACACTGACTTAGGCTGGCTTTACCTGTCAAACCGGCAGTATGACCGCGCAATAGAACAACTGGAACACACGCGCGAACTCGACCCGCGATTTGCCGTCGTCCACTTTTGGTTGGGCAACGCCTACGTTCGGGCGGGGAGCTACAGGGGAGGGATACAGGAACTCCGAAGGGGCGTGTCCCTTTCCAGAAGCAGTCCGCAAATGAACGCGGGCCTCGCCTACGCGTATGCGCTCGCTGGTAACGAGCAAAAGGCCAGAGCGATTCTAAGAAAGTTGTACGAGCTTTCAGCTCGTAGGTATGTCGCTCCTTGTGAGCTGGCGAGCGTTCACCTTGCCCTTGGCGAGCGTGGACAGGCACTTGCCCTGCTTGAGAAGGCACGCGCACAGCGCGACTGTTGGCTGGCTCTTCTCACACTCGACCCTCGGTTCGATTGCCTCTGGTCTGACAGGAACTTTATTAACCTGTTGGGAAAACAACTACCCCACCGTCGCGTCTCACGAAGAGGTGTTCTGCTGACGCCATCGTGACGGCCTGGAGGTCGGTAGCACAACGCGGGGCACGCATGAAAGAGCTACGGACGTTCTTATTTGATATTCCCTTCATAATTCTCGGCGCTGACGTCTAAACTGGTACTTCCTGCATCGCTGGCACGAGTCTGCGCGTCCGATGGAAACGCGATGACGCGATAGATCTTTGGAGGTGAACAGACATGTTGCGGCTGGAAACGGAAACGGGTTGGTGGCTGGTGACGCATCCCGACCATGCGCGCCTTGCAGGAGCCTTTGCCGAGCGCTGGGGCAACGGTCGATTCCTGCCCCCGAAGCCGCTAGTCAACGTATTGCGCGGCATCGCGCGTCATGACGATGGATGGGCCGCGCGCGACTCCGCACCGCAAATCACGCGGCAAGGCAGACCCAGCGCATTCTCCATCGAACTCGTCGGCAAATACTCAGCCTTTGAGGAGATCGATTTGGAAGATTACCTTGCCGTGCGTGACCGCGCGGTCCGCTTGATTGCGGCGGAAGATCCTTACGCGGCGATCCTCGTCTCAATGCACACCTACAGCCTGCTGACCGACCACGCCGACCGTTCGACCATTGCGCTTGCGCAACTGCCCCTGCTAGACCAGTTTCTGGAACAACAGAAAGCGTTCCAGCAGTCCCTCCGCAATCAGGTTGCTTCCGATCCGGCCTTCACGCCGGAGAAAACCAGCGAGAGTGCGATCTACGATCACTTCCGGCTGCTGCAGGCGACGGATTATCTCTCTTTGCTTACGTGCGTTGACTTCCGTCAACCGGCCCACCTGGTGCACCCGCTGCCGTTGCGCGATGGCGGACACATTCCGGTGCAGGTGCGCACAATCGCTCCCCGCCACTTCGTCCTCGACCCTTATCCGTTCGCCGAAACTTCGTTAACTTTCCGATTCCCCGCGCGGCAAATCAAGGGCAAGATTTTTTCTTCCTCGGCTGAACTACAACATGCTTTTGAAGCAGCACCGGTGGAGACGCTCTCTATCACCGTTAGCACAAGCTGAGATATTTTGACTTCCCGGCCGACCGATACGCGGCTGGAGTGGGGACTGCAGGCAGTACTGATTCGTTGGAATCCAAGAAAGTCTGCATATACAAGCACCCTCTAAGTTAAAAGGTGGAGCCCTCATTTCTCTTCAAAAACCGGCTGACCGTCCTTCGCAACTAGAACAGGTTTGTGTTTGGACACGTTAGTGTATCGGCTCGAAACCCTTCCGTTCCCGTGTTTATTCTCTGCTCCAACTCGCAGCCAACTTGCGCCCTTCCCGACCTAGCGATTCATATTCAAACTTCAAGGCATCAAACCTGTCGCACGCCTTTAATGTCTCCAGTCGCTCCGAGACTCTGTCTGAAAGACATTGCACTAGCGCTGGTAGATATTTCTGCCGTACCACAAGGATCTTGCTCTCCCATGAAGGACGTTCAGGAAACTGAATCCTTGCGTCTTGACCCAGAATCTCCTTTATGGCCTGCTGGTCGGTCTCGCGCTCAAGATCGAGGAGCACTTGTCGAGCCTTCTCTTTGAGCTTAGCCAGATCCTGTTCCTTCCCTTCGTGATGGGTCTGCATACCGGAATCTGTCTCTGCTTGTCGGAAATCTTCGGTGGTGTAGGCGCGCCTCGTTGCTTTGGGTTCACCGTTGCGAAGCTTCCGGGCAATGTCCCCAAGTGAAGGCTGACTGTCAGGATCACTTGATGCCGACCTCGTGATTAAGCCAGGCAGATTGAGGGGTGGATTTTCTTTGGAGTTGAGTTCACGCGTCCGGTCGAGGTCGACGGAACTCAGCGGAATCGAAATTTCCCTGCCTTGGTCATCGATGAATAAAAGAACAGTTTCGGTCGCTCGATATTTCTGGAAATGGATGACCCGGCCGTCCTTCAACGCCACCTCATAAGCAAACACAGGAAGTGCCGTCAAAGGTAAAATGGCCAGAAACGCTGAGAAGATTCGGGCTAATTTATGCATAGTGACTTCCGGCAGCGAAGGAAAGTGCGATCCCGGCGAGATTATAACGTAAGACCAAATCCCGACCAAGCTAATCTGCTCGTGGTACTTCTGCTCGTGGACCCGTACAAATTGTGGCGTGGCGGATCACGCCAAATTCTTCAAAGCACTAGGCAAACGCATTCGAGACATGCGCCGAAGGAACCGGTACAGTCAGGAAGATATGATTTCCTTTGGTTTCTCCGCGCGCCATTGGCAGCAGATCGAGGCGGGACGTCCCATCACAGTCACGACTCTTCTTCGCATCTGCGCTGTTTTGAAAACTCGAATTGATAAAATAGTTCGTGGAGTAGACAAAGGGATTTATCGAAACTGAGCCATCACAGTTCACCTTCCCGAACGAGTCTCCGCGATATCGTTAGCTGGTCAGGACGTAGCCATCTCAAGGCAATCCCGCACACTTCAAACACAAACACAGCACTTACAGTGAAAATGCAGGACTTAATCTGGGCTGGAGTAGGACCCGATAGAATCGAGTGCGTGCATCTTTTTTCCATACTGCACGCTTCCGCAAACTTCATAGACTTGCGGAAGCCATACTGCGCCCCTGTAGCTCAGCTGGATAGAGCGCTGGTCTCCGGAACCATCCCTTCTCAATAGAATCAATAGGTTATAAGCGGCGTCAAGTGGCATCCAGCGACGTAAATAAGGGACTTAGGGACAAGGGTGGGCACAAAATGGGCACAGATTTGGGCACAAGTCGATTCAGAAATCATCATTATACGGCAATGATGCTGTTTCCGCAGACAGGACGAATGCCTCTATCTCTGCGCCGAGTTTGGCTCCGAAGCGGTGAGTTGCAACAACCGGAAAACCTACAATGCTTTTTCGGCTTTCTGCCTCATCCCCTACTGCGCTCACTTGAAAGGCCAACACCGAATCCCCGGCCAATTCTTGCGCATCAACGAGCATATCCGGCGTAGACTCCAGTGCCGGGAGGACGCAGGCAAGTTTGGAAACTTCCCAACCGATAGGGCAGACCTCTCCGCGCCCTTCCACTTTGCGCGGCTGGACGCGAGCAAGCCTCATGGGTTCCATTTCGCCTTTTGGACCGCCATCCCACTTCACGTAGTGTCCGCCGATTTTGAAATGTAGCTCGCCGGATGCATGGTATGAAACATGCGCTTCTGGTGTGCTGGAATCGGCATAGTTCACGTAGATGTCCGCTCCACCCTTGATGCACACCTCGAATGCCTTTACGAGCGTACCGCCCGGTTCTCGAATTCCAACGACACACTTTTCTACGCTGATTGTCCCCATGCGAGGATTCTACCACGTGCTTGCTGATGCTAGATGGGCGGTTCAAGTCCGCCCGGTCCCACCACGCCAAAGAAAAATCGGCCAGCAACCTAGTCCAGTGAGCAAGGATCATTGCGCTCCTCGTAGGCGGCAGTCTCGGGGTACGATCAAGGTGTTGCGCTAAACGGCTTCCAAGCCTATGGAGCATTCAGTGGACAGTGTTCGCGTTGACATCTGCTATCGGCCTCTACGAATCGGGTGGGCAATTCGTACAGGTGACTTCGAGTCCTTGCGGGAGGCGATGCGGCTCTCATTCGCCCTGTGGGGCGGGCGCTTCAATCCGGTAATCGTTGTCGATCAGGAAGAGCGGGCGCAGGATTTGGTCAATCTTTTTCGTTTAGATATGATCCTTCCTATTGGCGATTCAGAAATCGTCAAGTCATTCCCGAAACGTTTTCCGTATCTCTTCAATCCATTCTTTCCGGAAGGGTTGTTCATCGAAGGAGTAGGAGCCTGCCATTCTCAAGTTCTCGATGTTCACAATGCGCTCGTACATCTGCAAGCGAAACCGGAGTGGGAGGCGGTTAAGAAAGATGGCCTGCGCATATATTCATGGGCATCCGATGATCCTTTAGCTGACGTTTTTCTAATGCAATTTGGGCAGTACCCGAATCCGGATGAAGTTCACATCGATTACCAAGACTTGTTGATTAGAGCTACTGGCGCTGCGCAAGTAGAGATCGAATCAGCTTCCACGCTTCCAGCAGATTTGTTGGATTTTCCGAGCATTTCCTTCTTGTCGCGCTTCGGCCTTGAACGTCATTACAGCGTACCCGAAGGTCGGGATCACCCAGGATTCTTTTCTGGTGATGCTGGGAATTTTGATGACCTAGTTTGCTGCTGGAATCTGCGGGCAATGGATATCCCGCTTTGGTTCGTTGACGCCAAACATTTGGAGAGGTACGGCGGCACTATCGAGTTTTGGGATAGAGAAATGCGGGATATCGCTCAAGGACGACGCCACGAATTTGATAGGCGTGTTGCTGTCTGGGTGCGAGAAGAATCTGTAAATCGAGAGAAAATCCGAGAAAGCATCGCCGACATACTGAAGCCATTCGGAGAGAAGGAATTCACGTTTTCCACAGTCGGCCCAGGTTCATTCAATGGCTTAAACTTACGAGCGCCAATGATGCACTTTGGGCAGGTATCCACACTTGGAGTCGTAGGCACAGAATTCGGTAAGCCCAGAATCTCGTTCCCGCTGGATGACAAACCGTTCTGTAGTGATAGCTGGTTCCACACTCAGCATTTAGTTGCCTCGCTCTCTTTTATTGGTGAGTTATACGGGGATGACCAACACGCCCTCGTTCCGCCATATATACCCGAATTGAATGAATTCTACGGACGTTCGCAGCATTTGTTCGACAAAATCCGGAGTGAATCCGGACGAATCGGCTTAGTCATTGACGCGGCAGACCCTTCTTCTTCGCTTTGCGCCATTTCAGTTCCGGATTTATTCGAGAAAATTTTTGAGATGGCGGGATTCAAGTCAAAACTGAGCGCGGGCGGGCTCATTGCTCGCCAGCTTATTGCACAACTAGGGGGCGTCGATGGTGCGAGAGCATTCAAAATTCCAGGAGTCCGGCGTTTGCTGAAAACGTATGGCCCTATAGACACATTTACTAAAAATGGCGCGTTGCAACTGATCGGCGGTAAAGACCCCGAGAACCCCGACGCAAAATTCACGGACTATGAAGATCATCTTTACATTGAGCCGCGCCCTCCCGGAACCAAATTGGAACCAGAGGCGGTGTTCACTCATTTAGTTGGAAAGGGACTGTTCCGGATTGGTGTAGAACTGAAGTGTCCGCATTGTCGTATGGATAGTTGGACGGCATTGGACGTGCTGAAGCAAAAGCATGTCTGCGAATTATGCGGACATGAGTTCGACGCTACCCGGCAACTTGTAGCAAGTACTTGGCACTATCGGCGTTCTGGTCTGTTGGGCGCTGAAAGGAATGCCCAGGGAGCCGTTCCGGTGCTTCTTACGCTCCAGCAATTTGATGTCAATTTGAAAGGTCTGTGGCATGAAACGGCTTATTCTCCATCGCTCGATCTTGAATCTGAAGCCCTTGGAGACCCGCCGAAATGCGAGATCGATTTCGTTTGGTTAATCCAACGATCCTACCCAGATCGAGTAGCTGTCATATTGGGTGAATGCAAAGATCGCGGCGGCAAAAAGGATGGCGCGAAGGATAAAGGCACAATCGACGAAAGGGATATCGATCATTTGCGACGAGTCGCTGATGCTTTGTCTCGAAAGCGGTTTGACACTTTTATCGTATTGGCAAAACTCTGCCCATTCAGTGCGGGTGAGATTGCTCTTGCGAAGACACTAAATGATGAATACAGACGCCGTGTGATCCTTCTGACCGCGAGGGAGCTAGAGCCATATCATTTTTACGACCGCACGAAACTGGAATATAAGAACATCAAAGAATATGTATCGACCCCGGAGGAATTAGCCAACAACACCGCGCAGATGTACTTCACGGAGGCTGTTCGAGGAATCACCGCCTGTTCATGAAGCTTGTTGCGACTCTAACTCATTGGCTTTGGAATCGAGACGTAGCAAGGCAAACCTTGTAGAGCAGGTCGAGACTCTGAAAGCGATTTTCCAAAATCTTGGTACTCGCCTACAAACCTAGCAAACGTTTGTTGGAATAAATTCAGCTTGGCTTTCACTTCTGGTTGAATTTCAGCCCGCCTATTTGCAGGTAAGTAGTCAAAGATCGGTGCGACACAGTAAGAACTGTATGAGGAGAGGATGAAATGGAACTCCATCAAAGCTGACCGGAATTCATTCAGGGATTTTGGAATACGAGCAGTTCTCTCCGAAAAGTATGTCCACATGCTTCCCCATATTTCGATGCTCGGAAGATTATAGTCAGCACGAAGTTCAAATCGTCCTTGATAAAGATCGCTTGAGACAATGTAATGCAAATTGTCGTTCGTTCCCCGATCAACAAATTGCCTAAAGCGGCGGACAAACTCTTGGAAACGTGGATATGCTTTTTCGACTACCGAACGGTCGTCCCGGCGACTTTTCCATGAAGCTGCTTTATCTCGTAGGTCGGAATAATAACCGAGGACAACAAAGAGCACAGTCAGTGCAATCAAAATCCAGGAGAACCTCGGCTGCTTTCCCATGAGTTGAGCAACTATAAAGGCAATCAATGATAGAGCAGGAAGTACAACTCTTGCTGTCCGCTCCCAATTTGAGGGATTGCTATCAGTCATGTCCGCTGGATTTTACACCGACTTCCCTTCTGCTCGACTGCCAAAGTGTTCTTGACAAGCTTACTTGAGGGATATATAAACCGCCTGCGAAGGGCGTCACGTTCATCTCCTACACTTCTCTGAGAGGGAATCTAGCGGATGACCCCGTGGTTTTGACGCCCTTCTCCTCTCTCTCCAGTGTTTAGGTGTCCGGCGTGGCAGCTTACGACGAAAATATTTTGCAACAATATGCGGATGACCTTTATCGGCAAGCAAAATGGATCGTCGTTTGGACGGCTGTTAGGTACGGCCTTGCGGTGTTCCTACTTTCGCTCGTAGGTGTCGCGGTAGTCGGCTCCCAAAAACAAATCAGCGCGGACACTGGCAATTCATTATTGATGTGGGTGCTGATTCTTACTCTTATAGGAATCGCAGTCGGTGTCGATGCTGGTAGGCGAAAAGCTTTCCACCTAAAGTTGCAAGCCCAACAGATACTTTGCCAGCGACAAATCGAAATAAATACTCGGAAGTGACAAAACGTCAGCCGAGAGTGTAGGTTGTGGGTCAAAGGGCGGAATATCACAGTGAGCACAATCGAAAACGTAAAGGAAATCGCTGGCCTGATTAAGAAGCTTGGAGATATTGAACTGTATCGCAAGATTGTGGAGTTAGAGGGTGAGATTATCGAACTGACGAGTGAGAAGCGGGCACTTGAAGAGGAAAATAAATCAGTCAAAAAGCAGTTAGAATTTGCCGGGAAGATGAGTTTCACTGAACCGTTCTGGTATTCCGAGGGCGATCCTGTGCCGTATTGCCCGTCATGTTGGGAATCAAGCAGACTACCTATTCACTTGCACTACAAAGGCCACATGGCCGGAGGGCATAGACACGATTGTCCTCACTGCGAGACTGTCTATTGCTCTGCTCAGACGCCTGGCCACAAAAGCCGCGCTTACTAACCTTTGGCCGCAAACGTATTCACAATTGTAGGCCAGCGTGCGTCGATTCGTTCGAGGACGAACACGGCATCATCGATGGCGCGGTCCACAAGAAATCCTTTCGCCATGCTCGGTTTGTCCGGGTCCATATCGATCAGCTTCCGTGCAGCCAGAATCGTTGCGGCGAACAGAATGGCAAACTTTCTTTCCTCGGTCACGCCGGAACTCCTAGGTTTTGAGAGACTGTACAGGCAGGAGAAGCGGGAAAGGCAGTTTACTTTTTCTGGTTCCACAAGTCCATGAACAGTTTGACCGTCGCTGGCCCATGCCCGGCGTAGTGGTTGTTGGCGAACGCAAATAGTTTCCGAAGCTTCTTGTTCATCACCATTTCCCTAAGAAGGTCAACCCAATTTTTCAAATCGTTAATGCGGTCGATGACGGTCTTGTCCCAGGTCGTGGTCTGCTCCTCGATCTTCTTACGGTCGCCCAACCAGCGCACATAAGCGAAGTCCGCCGTGACGAGATCGATCTTCTCTTTCATCTCCCAGGGTCGGGGCATAAACGATGTGTCGGTCAATGCCAAAGCAACGCTGTGCTCCCGGAGCGAATCCGCAAATCTAGCGTTGAGCCAGGTCTTGTTTCGAATCTCGATTACAAATTCATGGTCCGCAGGAAGCTTCTTCAGAAAGGGTGCCAGCACGGCGAGAAAATGATCTTGCTTCGGGAATTTCCAGCGGTCGAAAAATGGAAACTGAAACACCATCGGACCAAGCTTTGGACCGAGGATATCCATCGTTTTGACGAACTCTGCGAATTCAGAATCGCAATCCACTAGCACTTTTTCATGCGTGATGATCTGCGGAACTTTGACGGAGAATATGAAGTTCTCGGGAGTTCGGGCGGCCCAGTTGTTGACCGTGCGAGCAGAAGGGCACCCGTAGAAGGTCGAGTCCACTTCGACCGTCGAAAACTGCGTGGCGTAATACGAAAGAAAATCGCGTGATCGCATGCCAGGAGGGTAGAAACTGCCTTCCCAACCATTTGCGGTGAAGGCAGAAGTTCCGAGGAGAATGCCGGGTAGATAGTATGGGCGTTCGACCTTTTGCTGACTTAAGCGTTCAGCCGCCTTTTCCAACTCCTCCATTTCGAAGAGGTTCGGTTGTTGAATCGGCTCCACTTTTGGACGCTGTGTCTTCATCGGGGATTGGCAGCCTCGCCTGGAACAGTGGCCGTCCACATTACCGCCTTGATCCCCGGTTTCTTCTTCAAAATGTCTTCGGCTTCGTTGAGTACATACGCCGATCCATCCACGGTGGCTTGAATCATAGTGAGGCTGATGCCATCGTTAATTGCTTTCCTTGTTTTGGGAGAAAAACCTTTCTCAATATTGGCTGTCACATAGCCGTTCTCAATCGTTACGACTTTTACGACTATCCCAAATTCTTTCAGTTTGGGATTGGTATCAAATTCACGCTGGACATCTAGCTTGAGATCGACGGACTGGTCGCAGGACGTTAATAAGAGCGATGCGAACACCAGGAATACACTAACCGTCCGAAAGTGTCCTGTTGTCCGAGGATGTTTTATTTCCACTTCGGCACCGGATTCTTCCTGCGAACGTACAATCTCCATGCCTCGTAACCCGCAAATACCAACACAAAGAATGTCACACTCAGGTAGATGAGCCTATCTTCTGATACGCCACGCAGCCCGATCACGACAAGAAGCAGGGCGAAGGCAGCAGCCAGCTTGAGCACGGTCCACTTCGGAGCCCTCTTGCCGCCTCTGGCTTTGTAGCGGTTGTCAGCGACGGCTCCGCACACAGCGAGCGCAAGCAGAATGAAATTCCCTGTGTTCGGTGCTGCTTGTTGGGTTTCTAAGATCATTCCATTACCGTTTCCTAGCTTCAGCCAATCAATAGAATTCAGGCCGAACCGACGCGCCCCCTAACAAGTCCCATGCATTCCGATAAAGTCTAAGGTCCGGACTGTTGAGAGAAAACGTGGTCGTGTGGGTCATCTTATCTCGCGGGATTATGCATACGGCCCCATCTTCCGCCAAGTACAGGCGAAATTCTGCCCAAGAGTCTGCCGAAACTTTCAAAATGACAATGCTGTATTGATTCAATTCTTTGTCCTTATTTAATCTTACTGCGGAGTAGATCGCGCACCGTTTACCAGCAATGAGAGCCCGTCTCTGGAAGAAGCTTCGATAGTCGCTTCGTTTCTTACCTCTTTCCGTCCTTATCAAATCGACTTCTAGACCTGCACTCTGCGCGGCAGTTATTACAGTCTGAAGCTGCAAGCTAATAGATTCGAATCGTCGCTCTTTCAGATCGGGGGAGATAGCAGCCGTCAACAAATCCCAAGCGTTCTGATAACCTAAAGACCCATCACTTACTAGCTTGTGCCTACTCACAAAATAATGGAAATGCGGCTAGGGAATCACTGTGATGCTTGTAACGGGATGGATCGTGTCATCCGACTCACGAAGCTGTTTCTTGGTATTGCGATTCGTCTAAGTGAGAGTCTTAGCCTGGGCGCTAAGTCACATCAGTCCACACTCTTGAAGCATACTTGCTTGCATCGCCGGGTTTCCCACGGACTTCTACGATCAATTTGTGCAATCGTCCGGGTCCCGCCTCGCCGACTTGACTCAAGGTTCGGTGAAAAAACACCACCGGAGTTTCACTCAAATCGTCTGCAGGTAATCCAAAACCGTCCAGGTTGTAGCCTACTGCAGAGATGACCTCGGCTCCCTCGGCGTCAATTTGGATCTCAATATCGTTTCCCATGAAAGCCCGCTGATAGGTGATACTGAACTTCAACCGTAAACCCTCCCGAATTTCCTTCGAGATCGTATGAACATCCCGTTGTCCGATGCACAAACCCCACTTATTCAATATTCTCCTTAAGGGCAAGGGAAGGTCTTGGCCCCAATTTAGCTGCCCCACAAGGAGAACTCAGCATTTGCGTCCAGGTGCCATTGATAAGCAGCCACGATTAGTCCATACACCTTTTTGCTTTTGATTGCTTCACCGCAATCGCACCCCGGTTGTACTGCAACCACAGAATATTTCCACTCGTTGCTGCGGAATTGCCGTTCTAGAGCGACGACGTCGTTCCGACCCCCCTTGAGCACTGGGGACCTTCTCGGAGGGCTCGTCTGATCAAGAATAGTCCTCATGATGTACGGTGACGTGCTCCACTGAACGCTTCGGCAGGCTTGTTGTAGTACCTCATAGAAATCATCCACTCTAACGCTCGGCACGCGTCCTCCCGAAGCTTTACAATGATAAAAAGTGATGGTTTTTGGCTTTCGATCTGGTTCGATAACAATGAAATCAGCCAGTTCGCCAGAACCGTGGTCCTTTATAAGAATCGCAGTCCGCGAAGTTGTAGCCATCAACTCCCGTTGAATCCATTGCTGGACGTTGGGGCGCCGCCTCCTCGCGGGCCCAACTTCATTTTCTATATCGCAATTGCCCCACTGCTTTGGTATCACTGAAGACGAGGGCACAGGCCCGGGGGCGAGGCTAGGAAGCCATAGCGTCGAACCGATGATAACGCCACTGTCGGGACAAACGAGGATAGGAGAAAATCTTTGTAAGAATCTCTCCAGGTCATCATCGAAGATTTCATTTTCGCTAAGCTCCGTGCGGATATGACAGCTTCTCGACGAGTCCGTTGATTGCCAGACCCGTTGTTCAGAAGCAGCGTAGCGAATAACAATCGGGGTCTTGTTCGACGAGAATTCAAAGCGGCATATTAATTCACCTGTATCCTCGTCAAACGTTTCGATTTCTATGGCGGGCTGTCGATCTGCCATATCCGTGTGGCCATCGGCATCAGTGACCCTGAAATCCAATATCGCGCTCAACAACAAATCGTCCATGAGAACGGCAAGCGGTCTCTGTCGTAGCTTTGAAACTTCGGATGGGTGAGCTAAAAAATCAATTTGGGGGAGACCGGGCAATCCTTTTTCTTTTGCGAGCTGGCCTCCGATGCTAGCGCACCAGTCGATGAATTGCGGAAGATGTTTCCTTTGCATAGACCAAATCCTGCCCTGATTGCTCGCGATTCCCCGAGTTTCGCTATCAGAAATCCATGCCAGTGCGTGGCCCGGGGCAAAAATGCGGGCATCGGAGGGTCTGACCGCGGCTTGGACTTGAGAACCCATCAATGTTTTGTAGCTTGGATTTGAAGGGCCAGAGCCTGTCGCATTTTTTAGGCCCACCATTAGATAGTCTCCTGAATCTGCTCCTTTCATCGCTTTTAGTAGGTCATTAGCGGGAAGCACCTCGAATTCCCCTGTGACTAGCTGGTCTAGAATGAGGGATGCAATCGTTTCCGATGTGGTGTATTCGAATAAGACCTTGGCCGCACGGTGGTAATGATAGACGTGTAGGTCAAATTCCGTTTGTGTGATTGCAGTCTCTCGTGCCCAGGGCGGGGTCCTCTCGGTTTCTGTAACTAGTACTAGCGTTCGTCCGGAGGAGTCGAGCTCGGTGAAACTCGTATAGATGTCGCCTTCAAACTGAATGTCCTTATCCAAAGTGACGAATGAGGGTTTCGCAATATACGCTCGCACGCTGTGGAAGGGCTTCAAGTCGAGGGGGTCTATATCCAAAGATCCGTAAGGAGATGAAGAGCGGAAATGTCTTAAAGCAGCGACCTTTCCAAGAATTTTGTCCACCAACTGTGGTATAAGTTTCCGCCAATCGGCGTCCTCCCTAAAGAGCCGCCTTACTTCACCGCGCACTTCGTCCGGAGAGGCGATAAGATGGGCGTCGCCAATCTGGGATCTTACAAAACGTGCGACACGACCAACGAACTGGAGTGTGAAGGGGAATGAGCGAGGGGCGTGGTGCAAGACCGCGATCTTGAGGATGGGGAGATCCAGTCCTTCACCCACCATTCCAACGCAGACGATCCCGCTCAGCGTGCCTTGTTTCACTTTGTTGATTGTCACTTGGTTTTCGAGCAATGACTTCGTATAGTCGACTTGCTCCACAGAAATTCCGTTCCCATTATAAAGTTTGACTAGCTTGCCGCCGTCCTGTACCCGATCTGTTCGCACTATCAGCTTTGAGTTATTGCCCAACTTTGTTTCGGCAGCGAGGATCCTCTTGGCCGTTCTGCAAAGTGCTCGGTCAAGGGCTGCTGGGTTCTGTGCCGAAACGGGGTGATACTTGACGGGCCGATAGACGTTGCTCTGGAGGGCGCGTGAGATTGGGTAGCTGTAGATCAATGGCGCTTGCAACCGCCTCTTGTCTCTACGAAATGGCGTTGCCGTGAGCAAAATACACTTGGCGCGTGTGAAGGCGGACAAAAGGGCCGCCCATGTTGGTGCGGGAGTGTGGTGGGCCTCGTCTAGAAAAACCAAATCAAAAAGATCTGTCGGGGGTGCGACAACCTCCGGATATTCAGGGCTCGTCGTGTGGGGAGTCCCGACAACAACATCATATTGACTTAGACTTTGCCACTCTTGTTTGTTGTTTAACTGACCTTGCCTAGATAGACAGGCAGGTCCAGGTAGTTTTCCTGTCACTACTCCAAGCTTCTTGAGTGTTGTCAGTCCAGCGAATTCCTCGGCTGCTTGATCTCGAAGAATCGTGGTGGGTTCGATGACAAGAACGCGACGTGCTGCAAAGCCGAAAGACAGGATCTCCATCAGTGCAGTCTTACCTGCCCCTGTCGGAAGAGAAATGAGCGCGGGTTCTGAACCTGATGTGAAATGTGCGAGCACGGCCCAATACGCTCCCAGCTGACATTCGCGCAGACCCGATCGCCGCGAGGATTCGAGCTCAAGCCGGATGTGAGTGCGATTCTTTGCAAAGTAGGACATGTGAAGGGCTCTCAATCAGCGGAGACTAAAAGATTCGATAGATGATTACATTACAGTGTCATCATTATAGAGAGTGATTTAACGTATGTTATTAACTACACTGGTCGTTATATACTGTCAAATTAAAAATCATCTTACGGCACTGCCAGTTCAGTCGCACTGTGCCTGGCAGAGGATCGGGCGATGAATTTACCCCCATTAATCTTTCCGCCGCATAAGTATCTGGGCTGAGGAATGACTCAAATGAAGCAGGCGGTGGTAGTAATTCATGGCATCGGAGAGCAAAAGCCGATGGACACGGTTCGCGGTTTCGTTGATGCGGTGATGCCGCTGCCCAGCAACCCCAACAAGCCGAAGTTCTGGAGCAAGCCCGATCCAATGTCGGAGCTATTCGAACTTCGAAAGTTAACCGCTCCTCAATCCCGAACGGTTCCCCCGACGGATTTCTATGAATATTATTGGGCCTACCAATCGAGGGGCACTCGATTCGTTCACGTCCTCTCCTGAGCCTGGACACTTTTGGTACGGAGGCCGGGAGATGTGCCGAGACAATTGAAGGCTCTTTGGTTGACTCTATGGTTCCTGATCATCGCAATTGCTGCATTGATGTCCAGCAGTTATTGGGGCAAGTTGTTAAGTCTGGAAAAACAGACGATAGCCCACAACCATTTACTCTCGCTTCTCCCGTCAGCGGTGCTCCTGGTGATTTCGACATTCATCCTGAACTACATTGGAGATGCCGCCCGCTATTTGAATCCTAGTCCCAGCAACATTGAGATGCGGCGCCGGACCAGAGCAGAGGGCATTAGATTACTCAGACAGCTGCATGACTGTAAGCGGTATGATCGCATTATCCTTGTCGGTCATAGTCTCGGCACTGTCATCGCCTATGACATCCTTAAAAATCTCTGGCCGGAATACAACACCCGTCACGCAGAGCTCAAGGAGATTGACCAGAAGACGCTTCATCACTTAGAGGAAATCGGGAAGGCCCTGCAAGCAAACCCGACGGCGGACCTTGCGGAAGAATTTAGAAAACAACAAATTGCTCTTTGGGGGGAATTGCGTGAATTGGGAAATCCGTGGTTGGTAACGGATCTGATCACGATGGGCTGCCCACTTGCCCATGCAGAACTGCTCCTCGCGAGGAGTAAGAAAGAATTGTGCGACAGACAGACGGAACGCGAACTCCCCACCTGCCCTCCTGTCCCGGACGAGGGAATGTACTCGTATCGTTTGACGTATGTGGTTGAGGAAGAGAAGCGAACCATCTTTGCTCTACATCACGCAGCGGTTTTTGCATGTACGCGGTGGACAAATCTTTTCTTCCCGGCAGGTTTAGGATTCTTTGGCGATCTCGTCGGCGGACCTCTTAGCGCGATTTTTGGCTTCGGTGTCAGGGATATTCCAGTCGATTCTTCGGAGTTGGGCGGGTGGCTCAAGCACTTTCCGGTGATCCACACACACTATTGGAACAGGAACACTGTCCCGCCAGATCCGAAAGCCGCTCCGAAAGTGTGGGCGCTTGAAGCATTAAGAAGGGCTTTGGATTTGGAGAGCCGCAAATGGCTTAGGGAATCAGGCGGCTGACTCGTTGACTAGGCGCTTCATGTACCTATTCTTGGGCCGCCGGGCCACAGCCGGTTAGGAAAATCACCCAAACGAGAGTTGGGATGGCATTTAAGCGCTGCGCGTAAGCCAGGAAAAGGAGGGAGCGTGTCACGCATATTTTTCATTGACGATGATGTTGCTATGGACGTGTTGAGTGACAGCCTCCGCTTTCGAGGGCATGAAGTCGAAAGAATAGCCTCGACGCAAGAAGCCTTAGACCGAATGGATGATCTCGTCAGCGCCAATGTCATCATTTTAGATATCATTATGGCGTGGCCTGACGGACGCCCTACCACTGGGCTTGAACGCGCTTCAACGGCTGGGATGGAAGTCCTACTTGAGATTCGCAAGCGAAACGCAACTCTGCCCGTGATCGTCTTTTCAGCTACGCAAGATGCAGCTGTCGCCACAGCGGCGGACGAAATTCCGAACTGCTCTTTTATCTCGAAGTGGGAGGGCCGCTCATTAAGAGAGCTCAACAGCCGCATCGGCCGCGCCCTAGGTCTCATGGACAATGCCACAGTTCCAGTGCCGTTTATAGTCCATGGACACGATGAAACGGCAAAACTAGCTTTGAAGAATTTCCTCCAAAATACATTGAAGTTCCCCGAGCCCATAATTCTCCATGAGCAGCCCAACTGGGGCCGTACAGTGATTGAAAAGTTTGAGGATTATTCCGCGATGTCGGCACTCGTCTTTGTGCTCCTCACGCCGGACGATAGGCAGTGAATTAGGGCCAATTGGTGTCAAGCGGTGAAATGGTGTCAAATACAGAAACAAAGGCCGTGGAATGAATGAAATTGGTAGGGGCGGTGGGGATCGAACCCACGTCCATCATTGCAAGCACTGGCCAGAACTAGCCACCGGGGTGAATTCTTTGGAATCGGAAACTTTCTCTGAAACACAGGCACGCTCTTAGCTGGGTGTGGAGCCCTCATTTGTCGTTATAAACCGGCTACTCATCGGGGCTAGATATGTTGAATTTTTTTGTCGAGTAGATACTCTTCGCCAGATTGTCGATATGCACGAACGATTTTTGCACACGGACGAACTCGACGAATCGTTGATTCAGCCTTGTCTGACCCAAGCCCAGATGCGCGAAGAAGAAAATAAGTCATGGAAGCGCTGCGCCGCCGACCTGCTCGGCACATCACGTAGACCTTGGAGTTTGGCCGCTCCAGAGCCTGTTGGTAAAAGCGGAGCGCTCGACCATAAAACCACATCGGGCGTGGGCGAGCATTGTCCTTGAAATTCAGATGGACCGTCTTGAGCTTTCTGAGTTTCTTGCTGGGGTATTTCCGCACATCGATCACATGCGTGATGCCTAGCTCACGGAGCTTTTCAACGTGACGGTTCAGCCTTACTTTGCTCCCAAACGCAAGCCGCTTGGTAACGAAGAAAACGATCATACGACCCTCATCCCTTCTGCCCCGTGCTCTTCCCACCTAAACCCTTGGGCGTTTAGAAAACTAATGAATTCCAAACGCCTGGAACGGCTACTCTTGACTCCTGTAATCACTCACTTAGGGCCGACTCGCTGTGGGGGATTTCCAAACGAGCCTTTGCAGCCGTGCAGTAGGCCGTAGCGGGGCTTACTCCGAGTGCTCGGCCTACCGCCCTCCAGGAGGCTCCCTGCGCACGCAGGCGAGCGACTACTCCGGGATTCGGAACCAACCGCGGCCTTCCCAGTTTCTTCCCCTTTGCCCGAGCGTTCCTAAGGCCCGCCTTAACCCGCTCTGCAATCAGACTGCGTTCGAGTTCAGCCACGGCCCCCAAGACCGTGAATATCATTTTGCCGGTGGGAGTGGAGGTATCCACCTGTTCCGAAAGGGAAACAAACTCGATTCCCAAGGAGCGGAAATTCTCTAGTGCCCGCAAGAGATGCGAAACCGAGCGTGCAAAGCGATCAAAACGCCAAACAACAACCACGTCGAAATGCCGACGATGCGCGTCAGCTAAGAGCTTGTCCAGCTGGGGCCGCTTTTCCCTCGTACCAGAGATTCCGACATCTACGTATTCATGGACGATTTGCCACCCGCGCCGCTGGCAGTATTCCCGCAGCTCGCGTAGTTGCATTTCAGGGTCTTGGCCGTTGTTAGTGCTTACTCTCGCATAGATTGCTGTTTTCATCTCAAACCCCCTAAAGCCCCTTTTGGCCATTCCGAACCGGCTACCGTCGCCTTTTAATACCCCCGCAGTGGCCCTACAGGGCGCCAGGCGGGGCTTTTAGCCCGTGCTAGCCGTTTACCCCCTTATGCGGAGGCGGTACACCAAACACCTTAGCCTACAACCTATTATAGCTAGATTATTATATATGTAAAGTACATCTTATATATGGTAGGTTATTGACATATTCAGGTTTTTGGTCTAGGGTGCCAACATGATCGTCTGCACACTGAAGAAGGTTCTCAAACGTAAGGGCTGGACGCGCTACAAACTTCAACAGAAGTCCCACATCACCTACCCAACTCTCCAAGCGCTCTTTTACGGCCGCAGCCAAGGCTACAGCGCGAAAGTCTTAAACAAGCTTTGTTATGCATTGAAATGCACGCCCGGAGATTTGCTGGAGTGGCGACCAGACCGATTTCCGAGGAGCAAGAATAAGTCGAAGTGAGTATTCAGCAGGGATCTAGCATGGGTTGATTCTCCTGACCGTTCCACTTTTCAATGAGAATTTAAGAAACCTGCGCGGAATCGTTCTTGCGAAATAAATCTTGAGCGCATAAAGGCCTACCAAGTTTTGAGGTGGAGCCCTCATTTTCAAAAGAAAACCGGCTGATCAATCCTAGTGAGTCTGTGACCCATCCAGCCTTCTTGCAATAACACCGAATTACTCATACGCCTAAAGACCGCCTGCGATGTCTTCGCGGAGATGCAACTCGTCACAGAGTGAAGCCAAATACCGAGTTTTTTCTTTTCAGTGGGGCAGAAATCAATGTAGAGGCTCAGAAGATCGCGCTCGACGTAAATTAGGGCCTCCATGAGTGCCCTACGAGATAGACCTCTCATTTTGGAATGCATTCAATTCCCATACTCTGCTTTGATTGTTCTCAAGCGTTTCTTAGTCGCCTTGGCAGACTCTTTGCCCTTACTTCAACGGACAAATCCTGTTCTTTCCCGCCCGACGATTTGCCCTTTTCATTCACAAGCTTCATTGCCGCGTGTATCGTGTCCAACTGTTGTTGCAGTTTTGACTCTTCTGCCTTCAATGCCGCTAAAATATCCATAAGTCCTCCGGGGCGGTTAAGCTACCACGCGTATAGTTTCTCTGCGGTCAATTCCTATGCATCGCTTTGTAATGTGCCGCCGTGCGAATATGGACCTGTCGACTCCATCCATTTGGGCGTCTGAAAACTACTTGTCCGGTTACGGCGTTAATCAGGCACAAGCCGCGACAGGATTCGATGCCACGAGTGCCATGCGCCCATGTTGACTCACTTTCGTAGTGCGTCGTCGCTACCCACATTTCCGGCTGCCGCTCGCAGACGCGTTTTCCCATGGACATGTGCAACGTGTAGTATTACACGAGATCGAGATCAATCCAGTCGATCCGTACACGCGAACGGGAGGGTGTCATGCCAATCACGCTCACGCAGCAGACCGCTCTGATCACGGGGGCATCACGCGGTATTGGCCGCGGAATCGCGCTGAAGCTCGCTGAGCAGGGGGTGAAAAGAATTGCAATCAACTACAAGGAGAATGACGCGGCCGCCGAAGACTCCGCTCGCCTCCTCAAAGAGCGCGGTGCGGCGCCTCTGATGATCAAGGCGGATATCGGCAAGGTTGCGGACATCCAGCGCATGTTCGAGACCATCAAGTCCAAATTCGGCGGCCTGGACATCTTCGTTTCTAACGCCAGGGCTACGCTCGCTACCGGCTTTTACGCGGAACCAATGGAGATCCCACTGGAGGCATGGCAGGCGACGTTTGACACCCAGGCGACGGAGTTCCTGGTTGCGGTCCGCGCAGCGGTGACGATGATGGGAAAGAACGGCCGGATCATCGCCATCACCTATGCGCCCGGCGGGCAAACCGGCAGCTGGCAGCCTTGGGTCGCCATGGGCTCAGCGAAAGCCGCGAAGGAGGCGCTGGCTCGTTATTTCGCGGTCGCTCTCGCCCAGAAGGGCATCACGGTGAACATCATCAGTCCGGGCGCCTGCGACGACAGCGTCCTCAGCGGGCTGCCGCCCCAGGTGTTCCAGATGATCAAGGACTGGCACGAGAGCGGCTGGACGCCCATGAGGCGCCTCGGCCTGCCAGCCGACGTCGGCAACGCCGTGGTTCTCCTCTGCACTGACCAGGCGAGCTTCATCACCGGCCAGCTGCTGTACGTTGATGGCGGCGCTTCCGCGATGGAGCCGGTCTTCCCGTTGGCCATCCAAGGCATCAAGTAGCGATCGAGGCGTTGCGCTGATCATGGTGGGCGCGAAGGACCAGCGTGGCACTCGTCCGCCGTGAGATGTGGCGATCAGTGATGGCCCCCTAACACGCCCGCTCATGAACCTGCATTCCGCGATCCCGGTCCTCACCGTGATGAACTTTCACCACGGGCTGCTATGGGAGCGTAAAAGAATGCGCATTGCCAGAACCCTGGAAATACATTGAGAATCCGGTCAATTAGAGTGTTCGTTCCGCGTCGTACGTGTCTGCATTGAGTTGATCGTTGGCGTTGTAATTGGTCAGCCCGCCCGGATAGAGGCCGATTGTGAGGGCGCATAGAGGCCATAGAGATTGCCCGGAGTAATAGCAGTCACTGCGCCCCACCCCAATCGCTAACCCCACAGTCCCTTTCCCTCAGTGCACAGGCGACCTGCATCTGTAGTAGGTGTAGTAACTCAGAGCGGGGGGCTCGTCAGTGGGTGCGCCGCCCCAAGGTCACTCAGGTGGACCCCCTCCAGGGCCTACTACAGTTACTACAGAGCAAGCCAAAGAGCCCTTGGCGGTGCTGGAGCCTACTTCTCCGGTAACGGCGTTAACCAGGCACTTGAGAGCTGGTGGCACGCGACGAAGGCTTCCCGGGGTTATAATCGCGGACAATTATGGCCCTTGCTCCGGGTACACATCTAGGCCCTTATGAAATTACGGCACCGCTTGGCGCAGGCGGGATGGGCGAAGTCTACCGC
>Ga0307479_10000314_pt1 | contig 44420 bp, 37 predicted proteins | sample atmos_gasesECM4C_FD_203743 | JGI IMG/M metagenome (GOLD analysis project Ga0307479, IMG submission 203743) | Hardwood forest soil microbial communities from Morgan-Monroe State Forest, Indiana, United States - atmos_gasesECM4C_515 | ecosystem: Environmental > Terrestrial > Soil > Temperate...
GCTTTTTCGTGTGCAACAGGATTCGCGGAAATTCACGGCTTGCACAAGGGCCTTTACCAAACTTGACAATTGGTCGCATCAAGTGCCCGCGGTCGCTGTACTTCCGGGCCTTCTGTCAAACCGCAAGGAGCGCAGTCTTTTTTCCGTATCCCCTTGCGACGGGTTAGAATTAAGGAACCCTGCTCCCGGCGGTTCTGCATCTAAATGGTTGTGTTTTCGGGAAGTGCATGAAGCTCCAACAGAATCGTTCTAAAAGAGTGCGTTCCGGTAGAATCAATTCCAGCGTCGTAAGGTTGAGCATGAATCGAATTTTTCGCGGTCTCTTAGTATTGTCGGTATTGTCGTTGCTTGCAGCGGTCGCGGCCGCGCAGTCCAATTCACCTTCGCCTGCCGAGAAGCCAGCGGATTCCAAGGCTGCCTCGTCCAAGCCAGCACAGGTTTCGCCACACAAAGTGGACCACGCCGCCGCCTATTACCACTACACGCTGGCGCATTTGTACGAAGAGCAGGTCACTGCCTATGGCCGCAGTGAACTAGCCAACAAGGCCATGGAAGAATACCGGCTCGCCATCGAAGCCGACCCTGCTTCCGAATTCCTAACTTCCGGCCTGGCCGAGCTCTACGTGAAAACCGGCCGCATTCGCGATGCCGTGCTCGAAGCCCAGGACATCATCAAGAAAGATCCCAACAACCTTGAAGCCCACAAACTGCTGGGCCGGATCTATCTGCGCTCTCTGGGCGATATGCCCGGCGGCGGCAACGGTTCCGAAAACGTCCTGAAGCTGGCTATCGAGCAGTACGAGCAGATCGTAAAGATCGAGCCCAACAATGTCGATGACCACCTGCTGCTGGGCCGCCTCTACCGCCTGGACAATGACTCGCAAAAGGCGGAGATGGAACTCAAGACTGCAGTCAAGCTGGACCCCAATTCCGAGGAAGCCGTTACCACGCTCGCACTTCTTTACAGCGATGAAGGCGATACCTCCCACGCCCTGCAAGTGCTCAGCTCCGTGCCCGACACAGGGCGCTCCGCAAAGCTGTATGCAGCCCTCGGCGCCACTTACGAGCAACGTAAGGATTACAAGAGCGCCATTGACGCTTACAAGCATGCCATTCAGTTGGATCGCGACAATCTCGACGCTATCCGCGGCCTGGCCGAAAACCTTTTGAACGATGGTCAGATCGATGCCGCGCTCGACCAATACAAAGTGATTGCCGACGCGAATCCCGAAGACGCGCAGACCTATCTCCGCATCTCCGAAATTTACCGCCGCCAGGGCAAGTACGACCAGGCTCTGGAGAGTTTGAAAAAAGCCGAGACCATGGTCCCCGATGCACTCGAAGTTCCCTACAACATCGCGGTGGTTTATGAGGCCCAGGGGCGCTACGACGAGGCCATCAAGATTCTGCAGGATCTGTTGAAGAAGACCGAGAAGGCCGACACCAGCTACTCCCAGGCCGACCGCAACAATCGTGGAATCTTCATCGAGCGCCTGGGAATGGTTTATCGCGACCAGGAAAACTACACGGCCGCCGTGGAGACTTTCCGCAAGATGATTCCGCTCGGCGACGAGAACGCCCGCACCGGTTATCAGGACGTTATCGATACCTATCGCGAAGCCAAGCAATGGCCGCAGGCCACCGCGGCCGCCAAGGAAGCCGTCCAGAAACTGCCTGACGATCGCGAGCTTCGCATGGTGCTCGATGCTCAACTGGCAGATACCGCCGATCCCGAGAAACCTCTGGCTGACGTGCGCTCCCTGCTGAAGGGAAAGCCTGAAGATCGTGAAGTCTACGTCCGGCTGGCCATCATGTATACGCGCCTGAAGCGCTGGAGCGATGCCGAAGAGTCGCTGAACAAAGCCGAGTTACTTTCCACCAAAGCTGAGGATAAAGAATACGTTTATTTCCTGCGCGGCTCGACCTTCGAGCGGGAAAAGAAATATGACGAAGCCGAAGCGGAATTCAAGAAAGTGCTCACCGCCAATCCGCAGAGCGCCGTAACCCTTAACTATCTCGGTTACATGAATGCCGATCGCGGTGTCCAACTTGAAGAATCGCTCAACCAGATAAAACTCGCGGTAAGCCTTGACCCCACCAATGGCGCTTACCTGGATTCTCTGGGATGGGTCTATTTCAAGCTTGGCAAGTATGACATGGCAGAGGAAACGCTCAACAAGGCATCGCTGAGAATGGGTTCAGACCCCACGGTGCAGGATCACCTGGGCGATCTCTTCCAAAAGACCGGCCGCCTGAAACTCGCCGCCGCGCACTGGGAGCGCGCTGTAGAAGAGTGGAATAAGACAGTCCCTGCCGAGATCGACGGCGACCTGTTCGTCGCCACGCAGAAAAAGCTCGATGCCGCCAAAGTCCGCTTGGCCAAGGAAGAATCGCAGAATCAGTGAGTGACTCAGTACCTGGTACCCAGTACCCAGACAGGGCCTTCTTGCTAGGTACTGGGTACTAGGTACTCGCGTCTGAAACTGCTAAACTTCCAGCATGCTGGCCGGCTACGCGGTCCATGTGGAACATTCCCGCGGACGCCGCTTCCCTGAACCACCTCATCCCTACCGCAACGATTACCAGCGCGACCGCGACCGCATTATCCATGCTCGCGCCTTTCGCCGCCTCGAAGACAAGACGCAGGTTTTCACGCGCCGTTATTCCGACCACTTCCGCAACCGCCTCACCCACACCATCGAAGTAGCGCAGATTACGCGCACCGTTGCCGGCGCGCTCGGCCTCAATGTGGATTTGGCCGAAGCCCTCGCCCTCGTCCATGACCTCGGCCATCCACCTTTTGGCCACGCTGGCGAAAAGGCGCTCGATATCGCTATGCGCGAACACGGTCTCTTCTTCGATCACAACCTCCATGCCTTGCGCATCGTGGAAGACTTCGAGCAGCGCTACGCCGCCTTTCGCGGCCTGAACCTCACATTCGAAGTGCGCGAGGGCATCATCAAACACTCTTGCGACTATGACGCCGGGAAACATCCGGAACTGGCCGAATATCTCCTCGACCAACGCCCTCCGCTCGAAGCCCAACTCGTCGACCTCACCGACGAGATCGGCTACAACACCGCCGACCTCGACGACGGCTACGAGGCCCATCTGCTGACTCTCGAGCAAATTCGCGACGGCGTTCCAGTCTTCGAAGGATTCTTTCGTAAAGTCGAGCAGATCTATCCCGACGCAGCCGACAAGCTGAAATTCAACGAAGCTCTAAAAGGCGTGTTCAACCGTCTGGCTGGCGATCTGATCACGAACACACAAGCCCGGCTAAAGCGAGCGGGGATCGAAACTCTGGCGGATGTGCGTGCGCACCGGGAGCGACTGGCCGCCTTCAGCCCCGAAGTAGAAGCGGAGCGCAAGCACATCAAAGATTTCCTATACGGAAACCTTTACTACAGCCCGTCACTGGCCGGAGAAAAAGATGACGCCGAACGCATCGTGACGGAACTCTTCGCTTTCTGGATGGAGAATCCGTCAGCCCTGCCGCATTACTACCAGAACAAAGCAGAACAAGAATCGCTCCTCCGCGTCGTCTGCGACTACATCGCCGGCATGACGGACCATTTCATCATTGAACAATACGAAAAGCATTGCGGCGGGAATTAGGAAGAGAAGTCTTTAACCGCGTCTATGAAACCGTTGGCTGCGCAAGCACTTTGCGACACAGTGCTGCGGCATTCGGGAGAGAGCGCCATTCCGCTCGATTAGAGAGTTTTGCCATCGTCAACCCCCGGGCTCGCTGTTCATCGTTCGATCAGAACTTTCGGTTTGACCTAAACATCTATCCGATCGGACTTCGACCATGATCCTGACTTCACACTCCCTCCCGGGGAAGAGAGTGGGGGCGCCGCAATCAAAGAACTGGACTGCGGCGCGGCCAGCTTGTCCCCGGGCATTGCGTTGTAGTAATATCTAGATTAATCTTGATATCGCCAGTCCAGCCAGCTAGAATCTAACCAAGAGCTAACGATGCCGCGCACCGTCAAGATCGCACCGGAAATTGACGCCAAACTTTATGAAGAACTCGTCTCCGTAGCCAAGGAGAACGGGCAATCGCAGCGCTTTGTGCTGGAGCGGGCGCTGGAGCATTACCTGCACAACGTCGTCCCCTCGCAGCGCATGGTAAGGCCTGAAGTAATGGCGGCCTATCGCCGCTCCAACGAAAAGTATCGTGAGCTCTACAAGCGGCTAGCCAAGTAAATGGCTGAGCGTGTCTATCTGACCGTGGCTGAAGTCATCGCCATTCACCATCACCAGATTGAGGAATACGGCGGCGCCCACGGCTTGCGCGATCAGGGCGCATTGGAAGCGGCTGTTTTCCGTCCCCAGACGGGTTACTACAACGACCTGAGCGAAGAAGCAGCTGCACTGCTCGAGTCGCTGGTAAACAATCACGCCTTTGTGGACGGCAACAAGCGAGTTTGTTTTGCGGCAATGCACACGTTTCTACTGGTTAACGGATTCGATCTAGATGTGGGCGATAAGGCCGCTCACCGGTTCATGATTAATGCTATGGAGGAGGGCACGTTTCGCTTCGCGCTGATTCGTGAGTGGATTGCCGCGCACCTCGTTCCCTATCAGGGATAGATTTCGCGGGCAAAGCCTGCCCTGAGCTCGTCGAAGGGAGCGCCCGCGCCACACCGGTATTGCCCATTTTGGGATGATTTCCACTGTTTATTATTCAGATTCGCCTTTTATTCGCTTCAATCTGTATGTATAATCCGGCCAGATTAGTTTCCACATTTTGGTCGGCGATCTTAAAGGAGCCACACTTCCATGGCGGACGAACGAGGCAAGGCAATCGAGCTGGCGGTTTCGCAAATTGAAAAGCAGTTTGGCAAAGGGTCGATCATGCGGCTAGGGTCGAAGGAGGCGATTGTGCCCATTGCGGTGATTTCGACCGGCGCGATCTCGTTCGACGCGGCGCTCGGAGTGGGCGGCTTTCCGCGTGGGCGCGTGGTGGAAGTGTTTGGGCCGGAATCTTCCGGCAAGACCACCATTACGCTGCAAGTGATTGCCGAGGCGCAGAAGACTGGCGGCATGGCAGCGTTCGTGGATGCCGAGCACGCGCTCGATCCCGGCTATGCCAAGAAGCTGGGCGTCGATGTGGACAATCTCCTGGTTTCGCAACCGGACTACGGCGAGCAGGCGCTCGAGATCACGGAGGCGCTGGTGCGCTCGAATGCCATCGACGTGCTGGTGGTCGATTCGGTGGCGGCGCTGGTGCCCAAGGCCGAACTCGACGGCGAAATGGGAGACAGTCACATGGGCCTGCAGGCGCGGCTGATGTCGCAGGCGCTGCGCAAGCTCACGGGAACGGTTTCCAAGTCGCGCACCTGCCTGATCTTTATTAATCAAATCCGGGAGAAAATTGGCGTAATGTTCGGCAATCCGGAAACCACGACCGGAGGCCGCGCGCTGAAGTTTTATTCTTCGGTGCGCGTAGACATTCGGCGCATCGCGGCTATCAAAGATGGCGACGTAGTCACCGGATCGCGCACCAGGGTGAAAGTGGTTAAGAACAAGGTGGCCGCGCCCTTCCGGGAGGCTGAATTCGACATCCTCTACGGCGAAGGCATTTCCCGCGAAGGCGACCTGATCGATATCGCAGTAAACAACAACCTCCTCGAAAAGTCCGGCTCCTGGTTCAGCTACAAAGGCGAGCGCATCGGCCAGGGCCGCGAAAATGCCCGTCAGTTCCTCAAGGACAATAAAGACACCATGGCCAAGTTGGATGCCGAAGTGCGCAAGGCGCTGGGGTTGACAGGGGCTCCAGCGGCGCCAGCGACCGCCGCTACGACGCCACAGACTCCGCCGCAGGGGGCGAGGGTTACGACGATGCCGACAGCCGCCCCCGAGGCTGCCAGGGCACCGATAGCAGCGAAGCGTTAGATTGCATAGGTTTGTCATCCCGAGCAACGCGAGGGACCTTGGTGTTCGCTTGCGCCATCAATGACTGGCGCTGCGGGCAAGAACCAAGATCCCTCGCTTTGCTCGGGATGACAGTTTGACAGGAGATTGGGATGAGCGAAGAGCGGCCCTACTTCGTCTACATCATGGCCAACGCTTCAAAGAAGGTCTACACCGGCATGACCAACAGCCTTCGCCGGCGGGTTCGGGAGCATAAGCTAAAACTGACGCCCGGTTTTGCGGCGCAGTACAACATCACCCGGCTCGTATACTTCGAGAGTTTCGAAGACGTGCGCAATGCGATTGAACGGGAGAAGCAAATCAAGGCTTGGACGCGGGCCAAACGACTTGCGCTGGTCGAATCGACCAATCCCAAGTGGGAAGATCTGTCGAGGGAGTGGGATCAGCCGCAGACGTTTCGATTTACTCCAAAGATCGCGTAGGGGAAAGGCCACTGGCGGTCTAAGACCTCAGATTCTCTGCAAAGGAAACCAAGGTCCCTCGCATCGCTCGGGATGACAAGCCTTGGAACAAGCATTCCCGAAGAACAGTCATTCCACAATTGCCATCTCCACTGCCGCCCGCATAGAATCTTCTATTCAGCCCGCCTGTTCCTTGTGAGGACCATTGAACAAAGGCATCGCTATCTATCCCGGCTCGTTTGATCCGCCGACCAACGGGCATCTTGATCTGATGGAGCGGGGGGCCAAGATTTTTGAGGAGCTGGTCGTCGCGATCCTCCGCAATTCGGAGAAGAGTCCGATGTTCAGCGTGGCCGAGCGGCTGGAGATGCTGCGGGCGCTCACCGGGCATTTGAAGAATGTCCGCATCGACACGTTTGACGGGCTGATGGTCGAGTACGCAAAATCCATGCAGGCAATCTGCATTCTGCGCGGCATCCGGGCTATCAGCGATTACGAATATGAATTGCAGATGGCGCTGATGAATCGCAAGCTTGAGCCTACGCTCGAAACCGTCTTCATGATGCCGGCGGATAAATATTCCTACGTTAGCTCACGCCTGGTGCGAGAGGTGGCGCAAGCTGGCGGTCCAGTAAAGGGACTAGTTCCGGAAATGGTGGAGCAGAGGCTGCGCGATAAGGTCACCTCGGCGAAACAGCGCGAAACCCGCGCGATTGAAATCCTGGATCGAATTGATCTCGGCGGAAGAGAATTGGACCCAAAAGTAGCGAAAAGGAAAAAGAAGGCATGAGCACTGCAACCACCGAAGCTCTGAAGCTTACCGAGCGAATCAATCGTATTGAGCCCTCCGCCACCATGGCAGTGGTGGCCGAGGCTGACAAGTTGCGCGCGCAGGGCATCGACGTGGTTGACTTCGGCGCCGGCGAGCCGCATTTCGCCACGCCCCAACACATCAAAGAGGCTGCCATCGCCGCCATTCAGGGCGACTTCACCAAGTACACGGCGGTCGCAGGCACAGCAGAACTGCGCGACGCCATCGTCCACCGGCACGCTGCGGATTTCGATTCCGAATACCGCCGTGAAGAAGTGATCGCCTCAACCGGCGGCAAGCATGCTCTGTTCAACGCCATTCAGGTGCTTGTGGATCATGGCGACGAAGTGATTCTGCCGGTCCCCTACTGGGTCTCTTTCAAAGACATCGTGCGCTACGCCGGTGGCCAAAATGTATTGCTGGCGTCGAATGAGTCGCAGGGCTTCCGCGTTACAGCAGAGATGGTCACACGGCTGGTCACGCCGCGGACCAAGGCGATCATTTTGAATTCGCCCTCCAATCCCTCGGGCGCGGTGATGAGCGCTGAGGATCTCACGGAAGTTGTCCGCCTGGCGCACGACCGCGGCATCTGGGTACTCTCCGACGAGTGCTACGTCTACCTGAATTACACCGGAAAGAATTTCTCGGTGGGATCGTTGCGCGAGTATAAAGAGCGCATTGTGGTGCTGGGGTCGCTCTCGAAAACCTACGCGATGACGGGCTGGCGCATGGGCTACGCGCTGGCACCGGCAGCGGTGGTGAATGCAATGGCGAAGTTGCAAAGTCAGTCGACTTCGAACCCAACGTCGATCGTGCAGAAAGCGGCCGTAGCCGCGTTGAAGGGGCCGCAAGAGTGCGTCGAACAAATGAGACGTGAATATATCGAACTGCGCGACCATGTGGTGAAGGGTTTGCGCTCGATTCCCGGAGTGACTTGCACTCTGCCGGAAGGTGCGTTCTATGCCTATCCCAACATCTCTGCATTCCTGGGACGCGGCGGGGTCAAGTCGGCATCTGACGTGGCGGGAAGGTTGCTAAGGGAAGCGCATGTGGCCACAGTACCAGGAGAAGGGTTCGGCACCGCTGACCACATCCGCGTTTCATATGCGACCTCGAAGGCAGAGCTGGATCGTGGGCTGGAACGGATGCAGAAGTTCTTCGCTGCTTTGTAGTCGGTGATTGCAGCCATGTCGCGGTATTAGGTTTCGGCTAAGGCCGTCCGTTATCGAACGGCCTTTTTACTTGGGATCAGTCGTTATGAGCAGCCTCTATCCACTCCTGATGCTTCCGGCGTTCGATCCGCGCCCGTGGGGATCCCACGATCTATCGCCGATTTATCCCAATCGAAAGTTCGAGGAAAAGATTGGCGAGTCCTGGCTCACCGGCGACGACTGCAAGATTGCCAATGGGCCCCTCACCGGGCAGACGCTGGCACAGGTCAGCGAGAAATATCAGCGGGAACTTGTAGGTGACGCGGCGCGCGATCCGCGGCGCTTTCCCTTGTTGCTGAAGTTTCTGTTCCCGCATGAGAAACTTTCGGTGCAGGTTCATCCCGATGACGAGCAGGCGCGTCGCGTGAACCAGCCCTGGGGCAAAACTGAGTGCTGGTATGTGGCCCATGCGAAGCCGGGAGCGCAAATCGCGTTGGGATTAAAGCCCGGCGTGACGGTTGCACAGTTGGAAAACGCCATCCATGAGCAGCACGCTGAAGAGATGCTCAACTGGCTCAACGTTTACACCGGCGACATGATCTACGTTTCCGGCGGAACCGTGCACACACTGGGGCCGGGGTCAGTGATTGTTGAAACGCAACAGCAATCGGACACGACCTATCGCCTGTATGATTACGGACGACCGCGCGAACTGCATCTGAAAGAGGGTTTGGCCGCCGTGAAGGTGAAGATCGCTTCAGGGAAGGTGATGAGGCCGGCGCCGTCGCAGATTCGCGGCAGCAACAATCGGCAGGCTCCGCTGGTAGCTGCTCCTTATTTCGTGGTGGACATGTTTGAGATGAAGGACGCGCAGGATCTGAGCACGCGCGACGATTCCGGTAAGAATTCCGCGCAGATACTGGTGGCCGTCGAGGGATGCGGAGTGGTCGAAGCGGCCGGAGCGGAAGCCGTAGCTTTAGCCAAAGGCGATGCCGTGGTGGTTCCGGCTTCGGTGGGCAATTTTACGGTGCGCCCGCAGTGGACGCTGGAATTTCTGAGAGCACGAGTGCCCGGCGCCGCACTGCCTGAGCCGGAAACGCGAATGTAGCAAGTGGAATCGAAACTTTGGCGAAAAACTCAAACTTCTATCCTGTAATCCTCGCTGGAGGCCGCGGCACGCGCTTCTGGCCACTAAGCCGGAAGAAGCGCGCCAAGCAATTGCTGGCGCTCGACGGCAAGCAAACCATGATTCAGCAGACGGTGGCGCGGCTGCTGCCGCTCGCTTCGCCGAAACAATTCTGGATTGTTACCAACGACGATCTGCGTCCCGCTATCTTGAAGCAGCTCCCAAAGTTGCCAAAGCCGCAGGTGCTCGCGGAGCCGTTGGGGCGCAACACCGCGCCCGCGATCGGCCTCGCCGCATTCCTTCTGCTGCGCGAAAATCCCGATGCGGTGATCGGCATGTTCCCTTCGGACCACGTAATCGCTGACGAGCAGAACTATCGCTCGACCATCGAACGGGGCGTGGAGATCGCGGAGTCAGGGGAGAATATTGTCGTCCTCGGCATACGGCCCAACCGCGCGGAGACCGGCTATGGATACATTGAAGCGGGCAGTTTCTTTCGAGGCGAGGCTCTCCACGTGCGCCGCTTCACCGAGAAACCCAATGCGGAGAAGGCTGCGACGTTTGTGGCTGCGGGAAATTATTTCTGGAACAGCGGGATGTTTCTTTGGAGCGCCCGCACCCTGGCTAACGCCCTGCGCGAGCATCTTGCCCCCACCGCCTCCTTGCTGGAAGAAATCGCCGCCACTTTCGGTACGACCAAATTTGCTTCGACTTTTCGCCGGCTCTATCCCAAAAGTGAGAACATCAGCGTCGACTATGCCGTGCTGGAGCCGCGTTCGGCCAAGGGTGAGGAGGCCGGTCAAATCTATTGTCTGCCAGCGGATTTCGGCTGGAACGATCTGGGCTCGTGGACCGCGCTACACGAGCACCACACGGCAAAGAGCACTCCGGCCGAGGGTAATATCATTCATAGCGCGGGCGTTTTTATTTTGAATGCGCACGGCAATTACGTGCACGCGCCAGGAAAGTTCGTCGCGACCGTGGGCGTAAGCAATCTGGTTGTGGTCGAGACCGACGATGCTCTGCTGATCACGACGCTGCAGCACGCGCAGGACGTTGGTAAAGTGGTGAAGTATCTGGACGAGAAGAAGCTGCACAAACTGACGTGAGAAAGTGGTCGGTATTCAGTGATCAGTGACCAGTAAAACCAGGGCATCGCTGACCACTGGCCACTGAATTCTTATGGCTCAACAAATCAAGTTCGGCACCGACGGATGGCGCGGCATCATAGCCGACGACTTCACGTTCGACAACGTGCGCCGGGTTGCCGGAGCGATCGCTTCCTATGTATTGAAATACGAGGACGCGCAACGCGGAGTCTTCGTGGGCTATGATACGCGGTTCGCCTCGCAGCGCGCGGCGCAAGTAGCCGCCGAAGTCATTGCTGCCGCGGGCATTCCGGTGAAGCTGGCCAACGATTACACGCCCACGCCAGCCGTGTCCTACGCAGTGAAGGACAAAGGCGCCGCGGGCGGCGTGATGATCACCTCCAGCCACAATCCATGGAACTGGAATGGAGTGAAGTTCAAAGGGAAGTTTGGCGGCTCCGCCACGCCCGCCATCATGGAGAGGATTGAAGAGGAGTTGAACGCCGGGGCGATGCCGCAAGGTGCGAAAGCGGCCATTGAGGAAGCCGATCTAAAGACGCCCTACATTGCCGCCGTTTGCCGTTTTGCCGACCTGGATCTGATTGGCAAAGCAAAATTGAAAGTCGCCATCGATTCGATGTACGGTTCCGGCCGTGGCATCCTTGCCGGAATCTTCCGCGATCACGGGGTGCAACACATCGCGATCCGCCAGGAAGTGAATCCGTTGTTTCCCGGCATTAACCCCGAGCCCATCCAGCCGCATATCGCGTTTCTTCAAGAAACAGTTGTCCGCGAGAAGTGCGACGCCGGACTGGCCACTGATGGCGATGCCGACCGCATCGGCGCGGTGGCGGAAGATGGCAGCTTCGTCGACTCGCACAAGATATTCTGCGTATTGCTGCGCTGGCTGCTGGAGCGCAAGAAGTGGCCGGGAGACGTGGTCCGCGCCTTCAATACCACGCGCATGCTCGACCGCATCGCCGCCAAACACGGCCGTAAAGTTTACGAGACGCCGATTGGATTTAAGTACACCGCGGATTTGATGATGGAGCACGATATTCTGATCGGCGGAGAGGAATCTGGCGGCATCGGCTACTCACGCTTTTTGCCGGAGCGTGACGGGGTGCTGAATTGCTTGTTGCTAGCCAATGTGATGGCAGAGGAAGGCAAGCCGCTCGGTCAACTGGTTGCGGACCTGCAGCGCGAGTTCGGTCCCCACTATTACGGCCGGCGCGATTTGCACATTCCAGACGAGATCAAGCAGAGTGCAATTCAGCGGGCGCGCGCCGAGAGCACGCAAACCTTGGGACGCTATCGTGTGCAGAAGAAAGAAAATCTCGACGGCATCAAGTTTTTTCTCGATGCGCCGACGAATGGCAATGGAGCCGAGGCGTGGATCCTGTTTCGCGCTTCGGGAACAGAACCGCTGCTGCGCGCCTATGCCGAGGCTGCGTCTCCAGAATTGGTCACCGAAATCCTGACAGCCGCGGAGAGTTTTGTGAGGAGCGGCAGTTAGAAGGCCGCGGTATTTGCGCGCAAGACTTCACATTTCACGCTGCCGTAATGCGATACTGCTAGGCAAGCATGACTCTCTCTGGAAGCACAGCTTCGACTCCAGACTCGCCTGAGGCGCGCCGGTACAACAGCATCCAGCGCTGGCTGGGCATTGCCGATTTCGTGGTGGGCGCCGCTTTTCTGGTTGTCCTGCTGGTTACGGGGTGGACGGACTGGTTGCGCGATCTGGCTTTGCGCCGGGGATTCCAGAATTACACGCTGGCAGTTTTTTTGTATTTATTCTTCTTGCTGCTCATAAGCAAAGCACTGGGCTTTGGCCTTGACTACTACGGATTCCGGCTGGAAAGGAGGTTCCAACTCTCGACGCAGAAATTCCGCGCATGGCTATGGGATGAAACAAAAGGCTTTCTGGTGGGGTTAGTCATGGCCGGGATCGTGGTGGAGTTGCTGTATTTCATGATTCTCCAGTCTCCGCAGCATTGGTGGCTGATCACGTGGGCGTTATTCATCGGGCTATTTATCTTGTTAGCGCAGCTCGCGCCGGTAGTGCTGTTTCCGATTTTCTACAAGTTCGAACCGCTGGACAATGAAGATCTGCGGCGGCGACTCGTGGAACTGGGAGAGCGGGCGGGCACGCGAGTGCGCGGAGTGTATCGCTGGAAGCTTTCAGAAAAGAGCAAGAAAGCGAATGCGGCTCTCACGGGGCTTGGAAGCACGCGACGGATCATTTTGGCGGACACTCTGCTGGACAATTACGCTCCCGAGGAAATCGAAGCGGTGCTCGCTCATGAACTGGGCCATCACGTCCACAGGCATATTCTGAAGAGCATTTTTGTGCAGGCCGGAATCACGTTGTTGGGCTTCTGGATCGCCAATTTTGTATTGCATTATGCGGTCGATCATCACATGTTCGAGGAACTTTCGGATTTCGCCAACTTACCTCTGCTGGCAATTACCGCAACCGTGCTTTCACTGCTTCTGATGCCGGCCTTAAATGCCTATTCGCGCTACAACGAGCGGCAGGCCGACCGCTATGCCTTCGAATCAATCGCCAGTGTTGAACCTTTTATTTCGTCGATGAATAAACTGGCGAAGCAAAACCTGGCGGAGCGAACCCCTGCGAAGTGGATCGAGTTATTATTCCACTCCCACCCGGCGATCTCCCGGCGCGTGGCGGCCGCAGAGGCGTGGGGCCGTGCGCAAACCGCTAATCAGCAAGAATGATTCTTGTCGGGCCGCGACACTGCGAAAAAGAAGTTAACGCTGGCGAAGAATTGCGGTTACACGCTGCAAGTCCTCTTCCGTGTCCACACCAACAGAATCGTACGGCGTTTCACCGACATGGATCGGGATCCCGTTTTCCAGAAAACGCAGTTGTTCCAGCCGTTCGCTTTTTTCAAGCGTTGATTCCGGTTCGCTCAGAAAAAAGTCCAGCGCGGACTTCCGGTAGGCGTACAGGCCGAGATGCTTGAAATAGCGGGGGTTGATGCTGTCGCGGTCGAAAGGAATAGTGGCACGGGAAAAATAAAGAGCACAGCCATCTGCCGCAGTCACGACTTTGACTGCACTTGGATTACCGATATCTTCCTGCGGACAAGGAGTCTTCAACGTCCCCACCTTGATGGACGAGTCTTTCATTACCTCCAACAGACTTGCAATTTGTTCCGGGCGCACCAGCGGCTCGTCGCCTTGCACGTTGAGATAAATATCCGCGGTCATGTGGTTTGAAATTTCGTGCACCCGCTCGGTTCCACTGCGATGAGCGGAGGAAGTCATTTGGGCGTTCCATCCGTGATTGTTGCAGACTTTCAGAATCTCTGCGGAATCCGTGGCGATGATCACGTCAGACAGGAGTCGAGATGAGAGAACCGCTTCATAGACCCAGCCCACCAGCGGCTTCCCGGCGATCTCGCGGAGCATTTTGCGCGGCAAACGGGTGGAAGCCAGTCTGGCGGGAATCACGGCAATAGTTTTCATGAGATGACTATTCTAGTTTCCAGTTTCCCGCCGCCACTGGCAAGTGTTGGATTCTGCGGCGGAGCGAAGGAAGCTGTTTGACACGTTTTTGGCGCGCCTCATAGAATGGGAAATTGGACGTGACGCGCACCTCCAGTCTGTTGTGTCCAAGGCAGCGAGAGTTCGCAACAGTGCGACTAATCCCTCTCGTTGCGTTCCCAATTTTGTTGGCGGCGTAGCTCAGGTGGCTAGAGCGACGGTCTCATAATCCGTAGGTCCGTGGTTCGAGTCCACGCGCCGCCACCAACTCCACGTTTTGCTTCAACATTCTTCATGGGACACCGCCGGCGTGCGAAGGCTAGCGCTGTGGCCTGAAGCCGCGGCCACGCAGGCGAATGCGGACAGCCCAGGTGGCCAGCGAAATCGCGCAACAGGCTTCCACGAATACCTTCCCTCCATCCAGCAAATCGACTTTAGCGTTCGAAAGCGCAGGGTCCGTGAACATACTGTGGATGAACATAAGGACGAACGCGGGAAAGACGAGGTAATGTAATTTACGCCACACTGGGCGGGCCATTCGCAGGCGAAAGATTGAGGTGAGGATGACGACGAGCAACACGTAAAGAGAGATCGCTCCCACGGTATTCAGCTTGGGCTGAACGGGAGACTGGACCGGAAGCAGCACGTCCGCCAATCCGAAGTGAGTAGAGGCGCCGAGGAGTAGCACCGCCGGATGCAGAACAATCAGCAGCAGGACGAGGTATGCGGTCCAGTTGTGGAGACGGAAAATGTTGATATGGCGATGCGGCCACAAACGGACCGGACTGTAGCGTAAGGCAATCAACAGTCCCAGAAGCATGTTCAGCGTGGCCGTGCCGACGGCGGCAAGTCCCAGGTAGGCACAGACGTCCAAGAGAGTCATTGAAACTTTGACGCATCTTATCGGAAAGGGTGAGTGCCTGACGGACTCGATTTCATATTTCGAGGTACACTCTCCATCGACGAGAGTTCGAGGACATAACCGTTCCGTCATGCACGACGAATAACAGTCGCACTCTCTTCCCGGAGCCTGCTATGAATAGACGAACGATTGGTTTTACTTTTGCACTTCTCGCACTGGGGATGACGATAGCGTTTCGCACACTGGCAGACAGTCCGGCCAAGGCGGGCGATGTTACGGAGGCGAGAGTCAAAGCGGAAAAGGCCGAGGGAGGCAACTGGCTGCTGAACGGACGTACTTTTGAGGCACAGCATTTCAGCCCGCTCCAGCAGATCACGGCCAGGAACGCTGGCGGCCTTGGACTGGCATGGTCCCTGGACATCGAAAGCACTATGGGAATGGTGGCGGAGCCACTGGTTGTGGACGGGGTGATTTACGTCAGCGCTCCGCTATCGAAGGTTTACGCCGTCGCTGCCGTCTCGGGGAAGATTATTTGGTCATTCGATCCCCAGGTGCGGTTGGATCAAGCCATCAATGGATCGTATTCGGCGCGGACCAATGCCGGGGTCGCCGTGTGGGGCGGAAGGGTTTACGTGGGGACGGGCGACTGCCGGCTGGTTGCGATTGACGCTGCTTCTGGAAAACAGGCGTGGGAAGCCACCGTTTGCGATCCGCAGCAAACCGGAATTACGGGCGCGCCGCATGTGGCCAAGGGAAAAGTATTCATGGGATACAACGGTTCGGACGACGGCGTGCGGGGATCGCTGGTGGCCTACGACGCGGAAACCGGCAAGGAAGTGTGGCGATTCTGGACTGTTCCGGGAAATCCTGCCAAAGGGTTTGAAACAAAAGCGCTGGAGATGGCCGCGAAGACATGGATTGGAAAAGACTCCTGGAAAATTGGCGGGGGCGACGTTTGGAACGCAATTACTTACGATCCGGCGACCAACCTCGTCATCTTCGGGACTGCTGGTGCGGGAGTTGACTATGGGGAACTCGAATCCATCAAGGTGAGTGGCGACCGGCTTTTCGCGGGCTGCATCATCGCCGTGAAGGCCGACACTGGAGAATACGCCTGGCATTTTCAAACCAGCGCTCCCGGGTTGCAAACCGAAAACAACCACATCGTTATCGGAGATCTTGTTCTGAATGGCGAGCAGCGCCACGTAGCAATGACGGTACCGAAGAATGGTGTCTTCTATGTGCTCGACGCGAAGACTGGGAAACTGCTTTCGGCGATGCCTCTGGTAAAACTTGCCTGGGCCACTTCCATTGACCTTCAAACCGGCAAGGCAGTGGAAGTGCCGCCGTCGAAGGGCGGAGGAAGGCAATGGACGGTTCATAACTGGTGGCCGATGAGTTTGGATTCGCTCACCGGATTGGTCTATGTTCCCGCGACAGATCGCGAGACCGGTTCCCGGGCTGCGGTGGAGTCCGGAGAATGGATGCGGGGCACGCAGGGCAAGCTGATTGCGTGGGATCCAGTGAGCCAGTCGGCGCGCTGGACCGTGGAGGAACCGATCGCCACCAACGGTGGCGTTCTTTCCACTGCGGGCAATCTGGTTTTCCAGGGGCAAGGGACCGGTGAGTTTGCGGCTTATGCGGCCGACAGCGGGAAAAAAGTTTGGTCGATTCAGACCGGGTCTGCGATTGAATCCGTGCCGGTAAGTTTTGCGGTGAACGGTGAGCAGTACATCCTCACTCCTGTGGGCTGGGGATCGGGATCGAGATTGTTTGCGCCCGCATGGACTATGGCAACTCCTCAGTCGAAGCGGGGACCGACGCGCCTGCTGGCATTCAAACTTGGGGCGACGATGGCGTTCCCGACGCCTCCGGATGTTGTGCCGCCAGTACCAAAACCTCCGCGGCAAAGTGGCAGCGCGGAAACGATCCATCAGGGTAAATTGCTTTATCGCAAATTCGTCTGCGATGGCTGCCACTCACCGGATGTGGACGGAAGCGGAGCCTGGGTGCTCAACGGTGCCATACCCGATCTGCGGTATGCTCCGGCGGAAGTTCGTCAGGCTTGGTATGACATTGTCCTGGCCGGCACGCATTGGAGCAAGGGAATGCCCGGCTTTGCCGATCCTCCTAAATTCGCGTTTCCGCACTTGAAGATGACCGCGCGAGACGCCGACGCGATTCATGACTACGTGATCGACCAGGCTTGGAAGGCATACAACGCAGAGCAGAAGCGAGCTTCGACGAAGGCTGGCAAGTAGACGGTCGGATTATTCGTAGCGCAAGGCCTCGATGGGATCGAGGCGCGATGCGCGGACCGCGGGCACCATGCCGCTGATCAGTCCAACGGCTGTGAGAATGAGTGTGGCGACCAGCACAGTAGTCGGTGCGATGATCAAACGAATGTCGCCGGCTTCGGCATTCTTCGCCATCGCGCTGTATAGAGTGAGTCTTCCGACGGAGAGCGAAACGGCGTACGCCAGAATAATTCCCAGCGCTCCGCCGATGAAGGTGATCGTAAGAGCTTCGGCAAGAAATTGAAGCAGGATGTGTCCCCGGCGCGCACCCAGCGCCTTTTCCACTCCAATCTCGCGCGTGCGCTGCGTGACCGAGACCAGCATGATGTTCATCAGGCCGACGCCGCCGATGCCGAGTGTCAGCCGATGAAACCCGCAGGATCTTCAAGCCGATGGTGATGACTTCGAACTGATGAACCTGTTCCATCAGGTTAAAGATTCTCACGGCTCGGCGGTCGGTTGGGTCAAGATATTCTATTACTTGCCGGGCTCGGCCGACCTCGTTTAGGCGGGCGGATTGAGTCTCCCATGAGTTGCTCGTGAAACCGGTCACTCGTCGGACCAAGGTAATTCCAGAGATTACCGAAGTTTGCCTAAGAAACCGCAAATCCTCGCCCCTCAATCTCTTAGCCGCTATCCTTGACGGTAGGATCTCGCGCGCGGGCGGCAAGCTGCGCGACGACCTGCACAAAAATGTCCGCCAGCACAAACTCGTGGCGAAAACTGCCTTTTGGGGCCCAGGCGTTCGTCGTGTCGGTGATTGCCACTGGCTCCCTTTGCTTGCTGCAAGCCGCAATCCACCAGAGCAGTAAGAACATCGCGGAGTTCATCTGCTATATGGGTGTCGCGATTTTGGCGTCGCGGTTACGCGTCACCCTGCCCGGAATTACCGGGACGCTTTCGGTAAACTTCCTGTTCATCCTGGTCGGAATTGCAGAACTCGGTTACTCTGAGGCTCTCACCCTGGGTGCGGTGGCAATGTTGGCCCAGAGTTTGTATCCGGGCCGGCCAACCGCCATCCAGTTGACATTTAACGTCTGTGCCGGCACTCTTTCGACCGCAACCGCCTACTACGTTTATCACAACTCTTGGTGCAATAACCTCATCGAGAATCGTCCGCTCCTTCTGTGTCTGACTGCTTCGGTCTACTTCGTTGTCAATGCCGGATGCATTGCCGCAGTGATTTCGTTCAGCGAAGGCAAACCGCTGCGCACGATTCTGGTGGACTGCTACTTCTGGTCTTTCCCGTACTACCTCGTCGGAGCTGGAATTGCGGGAGGGATTTCCTGGGTGAATCACAGTTTCAATTGGGAACTTTCTCTTCTCTTTATGCCGGCCATGTATGTCATCTACCGTTCCTACCGGCTTTATCTGGGCAAGTTGGAAGATGAAAAGCGGCACGTGGAAGAGATGGCAAACCTGCATTTGCGAACCATCGAGGCGCTGGCCCTGGCCATCGAGGCCAAGGACCAGACAACGCACGATCACCTCCAGCGGGTTCGCGTCTACGCCATTGAGGTGGCGAAAGAGTTGGGCATTAAGGGCGCAGAACTGGAAGCGCTTCATGCCGCCGCACTGCTCCACGACATCGGAAAGCTGGCCGTCCCAGAGCACATCATTTCGAAGCCCGGACGCTTGACTCCGGAAGAGTTCGAGAAGATGAAGATCCACACGATCGTGGGCGCGGAAATTCTGGAGCGCGTTCGCTTTCCTTATCCCGTGGTTCCCATCGTGCGTGCCCACCATGAAAAGTGGGACGGGTCGGGTTATCCATTTGGGCTGAAAGGCTCGGCGATACCGATTGGGGCGCGTATTCTTTCCGCGGTCGACTATCTGGACGCGCTGGCATCTGACCGGCAATACCGGCGTGCCGTGCCCTTGGACGATGTGATGAAACGGCTTGCCGAGGAGTCCGGCAAGTCGTTCGACCCGCAAGTAGTGGAGGTCCTGCAAAGGCGTTACCGGACCCTGGAGACCCTGGCGCAGGCAAAATCGGAAGAAGACGGTGGAATGCCGCTGTCCTCGGACATCAAGATTGTGCGAGGGCAATCGCCGGCTGCGGGATTCGAGATTGCCGGCGTCTCGGATGCGCCGGGACGGGACGCAACTTTTCTGTCTTCGATTGCCGCGGCGCGACAAGAAGCGCAGAGCCTGTTTGAGTTGAGCCAGGATCTGGGCGCGTCCTTGAGCCTGGGTGAAACTCTTTCCGTGTTTTCGGTGAAGCTCAAACCCATGGTTCCCTACGATGCCATCGCCATCTACATCCGGCGCGGTGATGAGTTGATTCCGGAGTATGTGAATGGCGATAACTACCGCCTGTTCGCTTCATTGCGGATTCCCGTGGGCGATGGACTCTCCGGCTGGGTGGCGCAGAACAAGAAGCCGATTGTGAATGGAAATCCTTCGGTTGAGCCGGGATACTTGAACGATCCCGCCAAATTCAGCACCCTGCGTTCAGCCTTGGCCTTGCCTCTTGAGGGAGTGACAGGAGTAATTGGCGTTCTGGCCCTGTATCGCGCCGAGCGGGATGCGTTCACATCGGATCACCTCCGCATTCTGCTCGCGGTAAGCGGGAAGATGGCTCTCTCCATCGAGAATGCTCTTAAGTATCAGCAGGCGGAAAGCTCCGCAACCACCGACTATCTCACCGGCTTGCCCAACGCGCGGTCGCTGTTTCTGCAACTCGACCGTGAACTGGCGCGCTGCAAGCGCGACAATGCCTCGCTCACCCTGATGGTTTGCGACATGAACGGATTCAAGAAAATCAACGACCGCTTCGGGCATCTCGAAGGAAATCGGGTCTTACGTCTATTTGCCCAGGCCTTGAAAGACAGCTGCCGCGAGTATGACTACGTGGCGCGCATGGGTGGAGACGAGTTTGTCATCATCGCTCCCGGGCTCTCTGCCACCGCGGCGGCCAAGAAGATCGAGCAGATTCGCCCGCTGGCGCGGCAGGCCGGGTTCGAAGTTTGCGCAGAAGACATTCTCTCGCTGAGTGTGGGTCTCGCGGTATCTCCTGACGATGGCAACGACGCCGAGCAGTTGCTGACCGAGGCGGACCGCCGCATGTATGTGGAGAAGCAAAAGCAGCCGACCCACAAAGACCAACGGCTGCACACCCGCATGAAATGCCGGCTCACGATTGAGTTGCATCCTCAGGCGGAGCCGGGACCGGTCTTCGGGAATCTGATCGACATCAGCCTGGGAGGGTGCTACGTGGAGACCAGTGCCATCCTCGCACCCGGCTCGAACCTCAAGGTGGTGTTCTCGATGGACGACACAAACCTGAGTGCGGAAGGAAGCGTCGCCAGACTCCACCCTGGATCGGGAGTAGCAGTGCAATTCAAGGAGATGAGCCGGGATTCCCGCGAGAAAATGTACAAGATTCTCGAGTTCGTTCAGAGCAGGACCACGATGTATAACGACCGTTACCTGCAGAATCTTTTCAACCGCTGACGATTAAAACCGCGACATTGTGTCGCTTGAAGCCTGCCACCGCCGCCCTTACACTTAAGATATGCACGTCCACGTCCATCGAGGGGGCGGCCCGAAGCGAGTACTGAAAGTCTCGCTGGGTGTGACCCTCGCCTACATCGTGCTGTTGGTGGTAGCGGGGATTCGCGCGCATTCGTTGGCCTTGCTCTCGGAGGCTGGGCACAACCTCTCCGACTTTCTAGCCCTGTTGCTATCACTGGTGGCGGTTTATTTGCAGTCGCGCCCGGCGAATTCCACCAAGACATACGGCTATCATCGCGCAGGAGTGCTGGCAGCGCTGGTAAATGCGGTTTCGCTGGTGGCAGTTGCGTTTTTCATTTTCTATGAGGCGTTCCACCGCCTGCAACATCCCGAGCACGTGCAGGCCTCCACCATGATATGGGTAGCTGCCGCGGGCGTCGTGATGAACGGAGTGATCGCGATCTTGCTCTACCGCTCGGCCGGACGTTCCGGTGGCGACGTCAACATCCGCAGCGCCCTGCTGCATGAAGTTGGGGACACGCTTTCGACGGCCGCCGTCATTGCCGGAGGCTGGGCCATTCTGGCCACCGGCGATTATTGGATCGACTCAGCGCTTTCCTTCGGGATTGGCGCGTTGATCCTCTGGTCAGGCTTCGGCATTGTGCGCGAGACGCTGAACATTTTGCTCGAAGGCACGCCGCGCGGGGTGAAGCTTGAATCGGTCGAGGTCGCCATCCGCTCCATTGACGGCGTCAACGACGTGCACGATCTGCACTGCTGGAGCATCGGCTCGGAAACCCGCGCTCTCTCCTGCCACATTGCGATTGCAGATATCCCGCCCTCAGTCAGCGAGCGCATCCTGCGCGACGTGAAAGACCGGCTGCACCAAGACTTCCGCATCTCCCATACCACGATCCAGTTCGAGCACGTGGAATGCGAAGTGGCGCATGGGTGCGTGATTCCCGTGGGGGAGAGCGAAGAAGAGCACCACCATCACAGCCACTAATGGCTTTGTAAACCCTCTTCGATAAGGATCGCAGAAACGCGGCTGACGGGAATGTCTCCGGCACGTGTAAGCGCCTCGAGTCTGTTACTTAGAGATGGATGTGTCATAAACAACTCTACAAGCCTGCCGCAATTCACGGGAGCACCGGTCATTCGGTAAAGATTGACCAGCGCATGGAGGCCCGATTCCGGATCGTTTGTAAAGCCGATGGCTTCTCGATCACACGAATATTCGAAGTATCGGGAGAGGCAGTAGATCGCGAGGAGCGGCACGAAGAGAACAATTAGCATGCAGATTGGTCGGAAAGCTGCGGCCATGAGAGGGAGGCGGGACGACAACAGTACCAATACCACTACGAGCAACAGAATCACTGAGAACTCTTTGCGGGTGTGCTTGCCTTTGACGTGCGCGAGTTCATGACCGATCACAAAATCAAGCTGGGGACCGCTCAGGTACTCGCCAAAATTATCCGTCAGGGCGATGCCACGCCACATGCCGAAGGCGTTCGTCAGATGTCCTCTCCCTGGCGGGACTACAGAGACTCGATCTAAATCGACCCCGACTTTTCTTGCCAAACGAAAAGCGCGGTTGTACAACGTACCTGACTTCACCCGGCGCAGCTTTATTCCTTGAGCTGATTGCACCTGAATGGGTCCAACAACGGCGGTCACGCCTGCGCCGATGAGCCAAAACGAGCCGACCCAGATGCCGTCGAAGATTGCGTGAAAGCCCGCAGCTAGCATCAGGATCGCGATCGGAGGGGCCACTGTGTTCCAGCACGCCAGCCGCAGGATATCTGCCGTCGTCCAAGTTCGCGCGAGTATCGCTCTATCGGCACAACGCGAGGCTCCTTCGAGGATCGTGGTGCTCAAAACCGGTAGTATCCAGAAGAGAGCTTGAGGCGAAGCGGCAACAAACGGCAGTTCCCAAAGCGCACACCAAGCAACCAGTGTAACCAGCAGTACCACGTGGTTCGAGCGACGATGCCGCAGCCAACCAGTTGCCCGATCGGGGTCATCACCTCGAAGGCTAACGTGTCGAAGGAACATCGACACCAAGGGCAAAAGCAAAATTGCCACGAAAAGGATAGGAACAACCACGTCGCGATTCAACGTGGATACCGCTCGTCGATCAGATTCCGGACATCGGAGTGATCCACGAGCCTGCCGCAGTCCGCCGCTGCGACGCCCTTTTCCACCTCGCACAGAAACCACTCGTTGTAGTTGACCTCGCGCTTCGGTCGCAAATCTGGATTACCCGATGTTTCCATGCTTAGTAGGCTAGCACTAGTGAGAAGACTGTCAATCTTTCCGTGGGCAGCCTGTCGGACTCACTTGCTCTGCCACTCATAAATCTCCCGCGCCCGCTCAATCGTGTCTGCCTCCGGCGCCGATTTATCTGGCCGCAGCCGCACAATTCGCGGGAAGCGCAGCGCGTAGCCGCTATCGTGCCGATCTGACTTCATCATGTTGTTGAATGCCACTTCCAGCACAATCTTCGGCTCGACGGTGCGCCGGAAGCCTTGGTCCTCGATTGTGTGTTCAAGAAACCATCGCGTCATCTCGGCAATTTCAATGTCGGTCAGTCCTGAATAGGCTTTGCCGATATTCACCAACCGGTCTTTATTCGTATCCCAAACGGCGAAGGTGTAGTCGCTCAACACGCCAATGCGCTTGCCGTGGCCATACTCGACGGCGGTGACGACGACATCGAGCGTCGCCAGTTCGCGCTTCATCTTCAGCCAGGACTTGCCGCGCTTGCCCGGCGTGTAGGTTGAGGCGAGATCCTTGATCATCAGGCCTTCGTTGCCCCTTGCTTGCGCGGCGACGAAGAGTTCGTCCAGTTCCTCCGTCGACTCCGCACGAAACAGCGGTGCGCGAATGAGTCTTACCGCTGCGGCCTCTTCGGGTTCGTCGAATACCAACTTCCCTTGGGCAATAGTCCCCAGGGGTTTTCTCTGTGTCTCTGTGCCTCTGTGGTGAGTGAGTTTTCGTTCTGCCGCCAGCAGCTTATCCAGAATCCGCGCCCGCTCCCGCAACGGACAGTCGATCAGCAACTCCCCACCCGCATACAGAACATCGAACGCGAGGTACGCCACGGGAATTTCCCGCAACATTTTCTCGCTGACTTTTTTTCGTCCCAGCCGCTTCTGCAGAACCGAGAAGGGCCGCGCCCGGCCAAGGTTCGCGGCTTTCTGCTCGGCTGCTTCGTAAGATGACCCATTCACGACTTCCTGCGCCTGCTCCAGATTGCTCGGATAATTCCACGCCACGATCTCGCCATCCAGAATTACGTCCCCGTCTAATCCGGCAAAGGCGTCCGGCAATTCAGGAAACGACTCGGTAATTTCATCCCGCGTTCGTGAAAAGAATTTCGCCTCCCCGTTGGAAACGTGCGCCTGTGCCCGAATGCCGTCGTACTTGTCTTCCACCGCGGCCTCGGCAAAGTAGGTCAGCCCTTCCTCGGCCGATTCAATCGGGCTCGCCAACATGAATCCCAGGGGATGAAACATCCGCATCTTAGCCTCGCCCAGCTTGCCATCCACCGCCAGCCGGAGCGTTGTGCCGATATCCCCGAGCAACATGTTCGCGCGTTGCACCTCCGCAAGCGAACCGCCGTACGCTTTAGCAATCGCTTCTTCGACCAGACTCTCTTTCAGCCCTATTCGCAAATCTCCTGTCATGATCTTCACGATGTATTTGGCTTCGAGTGGACTCGCGCGCGATAACAAATCTCGAACCAATGCAGTTTTGGCAGCTGGCCCGCGGGCTGCCGCAATCTGCCGGAAGGTCGCCGCGACTGCCAGAAGTTCCAAGCCTTGTCCGGATCGCTCCTCCAAAACCTCTTGAGCTACAGCGCCTAAATCACCATGCTTACGATAGGCAGCCGTGAGGGCGGCCTCGTCTTTCCCCGAAAGTTCCGCGACAACTCGCCACAACAGAGAACCACCCACCTGCATGGTTGTTTCCTCCCAAGCGGGAAATGCTCTTCCAGAAAGAAACACAACCGATGCGGCGGCATCGTCTGTGGAACGGGACGTCAAATAGTCGGCCACGATCGCGGTCTTCTGCAGCTTCTTGGTGGTAGCAGCGATCGCCTCGCAGGTTTGTGCGAATCTAAGCATGTAACCCCACCATGTAACCCCAGCCTGTCACCCCAGAGGATAGACGAAAGACACCCCACCGGGAGATTGAGTTCGTCCCTGTGGTAACCTAGTTGCTGACGCTTTCCGGCGCCAGGAGCATCCAATAAGAGTGCAGTCTCCGCGAAATCTCGTGCGTTTTCTGGTGGCCGTTCAGCTTCTGCCCGCGCTCGAAAGTGGCGAAGAAACTCTGGTCGGGGGGCAGGCCGTGCTTGAGGGCGTGATGATGCGCTCTCCGCACGCATGGGCGATCGCATGCCGCAAACCTTCGGGAGAAGTAGTGACCATGAGCCAGCCACTCGCTCGTCCGTCGGAAAAACACAAGTGGATGGCTTGGCCAATCCTGCGCGGTGTAATGACGCTGGGTTACGCGATGTCTCTGGGATACCGCGCCCTGCGTTTCTCGGCGAATGTCGCCATCGAAGATGTGATGCAGGCGGACGGCGCCGCCGACCATGTAGAGACGACCGCCCCGGCTGTCCCGCTGAAGCGAAGCGAGGCGGAACCTATCCGAGCAGAATCTTCCAAATCCGAGGCGCGCGAGAAAGCTGCCAGCATCAGCGGCTGGCTGGCCGCCGGCAACGTCATCCTCTCGCTGGCGTTTTTTGTCTTCATGTACAAATACCTGCCTCTGCTGGCGGCGACGGAACTCAAGAAATTCAATCCGGCCTTCGGCGGCCAGATTGTGTTCAACCTCGTCGACGGCGCGGTGCGGTTGGTCCTGTTCCTGCTGTTCATCTGGGGAGTGTCTCTGTTCCCCGACATCCGGCGGGTCTACGAATATCACGGCGCGGAGCACAAGACGGTATTTGCCTTCGAGAACGGCGACCCGCTTGAGACCTCCGCGGTGCAGAAGTATTCGACGTTCCATCCCCGCTGCGGCACCAGTTTTCTAATGACGGTGATGCTGATCTCGATCGGCTTCTACATGCTGGTTCCCTTCACGACGTTCTGGGCGCGCTTCGCGTCTCGCATCGTGTTGCTGCCCGTGATTGCCGGCGTATCCTACGAAATCATTCGCTTCGCCGCCAAACACCGTGGGTCGCTCTTTGCCCTGATGACCGCTCCCGGCCTGTGGCTGCAGCGCATCACGACCCAGCCTCCATCGGACGAGCAGGCGCAATGCGCCATCGTCGCTCTGGAACAGGCTATGGCTCTGGAAAAACAAAATGGCGGCGAGTTAGTGATTGCCTAGCGGCTCCGCCGCGAAATATTTCTCTCTCCCTATCCCTCATCTACAATGCCCTAGAGACGTAACTTGTTAGGTCTCTCTCGCCCACTTCACGGACGAGTGCGGCGAAACCGAGACGTAGCAAGCTACGTCTCTACGAAAGATTCAAATGTTTGAACGCTTAGACCAAATCGAAGCCCGTTACGAAGAGCTAACCAGCGCTCTGGCATCGCCGGATATCGTCAACGATTCGGCGAAATTCCAGAAGACTGCCAAGGCGCACAGCGAAATCGCGCATGTGGTGGAGAAGTATCGTGAGTACAAGGATCTGACGCGCGGCATATCTGAGAGTAAGGCGATGCTGGCCGAGGAGAAAGATCCGGAGATGCGCGCCTATGCGCAGGAGGAACTGAACAAGCTTGAACCCCGCGTCTCCGCCATCGAAGAAGAATTGAAGGTCTTGCTGCTTCCCAAAGATCCGAACGACGACAAAAACGTCATCCTGGAAATCCGCGCCGGCACGGGCGGGGACGAGGCTACACTCTTCGCAGCCGAAATCTTCCGCATGTACACGCGCTTCGCAGAGATGCAGCGCTGGAAGGTTGAAATTCTTTCCTCTTCGGAGTCATCAGCGGGCGGCCTCAAGGAAGTGATCGCCATTATTGAAGGCCATCGCGTTTTTTCGCAGTTGAAATACGAGAGCGGAGTGCATCGGGTGCAAAGGGTGCCTGCCACCGAACAGCAGGGACGCGTCCACACCTCGGCTGTCACGGTCGCCGTGCTGCCTGAGGCCGAAGACGTGGACATCAAGATCGAAGCCAAAGACCTGCGCATCGACACGTTTTGTTCCTCCGGACCAGGCGGGCAGTCGGTAAATACCACTTACTCTGCGGTGCGCATTACGCACATACCAACAAATACCGTGGTGAGTTGCCAGGACGAGAAGTCGCAAATCAAGAATCGGGAAAAAGGAATGCGGGTGCTGCGTTCCCGGCTTTACGAGATTGAAATGGAGAAGCAGCAGCAGGCGCTCGCCAAAGAGCGCAAGGCAATGGTGGGGTCCGGAGACCGGAGCGAGAAGATCCGCACTTATAACTTCCCGCAGAACCGTCTCACGGATCATCGTATTGGCTTCACGATCCACCAGTTGGAGGCCGTGATGGATGGCAAGCTGCAGCCGCTGATTGAAGCGCTCACCGCGCACTATCAGGCGGAGAAGTTAAAGGATGAGGGCGGAACGGTGATGTAAGATGAATAGCGGGCTGGCGATCTTCCTTGCAGTAACCACAAATAGACATCTTTCGAACAACCTGCGGGGAGACATTCCGCACCTTAAGGTGCACTATGCCGAGAGAAAGAACTGGCTCCTTACTCGTGCTCGCGGGCTTCGGATTAGCTACTGCGGGCGCGGTCTGGTACGGCTCCCGCAACCGCCGCCACGGGAGCCGCGATACGCGGTATCGCCGTCTCGAAAAGCCCAGTTTCACGCCGCCGGATGTAGTCCTCCCCATCGTATGGACGTCGCTCTGCTTCATGATCGCGTGGTCGGGATGGCGCATCTGGAACGCGGCGCCCTCCCACGAACGCAGGCGAGCATTGCGTTTATGGATTTCGCACTTGGGCGCGAACGCAAAGTGGTCAAAACTTTTCTTCACCCAACATAGACCGGCGCTCGCTCTCGCGGATGTGATCGCCCTGGAAGGTATGATCTTTTCCTACATGAAGGCGGCAAGAAAAGTCGATCGCGCCGCCGCCAACGCCTTCATCCCTTACGCCGCCTGGGTCGCATTCACCGCTGTGCTGAATTCGGAAATCGCCAGACTTAATCCCCGAGAGGCTTAACGCAGTCCTCACGCCCCGGTGCCCTGTGGTGAAATATCTGTGATGAAATAGAGATGTGCAACTGAAACCAGCCCTCACTGAGGCCGTCGCTCGCCTCACGGCAAACAGCGTCCCCTCTCCCCGCATGAATGCGGAGCTTCTCCTGATGTTCAGCCTGGGTTGCGACCGCGCCTACCTGCACGCGCATCCAGAGCGCGCTCTCAACGGCAAAGAAATGTCTCGCTATCAATCAGCCTTGTCTGAGCGAGTCCGCGGCGTTCCCGCGCAATACATCACGGGTCATCAGGAATTCTGGGGGATGGATCTCATCGTCACACCTGCGGTACTCATTCCGCGCCCGGAGACGGAGCACGTGGTTGAAACGGTTCTGGAAATCGTCAAGACAGAGGGCGCGGCAGAGCCGCCGCGCGCAATTCGCATCGTTGACGTTGGCACTGGGTCCGGCTGCATCGCGCTGGCGCTCGCCAAAGAGTTGCCGCAGGGCGAGATCCACGCGACTGACGTTTCCACTATTGCTCTTGAAGTCGCGAGGGTCAATGCTGCCCGACATCAGCTCGAACGACGCATTCATTTCCGCGAAGCCGATCTGCTCGCTGGATTCGAGAACGACTCTCTCGATTTCGTCGTCTCGAATCCACCCTACGTGGGCGAGTCGGAAGAGGACGAAGTCCAACTCGAGGTCCGAAAATTCGAGCCGCGCAACGCCGTCTTCGCGGGGGCCTCTGGATTAAAGACAATCGCCCGGCTCATCCCGGAGGCCCACGCCGCACTGCGACGCGGCGGTTGGCTGGTGATGGAGATCAGCGGAACCATCGTGGACGGCGTCAGGCAGATGCTGAATGCATGGGAGGAGATAAGAATCGTAAATGACCTGCAGGGTATCCCGAGGGTAGTAGCCGCAAGAAAAATGTCGTAGAAAGTTCGCTACATCTTCCGGGTGGCGGCAAGAAAGACGTAGCAAGTTACGTCTCTACGGTAATGTTTCTTTACCGCGGTACGCCAGCAGGCTGAATCTCTTCCACGTCCACAATGTTCGTAGGATACTTGCCGGTATAGCAAGCGGAGCAATAGGAAATTTTCTCTCCCTCGCCGCAGGCTTTCTTGAGGCCTTCCAGCGAAAGGTAGGCTAAAGAGTCGGCACGAATATACTCGCGAATCTCGTCAATCGACTTGTTGGCGGCGATCAATTGATTCTTCGAAGGCGTGTCGACGCCGTAGTAGCAGGGCGAAATTGTCGGTGGACAAGAAATTCGCATGTGAACTTCTTTAGCCCCGGCGTTGCGAATCATGCGAACGATCTTGCGGCTGGTGGTGCCGCGCACGATCGAATCGTCGATCAACACAACGCGCTTCCCTTCCAGGAGCGACTGCACTGGATTCAGCTTCAACTTCACCCCGAAGTCGCGCACGCTCTGGCTGGGCTCAATAAACGTGCGTCCCACGTAATGATTGCGGATCAAGCCAAAGCGGAATGGAATGCCGCTCTCGGCGGCATACCCGACGGCGGCGGTGACGCCCGAATCCGGCACAGGGACAACCACGTCGGCTTCCACTGGCGCTTCCCGGGCCAACTGGCGGCCCAACTCTTCGCGGCTGGTCTGCACCGGGCGTCCAAATACCCTGCTGTCGGGACGTGAAAAATAGACATGCTCGAAGATGCAACTGGACTGCGGCGCAGCGCTCGAATAGAACTGCGCGGTGATCCCTTCCGGGCCGATCACGACCAATTCTCCGGGCTTCACATCGCGTTCGTAGGTGGCGCCGATCAGATCGAAGGCGCAGGTTTCCGAGGCGAAAACGATGGTATCGCGATTCTGACCCTCGATCGCCGGAATACGGCCCATGGCCAGCGGCCGGAAGCCGCGCGGATCGCGGGCTGCGATGATGCGGTCCGGAGTCATCAAGACCAGCGAAAATGCGCCCTCGACGCGACGTAGCGCATCAGCAATTGCTTCCGGAAGCGTGTGCTCTCGCGAGAGAGCAATCAGGTGGACGATCACCTCGGTATCGCTGTTGGTTTGGAAGATGGAACCTTGCCGCTCGAGCCGGCCGCGAACCTCCGCTGCATTCACTAGATTGCCGTTGTGCGCTACAGCGATCGAGCCCTTGTTCGATTGCACGAGAATGGGCTGCGCGTTCAGCAGCGCAGAATCGCCGGCAGTGGAATAGCGGGTGTGGCCGATAGCCAGAGTGCCGCGGATTTGGGAGAGCACTTCTTCGGTGAAAATATCAGCGACCAGGCCCATGGCCTTGTGGACGCGGGAAGCCAAGCCATCGGAAGTGACGATCCCTGCCGACTCTTGCCCGCGATGTTGCAGTGCGTGCAAGCCAAGGTATGCGAGCTTCTCAGCTTCTGGGTGAGCGAAGATCGCCACCACTCCGCATTCGTCGTGGAACTTGTCAGAAATCAGCATTTGGCAATTAGCCCTCGCTCTTCGCTCAATCAGCCGCGACCAATTCGGGATCGCTTCGCAAAGTCGATTCCAGTGCACCCTCGTAGGCCCGTTTCAAATCCGAAAGCACTGCAGATACAGCTTCTTGTCTGTCGAGCGCAATTTCCAACCGCTCAGGAATTGTCTCCCCGATCAAATCCGCCGCGATTCCATACTTCTCCGCTATTTGTCGGATTCGTGAGGCGTTCTCTGGGTCGCAGGCGATCACGACGCGGCTCGCATCTTCGCCAAACAACACAAACTCCGCAGGAAGCCCGTTGGACGCCAGACTCACTCGTGCACCTATTCCCTTTTCAAATGTTTGCTCAGCCAGCACAACCGCCAATCCACCATCCGCGCAGTCATGCACGGATTCGGCTAGTCCGTGGTCAATCAATTCGACGACCGCCTTCTGCAGGGCAGCTTCCTTTTCCAGTTCAAGCTCCGGAGGATATCCCCAGACCGTCCCCAGAATTTCTTTCGCGTATTCCGACGAACCAAACTCACTCTCCACATCGGTGATATCGGCTGTTGCGCCACCGCGCAATAGCACAATCGTGCGGCCCATTGCGTTGAAATGCATCTTCGCCGACTTGCGCACGTCGTTAATGATTCCAACCACTCCGAGCACCGGCGTGGGATAGATCCCTTCGCCCAGAGTTTCGTTGTAGAAGCTCACGTTGCCTCCGGTGATGGGAATCTCAAGTTCTTCGCAGGCTTTGGTGATGCCATCGATGGTTTGCGAGAACTGCCACATGATGTGCGGCTTCTCGGGATTACCAAAATTCAGGCAGTTGGTTGCGCCCACCGGTGTTGCGCCCGAACACGCCACTTTGCGCGCGGCTTCCGCCACGGCGTGCATCGCCCCAAGGCGCGGATCGAGATAACACCAGCGACCGTTGCCATCAAGCGCCATCGATAATCCCAGCTGCGAACCTTTGAGGCGAATTACGCCTGCGTCGCCCGCGCCAGGAGCCGCGACCGTGTTGGTCTGCACCATGTAATCGTATTGCTGCCACACCCAGCGCTTCCCGCAAATGTTCGGGCTGGCAAGAAGCCGTTTCAGATTCTGCGTGAAATCACCCGCAGCGTTCAGCTTGATATGCTCGGGCATTTCGCGCGCCACGGGAGGCTCCCAGCGCGCCAGCGGACGTTTGTACACCGGCGCATCATCGGTAAGCGCTTGATTTGGAATCTCGGCGACTACTTCGCCATGGTGCAGCACGCGCAATTTGTTATCGGTGGTGACCGTGCCAACTTCCACGGCATCAAGCCCCCACTTTTCAAAAACCCGGAAGACTTCCTGCTCGCGGCCCTTCTGCGCGACCAGCAGCATGCGCTCCTGAGACTCACTCAGCATGATCTCGTACGGAGTCATTCCGGTTTCGCGCTGCGGAACACGGTCCAGTTCAATCTGGATGCCCACACTCCCGCGCGCGCCCATCTCGCAGGTTGAGCAGGTGAGGCCGGCGGCGCCCATATCTTGAATGCCCACGATGCCTCCAGTCTTCATGGCTTCGAGGCAAGCTTCGAGCAAGAGCTTCTCCAGAAACGGATCGCCCACCTGAACATTAGGACGCTTCGCTTCGGAAGCCTCACTGAATTCTTCGCTGGCCATGGTTGCGCCGTGGATGCCGTCGCGCCCCGTCTTGGCGCCAACGTAGATCACCGGATTGCCTTCTCCGGCGGCGCGTGCGTAGAAAATTTCGCCCTTGCGGACGAGGCCCATGGCAAATGCGTTGACCAGTGGATTGCCCGAGTAGCAAGGCTCGAACTTGGTCTCGCCGCCAAGGTTGGGGACACCGAAGCAGTTGCCGTAGGATGCGACGCCACTGACTACGCCCTCGAGAATGGAGTGATTGCGATGAAGTTCATGCTGATCAGCGTTGCCGGCGGTGATCGGCCCGAACCTCAGCGAATCCATCACCGCGACCGGGCGTGCGCCCATGGTGAAGATGTCGCGCAGAATTCCGCCCACTCCAGTGGTTGCGCCCTGGAATGGCTCAATGAAGCTTGGATGGTTGTGCGACTCGATCTTAAAGGCGCAGGCCCAGCCCTCGCCAATGTCGATGATGCCCGCGTTCTCTCCCGGACCTTGCAGGACGCGCTTGCTGCGGGTCGGCAGTCGCTTCAAGTGAACGCGCGACGATTTGTAGGAACAATGTTCGCTCCACATCACACTGAAGATGCCGAGTTCGGTCAGTGTGGGCTCGCGTTGTCCCAGCAATTGCTTAATCTTTTCGTATTCGTCGGACGTGAGGCCGTGCTGCCGGAGGGTGTCAGGAGAAATAGCAGAGGTTATAGGGGTGGACATGGGGAAGCTCTATTGTCGCATTTAGCGGAGCGGCTGGGTAGAGGCGTTTTCGTCACGTATTTGGCGCCTGCTTTTCCAATCATCAAACGCTTTCCGGTAAGATGCCAGCCAGATGAAATCCATCATCGTAGGGACAGCCGGGCACGTTGACCACGGCAAAACCGCCCTGGTTAAGGCTTTGACCGGGATTGATGCCGATCGGCTGGAAGAGGAAAAACGGCGGGGCATCACCATCGATCTTGGGTTCGCGCACATGGAATTACCTGCCGTGGAGGCCGGGAAAACGCCAGGCGAAACTCTCCGGCTGGGCTTCGTCGATGTGCCGGGGCACGAGCGTTTCGTCCGCAATATGCTGGCAGGGATTGGGGGCATCGATCTGGTGCTGTTGGTGATTGCGGCGGATGAGGCGATCAAACCGCAAACCCGGGAACACTTTGACATTCTGCAACTGCTGGGCGTACAGCGCGGGATCACAGTGCTAACCAAGTCCGACGCGGTGGATGCGGAGACTCTCGAGGTAGTGCGATTGGAAGTGGAAGAATTCCTGCGCGGAACATTTCTGGATAGACCGGGTCCAGTCGTCGCCGTCAGTTCATTGACTGGCTCTGGCCTGTCCGAACTTAAGAAAGCATTGATTACAGTTGCGGCGGAGGTGCAGCCGCGAGATTCTCTCGCGATCGCTCGCCTGCCGATCGACCGCGTATTCACCATGAAGGGTTTTGGGACGGTAGTGACGGGAACGCTGGTGGCCGGGACCATCCGGCGCGAGGACGAGTTGGAAGTCTATCCAACGGGACGGCGCGTGCGGGTGCGGGGCGTGCAAGTGCACGGACAGCCGGTCGAAGCTGCGATTGCTGGGCAAAGAAGCGCACTGAACCTTGCGGGGGCGAGCATGGAGGACCTGGCCCGCGGCATGACCCTTGCGCCTCCAACAACTTTTGAGGCGACCCGGCGAGTAGATGTACGGTTACGCTTGCTGGCCTCCGCGGCCCGGCCGTTGAAGAATCGAGGGCGCGTACATTTTCACTCGCATTCGATGGAAACGGTGGCGGAAGTTGGACTGCGCGGAATGATGCTGATTGCTCCCGGTGAGGAGGCATTTGCCAGGCTGAAACTGGCGGACGCCACTCTGCTGTTGCCGGGAGACAGGTTCATCCTCCGGCAGTTTTCGCCAGTGATAACGATTGGCGGAGGAATTGTCTTGGATGCGGGCCCGATTCCGGGCATGACAGGGCAAGCCGCCTTCGACAAAATTCTCGCTGGAGGAAATTTGGAAGCGGTTTTGACTGCACGGATCGAGCGACGGCAACATGCAGGAATTTCGATATCGCGGTTAGTAATCGAAACTGGGTTGCCAATGCCGCTACTCGAACGACTTCTGGCTCAAATGGAACGCGTTGGCACGGTGGCACGCGCCGGAGAATTGTTCCTGCATTCCTCGGGAATCGAGGCTTTGAAGTTGGAGGTGGTGAATGCAACCGGAGATTTTCATAAAAAGAATCCGCTGGTAGGTGGGATGAATAAGGAACAGTTGCGCGAAAGTGTGCAGGCGTCGCCGGAAGTCTTCGAGGCGATCGCGGCGATGCTGGTCCGCGATCGGAAGATTGAAGTTATGGGGGACTTGGTCCGTTTGCTCGGGAGCGGTGTGGTGATGAAGGATGAAGAGACAGAATCGAAAAAGAGGATTGAAGATGCATTTGCATCGGCCGGGCTGAAGGTTCCCGCGTTGCAGGAGGTGATTGCGGGGCTCAAGGTGGACAAGGTACGCGCCCAGAAAATTGTGACGTTACTTCTGCGCGACAAAGTGCTTATCAAAGTTACGGACGAGCTGGTTTTCCATCGCAACGCACTGGAAGAGTTGCGGCGGCAGATCGGTGCGTACAAAGTAAAATCCGTAAGAATCGATGTTGGCAAGTTTAAGGAGCTCACCTTAGTAAGCCGCAAATATGCAATTCCACTACTGGAATACCTTGATCGCGAGCGAGTGACGAGGCGCGTGGGGGATACGCGGGAAATTCTTTAGCTACGGATCCACCCCGATTTACACAAATGGTGCGAATACAAGTATTGGATTCATCCGTGTGATCCGTGAAAATCCGTGGCCAATGCCTTACATTTTCTCTTCCGGAAATTCCAGTTCCAATCCCAACGGATCGGTCAACCGATTGGTCAGGTTGGCGAGGCCTGCCAGCATATGGATGTCCACAATCTCGGCATCGGTGAAATACTGCTTCAGTTCATCAAAGTCTGGTTCTGCAATTTCCTGGGGCGTACGGGTCAGCTTGTCCACATACGTCAATGCGGCCCGTTCTTTTTCACCATAGCGCGAGTAGCCTCCAGCCTTGAGCGCCGCCCAGTCTTCAGAAGTCAGACCCACTCGCCTCGACGATGCGACGTGGTGCTGCGCGCAGTAGCGGCATCCATTGTTGAAGGAGACGCGCAGGTAGATCAGTTCGTACAACTTGCGGTCGAGGGAGCGTCCGACGCTGGCGTAAAAGTTTAGAAAATTCTTGAGCATCTCGGGACGATGGGCGAGAGCTTTCTGCACATTGCCGGGCTTGCCGCGCAGCGTGGTGTCATAAATCGCGCGCACTTCAGGAGATGCAGATTCCGGGGCGATCAAGCTGATCCGTGCCATCGAGTCCTCCGAGATTGTGATCGGAATTTCTTCCTCTTCATTGTCGCAGATTGTCTGCTCTGTGCGGAGGAGTGAGAGATGGCGCTCAAGATGAGAAGGCTCGTGGCCGATAGTACCGAATGAGGGGTATCTGCCGTGAGAACGTTGATGGTGATTCTATTGGCTTGCGCGGGGACATCGTCAGGCTATGCGGGGGACTCTGAGTCCGAGGTGGCGCCGAAGATCCTTGCGATGGAGCACATGTGGGGCCAGGCTTACCTGAACAAAGATCCGAAGGCGTTAGAGAGAATTCTTGACGACGCATTCGTCAATGTCGACTCGGATGGGCTGTTGGAGACCAAAGCGGAAGTGTTGGCCGAGGTGAGAACCTCCAGCGTATTGCAGTTCTTGACGGAATCGATGGTGGTGCACTTGCACGGCAACACGGCCATTGTTACCGGCGTTTTTCTGATAAAGGGAGTGGCGCGTGGGAAGCCCTACGCGCAACGAGAGCGTTTCGTGGACACATGGCTGTACAAGAATGGGCAGTGGGTCTCGATTGCGGGCCTGGTAACGCGGGTCGAGCAGTGAGGGCCGAGTGCCTCTCTCCGGCTTGCAGCAGTGGCAGGCGACATCGGCCAAGCCTTATGAGAACGATAGTATTGTTATTGATATTGGTTTGCTCGACGTTACTGTCGCTCTCCGCTCAGGAGAGTGCCGATGGCGATGTTGCAACCGCAATTCGAGCTCTGGAATCCGACTGGGTTGCGGCGCAATCGCGCGACGACAACCGTGCGCTGGATCTGATGTTCGATAATGCCCTGGTGTACATCGAATACGGCAGGTTGGTGACCAAGGGCGATTACCTGTCACGGGTAAAGTCCGCAAAACCACAGCTGTCACAGATCGTAATGGAACCCATGACGGTGCGCACATTTGGAAGCACCGCCATCGCGGTTGGGACCTATCGCGATAAGAGTGTAAGCGATGGAAAAGCCCACTTTGGGCGCTGGCGCTTTGTCGACACCTGGGTCTACAAGAACGGACGCTGGATGCTGGTCGCGGCCGCCGCAGCGCCACTATCTAAATAGCTGCGGCCGGAAAAACCTGGGGTGGGCGCTCTGGATATTCCAACCTGAGCACGCTTTCGGCGGCTTTGGCACTGATGTATTCTTCCTCCTGATGCTCCTCATTCGTCCTGCAACCGTTGATGATGTCACGCTGCTGCGGACTATGATCCGCGAACTTGCGGAGTTCGAGCGCGAGTTGGATCAGTGCGTAATCGCGGAGGCGGACCTGGTGCGGGACGGGTTTGGCGCGACTCCCAGGTTTCGCACGCTGATTGCGGAGTGGAACGGAGGGCCGGCCGGATACGCTCTCTTTTTTGGCTTCTATTCGACGTGGGTGGGGCGGGGTTTGTTCCTGGAGGATCTTTTTGTGCGGGAGCAGTTCCGCCGCAGAGGAATTGGGAAGGCATTACTGGCTGCGGTGGCGCGCATTGCTGTGCAGGAACATTGCTACGGAGTGCAATGGGAAGTACTGGACTGGAATGAGAAAGCGATCGCCCTGTACAAGTCTTTGGGAGCGGAGTTCCGCGACCGATGGCGACCGGTGTCGCTGACGGACGAGGCACTGCGGCGGCTGGCGGAGAAAGCATCGTGAGTACAACTTCAGGGGAATGCATTCGCGGTTTTGACTCGCTGCAAATAAGGAACGAACTTCTCGGAGGAGAGTCAATATGAAATCTGCAACCCGTTGGATGGTTTGGTTGTGTGTAACGGTCGTAGTTGCCGCAGGGCAAGACGCGTCCGATTCCGCCACCAAGTCGAAAATTGCAGCCCTCGAAGGGGCATGGAACCAGGCCTACAAGTCGGGAGACGCGAAAGCGCTGGATTCGATCCTCGACAATGGAATTGTGCTCGTGAATGATGACGGTTCGGTGCAAACCAAGACAGAGTTTTTGGCAAGCGTGAAGCCGTCTGGCACGCAAGCCGGTTCTCAAGAGCAACAGGTGGCTCCGGAGTCGATGTCGGTGCATGTCTTTGGGAATACGGCGATTGCCACGGGAATCTTTCGAGCAAAAGGAGTGGAAGGCGGGAAATCCTACGTGCGGCGCGAGCGGTTCATCGACACCTGGATCTTCAAAGACGGGCGCTGGACCTGCGTCGCCACAGACGCTACGCCGATCTTGCACTGAAATGCTGAGGGGGCCAATGGACGCAGTAGTCAGAATTGTTGGGGCTGGTTTGGCTGGGTCGGAGGCGGCGTGGCAGTGTGCGCGTCGCGGTGTAAACGTTGAATTATTCGAAATGCGGCCCGTTCGGGCGACACCGGCGCATCAGACCGCGGACTTTGCGGAACTGGTGTGTTCGAACTCTTTGAAATCGGACTCCGAGAACACCGCTCCCTGGCTCCTAAAGGAGGAGATGCGGCGGGCGGGATCGCTGCTGGTGGAGATCGCTCGCGAATGTGCGGTTCCGGCGGGCCATGCGCTGGCAGTGGATCGCGTCACATTTGCGGCGAAAGTCACCGAGGCGATTTCCCGTGAACCGCGAATTACGGTGCGGCGCGAGGAGGTGACGCGCATCGATGAAGCAGGAGATCGGATCACCATTATTGCTACTGGACCTTTGACCTCGGAAGCACTGGCGGAAGAGATTGCACGGTTGAGTTCAAATCACCCAGCGGCTGAAGCCGATTCCCGACCCACGGCTGATACCGCATCGCTGGAAGCGCTGCGCCCCCCAAAATCGAACAGCCTCCAAGATCGCGAGTCCAGCGGTCCGCACCTGTATTTTTACGATTCGATCAGCCCGATCGTGGAAGCGGATTCGATTGACATGTCGCGCGTGTACACGGCGGCGCGATATGACAAGGGGTCAGCGGACTACATCAACTGCCCGATGAGCCGCGACGAATACGACGGCTTTTATGACGCGCTTCTGGCGGCGCAATCGGTGGAGGAGCGCGATTGGGAGAAGCTGAATTACTTCGAGAGCTGTCTGCCGATTGAAGAGATTGCGCGGCGTGGACGCGACACATTGCGCTTTGGTCCGATGAAGCCGGTGGGGCTGAAAGATCCGCGTACAGGACGGATGCCGTATGCGGTAGTGCAGTTGCGCCAGGAAAATCTGCGGGCCGATTCCTACAATCTGGTGGGCTTCCAGAACCATTTGAAGTTTGGGGAACAGGCTCGCGTGTTGCGCATGATTCCCGGGCTGGAGAACGCGCGCTTCCTGCGCTATGGCCAGATTCATCGCAATACTTATATCAACGGGCCGGCGCTGTTGCGGGAAACGCTGCAAATGAAAGCTCATCCACGAGTCTTTTTCGCGGGACAGATTTGCGGCGTGGAAGGCTACGTAGAGTCGATTGCAACTGGCCTGCTGGCCGGGATGCACGCCGCTGCTTTAGTGCGTGGAGAGCAACCGATGCCGCCGCCCCGGCCTTCGGCGTTCGGGTCGTTGACCCATTACGTAACGCATGCGGACCCGAAGAACTTTCAGCCTGCGAACATCACTTTCGATCTCCTGCCGGCTCTTGAGAAGAAAATTCGTGACCGCAAGGAGCGTCACCGGTTGCAATGCGAGATCGCCTTGAGGGAGTTCGATCGATGGATGGAACGAGCCGGCGCGGCGCTCACAGCGACTAGACCTTAGCTCGCAGAGTACGCTGAGAACAGCGGCGGAGAGTACGAAGAGATGCCAGCCGCAATTCGACTTGTGATTCGCCGCGCCAGTCGTGAGGATGCCCAGGCGATTGCCGAAGTCCTGCGTCAGTCGTTCCTGGAGTTCAAGCCGCTTTACACCGATGGTGGCTTCGCGGCGACCACACCAGACGCGGAACAAGTGGTCGTGCGCATGCGGGAGGGTCCAGTTTGGGTGGCGCTTCGCGAAGGCGCACTCCTGGGCACGGTGGCTGCCAGTGTGAAAGGCGATTCCGTCTACATTCGCGGCATGGCGGTGCTCCCCGCGGCCCGTCGCTCGGGAGCGGGCGCAGCGTTGTTGCATCACGTAGAGGAGTGGGCCGCCCGGAAAGGGTACAACAGACTTTTCCTCAGTACGACACCATTCCTCGCTTCAGCGATTCAACTGTATGAAAGACTCGGTTTCCAGCGCACGGACGATGGTTTCCACGACCTCTTTGGCACTCCGTTGTTTACCATGGAGAAGAGTCTCTCGAGGTATTTGGCGAACCGCTTTCCCTGAGCAGCGTTCAAGTGCTTCACGGGTTCTCTCCTCTGGGGGTAGGGCTTCGGGACTTTTGCCTCGGAGCGTGGAGTCTATGCGAGGCGGGATGTCTGGAGAAGAAAGTCGTAATTTGTTACGAAATCCGAGCAAACGCTGGTGTGGCCTAACATTTAGGTGATAACGTTAGCCGGATCGGGGCTTGGGCCCGAGAAGTCTGGTGTGACGGTAGGGAGGGAGGACCCCCTGGCCGCCGGGTTCGCGCTATATGAATTTCTCGAGGGTCGCGCGTGTAGGTTTATTTGCGGTTGTCGCGGGGCTCGCAGTGCCCTCGCTTGCGCAGTTCGAGACCCGCGGAAGTTTTATCACGAACAACTACCCCACCTGCGTCGCTGTCGGAGATTTCAATCACGACGGAAAGATCGACATGGCCGTGGTCGCCGGCAGCAGCAACACCAATACGGTCGCGATCATGCTTGGAAATGGGGACGGGACGTTTCAAAAGGCGACCTACTACACGGCTGGGGTCGGGGCACAGTTCCTGACTGTCGCCGACTTCAATCATGACGGAAATCTCGATTTGGCCGTCGCGTCGCAGAGCGCGTACATAAGCATCCTTTTGGGCAACGGAGACGGCACCTTTCAGCCCCCGACCGAAAGCCCCGCTGTGCCCACGTTTGAGCGATACATTACGACCGGTGACTTCAACGGCGACGGCAAGCCCGACCTGGTGATGCGTGCCGACCAAAGCGCAGTGACTGTGTTGCTGGGCAACGGCGACGGCACTTTCACCTACGGCGCCAGCTACAACGATGACGAATTCCCGAGGGCAATTGCCGTAGCAGACTTCAATCGCGACGGCAAGCTCGACTTGGGGATCATTAATTTGGGCGACGTTGAGGTAATGTTAGGCAACGGCGATGGCACGTTCAAGCCACCAGCGGCTACGTACCCTGTCTCGGTGAGCTCATGGGGTGTGGCCGGCGACTTCAACGGCGACGGCAAGCTCGACCTGGCCATGGCGGGAAGTTTCCTACCAGCCGGTGTAACCGTTTTGCCGGGCAACGGTGACGGAACGTTCGGCGTCGGCACGTTTTATCCTACTGCCGGCGACCCATACTTCGTGGCTGTTGGAGATTTCAACGGAGATGGCAAGAAAGATCTCGCTGTGCCCGACCACCAGCACAACGACGTGATTGTGCTGCTAAACACAGGCACAGTTAGCTTCTCCCCGACAGCGCCACTGAACTTCAAGAAGCAGGCTGTCGGCACCACCAGCGCGCCACAAACAGTCACCCTCACCAACAGCGGCAAGACCGCGTTGACCATCTCCTCGATGAAGGCCACCGGGCAGTTCGGCGTGACCTCAACTTGCGGCGCGACCGTTGCGCCAGGCGCGAACTGCGCTATCAGCGTAACTTTCTCTCCGAAAACGAAAGGCGCGAAATCCGGCACCGTCACGATCAACGACAGCGCCTCGTCGAAGCCAATGGTCATCGAACTCTCGGGCACGGGGACCTAGCCGAAGCCCCTTCCAGGCCAGGTTTTCTCGATACGGGGCAGTCCCGCTCAATCTCAGCAGGCAAGCCGAACTTAGCTGCAACAAAATCCTTCGCGCAATCGTATCCATACAGTGAGTGGAGCGCCGGCTCAGCAGGGTTACTTTCCCTGCCCGGTTGCGTCCAACCAAGTGCGAGATGACCCTGCGAGATCTCATTGTCGATGTGGTTCGAACGTTGTGGTCGCACAAGCTGCGCGCCTTCCTGACAATGTTTGGCATCGCCTGGGGAATAGTGTCGATCGTGCTGATGGTTGCGGCTGGCGAAGGCCTCCGCAAGGGCCAGGAAGAGCAGGCTAGAAATCTCGGCAAAGACGTAATGATTGTCTTCCACGGGCGGACCAGCCTGCAGGCTGGCGGAACCCATGCCGGGCGGCAGGTGCACTGGGAAGATGACGATCTGCCGGTAGTGCAGGCGGAGACTCCCGATTGCCAATATGCCATTCCTGAGTTAGAGCAGGACACGGTGCGCGCGCACAGCAACTTCAACAACGCCGCGCTGACGGTGACGGGGTCGTATCCGCAGTTCGCCTACATTCGGAGTCTCGACGTCGGCAAAGGACGTTTCTACGACTGGGACGACATGCGCGAGGCGCGGCGGGTGGCGTTTCTGGGATCGGATGCGGCTAAACAATTGTTTCCCGGCCGCAATCCGGTGGGAGACAACGTCTACTTGAATGATTTCCCGTTCGTCGTGATTGGCGTGATGGCGAAGAAGAAACAGGATTCCAGCTATGACGGCTGGGATGTGAACAAGATTTTTATTCCCTTCGCCGCCATGCGGCGGGACTTCCCGGACAAACCCCCGGGAACCTCCACCACTTTCGATCAGCTACTGGTCACGCCGAAGTCCGTGGAACAGCACGAAGCCTGCAAACACGAAGTACGCGTGGCGCTGGCGCGCATGCATCGCTACGATCCCCGCGACAAAGAAGCTTGCCCCATCTGGGATACGGTACAGGAGGCGCAAGCCTTCAAGACGATGACGGATGGCATGAAATATTTTCTGGGCGCAGTGGGGATTGTGACGCTGCTATTGGGCGGCATCGGCGTGATGAACGTGATGCTGGTGGCGGTGCGTGAGCGGACGCGAGAGATTGGCGTGCGAAAAGCGATTGGCGCGCCGGCGGGAACGATTCTGCGGCAGTTTTTTATCGAAGCCTTGATTATTGCCTTGTTGAGCGGCGCCATTGGCCTGGGTGTGGCCTTCGGATTTTGCGCGCTCGTGAACCTGTTGCCCATGCCGGATTTCTTCGCGGGTCTGATTCCCGACTGGACGTCAGGACTCGTCGCCGCCGGATTGTTGGGCACGATTGCCGTTGGGGCTGCGCTATATCCCGCGCGGAGAGCGGCCTCGATCGATCCCATCGAGGCTTTGCGGTATGAAGCTGGCGGGTAGGGAAAGATTTAGTAATTTGGCAATTTTGTAATTTGGTAATTTTAAAACCTGTCTTGGTTCGGTTTGAAATTACCAAATAACAAAATTACCCAATTACCAAATTTGTTTATGCTGATTGAAATCATTCTCGAAGCCTGGATCGCACTGAAGCGCAACCTCACGCGCAGTTTCCTTACTATGTTGGGAATCGTCTGGGGGATTGCGACGGTGACGTTGCTGATTGCCTACGGCAGCAGTTTTCGTAGCATCCTCGTGCATGGCTTCGACGCGTTCGGCAAGAGTGTTGTGATTTGCTGGCCGCAGCAAACCAGCGAACAGCCGGGTGGGCAGCGTGCGGGCAAAAAGGTTCTCATCGAGCAGGCGGACGTGGACATGGTGAAGGCCACCGCACCCCTAGTTCGTCACGTATGCCGCGAAACCGTCAGGCGTCCGGGGATTGCCTATGGCGACCGCATGGTAGGAACGGCGCCAGTACGGGGAGTCTGTCCGGAGTACGGCGAGATGCGGAACGAGGTACCTTCGGAAGGCCGCTGGCTCGATTCGGGCGACGAACTGGAGCGCCGGCGCGTGATCTTCCTCGGTGGCCGGCTTAAAGAACAACTCTTCAGCGGACGCCCGGCCGTCGGCGAGACCGTCGAGGTTAGCGGCGTGCGCTTCACCGTGATTGGCGTGATGGCCCGCAAAATTCAGCTCAGCAATTATTTCAGCAGTGACGATGATTCCTCGTGGATTCCCTACTCGACCGCCGGAGAACTTTGGAACACACGCTATGCGGCCGTGATGCTGTTCGAACCGATCGCCCCGCAATTTGAAAAGAAAGCGATGGCGCAGGTACTGGCCGCGGTAGCGTCGCGGCAAGGCTTTTCGCCGACCGATCCCAAGGCCTTCCAAATGTTCGGGCGCGATGAATTCCGTCCCGTGATCGATGCGTTAACCATTGGCTTGCAAGTGCTCCTAGCTTTCGTCGGAACGCTAACCCTGGGGATCGGCGGCGTTGGCGTGATGAATATCATGCTGGTCTCGGTGGATGAACGAATCCGCGAGATCGGTCTGCGGCGCGCGCTGGGCGCCAGGAAGCGTCATATCAAGCTGCAATTTCTGGCGGAGACGCTGCTCATCATGATTTTGGGCGGAGCAATCGGCGTCCTGCTCTCCTATTTCATCGCATGGGCCGTGGGAACGCTACCGATGATGGGGCCGCTCTTTGAGGACGAATCCGGGCAGGGCGATATCCATCTCCGGATTTCAATGATGACCGTCATCCTTTCGACCGCGGTACTGTTGTTCGTGGGCGTGATCAGCGGGCTGGTACCGGCATTGCGAGCCTCGAAGCTGGACCCGGTCGAGGCGCTGCGCTACGAATAAGTCAGAATGCAGAATGCAGAAGTCAGAATGCAGAAGTCAGAATGCAGAAGTCAGAATGCAGAAGGATAAAGACGATATTACTTCTACATTCTGACTCCTTACTTCTGATTTTCCGGTATCGAGCCTTCTCGTTCCTCCGAATTCATTGTTGTTAGCAAGTGAAGATGTCCGCTTTTGTTAGCAAGTGAAATGTCCGGTTTGGTTAATCTCCCGCAGCCGCCGGGGCGGTGGGAAAGTGGGAATCCTGCGCAGTTTGCAGGATTTCCAAGCGCGGTGGGAAAGTCGGCTTTATGACTTTTCCAGCGCGCGGCTTTTCCACGGCCCCTCCGGCCGCCCGTTTCGCGGGACTCATCGGAACGCCCCGTTGGTCGTAGCGACCGAGCGAGTGCGGCCCATAACTGAGGCTCAAGGTTCCGTCCAGATGCTGGTGCACGGTCACGGAGCAGCCCGCCAACGTGCCCCGCCAGCGCACCGGCTCGATCTGCAACCTCAGGTTCTGAAAGCTCACCGTGTTGTCCCGATTGACGGTGCGCTCGAAGTGCAGCGAAAAAATGCGTTCCAGGTCTTGGTTGGTGCCCCGGTAGGGCACAAACGCGCTGCCCGCCTGCGCACTGGCGACTTGGAAGCGGCGGTTGAACTCGGCGATGTAATGCTCCCGCAGAAATACATTCGCCGCCTCCACCGTCCCGATTCCCGCCAGCCGCAACTCCTGCGGCAGCCGGCCCTGCCAGGTGCCGAAGCT
>Ga0307479_10000315_pt1 | contig 44379 bp, 39 predicted proteins | sample atmos_gasesECM4C_FD_203743 | JGI IMG/M metagenome (GOLD analysis project Ga0307479, IMG submission 203743) | Hardwood forest soil microbial communities from Morgan-Monroe State Forest, Indiana, United States - atmos_gasesECM4C_515 | ecosystem: Environmental > Terrestrial > Soil > Temperate...
CCGAAAGATGCCAATCAACACAGTGATCGTGGACGACGAGCGCCCCGCACGGGACGAACTCGCGTTTCTGCTGAAAGCCTTTTCCGAGGTCAACATTGTCGCCCAGGGAAAGAACGGCCTGGAAGCCCTGGCTTTGATTAAGGAGCACGATCCCGATCTCGTGTTCCTGGATGTCCAGATGCCGGGGCTCGACGGCTTCGGCGTGATCAAGAAGCTGGTAGAACGCAAGCTGCGCCTCCCGCAGATCGTATTCGCCACCGCATACGACGACTACGCCATTCAGGCCTTTGAAGTGAACGCCGTGGACTACATCCTGAAACCGTTTGATAAGGCGCGCGTCGGCAAAGCCATACAGCGCGCGAAAAAAATGGTGGATGCGCATACTTCGCCGGTCGAGCGACTGGAATCTCTGGTCGGCCAGCTGGCCATGCCGGTTGCCAAATCGGCGCAGCCGGTGAAGCTGCTGGTGAAATCGCAGTCGCGCATGTTCCTGGTGGACGCCGAAGACATGATCTACGCTTCGATTCAGGATGGCGCGATCACGATTTTTGCGCGCGACGCGGAAGGCGTCTCGAATTACCGGACAATCGAAGAATTGGCCGCCGGACTGGACGCCGAGATTTTCTGGCGCGCACACCGCTCCTACCTTGTCAACATCAATCACATCAAGGAAGTTGTGCCATGGTTCAAGTCGAGCTATATGCTGAAAATGAATGACAAGCGCGCAAGCGAAATCCCCGTCTCCCGCGCGCAGACGCGCCGCCTCCGCGAATTGCTGAAGCTGTAGCGGTAACAGCGCACCCCAGTACACCGTTCATCTTCCTTCTTCCCCTTTCCACATTCTGTTCCCGCTGTGCTAGCATCGCGTGTACACCTCTCACGAATGGATTTCTCTCTCACCAGCGACCAGATTCTTATCCGCGACACCGTCCGCCAGTTCATGGAGACGGAAATGCGCCCCATCGTCCGCGAATACGAGGCGCAAAAGAAATTTCCGGCGGCGCAGATCAAGAAGCTTGGGGAACTTGGCTGCTGCGGGATGCTGATTCCGGAGGAATGGAGTGGCGCAGGCACGGACACGATCAGCTATGCGCTGATGATTGAAGAGGTGGCTCGCGTGGATGCCTCAACTGCCGTTGTGCTATCGGTGACGAATTCGGTCGCCGCTGTCCCGTTGCTGAAGCACGGCAGCGAAGCGCAGAAGAAAAAATATCTGCATCGCCTGGGCCGCGGAGAAATCCTGGGCGCTTTTTGCCTCACGGAGCCGGGAGCCGGCTCGGACGCTGCCAATATCCAAGCGCGCGCTGTGCGTGCAGGCGATCATTACGTGCTGAACGGAACGAAAATGTGGGTGACCAACGGGGATGTCGCTGGCGTCAGCGTGGTCTTCGCGAAGACGGATCCGAATGCCGGCGCGCGCGGCGTCACGGCGTTTTTGCTCGAGCCATCGTTCCCCGGCTTCCGCATCAGCCGCCATGAAGATAAGATGGGTCTGCGGCTTTCACACTCGGTCGAAATTGTTTTTGAGGATTGCCGGGTGCCCGCGGAAAACCGCCTCGGCGGAGAAGGGCAGGGGCTGAAAATCGCGCTTGAAGCTCTCGATGGCGGCCGTGTGGGGATTGCAGCGCAGGCGGTGGGTCTCGCCCAAGGGGCGCTCGAAGCGGCTACGCGCTATGCCAAGCAGCGCCGCACTTTTGGCAAGCCCATCGCCGAATATCAGGCGATCCAGTGGATGCTCGCAGACATGGAAACGGAAGTCGAAGCGGCCCGCGCGCTCACGCACTATGCCGCATGGGTCCGCGATTCAGGCTCGCAGCGGCTGGGCGCGCGCGCGGCGCGCGCCAAATTGTACGCAAGCGAGATGGCCAATCGCGTCGCTTACAAAGCCGTGCAGGTCCACGGCAGCCTGGGCTATTCGCGCGAGAGCGACGTAGAGCGCATGTACCGCGACGCGCGCGTCCTGACCATTTACGAGGGCACCAGCGAAATGCAGCGGGTGGTGATCGCCCGCGATTTGCTTCGCGGCGCCGGAGGCCGCTAGGTTGGCTAAGCGCAAACGAGTTTTGAGCGGCATGCGGCCAACGGGCCGCCTCCATCTCGGGCACTACTTCGGCGCGCTCTCGAACTGGCTGAAGCTGCAGGAGGAGTACGACTGCTTTTTCTTCGTCGCAGACTGGCACGCACTCACGACGCATTACGAAGACACATCCTCGATCGCCGAAAGCACGCTGCAGGTGGCCATCGACTGGCTCGCTGTCGGTCTCGACCCCGCGAAATCCACGCTTTTTGTGCAGTCGAATATTCTCGAGCACGCAGAGCTGCATGTGCTGCTCTCGATGATCACGCCAGTCTCTTGGCTCGAACGCGTTCCTACTTATAAGGAACAAATCGAAAACCTCAAGGATCGCGACCTTGGCACCTACGGCTTCCTGGGCTACCCGCTGCTGCAGTCGGCCGACATCGTGATGTATGGAGATCCAAGGCAGGATTTGCTGGTGCCCGTCGGCGAAGATCAAGCTCCTCACGTGGAATTAACTCGTGAAATCGTTCGTCGCTTCGACACTCACTTCGGATTTGAGGTGAAGGAATCGATCTTTGCCGCCGCGAACCAGACCGCCCTCGAACAAGCCCTTGATTCTGCAAGCGTCACGTTGCCAGTCATCAAAGTGCCGCTTCGCGGGGCGGAGAGATCTGCGGCCCTTGCTGCTCTGCTCAGAAAGCGCGCTTTGGAAATCGGCGTGGAGAACTTCTTCGAGCGAGTTGGCAGGCACAAGAAATTTTTCCGCGTGGAGCAGGTTTTGCGCGAGCCCGCGTATTTGCCGACGGAGACTCCGCGTCTTCCCGGACTCGACGGCAGACGCATGGCGAAGAGCTACAACAACGCCATCTGGCTCTCCGACCCGCCAGATGAAATCCGCGAAAAAGTCCGCAACATGATGACGGACCCGCAGCGCGTTCGCCGCACAGATCCCGGCCGGCCCGAGGTTTGCCCTGTCTTTGCGTATCACAAATTGTTCTCATTGCCGGAGACGATCACAAAAGTGGACCGCGACTGCCGCACTGCGGCCATTGGCTGCGTGGACTGCAAGAAGCTGATGATGGAAAACCTGCTCGCCTGGATCGAGCCTATTCAGACACGCCGCAAAGAATTTGAGGCCCATCCCGAACAGGTTTGGGATATCCTCGACGCCGGCTCGAAGAAGGCGCACGCGGCCGCGAAGAAAACCATGAAGCGCGTGCGTAATGCGATCTTTAAGTGGGATGAAGCGCGGAAGCCAGCAAACAAGTCGGCTACAAGCGCCGGGAAGATAGGAGCAGGGAACTAAGGATGGCGACACCCTATCGAATTAATTTGCCGGTTTACGAAGGCCCGCTCGATCTCCTGCTCGATCTGATTCGCAAGCAGGAGATGGACATCCACAACATCCCCATCGCCAAAGTGACCGAGCAATATCTCGACTATCTCCACCACCTGGAAAAGCTCGACATTGACGTCTCGGCCGATTTCATTTACATGGCCGCCACGCTGATCCACATCAAGTCGAAAATGCTACTGCCGGCCGACCCGCTCGCGGGGCCGGAAGGCGAGGGAGACCCGCGCGACGAGCTGGTGCATCGCCTGCTCGAGCACGAAAAGTTCAAGAACGCCGCGCAACTGCTCTATCAGAAGCAGCAAGTGGAGGGGCACGTCTGGTCGCACCCGGACAAATCCCTTTATGGGGGCGAGGAAACAGACGGTGAACTGGTTGTTTCGCTAGTGGACCTGGTCAAGGTTTTTTCGCAGGTACTTGAGCGCCGCAAAGAGATTCCTAAATTCGAGTTGCGGCACGACACCGTTACCATCGCGCAGATGATGGACCGGTTGCGCCAGCGCCTGATCGGCAGTGAAGACCCTGTTTCGCTGGTCGAATTCTTCGACATTTGCGAATCTCGCAACGCCATGATCGTTGCACTGCTTGCCGTGCTCGAGATGGTGCGCATGCAGGCTGTGCTGCTGGTACAGTCGGAACTCTTTAGCGACATACACCTGCGCAAGCACAAGATGTTCGACGCCGTTTTTGCTGGCCCCGACGCCATGTCGCAAATCGAGGAGCAATATCTCTGACGATGACTCTACAAGAGATTCAAGCCGCACTCGAAGCTATCATCTACGCCGCAGACGAGCCGGCGACGCTCGACCAGATCTCGCGAGCGTTGGGCATTGAAAAAATGGAAGCGCGCGCGGCACTCGACTTTCTTGTCGCCGCTTATCAGACCGACGACCGCGGAATCGAAGTCCGCAAAGTCGCGCACGGCTGGAAGTTCTACACCAAGGCGCAGCATCACGACGTGGTGCGTAAGTTCATCAAGAGCCTGCAACCGCCGCTTCGCTTGACCATGCCTGCGCTCGAGACGCTCGCGGTGATCGCCTACAAACAGCCCGTCACCGTGCCGGAAATCAACGAAATCCGCGGCGTAAATGTCGGCGGCGTCATCAAAACGCTGCTTGAAAAGCATCTGATCACCACTGCCGGCCGCAAACCCGTTATTGGCCGCCCGATCCTGTATCGCACATCGCGGCAATTCCTGATGCGTTTCGGCCTCTCGGATTTGGAAGAATTGCCCAGCCTTAAGGAATTCGAGCAACTCGCGCAAGCCGCGCTCGGCTCCGATGAAGGTATCGCACCGACTGAGCCCGAAGATGGCGGCGCTGCAAGCGCTGAGTTTTCGGCATCGGCGGAAAATAACCCGGCCTCGCCCGAACACGGGGAACCCTCCGCACAGGCGTCCGAGACTGCGCGTACAGCTTCCGCGGGTGCGGGATCATCTGAGCAGGGAACTTAATTCAGCAGTCAGTGTCTATTGCGGGGGAGCTCCCCGTGCTGACCCCGCGTCGAAACATCAGAGTTGTGCCTACGGTATATCTCTTCTCGACCGCTCTCCTCCTGATCCTTTCATCCTTTGGCCTTGCCGCCGGACACCGCCATTTCTGGCGAATGAATCAAGAAATAGGAATCCTCCAAGAAGTAATCCACGTGCAAATGCTCGTGTGGGCCCAGGGCTCCGTACCCTACGAAGCTCGTTCACAAGCCCAACTTGATATGGAGAAATTTTCCGAAATACTCAATTCCGAGGCGTTTATCCCCTCTTTTGATATCCCGGGGCAGCACAAGCTCATCGTTGCAAGTTGTCTGAGGGAGCCGCGCTTGCCAGGTGAATCGGCCGACAAACAGCCAATCTCCTACGGCGAACTTTTCGACGAAAGGTTAGCTCAAGCGGTGGCTCTATTTGAGTCAGGAAACGTCACATGGATCAGCCTAGAAATGGTAGAGGTTGACAGCGCGTATTACCGTGGATCTCTTTGCGAAGCCTCCGCAGTTTTCCGTCTTGAACGAAGGGATGGCAAATGGACGGTGGTTGCAATTCACACTCGAATGGTTTCATGATCCGTCCCAGTTTTAATAGCTCCCTGTTCGCTCTCCCGGGCATTTTCCGTTAAGCTATACGTTCGCAATCGCGACATCCCGTTGGACCGAATGCTCGAGCGCCTCCAAAAAATAATCGCCCGCGCCGGCGTGGCCTCTCGCCGCCATGCGGAGGAGCTCATTTCCTCCGGCCACGTCACCGTCAATGGCCGCATCGTCACCGAGCTGGGCACGAAGGCCGATGAGACGCGCGACCACATTAAAGTGTCCGGCAAACTCCTGCGTCCGGAAAGCGAGAGGATTTATCTGCTGCTGCACAAGCCACCCGAAGTGGTCTCGACCATGAGCGATCCGGAAGGCCGCCTCGCCGTGCGCGATCTTCTGCACGGCGTTTCCGCGCGAGTATTTCCCGTTGGGCGGCTCGAGTATCACTCCTCGGGCCTCGTCTTTCTAACGAACGATGGCGACCTGGCCAACCGCATCTTGCAGGCACGCCGCCTGCTGCAGACGTATCTGATGAAGTTAAAAACGCTGCTCACTTTTGAGGAGATCGCGACGCTCTCGCGCGCGACAGGCGCACGCATCACGCGTTTGCGTGGCAAGGAAGCGCCGTGGTACGAAGTGACGCTTGCCGAAGTCAGCCGCGACGCGCTGCGAAAGAAACTCTTTCAGACTGGGCACCCGGTGGAAAAAATGAAGCGCGTGCGCATCGGAAGCCTAGAACTCGACCAACTCGCGCCCGGGCAACACCGTGCGCTTTCGCCCGCGGAAGTTGCGTCGTTCGCGCGCACGTTGCAAGGCAGCGGTACTTCGCCGACACCCTCCATGGCTGCTGCAAGTCACAGTGCTCCGCGGGTGCGCAAAGGGCATTCATTTCGAGGCGCGAATCATGTGCGCAGCAAACGCATGTCTCCGAAGGAATCCCATTGAGGATCCGCAACGCATGACTCGGCTGATTCATGAACTCGTACCCGACTACATTCGCGAGCTCTCGCCATACGTTCCGGGAAAACCGATTGAGGAGGTGGAGCGAGAATTGAAAACTCACGCCATCAAACTCGCTTCGAACGAAAATCCGCTGGGGCCTTCACCGCTGGCGATCGAAGCCGCCAAAAAAGCGCTGGCCAACTCGAACCGGTATCCGGACGGCAGCGGTTTCTATCTGCGCGAGGGCCTTTCGAAAAAACACTCGATCCCGGCGGAGAATATCATTCTCGGCGGCGGCTCCACCGAGATCATCGACCTTTCGGCGCGCATGGTGCTGCGCCCCGGGGATTGCGGCGTCACTTCTTACGGCTCGTTTCCGCTCTACCACATCGCAATTCGAGCCACCGGCGCGCGATATCTTGAAATCCCCATGCGCGATTACACTTTCGATCTTCCGGCAATCGCGCGCGATCTACCCGTCGAAACAAAGCTGATTTTCATCTCGAATCCCAATAACCCCACCGGCACGATGTTCACCGCTGACGATTTTGATGAGTTCCTTAAGCGCGTGCCGGAGCACGTCCTGATTGTTCTTGATGAGGCCTACTGCGATTACGTGGACCACCCGAACTATTCGCGTTCGATCGAAATTGTCCGGCGCGGGCGCAACCTGCTTGTGCTGCGCACATTTTCGAAATCCTACGGCCTCGCCGGGCTGCGCATCGGCTACGGCATCGGCCCGGCCGATCTGCTGAATGAGATGAACAAGATTCGCGGACCGTTCAACACTTCCGGTGTGGCGCAGGCCGCGGCCCTGGCCGCGCTTGACGACACGGAGCACGTCCGGCGCTCGGTGGAATCGAATCGCGCTGGCCTTGCGCAGCTGGAGGCAGGTCTCAAGAAACTCGGTATCCGTCCTGTGCCTTCCGTCGCAAATTTCGTCCTGATCGATTTCGAATTTGACGCGGACCCGCTCGCGGCTGAATTGATGAAGCACGGCGTGATCGTGCGCCCCATGCGCTGGATGGGTTTCCCGAACGCGATTCGCGTATCCATCGGCACCCATGCCGAGAACGAAGAGTTCCTTCATGCGCTCGCGGAGCTGCATGCACCCGCTTCGCCCAAACCCGATGCGGGCTCGGAGAGGAAGAGCGCATGAGTCTGGATGAAGGCTCGCGTTCCGATTCGAGCCATCAAGCGGCGCCTGCCGCCGCGGACCCAATCGCAGAAATTCTCAAGAACAGCAAAACCATCGCAATTGTTGGCCTCTCCAGCCGCCCCGGGCGCCCGAGCTACGGCGTGGCGCAGTATTTGCAATCGGTGGGCTATCGCATCATCCCCGTTAATCCGAATGAGTCCGAAGTGCATGGCGAGAAGAGTTACGCCCGGCTGGAGGACGTTCCTGAGCGCATGGACATCGTGGACATTTTCCGGCGCTCGGAATTCGTGCCCGAAATTGTGGACTCCGCGATTCGCATTGGCGCCCGCGCTGTCTGGATGCAAGAAGGCGTCGCTCACCTAGAAGCCGCCGAACGCGCGCGACGCGCCGGGCTTTTTGTAATCATGAACACCTGCCTTGCCAAAGAACACGCCCGGAACGCGTCTCGGAAAAAACCCTGAACTGCCACTTTGGTCATTGCAGCGGATACGCCTTCAGAATTCTTCTTCCCGGGTCGGTCACGACGATTGACTCCCCATCGGGCGTAATCCTGAAATCGCGAACCAGCAGAGCGTGCAAGATGGGCCGGAAACTCCCGTCGGTTAACCCGACCCATACAAGGTCTCCGGACTTCTCTTCGGGCCCGCGTTTCAGCAGCACGCGCGGCTCGTCGCGCGCGAATTCGAATCGCCCAATACCGGCGCGCACGCGCGTCGGCTTCTGCGGATTAGCCACGTCAATCACCGTGATGGTGTCTCCGTTCTCGAAGTATCCGACGCGCTTGCCAGAGGATGCGACACTTAGCCTGCCGAAAAATTCCTCGAGCCGCGAAATCTCGCGGACCGTTTCATTCACCAGGTCGAGCTGTACCAGCGCCAATCTGCCTGAGATGCTCAGGTTTCGCCCCACAGCATAAGCCTGATTCTTTTTCGTGTCCCAAGTAACGGCATCGAAAGTATGCCCTTCAAATAGCTCGGTGATTTTTCCGTCCGCCGGACGCACGCGCATGATTTTGAACGGGCCGACCCCCGTCAGGTACACGACTGTCTGGCCATCCGCCAGCCAAGCGCCGTTCCAGGCATCCTCGATAAAGCGCGACTTTGATCCCGCGACCTTGATTTCCTGCCCGTCCTCTCCGAGCAGCGCGATTTGTTTTCCGCCGTTGATCGCCGAGGTGTCTTCGGTCGAGATTACCTGCACGGTCATGTTCATAGCGATCCGGCGACCGTCCGGGGACCATGCCAATGAGTCCACGACAAATTGTGTCGGCGGGGGGGCAGGCATGAATTTATCGCCTTCGAGGATGCGCTTCCTGCCCCCACTCGGCGTCACGACCCAAACGTCGTCGCGCTCGATTACGATTTTCTTGATGCGCTTCATCCGGGGGACTGCGCAGGCAATTTTGTTGTCTTGCGACACCGCAAACGTCGCCACGTCTTCCTCGAAGGTAAATCGAGGCTTTTCTTGCGCAATGGCAGCGCCCGCCGCCGCGAGGAAGATTACAAGTGCTGCCGCGAGGGCAGGGAATTGACGGGCGAGGTTCGCATGACGCCGGCGCTCCGCCGGGGGTTTCTTTTCGATTCTCAATGGACCACCTTGGCAAATCTTGACGCGATGAAATGCTCTCAGACGTGTAATCTTCGCGATGATAATCACGCTGACGCTTTTTTCTGAATGCGCCGAATTTCTTCCAGCCGCTGGCGGATGCGAGCCTCGAATCCCTGATCCGTCGGCTTATAATAAGTGCGCCCGGAGAGGCTTTCCGGAAGACATGTCATGTCCGTCACTTTTTCCTCGGCGTTGTGCGCGTACTGATAGCCTTTGCCGTAGCCGAAGTGGCCCATCAGTCCGGTCACAGCATTCCTTAGATGCAGCGGGACAGGCTCCGCAATCGTGTTCTGCAAATCTTTTTGTACCGCGCCATAGGCTGTGTACACCGCATTCGATTTCGGCGCGAGAGACAGATAGACGGCTGCCTGGCCGAGCGCCAGGTTTCCTTCCGGTGGTCCGAGAAATTCGAATGCCTCTTTCGCCGCCAGCATCACCGCCAGCGCGCCGGGTTCCGCGAGCCCGATGTCTTCGCTGGCCATCCGCACCATGCGCCGTGCGATATACAGCGGGTCTTCACCGGATTCCAGCATCCGCGCGAGCCAGTAGAGCGCGGCGTCCGGGTCAGAATTGCGCACCGATTTGTGCAGTGCAGAGATTAGATTGAAATGCTCTTCGCCCGCCTTGTCGTAGGGCAGAAGCTTCTTTTGCAGCACGTCCTCAAGGCGCGCCTCAGTCACCACCCGCTGCCCGCCAGCGTCTGGCGCCGTCCCCAGCACCAGTGCTTCGAGCGTGTTGTAAGCTGCGCGCGCGTCGCCATTCGCAGGCACCGCGATACGGTCGAGAATTTGCTCGCTGATTTCGATCCGTTCTTTTCCGAGGCCGCGTTCTTCGTCTTTGAGCGCCCGCCGCAGCAGCTCAACGATCTGATCCTCAGTCAGCGCGCGCAGTACATAAACCTTCATGCGCGAAAGCAGCGGTGCTATTACTTCAAAGGAGGGATTCTCAGTGGTTGCTCCGATCAGCAAAATGTTTCCGGCCTCCACATGCGGCAGAAAAGCGTCCTGCTGCGCGCGATTGAACCGGTGGACCTCGTCCACAAACACAATCGTGCGCCGTCCATACCGCCGCGCGCGTTCCGCTTGTGCCATGACGTCCTTAATTTCCTTGATGCCCGCAAGCACCGCGCTGAAGGGTATGAATTCCGACCGCGTGCTCTGCGCAACGATTCGCGCAAGCGTGGTTTTACCGCAACCCGGCGGGCCCCAGAGAAGCATCGAGTTCAAATCGTCGCGCTCAATCTGCGTCCGCAGCGGCTTCCCCGGCCCGAGCAATTCTTCCTGCCCGAGAAACTCATCGAGCGTCCGTGGACGCATGCGGTCCGCCAGCGGCCGTCCCGCCTGGGGTTCTTCCTCCGCCGGAATCGCTCGAAACAGTCCCACTACTTCGCCTTCCTCTGCCGTGCCGCTTCGAACAGCACCACCGATGCGGCCACGCCTGCATTCAACGACTCAACCGCCTCGCTCATGGGAATCGAAATCGTCGCGTCGGCCGCGTGCAGCACTTCTGGCGGCAGGCCCGCGCCTTCGCTGCCAATAAATACCGCTGCCGGGTCGCGCAAATCTGAGCTCAATTCATTTATGTCGCTCGCGGCATCGCGCGACGCTGCTCCGGCCACATAAATCTTCACCCGCGCCATCTTCAACTGTGCCAGCAGCACGGGAACAGCCATTCCGCGCAGCACTGGTAACCGCAGGGCCGACCCTGCCGAAGCCCTCAACGCCTTCGGCGACCAGGGATCCGCCGTCCCTCGTGCCGCCACCACTCCTGTCGCGCCAAACGCCTCGGCCGACCTGATAATCGTGCCCACGTTTCCGGGGTCCTGCACGCCGGCCATCACCACCACGAGCGGCGCAGCTTCACGCATCGGCCCCGGCCCGCGTAACACGTCTTCGAATCCCCACGTGCGCTGACGAAAGAGCGCCGCCACGCCTTGCGGCGCTTCCGTGCCTGCCACGCTCGCGAACAATTTGTCCGTCGTGCGCAAAACCCGCGATCGGGGGACCCCAGACTCGGTCTCAGCCGCGGCGCGCAATATCTGCTCGAGATGGCCCTCGCCCGCGTTGCTCACGAGCAAGGCCTCGGTCTCGAGTCCGCACCGAACCGCGTCCACAATCAGCTTTGGTCCCTCCACGCCAATCGGCTCGTCATGCTCGGGTCCCGTCCCGCACAACGCCGCCCGAAATTTCTTCAGCCATTTGTTGTCCCGGCTGGTGATTACGTCCGAATGAATATCGCGTTCTCGCATAGGCGGCGTGTGTTGCGGCCTCCTTGGTCCCTCCCCACTCGATCGTCCGTACTCGCCCGTCGGTTCGCGTTCAGCCATCCCGCAAGCCTAACAAACGCCCGTCGCTGCGTAAACCGCAGGTCGTGGGCTGCGCGATATCTACTGGCAGTCAACCAGTCATCGCCCAACTTCCTTTGGTTCCTTTCTCTTGCCCCTCCTGTATGCCCTGTGATAGCTTGCCGGAGAGTCAGGGGCGTAACCCGCCGCGAGCAAAAATTTGCCGGTCGAAGTCCTTAAAATTTCAGCGGAAGCCCCGGAGCAGAGAGTCGTTGACTATTCCGCGAGCTTCATCCGGCGCGGCTGCGTCGTCGGCATTCCCACCGACACGTTCTACGGGCTCGCTGCCGACCCCTTAAACCTTGCCTCTATCGAGGAGGTTTTCCGCATCAAGGGCCGCCCGGAAACAAAGGCCCTGCCGATTCTGATCAATTCCATCGAGCAGGCCGTCACGCTCATCCGCGATGTTCCCGACGTGTTTCTCACGCTTGCGAACAAATTCTGGCCCGGCGCGCTCACGCTCGTCGTCGAAGCGACGCACCGCCTGCCGCTCAAAGTCACGGGCAACACGGGACGCGTTGCGCTGCGCTGGCCCGATTCGCGCGTCACAACGGCGCTAATCGAAGCCGTTGCCGGCCCCATCACAGGCACCAGCGCGAATCTCTCCGGCTTTCCCTCCTGCACCAGCGCGCAGCAAATCGTGAAACAGCTCGGCGATCGTTTGCCGTTGATACTCGATTCCGGCGATACCGGCGCGATCCTGGCCTCCACCATCGTGCGCATCAATGGTGACGACTGGACCGTCGTGCGCGAAGGCGCACTTCCCGAATCTGAAATCCACGCCGCCCTCCGCTGTTAGCGCGAACATGCTCGAAATTTTCTATTCTGCCACTCTGCGCATGCCGCGGCAGCTCAACGCCATGTCCCTTGGAATCGCTCTGCTGGTCAACGCCAGCGCATTCGCTGCGGATCATCCGCTCGATCCACTCAGTCAGGAAGAAATAGTCACCACAGTCCAGGTGCTCAAGATGGCAGTTAAAGTGACCGAAGCGAGCCGCTACATGTCCATCGCCTTGCGCGAACCGCCAAAACAGGAAGTCCTCAAGTTCAAGGCGGGCATGCCATTCAGCCGCCAGGCCGCTGTTGTTGTGCACGAGCACTCTATGAAGCAATCGTTCGAAGCCGTCGTGGATCTCAATGCCAAGAAACTCATCTCCTGGAGGGAACTGCGCGGCGTGCAACCTCCCTTCCCGGATGATGAAGAAATAGCGATCATGGTGAAGGCGCTGCGGGCCAACTCCCTTTGGAAGGAGGCTCTCACCCGGCGCGGCATCACAGATTTCGACGCTGTCACAATAGATCCCTGGCCGGTCGGCTACTACGGGATTTCGGACGAGACCGGCGGCCGCCTCGTGAACGCCGTCCCGTATTACAAGGGCCACACCGTGAACTATTTCGCGCGCCCCATCGAGGGCCTCCGCGCAATGGTGGATTTGGATTCAGGCAAGGTGATTAAAGTGGCGGACAGGGGCGTCGTTCCCATCGCCAAAGCGACGGCAGACCTCGACATGTGGTCCATCGGCCACCAGCGCACACCCCCGAATCCTTTGCAAATCCAGCAGCCGGATGGCCCCAGCTTTTCGCTCAAAGGCAACGCAGTACGCTGGCAGAATTGGTCTTTTCGCTTCAGCCTCCACTCGCGAGAAGGATTGGTCCTGCAAACAGTGGGCTACGAAGACGGCGGCAAGGTCCGATCAATACTCTATCGCGGGTCCGTTTCAGAGATGGTCGTTCCATACGCAGATCCCGGGCCCAACTGGTATTTCCGAAATGTATTCGACGAAGGCGAAGTCGGTCTCGGCTGGTTGACTGTTTCGCAGGAGCCGCTCACAGATTGCCCGCCGCAGACCGTATTCATTGACGCCGTGCTCGCCGACGAATTCGGAAAGCCTCGCACGATTCCGCGCGCTATTGCTCTCTACGAGCGCGATGGCGGCATTCTTTGGAAGCACGACGACTATGACACGCACACGAATGAGTCGCGCCGCGCTCGTGAGCTGGTCCTCTCGTCCATCGCCACCATCGGCAATTACGATTACGGCTTTAACTGGGTTTTTCATCAGGACGGCACTCTGGAAATGGAAGTCCTGCTCACCGGCATCATGGAACCAAAAGGCGTGACGGCCACGAAGATTCACGAGCACGACGGACCGAGCCATGACCATCTGGTCGCGCCCAACGTAGCCGCCGTCCACCACCAGCATTTTCTTTCGTTCCGCCTTGATCTCGATGTGGACGGCGCGGCGGGGAACAGCGTGGTTGAAATGAACACCGAAGCTTTGTCGCAAAGCCAGACAAATCCCTACGGGCGCGAGTTTGTGATGAGCGAAACCATCCTTACGACGGAGAAAGACGCGATTCGCCAGCTCAATCTCGCCACCAATCGCACGTGGAAGGTAATCAATCCTAACGTTCGCAATGCGCTCAGCGGTTCCGTCGGCTATGCGCTTCTGCCCGGCGAGAATACCGTGCCGTTCAATTCTCCGGACTCCTGGGTGCGCAAACGCGCCGGATTTATCAGCGCGCCTCTATGGGTGACGCCTTTCGATCCTTCCGAAATGTACGCGGCCGGCGATTATCCCAACCAAAGCCCGGGCGGAGAAGGCCTGCCGAAGTGGACCGCCGCGAATCGCTCGATACAAAACCAGGACATCGTCCTGTGGTACACCATGGGCATCACCCATATCCCGCGCCCCGAAGAATGGCCCGTCATGCCCGTCCACAAAGCCGGCTTCAAGCTTGTCCCCATCGGCTTCTTCGCGCGCAATCCCGCCCTCGACGTGCCCAAGACACAATAAGGGCTGCGCCTACTTCGGCTCAAGGATCAGCGGCAGGCCGTTCTTGGTGTTGCCAATGAGCACCACCTTGGAGTTCGTGCTGGTCGCGAGGCGCTCCGTCGCCTCGATGCCTTTCCATTCGAGTAACTGCTGGCTAATCCCCTGCGAAACGGTCTGCTGAAAGTCGCGGATGCCCTGGGCTTCGATGCGCTTGCGGTCCGCTTCTTGCTTCTCCTTCTGAAGCACGAAAGCCATGCGCAGCGCGTCCTGCTCCGCTTGCTGTTTTGCTTCGATTGAAGATTTCAGCATCTGGGGCAACTGAATGTCGCGCAGCAAAATATTCTGGACCTCGATGCCTTTGCTGCCCAACTGGCTGGCCAGTTCCGTGTAGATCTGCTGCGCCACCTGTTCGCGCCCGCCGGTGTAGAGCGCGTTGGCGCTGTGCGACGCCGTCACCGAGCGAATCGAAGACCGCAGCGTAGGCTCCACGACCACTTCCACAAAATTCGGCCCGATCTTCTGAAACACTTCCGCGGCCTTCTCCGGGCTGAGCCGGAAGAGCAGGGAAGTGTCGAGCGTCATCACCAGGCCCTCATCCGACGGCACACTGGCCGTCTCCTTCAACTCCTGCGTGCGAATGGACATGGTGTTGTTCGCCTTGAACGGGTTCACGAAATGCGTTCCCTCCGGCAGCACGTCGCCGGTCACGCGCCCAAACAGCGTGAGCACGCCCACATGTCCCGCCGGCACATAAGCCACTGACGCGTAAACAAAAACTAGCACTAGCGCGAGAATCGCCACTCCTCCAAGCCCGCGCGGCAGAAAGCTTCGCACGCGTGCTGCGTAGGCCTGCAACTCATCGTCTCCACGTCCCTGTTGAAATGCAGTCATCGTCCCCTCCGATTGAAAGTTCGCGCAATTCTGATTTTGCGCAAGGCCATTCTACATAGCTTTCGCGGAATTCTCTGAAAGGTTACTATTTCAGACTGTGATTCTTTGCTTTCGCTCTAGAACTTCAACCTTAGGAGTGACGCTAAAACTAAATCAGAGGTAGGATTAATAAGGAGGAATCATCCGATGGGCAGAGAGATTCGGCCCGCGCTTCGAAAGTTTGTTTTAGGTTCTCTGCTTTCGTCTGTCTCGTTTTGGTGCGTCGCGTTGCTCTTAATTGTGGCAACCTGGAAACTGGCGGACCTCTGGCGATTCACCCAAAGGACAGACGTTCTAAGCGGATCGTTCCAGCAATGGCTATTGGTGGCGGCGTTCCTGCTATCCATGAGTACCTATGTTTTCTTTTCGAACCTGTTCCGACTGCGAAGGGAGGCCCAGGCGGAAACGGACGAAGAAAGGCGAGCGCTGATTGTTTCCGGGGTGGACCTGGCCTTGAAGATGTATTACTTCGGAGTGGCGGGCCTTTCCTTCGGGTTTGGTTTGTGTCTGATGGCGCTGCATAAGTAATGAGAGAGTTATCTATATAGTTTCTTCTAGATGGGCCTCTCAACCGCATTATCTCAGCCGCGCCGCTGCGAGGAACTCATAATCACCGCCCGGTGGGATGTCAATCCCCGTCAGGCGCGCGCGATGCACGCAAACATTGTCCGGATACCACAAATTGATGTACGGCTCATCCTCGGCCACGATCTTCTGCACCTCGGATAGAATGGTCTTGCGCTTCTCGCGGTCCATCTCGACGCGCGCCCTGTCGAGCAGGGCATCGAGTTGCGGGTTGCGGTAATGTCCGCGGTTCGCGCCATCAGGCGGAATTTTCTTCGAGCTGAACACATATTCGAACATGTCCGGATCATTGTTCCCGCCAACCCAGCGCTGCGTGTACAACTGAAAACTCCCGCGCGTAATGTCGGAATAGAATGTGGCGAACTCGAGTGATTTCAGCTCCAGCGCAACGCCCACACGCTTCCACTGGTCCGCGAGCACCGCCGCATACAGGCGCGTGGACTCATCCGTCGAAGTCTTCAGCGTCAGGCGAATGCGCACCCCATCCGCGCCCGGCCGGAATCCCGCCGCATCGAGCAGTTGCTCCGCGCGCGCCGGATCGAAATCGTACTGTCGCACATTCGGCTCGAATGCCCAGTGATTCGGCGGCAGCAGACTTGACGCAGCACGCGCCTGCCCGCGCAGCAGATACCGAATGATCGCCGCGCGGTCAGTCGCGTAGGCAAGAGCCTGCCTCACCTCGCGATGCGCCAGCACTGGATCCTCGAAATTGAAGGCTACGTAGGTGAGTGGCGTGCCGGGCTGGTCCTCTGCTTGGATACCGGGCTTTTTCGCGAGCGTCTCCACCATGTCCGGCGTCAACGAATTAATTTCCGCGTCCGCTGATCCCTTGCGCAGCTCGAGCGCGCGGACGATGGCGTCAGGGACGATCCGAAACCGTACCCGCTGGATAGTTCCTGTCCCGCCTGCGTCGCCAAAATAATCCCGATTCCGCTCGAGCACGATTTCCTCGTCTGCTTTCATGCTCACAAACCGGAACGGTCCCGTGCCATTCGGGTGTTGCGCCATCTCTGGACCCGATCCTCGCGGCACAATCCCGACTCCAGGGCGCGTCAAGTTCCAGAGAAATGAGGCGTATGGCTCGCGCAGGTGAAACACAACCGTCCCGGCATCAGGTGCTTCGATTGAGGCCACCATCCGAAACGCCCCGCGTTTCGCCGTCTTCACCCCGCCCGTCAGAATGGAATCAAAAGTGGACTTCACGTCTGCTGCGGTAAGCGTTTGACCATCGTGGAATTTCACGCCCGGGCGCAAGTGAAACACATAGGTGAGGGCGTTCGGCGTATCCCAACGCTCCGCGAGGTCGGGAACTATGTTCATGTGCCCGTCGTGCGCTACCAAACTCGAAAAAATCAGCCCGTCCAAATGTGCCGAATAAGCATCGGTGCCGATTCGCGGATCCAGATTCGTGGGGGTCGCTTCGATCACGAAATTGACTGTTCCGGGTTCAATTGAGTTACCGCGAGAGGAACATCCCTGTAGTGAAAAACAAAAAATCAATGCAACGACTACGATGAGCCAGTCTCGGAAGCCTAAACGTCCCTTCATATTTGAAGACTTGATTTCATCTGTGTTTCCTTGCTCTCAACTTCGCCTCCGCCCCTGCTTCCCTTGCCGCCAACCATTCACCAGTTTTCCGAGAACCGCCGCGTGCCGGGCCCCTGTTGCCGAAGGCAGATTATTTGCGCGCCTGTGAAACGCCTCATACGCCAGCACCGCAAACGCAAACGCCTCCTTCGCCTCTGCGTGCACGCCGAACCGGTCCGCCGGAATCATTTCGATGCCCGGCAGCCCCGCGGCCAGTTGCGCAATCATCAATGGATTGCGCGCGCCGCCTCCCGCAACGATCAACTGATCCACGTGCGCCCGGCGAGAAATGAATCTGCGGAAGGCGTCAACGATCGAGAGGGAAGTGAACAGGGTCGCTGTGCGCACCAGATCTTCCGGACACGCGCGACGCCGATGGCCCCATGCAAGAATCGCCTCCGCGTAGCCGCGTCCAAATTGTTCGCGCCCTGCTGTTTTCGGCGGCGCCTTCCGCAGATATGGCTCACGCATCATTTTCTCGAGCAGCGCTGAAATCGTTTTCCCGCGGAGCGCCATCCGCGCATCCCGGTCGTAGCGCTGCCTGCCGCGCGTGAACGATTCCACCAGCGCATCCACGATCATGTTCCCCGGCCCGGTATCGAATGCAAAAACATCTTGAGGGCGCGCGCCCGCTGGAATCACGGTCACATTTGCAATCCCGCCGATATTCAGCGCCGCTCGCCCGCGCTTCGCATGCCGGTACAGCAAATAATCCACGAACGGCACGAGCGGCGCCCCCTGTCCGCCGGCCGCCATGTCCCCGGGCCGAAAATCCGCGATCGTCGTAACGCCAGTGCGTTCAGCGATGATGCTGGGCTCGCCAATCTGCAGCGTGGAGGCGATGCGGCGCGTTCCGTGATCTCGTGACGTCACTCCCTGATGAAAAATCGTTTGCCCGTGCGATCCGATCAGATCGATCTTAACCAGCGGGATCCGCCACTGGCGGCATGCCGCAAGCGCAGCGCGCGCAAATTCCTCTCCCAGCGCAAAATTCAGTCGGCTGATTTCCCCCGTGGTGGTCGACGCTCCGTTTGCCAGGCGCAGGATGTCTTCACGCAGGCGTGCTGGAAATGCGACGTGATGATGTCGCTCCAACCTCGCCGAAATTGACGGCGGCGTGCCAGAAATCCGCGCGAGCACCACATCAGTTCCGTCAGCCGAGGTCCCCGACATCAATCCAATCACTCGCATCGGGTCGTCACTCCAGCTGCTTCTGGAGCGCCGCCAGCAAATTGAGTGCTTCAAGCGGTGTCAATTTATCGAGGTCAGCGCGGCGGAGTGAATTCAGCACCGACTCATCAATCGCGGCGAAAGCCTTTTGCTTGGGCCTCTCAGGACCGGCTCCGGACAATGCACCCGGTGACAAATCCTCCGTCAACTTGTCTTCGCTCTCCTCATGGCGGCGCAAAATCTCTCTGGCCCGGGAAATCACATTGTTCGGCAGGCCCGCCAGCCGCGCCACTTCGATTCCATAGCTCTTGTCCGCGCTGCCCGGCTCGACGCGTCGCAGGAATACAATCTCGCTGCCCGCTTCCTCGACGGTCACGTGCACATTCTTCACGCCCGGCAGCAATTGTTCGAGCTCCGTCAGCTCATGATAGTGCGTGGCAAAAAGCGTCCTCGGCCGCGCCCCTGCGTGCAGCGACTCGACCACCGCCCAGGCAATTGAGAGCCCGTCGAATGTCGACGTCCCACGGCCCACTTCATCGAGCAGCACCAGGCTTGCCGGCGTGGCCGTATTCAGAATCGCCGCGACCTCGCTCATCTCCACCAAAAATGTTGACCTGCCGCCCGCCAGATTGTCCGAGGCGCCAATCCGGGTAAAAATTCGGTCGAGCAGCGGCAGATTTGCCTGCGTGGCCGGGACGAACGATCCCATCTGCGCCATCACCGAAATCATCGCCGCTTGCCGCAGATAGGTGGACTTGCCGCCCATGTTCGGCCCGGTGATGATCAGCAGAAATTGTGACTCGTCGTCGAGATACAAATCGTTGGGCACAAACCGCTCGCCGCGCTCTTCCACCAGCTTCTCGATCACCGGATGCCGCCCGCCCGCAATCATCAGCACTCCACGGCCTTTTCCGCTTGCGCCCTCCGTGAACTCCGGCCGCGTGTAATTGCGTGCTGCCGCGATGCGCGCGAAATTCACCAGCACATCCACCTGCCCGATGGCCGCTGCCGATCTTCGCAGCCGCGCCGCTTCTCGAGCAATCGCCTCGCGCATCTCGCCATACAACCGGTGCTCAATTTCCAGCACCCGCTCTTCTGCCGCGAGCACCTTGCGCTCGTATTCCTTCAGTTCGCCCGACGTGAAGCGTTCCGCATTCACCAGCGTCTGCTTGCGCTCGTAATCGGCCGGTGCCAAATGCAAATTCGACTTCGATATCTCAATGTAGTAGCCGAACACCTGGTTGTAGCGGATTTTGAGTGACGCGATTCCCGTGCGCTTTCGTTCGCGGTCTTCCATCCCGGCGATAATCTGCCGGCCCTGCTTCATGATGTCTCGCAATTCATCGAGCTCCGCGTTGAACCCGCGGCGAATCACGCCCGCCTCGTTCGGCATCGCCGGTGGGTCATCGGCGATCCCCCGCGCAATCATCCCCCGCACATCCGCCATCTCGTCCATCTGTTCCCGCAGCGCGACGAGGCGCTGACCCTTCGCACCTGCTTCCTCCGCCGCACCCGTAAGATGTCCTCGCACGGCTGGAATTTTCGCGAGCGACGCACCCAACGCCAGCAAATCCCGCGGCGTCACCACACCCAAGGTCACGCGGCTGGTCAGCCGCTCCAGATCCAGAATTCCCTCGAGCTCCTTGCGAATCTCCTCGCGCGCCACCGTTTGAGATTTCAACGCCCCGACGGCGTCCAGCCGCGCCATGATTTCTTCAGGAGAAATCTCCGGTCGCAGCACCCAGCCGCGCAGCAACCGCGCGCCCATCCCCGTTGCGGTCTCATCAATCGCGTTCAACAAGGTCGCCCGCTCGTCATCGCCCGCAGCGGGCTCGACCAGTTCGAGGTTTCGCGCCGTCACAGCGTCGAGGATCATGGCGTCCTGCTGCTCGTAGTAAACAATCCTGTCGAGATGCTCGAGCCCCGTCCCCGATGGCCGCAGCGACGGAATCTTCGCCGCATCCTCCGGTTTTCGCGCGCCAATTGCCGACGTCTCACGCAAGTAATGAACGATCGCTCCTGCAGCCGACGTGGCTTGCGCGTGCCCGTTCATTCCAAATCCTTCAAGCCCGGCCACACGGAACTGTTCCTCTAGCAATCGCGCCGCGTGGTTTCGTTCGAAAATCCAATCGTCCAGACGCGTTTCAACTGCACCTAGCCCATCGAGTTCCGCTGGCACCGTAACAGGGAAGAGCATCGCAGGCCGCGGCAGCAGAATTTCTCGCGGGCGCAGGATGCCAAGTTCGTCACGCAGACGCCCCTCGGCCTTCTCGCCGCCAAACTCGGTGGCGCGGAATTCTCCAGTCGAGAGATCCACGTAGGCGAGCCCTATCGTGAACTCGGCTCCTCGGCCCGAAGGCCTGCCCCCAACGCTCGCCGCCGCGCCCGCTCCCAAGCTCCTGGCCACTGCCGCGAGAAAGTTATTTTCCCTTGCATCTACTAGCCCTGTGCCCGAGGCGGTGCCCGGCGTCAACACGCGGATCACCTCTCGGCGCACCAGTTTCTTTCCCGGCCCCGGCTCTTCCATCTGCTCGCAAATTGCGACTTTGTGTCCCGCGCGAATCAATCGCGAGATGTAATTTTCTGCCGCGTGGTAAGGGACCCCACACATCGGCACCGCTTGTCCTTTTTCCTTATTCCTGGCAGTGAGGGTGATTTGCAGGATGCGCGAGGCCACCACCGCATCGTCGTAGAACAACTCGTAGAAATCGCCCAGCCGGAACAGCAGCAGCGCCCCGGGGTGTTGTTTCTTCACCGCGTGATACTGCTGCATCAGTGGGGTTGTCGGCTCGGCCATGTTTGCGCGTATTCGCTCGGCAGTGAAGCGATTATGATGGCTCACTCACAGGTTTGGCAACAAAGTTCCTCGCACCTCTCTTCTCTCTGCGTTCTCCTTTCCCTGAGTGGAGCCGAAGGGTGCGCCTCGGAGGTGAGGTTTCTCTCGGCGGCCAGAACCATCCAGCCTGTGCGACTAGGCTATACTCAACGGGTTCCATGGACCAGCCCACCAACCGCGAAATCGAAATCAAGGTGCGTGTCCACGATCCGGCCGCCCTGCTGAACGGGCTTCGCCGAATGGGTGCCGTATCGAAGGGCCGGGTCTTCGAGCAGAACACCGTCTACGATACCCAGAACTCCGCGTTTCGCCGGGCTGGCCGCCTCCTCCGCCTTCGTCTTGAGACGCCAGCACCCCGAAGCGCAAGAGCTACCGGCACCCGTCTTGTCCGCCCCAAGCTGCACCCTCGCAGGGCGATCCTCACTGCCAAAGCCCCGCCCCATCCCGGCGGCCGCGGGTCGCACCGCGCACGATACAAAGTGCGCCTCGAGCGCGAGTTGGTGCTCCACGATCCCGCGCAGTTCGCACGTTCGATCACCTCCCTGGGTCTTCGCCCCAGCTTTATCTACGAGAAATTTCGGTCCACGTTCGAGCTTCCGAAGCTTCACCTGGACCTCGATGAAACGCCCGTGGGCACCTTTCTTGAGCTCGAAGGGTCCCCTCGCGCCATTGATCGCGCTGCCCGGGCGCTCGGGTTCACACCCCGCGACTATTTCCGGGGCACGTATTGGGACGTTTATGCCGCGGATTGCCGCCGTCGCGGCCGCCCTCTCAAAAATATGGTGTTCCCCTCGTAAAAATTGTGTGAAAACCTCACTCTTTGCTTGACAAACTTTCCATCTCCTTTTAACTAGAGTGTTCTCTTTGTTGTTGTGCATTAAATGGACCTTTCGTCTAATTCGGAACCCGGCAGTACTCGGCCCTCCCTGCGGCGCAACCTGCAGGGCGCGGCCGGGCCTTTTGGGAACGCCCGGCAGGGGCGGAAATCCTGCTCAGCAGTGTTTGATCGCTGCTCCTCGCTGGCAGCCTGGAGCAGGGAGGCGCGGCCCGGCTTGCGGTAAACTCAAGGCGATTTCATATGCCCGCAGCCGGCCTCAGAGCACCGGCTTCGGGCGTTTTTTTTTGCCCGCTGACCGGGCTCGACCTGCCGGAGCAGGCCGTAGTTCGGTCCCGCTCGCGGCGAGCGCCGTACGCGGTTTGCAAGGAGCATCACCATGATTCATGCCACAGAAATCATCGGCGCCGACACCTACGACTCACTCGGCAATTTCGTTGGCCGCGTGAAAGAAATATTCGTCGAGCCCGCGGACCAGGCCAACCGCATCTCGCGGCTGCTGCTCAGCCGCGGGCAGTACCGCCCACTCGTTGCGCGCCACGACCAGATCGCGAATGTCGAACCCGGCCGCGTCGGCCTGACCACCGACGAATCCGCGCTTGAGCTTTACCACCCGAACGAGGCCTGGCTGGCCGTGCAAAAGGACCTGCTTGACCAGCAGATTATCGACACCAACGGCCGCAAAGTGGTCCGCGTCAACGATATTGACTTGACCGAGCAGCGCATCAACGGCAATACCGAGCTGCGCATCACGCAAGTGGACGTCGGCCTGGCCGGTGCGGTGCGCAGATTGCTCCAGGGCGTCGTCCCTCCGATGGCCATCCGCCGTCTGCAGGCGAAGCTGCCGCCGCGCACCATCCGGTGGGAGTTCGTCAACTTGATCGAGTCCGATCCGCTGCGGCGCGTGAAGCTGCGCATGTCCAGCGACAAGCTCGCCCAGTTGCATCCCGCAGACCTGGCGGAAATCATGGAAGTGCTGTCGCCAGCCGAGCGGCAGGGCATCATCGATTCACTGGACGAAGAGACCGCGGCGGAAGCCATCGCCGAGCTCGACAAACGCCTGCAGACACAAGTGCTCGAAAAGCTGAACCCCGAGAAGGCCGCCGATATCCTGGAAGAAATGAGCCCTGACGAAGCCGCCGACCTCATCGCCAGCCTGCCGCCCGAGACCTCGAAAGAAGTGATGGAAGAAATGGAACACCGCGAGGCCACCGAAGTCGAAGCGTTGATGAAGTTTGACGAGAACACCGCCGGCGGAATGATGAACCCGGAAATGGTGGTGGTGGGCGAAGACGCCACCCGCGGCGAAGTGGTGGACTTCATCCGCTTTAACGAAATTTCACCCGACCAGCTCGACAACGTCGTGCTGATTAATCGTGACTCCGCACTCGCTGGCACCGTTCCGATCGCGCGCCTGCTGCTCGCCAGTCCCGAACAACGGCTCGACGAAATCAAATTCGAGCCGCTTCTTTCTGTGCGCGCGGACACGGACCAGAAAGAGGTTTTTGAGCTGTTCGACAAATACAATCTGCGCAGCCTGGCCGTAGTGGATGAAGCGAACCGTCCCATCGGCGCGATCACGGTTGACGATGTCGTTAGCCGCATGCACGCGAGGATTTAGAAGAATTAGCGCACCGAGCTTTTTGAATTTGCGCAGGCGAGAAACAAAAACGTGAACACCTGGGTCACACTCGAGCGCACCTTCGCGGACATGAAAGTCCGCGGCAAGCAGATCTCTCGCCGCGCGCGCCCCTACCGGCGACGCATCGCGCTGTTTCTCGCCGTGGTTGGCCCGGGGATTATCACTTCGAACGTTGACAACGATGCCGGCGGCATCACCGTGTACACCACCGCGGGCGCCCAGTTCGGCTACACGCTGCTGTGGTCGCTGATTCCCATGACCATCGCGCTCTACGTCAGCGAAGAAATGTGCGCGCGCATGGGCGTGGTCACAGGGAAAGGACTTTCCGACCTGATCCGCGAGGAGTTCGGGTTCCGCTCGACGTTTTTCGTTATGCTCGCTGCGCTCGCCGTGGATCTGGGCAACACGGTGGCGGAATTCGCAGGCGTCGCGGCGGCTGCCGATGCGCTGCACATCAGCAAGTATGTTGCCGTGCCGCTCGCGGCGATTGCTGTCTGGTTGCTGGTGGTTTACGGGACCTATCGCATGGTCGAAAAGGTTTTTCTTGTCGCCTGCGGTTTCTATCTCTCCTATGTCCTCTCGGCGTTTCTCGCGAAGCCCGACTGGCTGCTTGCCGCAAAGGAAACTGTGGTGCCGTCGCTGCACATGGACGCGCCGTATCTTCTGATGCTCACCGCGCTCATCGGCACCACCATCGCTCCGTGGCAGTTTTTTTATCTGCAGGCCGGGTTCGTCGAGAAGAAGGTCGGCCCGCGCCAGTACAAGCATGCCAAATGGGACGTGCTCGTTGGGAGCGTCTCCTGCATGGTCATCGTGTTCTTCATCATCGTATGCTGCGCGGCGACGCTCAACGCTAAGGGCTTGACCTCGATCAACGACGCAGGCGAGGCGGCCAAAGCTCTTGTCCCGCTGGCGGGGAAGTGGGCCGCCGGCCTGTTTGCCTTTGGCCTGCTGAACGCGTCGCTCTTCGCCGCGTCCATCCTGCCGCTCTCGACCGCACACGTAATCTGCGAAGGCCTGGGCTTCGAAGCGGGCATCGACCACAAATTCAAGGAAGCCCCGGCATTCTATTCCCTCTACACGGGCTTGATCGTGGTCGGCGCCGGGATCATCCTGATTCCCAAAGCGCCGCTGTTCAAAATTTTGGTCCTCTCCCAGGTGGCCAACGGCGTGTGGCTGCCGGTGGTCCTGATTTTCATCCTGCTGCTCATCAAGCGCCGCGACCTGATGGGCGACTACGTGAACACGCTGGGGTTCAACATCGTGGCCTGGACGGTCAGCCTCGTCGTCATCATCCTCACCATAGTCCTCGTGTATGCAACTCTCACGCAGCCCAGCGCCGCCAACCTCGGCGGCTGAGGTCGTCCGTAGCACAGCCAATCCTGGCTGTGATTCTCCGAGCTGCGCTCGCGTCCACGAGCGCCATGCTAGCAATTGTTATCGGACTGGCAACTTCGCGTACTCGGATTTGGCGGCAGCGACGATGGGGACATCTTGGTCGGCGTCCCTCCAGAGAGCGAAGAAGTCCTGGTAGGCAATGCGCGCTTTGGCCGTCTCTCCTTGTAATGCGTAAGCACGGGCGAGCCCCAGGTGGGCCAAAGCGCCGATGGCTTCATTGAGCACGGCGCCACGATGATCGAGAATCTTCTGATATTCACGCGCCGCTTCGCTGCCCTCACCTGAGATGCGGTAGGCCTCCGCTCGCAGCCACACGGGATAAAGAGCAATTGTCACCGAGGCACCCTGCGCCCCAAGCTCGTAGTGCGCAGAGGGTTGCAGCAGCTCAATCGCCTTTGGGCCGTCCCGACGGAGAAATGCGAGTTGCGCGCGGAGGGAGGGAAGATAATTGACCTGCACAATCGTGTCATCGGGGAATCGCTTGCTGAAATCGTTCACGAGCGCCTGTCCCCGGGTGGCGTCCCCGGCAACTGCAAGCGCCAGCGCCGCCAGGAACTGCACGTCCCGGCCATTAGAAAGAAGTAAGGCAGCGGAGGCACGTTCCTGAGCCGCGGCAGAATTTCCGAAAAGCGCCTCCCGCAAACCTGCCTGCGCTTCGTAGGCCGCGGCGGTTTCCTTCTCATCGGCGTGCTCGGCGGAGGTCACCGCCTGGCGCGAGAGATCGCGCGCCTTGCGAAGCTCCCCGCCATAGGCCGCCGTATCGGCCTCGGCTTCCAGTGCGGGGTCTTCCACGCCGGGCTTGCCGGCCGCCCAGGCGGCCTGCTGTGTCATGGCGGCCCGATCGTTTCGCAAAAACGCCAGGGTATAGAGCGCTGCATGTAAATTGGCGGAATCGAGTTTTTTCGCCTGAGCTTCTTCGGCCGTGGCGCGGGCTTCTTCGAAACGATTCAAAGTAATAAACGAGCTTACCAGATTGGAATAGTTCAGGCCGCTGGGATCGGCCCGGAAGGACTGCTGGGCGCTGGCGAGAGCTTTTTCGTTCTCACCCAGGTTGCCATAGATCACACCCAAGTTAGTATTCACCGTTTGGTCGCGAGGGTAGTTCTGCAGCCAGAGCTCGAGAATTTGCCGACTCTTTTCCAGGTCTCCGGTGGCCATGTTGTGATAGTGAGAGTCGATATAGAATTTTTCCCGCTCGCTGACGCGATCCCTGAGTTCGAAAGCCTTCCGGGCGTTCTCCGCGGACAAGCCGGGTTCGCCGATGTTGAGATAGCTGGTTGCCAGAGTGGCATAGGCCATGGCGAAATTGGGGTCCAGTTTGATGGCGCGCTGAAGATGAGGGATGGCACCAGGGAAATCATTCGCGTTCATCATCTTTCGAGCCAAGCTGAAGGCCTGCAACGCTTCCAGCGAAGACGTGGAAGCTTCCTGCACGCGCGTTTCGTATTTCTGCACGGTGCTGAGAGATTCTCCGAGCTTGCTGCGCATGCTCGAGGCCGCTTTGCCGAGCGCGTCCAGGACGTGACTCTTGTCCGCGGCTTCTGCTTCCGCACTGGCAAGCGATTCACCGTTCGCGCAATTCACCGCCTTCAGGATGATGGTGTATTGAGACCCGATCTGCGCGATCGAGCCGTTGAGCACAGCGGCGCTTGCAGTGCGCTGGCAGATTTCGCGGGAAATTTCCGGAGTCAGCCGGGCATCGGGCGACTGCCCCATCATCTTGAGCGTTTGCAGGATGCGCTCATCCGAAATCAAGCTCAGATAGGGCGACTGCTCGAGCTGAACGGCCAGGCCCTGCCGCAACGTGCCGTCGAATACGGAATCGCCGGTTGTATTCGTGAAATCGGAGAGGACGATGGTGTCCCTCGCAGTAAGCTTGCCGGATTGCCGCGACCGCCAGTAGACGCCCCCGGCGATCAGCGCGATAACTACGAGAACCGCGGGCGCAATTTTTTTCCACGGGATGCCGGGCCGAGGTTCAGCGTGTTCGGGCGCTTCGGCGACGGGCTCGGGGACGGCGTGACGCCCGGAGGATTTCCGGGCCGTAGAGGCTCTGACCGATCCTGAGCCTTTCGTTGAAGCTTCCTCAAGGTCTGTGGCCGGGGCGGCAGTTCGGCCGGTGTCCGAGTCGCGCTTTAGGCGCTTGAGATCCGAGCGCATTTCCGAAGCATGCTGGTAGCGGAGGTCGCGGTCCTTCTCGAGGGCCTTGCTGATGATTTCTTCGAGCTTTGGCGGCAAGTCAGGATTCAGCCGCACGGGCGCCACAGGGGCGCGATTCAGAATCGCTTCGGTAACGACGCCCGAGCTTTCTCCCCGGAATGGCAGCGATCCCGTGGCCATTTCGTACAGCACCACGCCGAAGGAAAAAATGTCCGTGCGCGCATCGAGTTCCTTGGCGCGCACCTGCTCTGGCGACATGTATGCAACTGTGCCGAGAGCGGTGCCGGGGCTGGTGAGATCGGCGTCTGTGACTCCCTGAGTGGTTGAGCCTTCGGAAGCCACGCCGACTTTGCTTGAGCTCGTAACTTTCGCCAACCCGAAATCGAGGATTTTTGCGTGGCCGCGCTTGGTGACGAAAATGTTGGCGGGCTTGATGTCGCGATGAACGATCCGTTCCGAATGAGCTGCGTCGAGAGCATCCGCTACCTCAATCCCCACCTCAAGCAGGCGATCCATCTCCATTGGCTTGCCGGTGATGATGTGCTTGAGTGTGGCGCCGTCGAGATACTCCATGACGATAAACGGATGGCCGTCCTGCTGGCCGATCTCATAAATCGTGCAAATGTTCGGATGATTCAGGGCTGAAGCGGCTCGCGCTTCACGCCGGAAACGCTCCAGCGACTGCGAGTCGCTGGCTACATCGTCTGGCAGGAATTTCAGGGCGACGAAGCGGCCGAGCTCGGTGTCTTCGGCTTTGTACACGACGCCCATGCCTCCGCCGCCGAGTTTTTCGATGACGCGGTAGTGGGAGACTGTGCGGCCTATCGGCGACTGAGGTTCCGGCATGAGTGGCGCTCATCTTAGGCCGCAAGCAACAGCAAGTCAACGCACCGCCCATCCGTAGACTACGAAACGCGCGCGCAAACGCATCAGTACTCACGTCAAGGCACCTTTCAGCCTCACCGTCTGCGTAGTTCTACGAATTTTCAACCGCCCGAATCTGTGCTACCGTTGTCCGTTTTTATATGACGACGCACACCACACTATCGGCCGCGGCCTTCACCTCGGGGTGGGCGTCTCGCACCTTGCCTCCCCTCCGCAAGGCGATGAAAAGACTAATGGAAACTCACACGAGTTCAGAATTCGGGCCAATGAACTGGAATCTCAGGCACTTAGCATTGTCTAATAGCAACTCTACACGTTGTTTCTCGCGACCCAGCATCGAGCTTCGAGCTTTGAGTTTCGAGCCTCCAAATTCTAATCGACCGGCCAGACGATTAGAAATCGATGTATCTCCTACAAAACAAACGATGGCGGCACTTTCTAATCGACCGAAATACATAGGGTACAAGGGAGCCACCTCTCTCCTCCGCCGCATCCTCGCCCCGCGCCGGCCTCAACCGCGCCACTCGTCGCTTGTCACATGCCAGCGCTCGTGCTACTTTCGCCCGCGGACACGCCGCGAGCGACTGCCGGTGAAAGCAAGCGAACTCTTGAAGCCCACCAACCGCGAGGAAGCGGATTTACTCGAAAAACTCGACCTGAAACGCCTGCCGGAGCATCTCGCCGTCATCATGGACGGCAACGGGCGCTGGGCGGAGCGCCGTCACTTGCCGCGCGTGGCGGGGCACCGCGCGGGCGTCAAGGCGGCGCGCGAAGTGATCGAAACGTGCGCGCGCCTGAAGTTGCCGTACCTGACGCTATACGCTTTCTCGCTCGAAAACTGGCGGCGCCCGCAGGCCGAAGTAGATTTCCTGATGCGGCTCTTGCGCGAATATCTGAAGCGCGAGCTGCCCTCGATCCACAAAAACAATATCCGCCTGCTGATCATCGGGCGCTCGGCCGACTTGCCCGAAGCGGTGCGCAAAGATCTCGAGCACGGCATGCGGCTGACGGCGCGCAACACCGGGATGAAGCTCGTGGTGGCGCTCAATTACGGAGGCCGCGCCGAATTGGTGGATGCCTTTAATGCGCTTCTCGACCGCGTCCGCGCCAACGGCCTTTCAGCTTTTCACGCGGATGAGCAAACCATCTCCGAAAATCTTTACACCGCCGGGTTGCCCGATCCCGATCTGCTGATTCGCACGAGCGGCGAAATGCGCGTGAGCAATTTTCTGTTGTGGCAAATCGCCTACGCGGAAATTTATGTCACCGAGACGCTGTGGCCCGATTTTTCGCGCGCGCGGCTGCTGGAAGCGCTTGTGGACTATCAAAAGCGCGAGCGCCGCTACGGGGGCCTGGGCGGCTCGCGTGGGCGTGCGGGTTCCACCGCGCGAAGCAAAGCCGCCGACGCATCGGGGCGAGGCTGAGGCGGAATGCTCCTGCGCATCCTGACGGCCGTGGTGCTGATCCCGTTGGTAGTGGCGCTGGTGTGGTGGGGCCCCCCCGCCGTCACGACTGCGGCGGCGGCTCTGGTTGCGATTGCCGCGCTCGTGGAATTTTTCCATCTTGCCGGCCGAATGGGCCTGCGCGCGTTCGGCAAGTGGACGATGTTCTGCGCGGCGCTGCTTTTCTACGCGCAGTACTCACTGGGGCTGGTGGAGACGCGCACCTTCAGCGGCGGGGTTTCGATCGTGCGCGACGCTGCTGGTGGCGTCGTATCCATTGAAGCGGTGCTTCTGGTCTTCTTGTTTGGTTGTGTCTCGATTGGACTGGCCACGCGCCAGCCACTCGCGGACGTACTTCCAGCAATGGTGGCAAGCGCCGCAGGGCTGATTTTTATCGCGCTCCCGTTCAGCTATCTCGTGCGCTTGAACGAAATCGAACGCGTGGGGCGCGAGCTGGTCCTGTTCACGCTGTGTCTGATCTGGGCGGGCGACATGCTCGCGTATTTCGTGGGGCGTTCGCTCGGGCGTATCCCCATGGCGCCTGCGCTAAGCCCGAAAAAGACCTGGGAAGGCGCGATGGGGAATATGATCGCGTCGCTGCTGGTGGGGGTGCTGTTTGCGCGCTGGATGCAGATGGACGCGCTCACGCTGCTGGTAATCGCCGGGCTCGGCAACATCGCGGGACAAATGGGCGACCTGATCGAGTCCGCTTACAAGCGCGGGGCCGCCGTGAAAGATTCCGGCACAATTGTGCCCGGCCACGGTGGCGTGCTCGACCGGATTGATAGCCTCATCCTCGCCGCGCCGGTGGTTTGGGCGGCGTATCAGTGGTTGGTAAATCGCGCTTCGTGATTCGCGTCTTGCGGTCGTGGGCCGTGAGTTACGGCTTGGCCGCGGGGCTTGGGCTTGCGGTCACAGGCGTCCTCGCCGAGGCGCTTGCGCTGGCTTCGACGAGTGAATTGTGCACGTTGAGCATGCGCCAGCGGCCATCGCCTTTGCGGCACATGGACATGCCGTGGCCGGTGCGATGCTCGGCCGGCGTATCGAGTGTGTAATCGTAGGAGTACCACAGCGCGTCGCCGAACATTTGCGCCTCGCGCAGCTTGGTCGTGTAACTTATGTTGGGCGCGTACTGGAAGAAACGGTTCTGCATGTAGGCGATCACCTGCTCGCGTCCGACGAATTCGCCGTGCGGCGTGTACATCACAATTTCCGGATCGAGGCACTTCTCGAACCCGGCGGCATCGCCCTTATTGAAAGCCACCATGCACGGCTCCATGGAGTTTTCCATAGCCTCGTAGGTGGCGCGGGCGTCTGTCACGTCGGCACCCATGGATGCAACGCGATGCTTCAGGTCAATCGTGACGCCCATTCTGTCGAGCAAGTCCATGCCAAGAATGCCGTCAATCGGCCCGCGGCAAGCGGCCCCGATGGGGCTCAGGTCAATGGCCGGCAGTTTCAGATCGCGCAGCGTGTGTTTTCCAAGAGTGAGCTCAGACACTGAGACTTCGCGCGCGCTCGTAGCCGCCGTGCCTGTCCAAGAGGCGATGTGTGCTTCCTTGGCGCGGCCGCCGGAAAATGATTTCAAATTCAGAAGCGTGGTAGCGGCTGTGTCCACGAGAAAATGCATGTCCTTTCCCGCGACGTGGACCTTCACGACCGGCAGGCGATCGCAACGCTCGATGGGGATTTCGTCTTTGGTCGCGAGAGCCTGCGCGGAAACGGTGACGGGAAGCAACGAGATGCAGGAGAAAATCAGAACGCTCGCAAAGCCTTGATTCTGTAAACGTGGGATCATGAAGGCGCACCTCCGACCCTGCCGTTTTTTGCGATGTGCGTGTTATCGGATGCCCGGGGTGCGGGCCACGCTTCAGGAATTATGCAGAAGGTTTCGGTGGCCGACACCGCGTTCGCAAAATACTGCAAACATCTATAAAATGAGAAGCTACGTCCCTATGAAGCGCATCGCTATCTTGGGTTCCACCGGCTCGATTGGGCGCCAGTGCCTGGCCGTCGTGGAGGCTTTGCCTGGGCGATTTGAGGTAGTCGCGCTCGCAGCCGGATCGAATATCGGTCTGGCCGCGGAACAAGTGGCGCGGCACCGCCCGAAGATGGTTTCTGTGGGCACCGAAGCGGGCGCGGGGCAGCTTTGCGACGCTCTGAAAAAGGCGCGCAGTCGCGATAAGGATGCGCCACAGCCGGAAGTGCTCTTTGGCGCGGAGGGTATGGAGCGTGTCGCCACGCATCCCGAGGCGGAAACGGTTGTCTCGGCTGCGGTTGGCGTGGTCGGCCTGCCCGCCACGTACAAGGCCATCGAGGCAGGGAAACACATCGCACTGGCGAATAAAGAGGTGCTGGTCGCTGCCGGGGAAGTGGTAATGGCTGCAGTGAAGCGCCACGGCGTCGCCCTCCTTCCCGTTGACAGCGAGCACAACGCCATTCACCAGTGCCTGCGCGCCGGGCAGGACCGGGAAGTTAAGCGGCTGGTACTGACCGCATCAGGCGGCCCATTCCGCAAGACGCCGATTTCGCGCCTCGCAAAGGTGACGCCAAAGCAGGCTCTGGCGCATCCAAATTGGAAGATGGGGCAGCGGATCACAATTGACTCCGCGACGCTCATGAACAAGGGCTTCGAGGTGATCGAGGCGCACTGGCTGTTTGGCACCAAGCCCGACCATATCCAGGTGGTGATTCACCCCCAGTCCACGATTCACTCCATGGTCGAATTCGTGGATGGTTCGATCCTGGCACAACTTGGCCCAACGGATATGCGCATGCCCATCCAATATGCGCTAACCTATCCGGAGCGGATAGCATCAAACGGATGCGCACTAGATTGGACCACGCTGCGAAAGCTCGATTTCGCGGAAGTGCCGGCGCGGAAGTTTCCGTGCCTCACCCTGGCGAAAGAGGCGCTGCGGCAGGGCGGGGCATGGCCATGCGCTTTGAATGCGGCCGATGAAATCGCCGTGGCCGCATTTCTCGAACGGCGGCTGCCGTTCACGGGAATTGCGGCCGTGATCGAGCGGGTACTCGAGCGCACTCCGCGAACCGCCATGCGCACCATAGACGACGTGCTGGCCGCCGATGCGGAAGCGCGTCGCATAGCCCGCGAAGCCGTTGCGCAAGAGATGTAGCCCGCTGCGGTCGGAGCGGGGACTTTATTTTAGAATTGAGGTTCCATGGCTAATTTCCAGAACGCGGTGATCGCAATTTTTTCCGTCACAATAGTCCTCGGCATCATGATTTTCGTGCACGAATGGGGACATTTCATCGCCGCCAAGCTTGCCGGCGTGCGCGTTGAGATATTTTCCCTCGGTTTCGGCTTGCGCTTGTTCGGCGTGAAGCGCGGCGATACGGATTACCGCATCAGCGCGCTGCCATTCGGCGGTTATGTGCGCATGGCCGGCGACAATCCTGTCGAGCAGCGCACCGGCGCCCCCGATGAGTTCCTCTCAAAACCGCGCTGGATCCGCGTGCTCATCGCTGTCGCCGGCCCGGCAATGAACATCCTGCTCGCGTTTGCAATATTCTGGGCCATATTCTGGCTCGTGGGCGTCCCCACCCCGGAGTATCTTCGTCAGGCGCCTGAGGTCCTTGCTGTCCCGCAGAGCGCAACCGCCGTGTCCGGCGTGCAGCCTGGCGACCGCATCGTCGAATTGAACGGTGTGAAAACACCCACCTGGGAGAAGGTTCTGGCAGAAGTTAGCAAGGCAAAGCCCGGCGATACGGTTTCAATCACCGCCTTGCGGAGCGGCGTGCAGACTACCTTCGCTGCGAAAATTCCCGAAAAGCTCGACGTCTTCGCGCTGGTCGGCTACCCTGCGATGCTTCCTATTGTTGACGAGGTCGCGATTGGATTTCCGGCCGAGAAGGCGGGGCTGAAGCCGGGCGATTTGATCATTTCGATGAACGGCAAGCCAATAGTCACCTGGCCGCAGCTTGTCGAAGGTGTGCACCAATCCGGCGGACAGCCAATTCAGTTCGTCGTCCGGCGCAATGGCGTTGATTTTCCACTCACCATCACGCCGATGCAAGGAATGGACTCGGAGGGCGGCTCCGTTTGGCAGATCGGAGTCTCGCCACGCACCAAAGACGATTACGAGCGCCAGGGATTTACAGCCGCGGCAAAAGACGCCACCAGGGCCACTGTTTCGGGCATGCGCCAGATCATGGATGTCCTTGCCGGGCTGTTCACCGGAAAAGTTTCGATCCGCGAGTTGCAGGGGGTCGTCGGCATCGCGCGCGAATCCGGGCGCGCCGCCAAGAGTGGGCCGATACGGCTGATCGAATTGATGGCCATCATCAGCCTCAACCTCGGCCTGTTGAACCTGCTGCCGATTCCAATCCTCGATGGCGGACACGTGCTGCTCCTCGCGATCGAAGGCCTGCTGCGCCGCGACCTGAGCATCGCCGTGAAAGAACGCTTCGTGCAGGTGGGTCTGGTGTTCCTGCTGGGCATTTTCGCCTTCGTGATGTACAGCGACATCTTGAAGCTCATTCAACACCACTGATCGCGTCCCATTTTTTCTTTCAAGCGATCTCGATTCTCTAAGGGCGTCTGCCGCGGCAGGCGCCCTTTTTTGCTATAATGCGATTTCGGAACCGAACCATGGCTGCGACTCCTGCACATCGCGTCTCAACCGGTGAACGCATCAACGTCCACGAGCCACCGGGCCATCTCCAGCGTGAACTAAGCACGCGCGGCATCCGCTTGACCCGCCAGCGCCGCGTGCTGCTGCAGGTGATGGAAAAGGCGCAACGGCATCTCGATGCCGGTGAAATCCTCGAACGCGCGCAGAAGATGGACGCGAACATCACGCGCGTGACCGTATATCGCACCATTGATTTGCTCAAGCGACACGGCCTGATCGACGAGCTCGACTTGCTCCACCTCCGCGGCGACCGCCATTTCTACGAGAGCCACGGCCCGCGCGACCACATCCATGTGGCCTGCCTGCGCTGCGGAAAAGTCCGCGAAGTAGAGAGCCAGCTTTACGAAGAGCTGAAGAAGCAGATCGCTCAGGATTGCGGGATCGAGATCACCGTCAGCCGCACCGAGATCGGCGGCCTCTGCTCCGATTGCCAGCGTCAGCAGAAGTCCCGCAACGCCCCCGTTTGATGCCCAACAACTCGGCATCACCACTTCATGGTTAGGAACTTGCGGCTAAAAGGCCGCGTAAGAACAATACAACAGCGCCGACAGGATCCTTCACACTTCGGCGGAATTGATCCACAAGACTTCGAAAGTTTTGACCTCGAATTTTCCCCAACAGGCCAACTAGTCCGGGAAACCCACTTTACGTTTGGCGGAATTGTGCACCGGACCGGGCTGCTCGTCTATGACGAGGCTGGGAGACATATCAGGACGATTTCATACGACTCCACCGCCAAGGGACGGATTTGACGCACCATGAGTACGACAAATCAGGCAGAGAGATCTCCTCCGTGACGTACGACATGAACAAACAGATGCTCCGTCGTTGTGTTTATCTATTTTCAGGTGTCAGCGTCTCCACGGAATTGATCTACGAGGCAAACGCTACGCTGATGCGCCGGAAGGATTATCAATATGAGGCGGGTAAATTAGCCCAGGCCATTTCTAGGTACTTCAACCCCGATGGAACCGTGCGCGAAGATCAGATAGAAGGCTTCGACAGTGAAGAGAGGATCCTGCTGACTTATGGACTGACAGCGTCTGGAAAACCCTTGGGCGACGGGAAATATCTCCACGAATACGATGCTGAGGGGAGAGAAACCAGGAGACTTGACCTTGATGAGTTTGACGTCGAGAAACTCCCAAAACGGGAAGAACGAATCGAATACAGCTCAGACGAGCACGGAAATTGGATCACGCGCCGCGCTCGATCAAAATGGCTTGGGGACTCGGATTGGACCGAGACCATAACTGTGCGGACTATCGAATACTATTCCTAGCCGATGTTCTGACTGAAAAACTCCTTCGCACACTCGATATCCTTCAGCACCTGTTCCTTGAGCGCTCCCGGCGAGGTGAATTTCTGTTCATCCCTCAGGCGGGCGTGGAAACGAACTTCCATGAGTCCGCTGGTTAGAGTGTCTGCGAAATTGAACAGGTGCGATTCGATGGCGAGGCGCGTTCCATTGAACGTGGGCCGCACGCCGATGTTCGTTGCCGACTGGTAAGTCTTGCTCTCGACGACCGTCTCCGTCGCGTAGACGCCGTTTTTCGGCAGGCATTCCTGCTCGGTCGCAAGATTCAACGTCGGCACAACTAGTTTTCGGCCTTGGCCAGTGCCCGGGCGAATTTCTCCTTCTAGCGCGAAGGGTCGCCCCAGCAGCCGGGCCGCATCCTCTGCTCGCCCTTCGCCTAAAGCTTCTCGCACTGCGGAACTCGATACAACCACGCCATCCGCAACAACCGGCGGCACCACGTGCACTTCGAAATTCCAGAGCAGCCCCAAGTCCTCGAGCAATTTCACATCACCTGCCTGGCGGTGCCCAAATTTGAAATTTCCGCCGACCATCACGGCCCGCGCCCGCAAAATGTCGACCAGATAGTGGCGGACAAAATCCTCCGCGCTTACTTTTGCGAGTTCGGCGTCGAAGCGCATCACCAGCGCCGCGTCCATCCCCGCCGCCTCAAATCCAGAGAGTCGCTGTTTGAGCGTTGCGAGCAGCGCTGGGGCTGTCTCAGGCCGAAGGACTCGTGACGGATGCGGGTAGAAGGTCAGCACTGCAGCCATCAAATCAGTGGCTCGGGCGCGCTCGAGCACGCCATTCAAGATTTTCTGGTGCCCCAGATGAATGCCGTCGAAATTGCCGATGGTCACAATCGTCGGCTTGCGCAATTCAGCCAGCCGCTCGACCCATTCCGCCGCCGAATTCGCGATCGCGAGCGCCATCAGATCTCAACCTCGAAGGTCAAGCCGTCATATGCCAGTTGTACATTCCTAGGGAGCTTCGAATTTGCCTCGGCATGGCCAAGGTCGTGACATATGTGCGTAAACCATGCGCGTTTTGGCACCAATTCTTTCACCAGTTTCAACGACTGGTCAACGGTCGAATGCATCGGGTGCGGCACATAGCGCAGCGCGTCGAGAACGAAATCGTCGAGGCCGCGCAGCAGCGCCTTTGAATTTTCAGGCACGCTGCTGAAATCAGTGAGATACGCGGCATTGCCGAAGCGGAACCCGAGCACATCGGTCGAGCCGTGCATCGCCGAAATTGGAATAAATTTCAAGCCGAACAGTTCGAAAGGGCCTTCAATCGTGTACAGCTCGACGCCGGGGAGCGAACTTTCTGTAGGCGCGGGATCGAAGATGTAGGCGAATGTGCGTTGGAGAATCCGCAACGTCGCCGCTGACCCATATATTGGCACGCGGCCTTTCTGCTTAAGGTTATAGGGGCGGATATCGTCGAGCCCGAGAATGTGGTCCGCGTGCGCGTGCGTGAAGAGAACAGCGTCGAGCCGGTCAAGATGCGCGCGCATGGCCTGGAAACGGAAGTCCGGCGTGGTATCGATCACCACATTGCGGTCGCTGTAGGAGAGCAACACAGAAGGCCGCGTGCGCTTGTCGAGCGGATCTTTCGATTCGCAGACCGCGCAGTGGCACGCGAGCGTGGGTACGCCCATCGAAGTGCCCGAACCGAGAACTGTCAGGTGGAGTGAGGCCATGAATTCAGAGGAAGGATACTATTCGCTCGCGCTGCCCGGTAGCCGCCTCGCGCCGGTCACTTCTTTTGACCCGCTTTCTTCGCCATCGCTTCCGTCGCGGCTTTTGAGATTTCCATGAACGTCAGTTTCAGGCTGCCGAGCACCTCGATCAGCAAATCGTCGTCCGCCTTCGAGAGATTCCCGCGCGTTTTCTCGCGCAGCGCATCGAGCATGTCGATCACTTCGCGCGCGCCCTCCAAATCCACGAAAGGTTGACCCGTGCGCGGGTCAGCCATCCCGCCAAGCATCGCGGCGGCGTTGCGCGTGAGAAAATCCACAAGCATCTGGAACGCACGCGAAGATTCTGCGGAGTCGGCCGGCTCCGGCGTGGCCGGCAATGCCTCTGCCACGCCAGGAGGAACAATTAGGCTGCCTTGAGCCGGAGCGGCAGCCTTGGAGGGTTCCTGTGCATTCTCGGGGGCTTTGGGTTGCGGCTTCGGCGGTGGCGCGGTCGAGGCCTTCTTCGCTGCGGCTTCTTCCTCGCGCTTCTCCTGCTCGACGACATCCTGCCGCAAGTCGCCCTGCTCGGTGAAATGCCGGCGGTCTACAACCTTGAATGTTTCTTCGGGTTTTGAATCAGCCACTCGAAGTATCCTTTTCGCTCGCCCTATTTAGTTGAATTAGAAGTTTAACATCCGACTTCGAACCTCACAAGCAGCGGCAGACAGCCAGTCAGCCTGCGACCTGGCGGCTCCCCGCAGTGGTCCTGCATTCGTCGGTGCGGTTTCTCTGCTTCTCAGCGTCTCTGCGGTGCCGCATTTCCTTGCTTTTACTCGTCACTTGTCACTCATCAACTCCCCGTGTAGATTGGCGTGTTGCTCTGGAGCAAACGAAACGCCCGTGCCCACGCGCCGAAGTAAGAAAACAAGCGCCCGCCGAAAAGCGCCCACGGAACCGCGCCGCGCCCCATCGGCTCGTCGTGCGCGCAGCCGAAAAGATCGTGCTGCCGGAAAATCGTTCGAGAAGCTCGTCGCGCTGCAAGCCCGCCTGCGCGCACCGGGCGGGTGTCCCTGGGACCGCGAGCAGACTCACGAATCGCTGCGCAAGTTCCTGGTCGAGGAAACGTACGAGGTCCTCGATGCCATGGAGTCCGGCGATGCACGCGAATTTTCTTCCGAACTCGGCGACCTGCTCCTGCAAGTGGTTTTTCATTCGACCCTGGCAGAAGAGGCCGGACGCTTCACTATCACCGACGTAATTGAATCCATTCACGACAAGCTCGTCCGCCGCCACCCGCACGTCTTCGCCAAGGTGAAGGCCGCGACTTCCGCGGATGTCCTTAAGAACTGGGAGCAGCTCAAAGCCGCAGAGCGCGCGGGGGAAGGGAAGCCGGCTGTGTCGAGCGGCGGCACGGAATCCATCCTCTCGGGCATTCCGCGCTCCTTGCCGGGGGTGCTCGAAGCCTATCAGCTCACGCGCCGGGCCTCACACATCGGGTTCGACTGGGACGACCTTCAGGGAATCCTTGAAAAACTCGAAGAAGAAAAGCACGAACTGCTTCGCGCGCTCCCCGTATCGGCGCTTGAGTCTCGGGCCGGTACGGGCCGCCGCGCCGCGGTCGGCGCGGAACTGAACTCACGCATGGAAGAGGAAACCGGCGACCTCCTCTTCGCTGCGGTGAACATCGCGCGCTTCCTCGGCGTAGATCCAGAAATCGCGCTGAAGAAAGCAAATCAAAAATTCAAGCAACGCTTTAATTGGATGGAAGCAGCGGCCAAGCGCGGCGGTAGTCGTCTGGCTGATGTGCCGCGTGACCGAATGGAAGAGTTGTGGAACGAAGCGAAAACTCAAGTAAAACTTGAACCGTCCACCGGGAAGAATTAGTGCCCGCCGAAATCGAAATTCGACATTGCCAATCGCTCGCTGAATATGACGAGTGCGTCCGTCTGGAACGCTCGACGTGGGGCGAAGACATCACCGTGCCGGCAGCCATCTTCGTCGTCGCGCATCACTCCGGCGGCCAAGTCCTGGGTGCGTTCGAGGGGGGCAAGATCATCGGCTTTACGCTCGCGCTTGCCGGCCTGCGAGGCGCGCAGCGGTTTCTTCACTCGCACATGACCGCCGTACTCCCCGCTTATCAGAATCGCGGCGTGGGGCGCCGACTGAAGCTTTTCCAGCGCCAGGATGCGCTGAAGCGTGGCATCCCGCTGGTCGAATGGACTTTCGATCCGCTCGAGTTGAAGAACGCGCACTTCAATCTCGTGCGGCTGGGCGCGGTGGCGCGGTGCTACATTCCGGATTGCTATGGCGTGACCAACAGCCCGGTGCACGCCGGTCTGCCTACCGATCGCCTGGTGGCCGAATGGTGGCTCGATTCCGAGCGCGTGCGCGGCATACTCGCGGACAATCCAGCTCCGGCCAAGGGTCCACTGGAGCGCATATCGATCCCATCCGGCGTCACCGAGACTAAAATGAACGACCGCGCCGCGGGCTTGCGCATCCAATCGGCGGTGCGCTCGCAGTTCGAGCAGTTGTTCAGCAAAGGGTACATTGCCAGCGGCATCGAAAATCGCGGCGACGCCACAGATTATCTTCTCGAGCCCATCGCATCTATCGCAGGTCTACAGCTCGAACAACCGGACAAGGACTGAAAAGGCCACGAACCAATGCGCCTTCGTAAACTCACACTCCGCGAGATTCATCTGCCGCTGGTTGAGCCGTTTCAAACCAGTTTCGACACCACCACGCTTCGGCGCATCCTCCTCCTCGAAGCCGATGTGGACGGCCTCACCGGCTGGGGCGAATCCACTGCCGGTGAAGATCCCTACTACAGCTACGAAACCGTCGAGACCGCGTGGCTTATTCTGCGGGACTACCTCTGGCCGCTGCTGAAGGGCACAGAATTCGCAACCGCTGGCGAAGTGTTCGATTTGTTCTCGCGCGTCCGCGGCCACAACATGGCCAAGGCGGGGCTCGAAATCGCGCTGTGGGACGCCGAAGCGAAGCTAAAAAATGTGCAGCTCACAAAGCTTCTCGGCGGCACGCGCGAGGAAATTTCCTGTGGAGTTTCCATCGGCATTCAACCCAGTATCGAGCAGCTTATCGCAAAAGTAGAAAAGGAGCTCGCGGCCGGCTATCAGCGCATCAAAATCAAAATCAAGTCCGGTTGGGATATCGAGCCGGTCCGCGCGCTGCGCGAGCGATTCCCGCGCATCCGGCTGATGGTGGACGCTAATTCCGCCTACACGCTCGCCGACGCCGCGCACCTGAAACAACTCGACGCTTTTTATCTGATCATGATCGAGCAGCCGCTCGGCTGGGACGACATCTACTCCCACGTCGAGCTCCAGCGCCAGCTCGATACGCCCATATGCCTTGACGAATGCATTCGCGACGTCGAGCACGCGCGCGCCGCGATTGAAACGCGCGCTTGCGGCATCATCAACATCAAACTCGGTCGCGTCGGCGGGCACACCGCGGCCCGGAGGATTCACGACCTCTGCCAGTCGAAATCAGTCCCCGTGTGGTGTGGCGGGATGCTGGAGTCCGGGATCGGCCGCGCGCACAACATCGCCATGTCCACGCTTCCGAATTTTTCTCTCCCGGGTGACGTGTCGGCGAGCCGACGCTATTGGCAGGCCGACATCATTCAACCGGAAGTTGAAGTTTCACGACAGGGAACCATTCGCGTTCCCGCTGCTCCCGGCATCGGCTACACGCCATGCGTCGAGCGCATCGAATCGCTCACCCGCCGCCGCGAGGTCCTCGAGTAAAACTTGAACTCCACGCCGAGTCCAACCTCGAGTTCCACTTCACATCGCCCGAGCTCATTTCTTCTCGCGTCGGCGGTCGGCCTGATGTTTGTCCTGTGGTCCTTTAATTATCTCGCCGGCAAGATCGCACTCCGCCACATGGAGGCGTTCACGCTCGCAGCTTTCCGCATCGACTTAGCGGCGCTGGTAATCCTGCCGTTTTATTTATTTCGGCGCAACCGCACGTCCCTGCGTGTGCGCGACATTGGGACGCTCTCCTACCTGGGATTTTTTCTGGTCATCAACCAGAGCTTTTTTACGGTTGGCCTCGCCTATACCACCTCGGGCCATTCCGCCATGATTTTGGCCACTGGGCCGATTATCGTTCTGCTGTTTGCCCGCGCGCTGAAGCTCGAGGCTCTCACCCCTGGGAAAATTCTCGGCATGGCCATCGCCTTCACTGGCGTGACTATCCTGGCGACAGAGCAGGGTCTGAACCTGCGCCATTCCGCGACGCTTACGGGCGACCTGCTCACGCTTCTCGGCACGTCATCATTTTCAGTCTATGCGGTCCTCGGAAAGAAATTCGCGCGCCAATACGACTCGCTCACGATGAACACTTTCAACCTGCTCGCAGGCGCGCTGCTCCTGTTGCCTCTGTGCATACAACGGGCGGTTCATCTCGATTGGGGAAGCGTTGGCTGGGCCGGCTGGGCGGGGCTCTTCTACATGGCAGCGTTGAGCTCCGTAGCCGCCTACACGCTCTTCTACTGGGTGTTGCGATACATGGAGGCGTCGCGCGTCGCGGCCGTGAACTACCTGCAGCCGATTGGCGCAATCCTGGTGGCCGCCGCCTTTCTGGGTGAAATGCCTACTCGCAATCTGTTGCTGGGCGGTGGGCTGATTCTGCTCGGGGTTTATCTCGCGGAGCGGGGCACGGGTTAATCTGGTCCGCAGAGATGTTTTTCAGGGATTGTGATTAGAAGCTGCGGACTTCTGAAGCGCACGCAAAGCTGGAGTTCAGCCGCTGATCCAGGATCGCCGCAGCGTACCTGGAGCAAGCCACCAATTCTTCCTTCGCCCACTCAGAAACACCGGAGATCTGTTTCGCGCAGATCGTGTCGAGCGCCCGAATCACGCGGTAGTAAATCCCGACTTCCCGCAGCCACAGATTGCCTTCCTGCGCGGAAGGGCTCAATTGCTCGGAGGTCCGCACCAAGAGCTCGAAGTCGTTCCCACCGATTGCAGCGTCCGAAATCCCCGTGGCGGCCTGCACGTATTCGGACAGTGGCTGCGCCGCAACGGTCATCCACATGGATCTCCATTGCGCGATGGCAAACTGTGCGAGGGCCACGACCGACATCACGAGAATAAGCGCCGCAATCATTCTTAGCCTCTGTGAATCATTTTGGGGCACCCCCGTGCCGGGCACAATAGAGCATAGGTACTACGCCGGTTACTCGCTAAGTGCTTGAAGCGCATCGGCTTCGAACCTGGGGGATGCCGCTCCTTGTTGGGAATGCGCCCGCCATCAGAAAAACCTCCAGTATCTACGGAGAAACCGGAAGAGTCGGCGGAATTGACGGCGCCTTACATTCACAGCTAACCTCTACGGCAGGTTACCCTCGGCCCCCGCACCAAGCGAAATTCATGAACCAACCAGACCCAAGAATGGCCAGAGAAGAAGCCGACGCCCGCCGGGGGGAATACATTCTGCGCCTCCGTGAGCTGCAGCGGCGTGAATGGTGGACCTGGGGCAGCTCCGTCCTGGTGATGGTTCTGCTTACCGGCGCAATCGCCTCGCTCGCATTTCCGGCCATTTTCGACGAGCAGAAAACCGGCCTGGGGTCAGGTGTGCTGCAATCCGTTTCCGGCCTGCTGATCTTGATTTTGCTCTTTGGCTGCTACCTGACCTACGAAAAACATCTCATCAACAGGCTGCGCCTCGAGCTCGCCGAAAAGCAGGTGCACTCAACCCTGTGGCGCAATCTCGCGCTGGTGGACCCGCTCACCGGCCTCTACAACCGGCGGTTTGCCGAGCGCACTCTAAAAGCAGAAATCGCTCGGGCGCAACGAAAAGGCTATGCACTTACACTGGTCCTGTTTGACCTCAACAGATTCAAGCAGATCAACGACCGCTTCGGCCACGCGGCCGGCGACCTGGTGCTAAAAGAATTCGCCGACCGCCTCACCAAAGCCGTGCGCGAGGCCGACGTGGCCGCGCGGCTTGGCGGCGACGAATTCATGCTCATCCTTACCGAATGTGATTCTTCGCGGGTGCACAATGTGCTGCAACGCCTGAATACCATCGAGATAGATCTGGCAGGGCAGCGCGTCCCCATCGAGTTCTCCGTCGGCTGGCACGAATATCAAAAGGACCAATCGCTCCAGGATCTGATGCGAGCAGCCGACCAGGCCCTGTATTCCCACAAGCAAGCCGGCAAAGAAGTCCCCGCACTCCAGGCGAAGTAAAGTCTCCGTCGATGCCCCCGAAACCGTCGAACAGTTCCAGCAGTTGTCCGGCCCGCTCGAACCGGTGAAGTCTTGACGGACAGAAAAGGAGCGGACGTGGTGCCTGGTCCGCGAACCTGTAGCTCGAGCAAAGACGTGATAAGCTTCGTCCGTGCGCGCGCACCAACGCAGAGCATTACGCAGGTCACAGCCTAAAACCGAACAGGAACAGAAATTGGTTGGGGAAGAAACGGCGGCCATGCCTAGTAAGCCTGTACGAAAGCCTCCTGCTTCTTTGGCTTACCTCAAGACAATCGCATTCGCTAGTATTGTTCTCGGAATCGCTGCAATAGTCTTAAGCAGCCAAACTCCACGATGGGTTTTTGGGGCGGGAACTTTTCTCTTGGGTGTTGCCGCTGCGCTGCTTATTACTGATGTGTGGTACGAGCCAAAGCTAAACACGAAGATGCGAGTTATCTTAACAGTAGCCCTTCCATCGCCCGTATCAATCCTTGCTTGGCTCATACTTAGCCCCGCCGTCATAACAGTGGTTGCCAACGGAATAACTGGAAGCGACAAAGATAGCAGCGGAAAGGTTGCTGGAATTGAATGGCTGCCTGCCTATTACGAAACAAAGCTATATATGTCAAATCTTTCAGACCAAGATTACACCGACCTAGCCATAACGCTTCAGACAAACCTATCAATCGCCACAATAGTTCAGAACATGGGCGCTCAATGTCGGATAGAAAGTGGCCTATTAGACCCCGAATATAGACTGCCAGGACAAACTTCTGTGAGTCAACTTAATGTTACTGACCTGCTCCCCGAAAATTAGTCCAGCTAAAAC
>Ga0307479_10000317_pt1 | contig 44237 bp, 40 predicted proteins | sample atmos_gasesECM4C_FD_203743 | JGI IMG/M metagenome (GOLD analysis project Ga0307479, IMG submission 203743) | Hardwood forest soil microbial communities from Morgan-Monroe State Forest, Indiana, United States - atmos_gasesECM4C_515 | ecosystem: Environmental > Terrestrial > Soil > Temperate...
GGAAAGGATTGACCGAGGAGGGCCATACGGTGATGTGCGCGTCCGATGGGGCGGAAGGGCTTGCGTTAGGCAGGGACTACGAGTTCGACGTGATCATTTTGGATGTGATGATGCCGAAACTCAGCGGATATGATCTGGCCAAGCGCTTGCGGTCCCAGCGAGTTCAGACTCCGATCTTGATGTTGACCGCGAAGGATTCCGTGCCTGACATCATCCATGGCCTGGATCTGGGGGCGGATGACTACATGACGAAGCCGTTTTCCTTTGCCGAGTTGGTTGCGCGGCTTCGCGCGGTGAAACGGCGGGCAGTAGCGGCACACGATCCACACTTGCGAGTATCAGACCTGGTCCTGAATCCTGCCAGCAGGGAAGTGTTTCGCGGGGAAGAACACGTCTCGTTAACACGCACCGAATACAGCCTCCTGGAACGGCTGATGTATCGTTCCGGAAAGGTCGTGTCGCGGCGTTCGCTCATTGAGGCTGTCTGGGGCTTCGAACGGGAAATTGAGGGGAACACGCTGGACGCATTCATGCATCTGCTGCGCAACAAGGTGGATCTTCCGGGCCGGCCCAAATTGATCCACACCGTGCGCGGCGTTGGTTACATGATTCGCTCGGATGAGAAGGCATGAGAAGGCTTTCCATTGGAGTGCGGCTCACGCTCTGGTACGTGGCCATCTTCGCCTTGGGAGAGTTGCTCTTCGGCGCAAGCATGTTCCTCATCCTGCGTCACAATCTCTACGATCTGGTCGATGATGGCTTGGAGAGCCAAATCGAAGACTTACGAAACTTTCTCGGAGCACAACAAAAAGACGCGAACACCGCGAAGCTCAGGGAAGAGATGGCTGCAATCTACGAACATGAACACGCGGGCGATTTTCTTGCAATCAGTGACCAGAACGGCGAGCCAATCTACCGTTCCAGGTTCCTGCAAGCGCAGGAGTCGATGCCCTTGCAGCCCGATCAGGCGAGGCGCCCTCTAATCAGAACCCGGCGCATTCACGGACAACACTTCCGGTTCGCCTTCGAGAGGCTCAATGTCGATGGACGCGTTTACACGCTCGAAATGGGCGCTCCGGCCGATGATGCCTTCGAGACTCTTCAGCTGTTTCGTTCGTACCTGCTGATCTTCGCTCCACTGTTGCTCGTGGTGTCCACAGGGGTAGGTTATTGGATGAGCCGCAAAGCCCTGGCTCCTGTGGATGCGCTGGTGCGAACGGCGCGGGATATCAGCGGAACCAACCTCAATCGCCGGTTGCAAACCCTCAAGACCGGAGATGAACTGCAGCGGCTCACGGACACGTTGAACGAAATGCTCGATCGTATCGAATCGGCATTTCAGAAAATTACCCAGTTCACCGCCGACGCCTCCCATGAGTTGCGCACACCCGTCTCTCTTATTCGCACGGAAGCGGAACTGGCGCTGAGACGGTCGCGTACGGAAGCTGAGTATGAGGAATCGCTGCGCCAGATTCTGCAGGAGGCCGAACGTACCACGCTGCTGATCGAGCAATTACTGGAATTGGCTCGCGCTGATTCCGGCCGCGAATCCTTGATCATGCAGCCGGTGGATCTGCTGGCAGTTGTGCGCAGCGTTGTCAGCAGTTGGCAGCAGGTTGCCGCGGTGCGCAACCTCCAGTTTACAACCGAAATTTGCAAACTAGATGCTTTAGTCATGGGTGACGCGACTCTTCTCCGGCGGCTGGCAGACATCCTGCTCGACAATGCCTTCAAGTACACACCCTCACCGGGCTCGGTGCGTCTTGCGCTCGAAGTGCGAGCAGAAACGGCTGTCATCACGGTGCAAGATTCCGGAGCGGGCATCGCACAGGAGGATCAGGAGAAGATCTTCGAACGCTTCTACCGCGTCGACACCGCGCGCAGCCGGGCGCAAGGAGGAGTTGGACTTGGCCTGGCTATAGCGGAATGGATCGTGTTGCAACATCGTGGCGCAATCTCCGTCGAAAGCAGGCCGGGCGAGGGCGCCACTTTTCGCGCAGAACTTCCGTTGATTGCTGTCGATGTGCCGAGTCCGTTGCTGATGAAGTAGGACTCCAAACGGAAATTCCTCGGCGCATCAGGCTTCGGCTCACCAGCCCAAGGACTTGCTGTAACAGCCAGTTCCGGTCCGGGCGACTCATGCAAAACGGGACATTGGTTGCGAAGCGATTTGGCCGATTTCAGGAGCGGACTTTAGCAATCAAGCAGAACGCGCGTTCTGATGTGTTTGACGCTTACGGCGAGACCGAAATGCTTGCGGTTCCATTGATTCCCGTTGCGTCAAAGATGGCCCCGGAGATTGTTTGATTGCCCGGGTTGACAACGTGAATCCGTCGGTCCAGAGTATGGGAGCCTGACTTCGCTCTCCAACGGTGGGATCACAATCTCTCCCCGCATTAGCGTCTGAGGGAACTAGAATTGACGGTCATCAGTTTGGAGTGCTTCGACGTTTGGGTTAGGGCGTTTCACGGGATCGGGCCCGATGCCTTATGGCTTAAGTCATATGAAGCTACAATCTACCTAGGATTTAGCCGTCCAGGTTGCTGTATGGCTTAACGGCTTGTAATTTGCTCGAGCCCAGCATACCAATCTACTCCTCAATTATACGATCAATGCTGCCGGATCGACTCTTGGAACAGCCGCTCCAACTTTGCCAGATGCTTCTCGACCCCCGTTTTCTCGAGGACCCGGAGCTGCAGGTGCATAAGAGGGGCCAGTCCCGCCGCAATCCGGGGGTGAAGCTTGCCGGCATAGACATCGGAGATCACGCTCAGCTGCTCCTCGCCTTGTACGCCTTCCTCGTGAATCATGGCTGAACCTGTGTGACGCCATCATCTACATAGAAAAAAGCCATTCACATTGCCGGTTAGCTCGACGGCGTTACCATTCAGGAGCTTGGCCCCGCCTTCATTTCTGCTTGGGGACGATCCATTCTAGCTTGTCCGTCATCCACGCTTCCTGCGCCTGTCTCATGAGCTCCTCCAGTATTTCTCGATCGCTTTTGGTGGCGCGTGTCGTCAATCCAGTCTCTCCACTCTCAGTCGGTGGTTGCTGTGCCCCGGCCGAAAGGCGCTACCCAGCTTCCTTTTCGCAAGATTCTGCGGTTTTCGTCGTGGGCTCCTGGGCTGCAGCATTTGATGGCGCTTGCGGCTCCACGTTGGTGATCGGTCGCTGCGAGTGTTCTTGTTCTAAGGCTCGTGCAGCTGCGTCTTGGACGCGTACGACCACTCTGCTCTCGCTGGGCTTCTGCTCGTCGACTTCTGCTTGCAAGGCACGCGCGGCTCCGTCCTGGATGCGCGGACCCAGTCTGTCATCGCTTGGCACTTGCCCAGATCGAGTTCGTCTGCTCCGATATGTGGCAACCCTACCTGGAGGTGATCCGGCAGAAATGTTCCCAGGCGCTGCACATCCTCGACCGCTACCACATCGTCGCCAAGATGAACAAGGCCTTGGATGAAGTCCGCGCCGCTGAGTCGCGCAGAATGGCCCAAGAAGGTCACCCACCGCTGCTGAAGAAGTCGCGTTGGTGCGTACTCAAGCGCAAGCAGAATCTCACCTCGCTGCAGAAGTTCCGTCTGCGCGATCTGCTCAGCTACAACCTCCAGACCGTCCGTGCCTATCTCCTCTAAGAAGATTTTCAGCAGTTCTGGGAATACAACTCACCCACCTGGGCCGGCATGTTTCTAGATTTCTGGTGCTATCAAACCATGCGCTGCCGTATCGAGCCGATGAAGAAAATCGCCCGCACCTTGCGCACCCACCGCGCCTTGTTGCTCAACTACTTCAAGGCCAGGAAACAGTTTTCCAGCGGCGTCATCGAGGGCTCAACAACAAGGCCAAAGTAACCATGAGAAGATCGTACGGTTTTCGTACCTTCCGCATTCTGGAACTCGCGCTCTATCACTCACTGGGCAAACTACCTGAACCAGAACTTACCCATGAATTCTTCTAACGAGTCGTGTTTTTGAGGAGACTGTCACGCTGGTAGTTCCCATTGATGCCGCTGGCGTCGAAGATGCTTGCGGATATGCTTTGATTTCTGGGAGTCATCAACGTAAAACCATTTGGTCCGCAGCGGTCGTGAGAGAGACTGTAACGTTCGCGGTGCCGTTTAGGCCGGGGACTCCGATCCCTGTCGCTGTTATTCTCTGACTGCCGGCGGTCATCAACGTAACACCGTTGGTAAAGGAATGAGAGCCTGCATCAGCCGCGGTAAAATAGTAATCTGCCGGAAGGACTGCGGAGCGATCGGAGCTGGTGAAGTGTATGCCAGTGTTGATAACTGTATCCCTGCTCCCGCCGACCATCGCCGTAACCGTAATCGTGAAGGGTGAAGCAGCTATTGCGCTAGGGGGTACGCTGATGTCAAGAATCGCGTGCGGCGTGCCGCAGCCGAACGTTAACAATCCCGCGACCGCTGCGCTCAACGCCCACAGGAGCAGCGCGGCCGGTACATTCCCGAGTCCAGGACCGCAAGACTGGCCTAACAATCTTGCATTGAGGCGTGCGTGACCTGCTTCCGCGTTGGACACTGTGTCTCCTGCTGCGAGCCGCCGGTAGGGTCCCGACGGGGCGGTGGATTTGAAGCACGTCTGCACTGCGTGGATCTGCTGCTCACCATTCTCTTTTCCTCGCGCGGCACCAGCATGGAGCAGCAGGTGTTTCGTCATAACTGATTGGATATATCGTCTTGCCGTCGCGACTCGCTCCAAGACGAAGCGATCGAGAGCGGTCACAAACCTTCCGGCCTGGCCTTACTGTGAGACGTCTTTGAGTTTACCGAAGCGGATGTCTACGCCGGCTATGGGCCCATAGACATTAATGCCATAGTTCGGATATTTCGGCTCAGACAAATAAAGGTTGGATATATGCATGTAATTCACGCCGGCTGAAATCGAAAAGCGAGGATTGAAGTTATACCGGATTCCACTTCCGACATTGAGAGTAAACGTGAAGTTCTGTCCTTGCGCAAATAGCACTCCCAAGGGTTCCTTAGCATTAATAATACCGAGCCCGAGGCGTCCGTCGAGGTAGGGCGCGATTCGCCAGCGAGGCTGGACGAGGTTCCGCCGAATACCCATGATATAAGCCGCATAGTGGGTTTCGGGGCCGCGGGGAATCGCAACAATGGCTCCGCTAAAAGAAAGATCCCAATTGCCGCGCAGGATCGAGGGTCCTCGTACGTTATCCAATTGCCATCGGAGAGAAGCGATGTTGGGTACGAGCGTGTAGTTAAGCGGAGTCTTGTTATAACCATCACCCAAGAGAAAATCGAAAGCGAAAGGTATATTGATGGGAAGCCAACCCGATTCAAAGGAGAATTCGAGTTTATTTTTGTAATAGATTTGCTTATTAAAATCCGCTCGTTTGGAAGTTGCCATAGTTTCCTCGGGAGGTTGACTTTTTGAATCTTGGGCGATCGCTTTCGTGGCTTGAGTGAGACAAGCCAACGCCACAGTAAACAATATTACCTTTCGTACTCTCATTTGGTCTTGCCACTGGATCCTATGGAAAGCGGATACTGCCTTCTACCCGGGACATTCTGAAGCAGAACTTCCTTCTTGATCTCGAAACGGCAGAATCTTACACTCCTCTCGTTTCGTTGGCGATATCGTGACTGGATTTTGATCGCGAGTCCCCCCAACAGTCTCAATTCAGCACTGCTAGAAACTCCACGAAAGTTTGAACATACTATAACTAAACGCGTGCGAGGTTCTAGAGGGAATTCGTGGTTTGCAGGTTCGCTGGCGCTGGCTAGCTTGTCGCACCGCGGAACACGAATTTGCGAGCAGAGTAGACCGCCTGCGAGTACCGCGGGGTTCCGACGGCTTGTTCTTGCCCGGCACAGCGCGGTATAGCAAGTCCCAAGCGGTTGCAAATCGCAAACTCACAATACTGATATTCCACTTCATAATCCCATCGAAGACGCAAATCCCATCCTATCGGGAAGGAAATCGCCGCGTGAAGGATCGCGTCGGTCGGGGCCTCAAAACGGAATAACCTCATTGAAAGTGCGCATGCCTAGCTAAACCCGTAAGACGGGGCTGACGCAAAGTCTCCGAAACTACACTGGTAGCGGAAAAGAGACCTCTACGGCTTTTGGCAATCTCGTGCAAATTTGGTTTCTAATTGCTCAAATGAAAGTCCCCGGAAATCTGGAATAACGGGATCCGCACCTGCAGCACGGAGCAACTCGGAGCGGAGAGCGTTCGCGACTCCTATGCACTTGATACCCGCTGCGGTCGCTGATTTTACACCCGAAACAGCGTCCTCCACCGCGAGCAGATTGCCGGGGGCCTCGTGTAATCGCGCCGATGCCAGACGATATATCGCAGGATCAGGCTTTCCGGCATCGACGTCGTCACCCGTCACAATCGTCTGGAAAAAACGTCCAAGGTCTAGGGCCATCAGAGTGCTTTCAACACGGCGCCGGCTGGCGGACGTCGCCACGGCCATGCGAATACCCGCCTCAGATAGATCCTCCAAGAACTCAATGACGCCGGGAATTGACTGCACCTCATCGCCGATCTCTTGCAGCATTTTGTCCTTGAGGATTCCGTACTCTTCGATCTGGTCCGGCGGAAGGTCTCCCAAGAGATAGCGCAGTATCTCTTCCCGCTTGCGCCCATCCAAAATGAAGTCCAACTCCTTCTCGGTGGTCCTCCGTCCTATGCTGTTGAGGAAGTTCCTCCAGGCCCTTCTGTGAACTGAATGGCTATCTATGAGCACTCCGTCCATGTCGAACACCATGCCACGCACGGTGCAATTGCTCATACTGTCAATGACCTGCCTTGATTTTCTCATCGGTAGACCTTAAGGACCTCAGCGTCGCCCTTATGCTTTTCCAGTTTTTTGACCAACTGTTGGACGATTCCGCCCTTGCGCATTAAACGAACGGAGCAGCGGGGTCGCATCGCCCAGCGGTCACGAATGCTCAGAGTCTCCTCTTGACGAGAGGTTTTCCGACGTTTCGTTAATATTGTTGCTCCCAAGTCACTCCAGGATAGAGGCTGGGTATGCGGTACGCACGATATGCGTTTTCCCCGGTGAGATCCAGTTGCCATGCAGGTTGCGGAGTACCGGCTCCAACTACCTCTACTACTCTCGACGCGGTCGTTCGAAGGGAATAGTCATATCGAACTCCACGTCGCCATAGTGCAGAACTCCAATACTTCCACCCCAGAAGTTGTAGTAGCCCGGAAGATCCTGCCACTCCAGAATTGCCTCTTTCGATTCTTGATCCACGCTCCAGATTGTTGCACGACTGTAGCAGGGGATAGTAGTTCCGCAGATGGTACCGTCAAGATAAACCCGATTATCTCCATTGTCCCAAATCGCAAAAGTTGTCTGTGATCCATTGTCGGAAAGAACAATGGGGAAGTGTTCGGCGTAGAACCAGTTGTCCGAGGTGCCGAAAACGAGATTCATGTCGCCTTCATAACCGAGGCGCCAAGGAATATTTCCAGTGCCAGTTCCGTTCTCGTAGTCGATCTTAATAATCCAGCTCTGGTTTCGCATCGACAAGAATAGATTGCCGTCCGCCGAAGAGACAATAGCATTAGCGTGAGTCCAATCGGCTCCCAGGCCGGCGAAGCTGGCTAGACCCAACGGATGGCGATTGACGTCAACGTGATCAAAGCCAGACCAAGCCCAGACCACATTACCGGTAGGATCGATATCAACTAGAGCGTCACCCAGCACGGTAGTAACTCCTGGGTAGCCCGGCAAATTCGTAAAGTCCCTGGTTACGTTGCACAAGGCGATCCAATGGCCATTATCGAGGGGTAGTATGTCGTGGTGAAAGCCTATGATCGAAAACGAGTAACCGTTAGTCTGAAGCGATTGATTAATTTGCTTGAAGGAAATGTCCCGCACAACATTTCCTGCCAGATCGATCTCACGCAAATCTCCGACGTTCAAAATAAAATGCCCATTCTGCAAGGGTTTCACTGGCGTTGGGGCTCCGCTTGTGGGACCGGGATCGTAGTACTAGATCATGCTGCCTTGCAAATCCGTTACAAACGCCCTCGACATGTTGCTGCCTACAGGCTCTACGAGGTTAAACAATTCAACCCCCGGGGAGGGAGAAAGACCTGGCGTAGGAAGCGAGACCTGGATGCTTGGCCGTGTCAGCGGTGTCGTCGTCCCAGCCGAGACGTTTGGCAGTGGACCTGTTGTAAACGTGTGATCACTGTCTACCGAGGAACCGAAAGGCCCGTCGACATGCGCACGCATGTGATAGGTAGTGCTCGCCCTCATTCCTGCAACAAGAATATTCAGGATTTGCTGCCGTGTGGTGGGTGCGCTAACCGAGGTCTGCCTTCCGTAGTTTGTGTCCTCTCCAAATTCGACCCAGGCAGTCGAATTTGCAGGGACTCGAATGTTGTATTGGGCCACTAACGGATTCTGTGTGGCAGCAACGACCTGAAAGACGCTCGTGTTTGCGCCCCCACAGGCAAGTGACAGGATCGCGAACAAAGTCCCAACAAACAGCCCACGGAGCCCTATCAGTCGATTATCCGTCATCGTGTTCTATCCTCCGAGCTTTTCGGCCAATCGAACGCCCTTTTGTGCGGAACAGCGTACCACAACAAAACGGTAGCCTGTTTACATTCCGAATTGGCGCCAACCAGAGGCCCTTCGTGGCGCCGGGTATCCCTCTCGTTCAGTTCCGTGCGACTGCTCCCAAAGAGGATCGTATTTCTGTGATAGACTCCCATTTTCGCCCGTAACACCGCAACTCATGCCCCGCAAAGCACTGATTACCGGCATTACCGGCCAAGACGGTTCGTATCTTGCTGAGTTCCTGCTGGAGAAAAAATATCGCGTATACGGGTTGGTGCGCCGCAGCAGCACTATCAACTTTGAACGTATCGCACATCTCCAGGATCAGATTGAACTGATACCTGGAGATCTCCTCGATCAGAGTTCTCTGATCACCTCTCTGCAGAAGGCAGAACCCGATGAGGTGTATAATCTAGCCGCGCAGTCCTTTGTTCCCACTTCTTGGAGTCAACCAGTCCTCACCGGCGAGTTCACGGCCCTCGGCGTCACACGTCTGCTCGAAGCGATCCGGGTGGTCAATTCGCGCATCCGATTCTACCAAGCATCCTCTAGCGAAATGTTCGGCATGGTAGACGAATCCCCTCAACGCGAAACTACCCGATTCTATCCCCGAAGTCCCTACGGCGTCGCGAAACTGTACGGTCACTGGATCACCGTGAACGCAAGGGAAAGTTACGGCTTGTATACGTGTTCCGGACTCCTGTTTAATCACGAATCACCCCGCAGGGGAATCGAATTCGTTACGCGGCGAGTCAGCTATGGCGTTGCCAAAATCAAAGTTGGCCTACAAGAGAAACTCACGATGGGCAACCTAGACGCGGAGCGGGACTGGGGCTTTGCTGGGGACTATGTTCGCGCGATGTGGCTCATGCTACAAAGAGAGACGCCTGGAGATTACGTAATCGCTACCGGGCAGACCCACACCGTTAGGAATCTTCTCGAAGTCGCCTTCACCCATGCCGGATTGAATTGGCGCGATTATGTGGAGATCGACAAGGAACTCTTGCGTCCGGCTGAGGTGCATCATCTACGAGGGGACTATTCAAAAGCCAAAGAAGAGCTTGGTTGGGAGCCCACAGTGAGCTTCGAGGAGCTGATTGGGATGATGGTGGACAGCGACCTCAAGTTATTATCGCAGAACACTGCGAGCGTTACTTCGGCGGCCCGTTAGGCTCGTTTCGAACCAACCGAAAGAAATCCTGTGCGAAGAGTACTGATCACTGGCGGAACGGGATTTGTGGGAACCCACCTCGTGCGACTCCTGAAAACTGGTGCCGCAGACATTTCAGTTCTTGCATCCACCACTGGCGAATCAGTGGAACCGACAACGGCTGTCCGTTTCTACCAGGTGGATATTCGTAAGCCGGACGATGTTCGCTCGGTTGTCCGGGAAGTACGTCCCGCCGAGATGTACCATTTGGCGGGTGTCTCCGCTGTCGATCTATCTTGGCGCAGCCCTTCGTTGACATTCGACGTGAATGTTGTGGGTGCCTATAACCTATTCGAAGCAGCAATGGACCTCTCAACGCCTCCTCGGATACTGAACGTGAGCACGTCCCAGGTATATGCCCCATCAACTTCAGCCTTGACCGAAACAAGCTTCGTGCGTCCGGACAACCCCTACGCGGCTAGCAAGGCTATGGCCGAGCTACTTTCAGTTCAATACCGCAAGGCAGAGGTGGGAGGAATCATCACCGCACGCTCATTTAACCATTCTGGCCCCGGTCAGCAAACTGACTTCGTGCTGCCGTCCGTCGCGAAGCAGTTCGCCGAAATCGAAGCCGGAGTAATGCCCCCAAGACTCGCCGTTGGAAATATCGAAGTGGAACGCGACTTCGCGGATGTTCGTGATGTAGTTCGCGCGTATTGTGCACTGATCGAGAAGGGCAGAACTGGCGAGGTGTACAACGTTTGCTCCGGCTCCGCGGTTCGATTAAGCGACGTCATATGCAAATTTGAAGAGATCTGCGAGACGAAGGTCACAGTTGAGGCAGATCCTTTGCGACTTCGGCCCAACGAAGTTCCGCGGATTGTTGGGGATTACACTAAGATTATGAAGCAAACAGGATGGAGTCCGCAGGTATCGTTAGACAAGATGCTGCGGGACTTGCTCGGTTACTGGCGGGGAACACCGGTGTCAAAGGGCAGCCACTGAGGCGTTTTGTAATTGCATAGCGACCTCTGCTGACAACCCGTGTCCAGTCGGTCCCCTTTCCGCTTGGCTCCGTTTGCACCTTGCCATAGTGAACGACCTCCTGCTTTCGTTGACTTGGCACACGACAAAGTTATGGTGTTGCATCTCCGCTCCCACTCCGGTTTGGTCGTGCCGATAGTCGATCGCAGGCCGGCACCTTAAGCCAGGTGCATTGCTCCAACGAATACGGTTTAGTTGTCCTTGATGGTGCGTAGGCGAGCAATCTACACTTCGTAGAATCAACAAACAACTTATTAAGAGTCTGCCTAGCCGTTATTTGCCCGCGGGTACCGTTTGATGGATCAAGTCTCTGGCATCCTCGACGGCGACGTTGTCTGGCCTGGACTTTAGCCGTGTGTAAACGTCAGTTTAACGTAGGGGTTTGTTCTGCGAAAAACTGAAGTCCAGTAAAGAAATGGGGGAAAATGGGGGAATTCTCGGATATTTCGTGCGATCATTCCCTGAAGACGCAAGTGGCGGAGATGGTTAGGGCATTCGGCGTTGCGCCAGGAGGACGGTTGTGGGCCGAGCGGAGGCACAAGATTCTGATAGGAATTGCGATTCTATCCTGTTTGCTAAGACCTCCTATTTCACCCACGGCTTCTGTTCGGGTCGAATGGAACAACCTATCGAGCAACACCGATTAGATTCAACATCCAGTACAGCCGTTGTGGACGGCATGTACAATATTTACTCTTTTGCTTTATTTGATTCTCAAGCTTATGAAGGCTAGAACTGAGGTTGCAGTGTTATGAAAAAAGATTGCTGTCTCACTCTTGTTTTGGCTGCTCTCTTTTTGGCGTGTTCGCATTTGGCGGCCGCCCAAACCGCCGATGTCGGGCTACCTCCGGGCGTTCCCCGTCTAATCAAATTCAGTGGAGTGTTGAAGAATGCTTCGGGTTACCTTCTAGATGGAGCCGTGGGTGTCAGCTTCGCCGTGTATGCTGATTCTGCAGGCGGTGAGCCTCTTTGGGAGGAAACCCAGAACGTTCAATTTTCCCAAGGACGGTACACAGTCTTTCTCGGGCAGAGCCGCAATACAGGCATCCCCGCGGAGATTTTCGCTTCGGGCCAGACTCGCTGGGTCGGCGTCCGGATTCTCGCGGCAGGAGAGCGGGAACAGGCCAGGACGCGTATCACCAGCGTGCCTTATGCATTGAAGGCGGTCGACGCGGATACCGTGGGCGGTCTGCCCGCATCTGCATTCCTCAGGGCAAACCCGGATGGTTCCGGACAACTCCCCAGCACCCCAGTAGTGGCGCTAGCGCCGGGCACGCAGGACGCCCAGTCACAGTCTTCCCTCGCCGTTACCACTCCAGGTGGAACTATAGGGAGTGTACCCGAGTTCTCAGCCAACAGCGTTATCGGCAATTCCCCCATCAAGGTCGCGAACGGCGTGGTGTCAATGCGAAATATGGAGAATATCCGCTTTGCCGATCAGTTTCGGTGTCCCTCCAGTCCAGGGTGTGGCGGGAAATCCGACTTTGGTGCGCAGGTCAACGCTGCTTACGCCTCCTGCCCAGCAAACGGATGCCATATACGGATTCCTGCCGGAAGTTATACGGTTTCGACGCCGATCAGCTTCACCACCCCGCAGAAGGCAGTCAAGTTGGAATGCGATCCTGGAACGAGCAACAACGTTTCCTATCCCGATCACGGCGTGACCGAACTGCATTACACGGGAACATCCGGCGCCGCCATCACCATGGCCACCGGTGGCGGAACGGGCAGTGGCATTGAAGGCTGTACCATAATCGGGCCCGGGGTCAGCAGTACTAACAAGGCTATCGGTCTCCAACTTATGCTTGCGACCAAGCAGAGCTACAAAGACCTGTTTATTTCCGGATTCAATGTTGGCCTCCAATTCGGCAACTGGGTCTATCTTGACAACTTTTATAATCTTCAGCTTGAGAGTAACGCGACAAATTTATATGCTCCTTCCAGCATCACGATCGGAACAGGGGAGAGCGTCGGTTTTTTTGGCGGAGTCTTCACTAACAAGTCCGCCACCGGTTCCTTCAGTCCGACGTGTGTAGACTTCGAGGGTGGCCAAGGAATTGTCATTTCCTTTTACAATGTATCGTTCGATCAGTGTGGCGTCACTCTGAACATTCCGGGCGGGCAGCAGTTCTTGTTTTCTGGTTCACACTTCGAAAATCCTGAGGCAGCGACGAATTCGGATTTCCTCACGATTGGCAGCAATTGCGTTTCCTGCAACGTAATTTTGAGCGGCAGTGATATTTATGAAACTCATCCCAGCTCCCGCACTGAACTCATCAGCATCGCAGGCGGAGCAAGACTTTCGATTGTCGGCGGCATCTATTTAGCACAAGAGCCTATTCCCCAGGTCATCAGCTCGAGCCATCCTGCGAACGCAATCACTGTACTAGGTGCGGACAAATTTCAGATCGCGGCTTGGGTAAGCGGAACTTACTCGGCCTTTACAACCATCGACCCTCGCGAGTATCACCCACTTACTGTTGCCGGAGGACCCATCATACTCGGCGGTAATCCGTCTATTAATGGTAGCCTTATGAGCGCGCCGCTGAGTCAATCGAGAACGTGGACGTTTCCTGATGCGAGTGGAACAGTGCTTCTATCCGGCACCAGCAGCGCCGCCAATGCCCAATCGAAGCGGGTCTCCGGATGCGGAACTGTCGCCCGCGCCGGAGCAACCTGTACCACCACGATCAGATGGAACCATGCGTTTGCCGACACTAGCTACACGGTTTCGTGCACCGGGGAGGGCATTATCTCCGGCGTTCCCCTGAGTGGTGGACTAATCACAAAAAACGAGGCTTCTGTAACTTTTCAAACAGTGACGGCGACGAGCGAAGCGGCGCAGTATGCAAATGTTGACTGCATAGCTTTACACGAGTAAGAAATGAGTACACTCGCTAGTTCGTCTGCAATTCGATCAGGGAGAAGCCTATCCATCACGACCCTCACTAGGAAATCGTTTTCACTTCCGCAAACACGGAAATTCGTGAAGAGTCCAGAATCTTACGCAACTCAGATGCTCTTTTTCACGAAGCGTCGGGTGTGATTTTGGAAGAGTGTCGAATGGTCCGCCGGGCGCACCAATTCTGACAATATCTCTTCTGATCTTGAGGTACAATGTCGCGCCGAAACGCCGAAAACACCATCCTGACGCCGCCGCGTTAAGTGCAAACGGCGGCGCAGGAATCCCAGAGGGAAGAAACAAATGAAGCTCCAGTCCCCGCAGCAGGCGTCGCGTTTATTATTTGCTGTCTGTGCTCTTAACCCTGGCATGCGGGGGATGAATCAACGGCGCACCACCTCCGGTAGCATCTGTTGCGAACACACAGCATCCGCTAGTGGCTCAGGTTTTTGTTTCGAGCGAAGGCGCGGGACAAGCCAGGGTGGAATTTGGCCCCGATACTTCATACGAATGGCCCACAGCTTGGTATCCGATTTCGCCAGTTACCAGAAGATCGAGATACTGGTTGCTGGCATGAGCGCCGATCTATAAGAGGATCGAATATAGGTCGGTTTTAGCGGCTCGGCCGAGGTTTTCTTAGCCGCCGTCAATGATCTGCGATCTGGATCACTGTGAAAAGTTGCGGCTTTCTTCGGTGCAGGTCCAGCACTTACGATCCAAGGCCCGGGCGCAAACTGCGGTCCTCGAGAGCTTGTGTCGTTCACACGCTGGAGATTAAAGGAAGAAACCAACAGTCATGAAGACGAGCACAATTCAGCGAGGAACAGATCGTGGGGATTCCGAAAGAATTAAAGAATAGGCAAGCGGGAAGTTGCGGATGACCGCGGGTAGGAACACGTCAGCAAAGCTACGCGGTATTGTGTAAGCAAATGCGGCGGGTTGGAATGTCGGTCGGAAGGAATGAACGTGCCGGCTGAAGCAACAAGCGACGACCTCAAGGCCGCACAGAACCGCACTGATCGCAATGGTGTGAAGAAAATGGCCGGAGATTCTCGGTCGAGAGCGACTACTGCTGACGTAGCCCGGAAGGAATTGAGCACCTAGCCGCTGCTCGTTAACGCACCGTCCAGATCGATAAATGATTTCTTCACGTCCATGACGAATACCTCTTAGAGGCCTGGCCAGGTCGTCTGCGCGTTTCTGTAATTCTCCATCGTACCGATGTCGACCAGGTAGTCGGAAATCGGGTAAGCGATCATGTTACCTGGAAGCAGAGGCAAAACGTCAAAACCAATGTCGACTGGCTGTTTGCAGGGGATATTCTCCAGCAATCGCGGGGTTCCGATTAGAAGTCCAGAAAAAGCTAGATTGCTACTGGGATTCGCGGGTTTTTCCACGAACTGCCGAACGGTCCCATCTCGCTCCACATCGACGACCCCACAGCGAGTCGGGTCGGAAACCCGGTACACGCCCAGTGTCGCAGCAGGATTTCGAGATTGGTGAACACGCAACATAGCGGAAAGGTCGACACGATTCAGAACGTCTGCGTAGAAGACCCAAAAGAATTCCTCTGATCGAACCCAGGACCTGTTAGCCAGTAAGGTTCCCGCACTCCCTAGCAACACCTTTTCCTCAACCACATGTACTCTAGGGCTGGTTGTTTGAGTGCCAATGAAACGTCGAACCAGTTCCGCGTGCGCGTGAATGTTGATGAGGACTTCATCAATGCCGAAACGCTTGCAAGTCTGCAGCCAGATCTGGAGTATCGGAGTGCCACAGACAGGAAGCAGACACTTAGGCACTGTATCGGTAAGGGGCCGCATGCGCGTTCCGTGACCACCCGCGAGAAGAAAGGCTTTCAAGCCAGTTTGACTCCAGTGGGGCTTCTTACACCGCTATGCCGGACGACGCGGGCACGAAAACCCAACGGGAACCAGCGCTACGATCACCATCGATGAATGGATCATTGACGATCACCTGGGCACCCTGAGTGTCAAATGCAAACGCCATTTCATTAACACCTTCGGCAGAAAGCGCGTGTCTCACAGCCTCATGAAATCGGGTTTCACAGTAGAGCAACAGGAAACCCCCTCCGCCAGCTCCGGTAATCTTCCCGCCTGTCGCGCCGTACTCGCGAGCCAGAGCGTAAAGCTTATCGATTCGGGGGGTTGAAATCTTGCTGGAGATCTTCTGCTTGGCCTGCCAGCTTTCATGCAGTAGTTTACCGAAGACCTGTAACTGTCCGGCCTCGAGTGCTTCCCGCATCCGCAGCCCCAATGCTTTGACCTCATGCAGGGCTTCTACGGTCGTGCCGGAATGAGAGCGCGTTAGAGTGTCCTGTTCCCGCAAGATGTCCCAGGAGTCGTGGGCTGACCCAGTAAAGAAAAGCATTAGCTTCGATAGAAACTCTCGCATTAAGTTCGCGTCCAAATTCAGGGGCTCTACATCTGTAGTACCGTTTTGGTGAAAGTGCATATAATTCAGACCACCAAACGCTGCCGCGTACTCATCCTGTTTCCCTACGTGTTTGGAGAGAACATTTTTCGCGATATGAAAGGAGCGTTCCGCTAAATCATATTTAGAAAGCGGCTTCTGCAGGTAATTTGTGAGAGTCTTGAGGATATTTACGCAGACGCTGGCGGATGATCCCAAGCCTGTGCCCGGCGGAATTTCAGAGGCTAAGAACAGATCGACGGAGACCCTGCAATCCAGATCCTTCAAGACCGCCAACGGAATTTCCAGCTCACTGCTCTGGGTCGGCAGGTTCGCGATGTCTTGCCAGTTCTCGAACACCCGCAAGTCTGAGGAGATGACTTGAACCCTTCCATCGCCGCGCGTGCGTAAGATTGTATAAAAGTACTTATTGATTGCAACACTCAGCACCCCACCCCCAAACTGCTCATAGTAAGCGGGCAGGTCAGTTCCACCGCCTCCGAAGCTAATCCGCACTGGACTGCGTACTATGAGCACTTGGCAAGCTCCCTTCAATCATAAAATCTTCAACGCTTACACCTATCTCTCGCTTTTTTCGTAAACCCAGTTTGTTCGGCTGCAATAACCTCCCCATTAAAGTCCATCCCGTCTGCAAAATCAACGAGATGTCGAAGAATAGTGACGAATGAATTATGTACTGCAAGTCGAACCGGGCCTTTTCCTCAGACGAATGCTCCTCTCTCAATCCGCAAACCTGCGCCAATCCAGACATTCCAGGTTTAACGTTAAGACGTTGACACTGCCAGTCGGAGTAGTGCTTGACCCGGTCGGGAGATTCGGGTCGTGGACCAATCAGACTCATGTTTCCGCGCAAAACATTCCATAATTGCGGCATCTCCGTAATACTAAGCTGTTGCAGGAGGATCTCGTAACGAGACAATTCCTGGCTGTTGCGATCGGAATTCAAACGATACATCCAAAACTGCTTGCCAAATTGTCCGCAACGAAGCTCCCGCGTGAAGGGCCCACCTTTTTTGGTAAGCAATCCAATCGCACCAAGCGCCACAAAGGGAATCGAGATCGCCAACAGACCAAGACCAAAAATTACGTCGAGACAGCGCTTAACGGAGCTGTTCGCGAATCTTGACTTCGCTTCGCGTAACTGCAGGATGGGCAACCCTCCAAGATCAAGCAGTTGTGGTTTGGAGAGATAAAGTTCGTAAGGATGAGGCACAACACTCACCCCGACACCTTCGCGTCGGCAACGCGCCGCGAGATTCATCACTTCCGGACTTCCAGGTTTGGACAAGGTAATGATAACCTCGTCCACCCGCTGTTCGCGCAGGAGATCAATGATGCCCAACGTCTGGATCATCCTGGCTTCGCTCACAATGCCGGGCAATCGAGTGTCGAACGAAGTGTCAAAGGAACAGAGAAACCCAACTAGCCGGCAGAGCATCTCAGGATGGCGCTCGATTTTCGCCGCCATCTCGCGGGCCACCGGTCCATCTCCAACAATCAGAACACGTCGCACAGCCTTCGCGAGATACCTCGAGCTCAAGATCGCGCGTGCGGCACACCGGATGGACACGAAACCAATAAAGAGTAGAACGGCGAAGTAAGCCAACGTTAATCGCGAAAGAAATATCCGAAGCAGATAGGCCCCTCCCATGAGAACGGCCATGAGCAGGCATAAGGAAAGGAATAGCTGAGAAAGAGTAGCGGGTAAATCCCAACCACGGCGAAACCCGTCAAGTTTCATCCGCGAAAAAATGAGTGACCACAGTACGACTGCGACCAGCAGCGGTGGAACAAACGTAAAGAAAGTACCGTCGGTGGGACCATGCCAAGTAAATCCGTATCGCATCACGTACGCTAATGGCAGCGCGAAAAATGCCCACGTGATATCGCCAGCCAGTATCCAGTGCTGAAGTCTTTGTTTCTTCACGGGATCCTCTTTATTCGACCCCAACTGGTCATACCGTATGACCGATGAAGTAACGTGAGCGAATGGACTAAATTCGACAAGGTAAGAAGTATTCCTTTCCGACCCTTCTAACAACTATTTGAGGCCAGAACTCTGAGAAGGTATTAGTTGGCTCGCAGTTAGCTCGGCTCTCGCGAATCGTAGCCTACAGGATGCCGCTGCTTCCAAGTCCAAGCACTGCGAACAATGTTCTGCAGGTCGGAAAAGCGAGGGCTCCAGCCTAGGTCGGTCGCCAGTTTCTGATGACTCGCCACTAGAACTGCGGGATCACCCTGCCTTCGCGGCCCGATGCGGAATGGCAATTCCCGGCCAGTCACTTGTTCGACTGCCCGCAATACCTGCAATACCGAATGACCATGGCTAGACCCAATATTGTATGCTCCATGGTGACTCCCCAGCTTCACGGTTTCCATCGCAAGCAGGTGGGCTTGAGCGATATCGACTACATGCACGTAATCTCTGACGCAGGTGCCGTCTTGAGTGTCATAGTCTTGCCCGTGAATCACGAATTTCTGCGCGGGATGAACCACTGAGTCCAGCAGAAGCGGCACCAGATGGCTTTCCGGACTGTGAGCTTCCCCATAAGCGGAACTCGCGCCCGCCGCGTTGAAGTAGCGCAATGCGATATAGTTTAGAGAATACGCTCGCCGGTACCATTCCAAGACGCGCTCGAACATCAGTTTGGATTCACCGTACGCATTGATCGGTTTGGTGGAATGGCTCTCAGTGATGGGGGTGGCGATGGGCTCTCCGTATACTGCGGCGGTCGAGGAGAAGATAAATGCCTTGACCCCGTTCTCTCGCACAACCCCCAGAAAATCGATGCTGCTCGCTACGTTGGCATTGAAATAACTTTGCGGATCAGTCATGGATTTCGTGACCAGAGTTTCGCCCGCAAAGTGCATCACAGCATCGATGTGTGTCTTTTGAAGTAGGCGGCGGACCGCTGCTGTATCGCCGAAGTCGGCCTCCACGAGTTGAGCCGCAGGATGCACGGCATCCCGGTGCCCCGAACGGAAATCATCGATCACAACGATCTCGTGCCCGGCAGTGACCAACTCCTCCACGCAGACACTTCCGACATATCCTGCGCCACCTGTTACCAGAACCTTCATTGCTTCTCCAGAACTGTATGGGCTTAACGCGTTGGCGCCGTTCTAGACAGCACCGTCGCCGAAAAGTACTACTGGAACGGTCTTAAGGACCACCTTCATGTCTAACCAAAAAGAAACATTATCGACATAAAACATGTCCAGCCGCACTCGCTCCGCGTAGGTTAACTGCGAGCGGCCGCTCACTTGCCACAGACCGGTGATGCCCGGCTTCACGGTGACAAATTTGTCGGCAAATTCACCATACATCGCCAACTCGGAGTCCAAAATATCTCGCGGACCCACCCAACTCATCTCCCCCTTCAGCACATTCAGAACCTGAGGAAGCTCATCCAAGCTAGTCCTGCGCAATAACCGGCCAAAGCGGGTAATCCTGGGATCATTTTTTATCTTGTAAGTGCGCAGATATTCCTCTCGGATCTGGTCATTAGAGCACAGGAGTGCTCGCAGAACTTTCTCCGCATTGGGAACCATGGTGCGAAACTTGTATTTATAAAAACTGCTATGATCCTTGCCCAGCCTTTTTACCTTCACCAAGACCGGGCCTCGCGAATCCAGCTTAATCAACAGGGCGGCGAGCAGTGAAAACGGGACAATAAGCGGCAGAAAAAAGATGCTGAACGTAATGTCTGCCCAGCGTTTGAACCGGGCTCGATAGTTCCAATGGAAAGACGGCCCGGCCGGAATGGGCGCTCCGGTACTCTGCGGCGGAGTCTTGGTTACCCGCTGATCATTGATCTCAGCGGGCATGGCTCATTCGCAAAACCGACATCTGCAGCAACCGCTGCTGGGCATCGGAAAAATACCGCTCCACATTTCCCAACTCCCCCACCCAGGTCAGAAAATCGTCCAGGATTTCATCCAGATTCCGGCGAGGGCTCCAGCCGAGGCGTCGCAATTTCTCAATTGATGAGACCGAATGCCGCGCATCTCCCATGCGATAAATTCCGGACACTTGCGGCTCGATCGCTTTATCCATCCGCGAAGCGAGTTTGTGGGCATATTCGAGGACCGTCGTGGCAATACCGCTGCCCACGTTAAAAGCCTCTCCGATCGCTCGCAGTTCGTGGGTCACCAGCCAGTTGGCTTCGACCACATCCTCGACATGCACGTAGTCCCGTTGCAGCAGTCCGTCCTCGAATGCTACGGGCGGCTGGTTTTGCAGAAGGCGCAGAGTGAATATCCGGGCGATGCCGGAGTACTGGTTAAACAGCGATTGCCGCGGCCCTTGTGTGATGGAGTAACGTAGAGCGACGCAGGGTATGGCGAGCAAATTGGCCAGCTTAAGAGCAGTAAGTTCCTGCGCGTATTTTGACGTACCATATGGGCTCAGCGGGTTGGCCGAGGCTTCGTCTAAAGGCACGGCTGTCGCTGGCATACCGCACTGCGGGCAAGTGACCTCCCACAATCCTTTCTCCAGGTCTTGCTGGCGGCGCGGCGATGCCAACACTCGCTCGTGCTTGGGACAGACGTATTGCCCCTCGCCGTAAACCGCCTGCGAGGAAGCTACAACAACCCGGGAGACCGGAAGCTTGCGGGCAGCGATCACCTCGAAAAGCAAAGCCGTCCCTACAACATTGGTGAGCATGAATTGACTGTAGTCAGGCACATAGTCTTGATAGGCCGCTTGATGGGAGACCACATCCACGCTCTCAAGCGCATCCTCCCAGTCGGAGCGACTGGCCACATCGCCCCGGATGAATTCCGCCTCCCGCGCGAGGTGTCTCGGTATTCCGTCAGGATGTACCCGAGGTTGCAGGGAGTCCATAATCCTCACCGACCAACCTTCCTTGAGAAAGCGGTCAGCGATATGGGAGCCGATAAATCCCGCTCCGCCAGTGATCAGTATTCGCATGGTTCCATCAGGAATTCTGCTTGCCTACGCCTTAAGAATGGTTCCGCCTCAGTCGTGAGCTCCCGCCGCAAGCGCCGAGCGGTGCTGGATCGCGTTGCGAACTACCAGAAAAAGCGAATGGGCGATGCTGAGATGAAAATCTTCAATGATCTGCATGTTGTCGGACGGGACAATGATACAGAGATCGCACAAAGCCTTCATCTTACCTCCCTGGAAGCCGGTTAAACCTATGGTATGAGCTCCTAAGGCTCCGGCCACTTCCAGTGCGCGCACTATGTTTGGAGAATTGCCGCTTCCGCTAATCGCGAATGCGATGTCACCCGGAAGAGCCAAATTCTGGAACTGCTCCGCAAATATATCTTCATAAGAGCTATCGTTAGCCCAAGCGGTTATTAAAGGCACGTTATCGGTGAGGGCTAGCACGCGGAGGCGGTGCCGCCCGTTGCCCTCCGCGAGCGTACCTTTGCCCAGGTCGCACGCGAAGTGAGATGCCAATGCTGCACTCCCGCCGTTGCCAAAAAGAAAAACGGTCCGTCCTTCCTCGTACCCGCGCAGTAACTTTTCTGCCGCCTCTTGGATGACTGAATGGGGCAGGGAAGATAGCACTTGCTCGTATAACTGAAAGTACTCTTGCGAAGTTCGGATGTAGGTGGGCATGCGCCTGCTAACACTAACAGAATACTGACGACTGATTCAATCTAGTTTCCAGTAAAGCGGTGGCAAAAGATTTAAGCTTTGTGGGACGACACCGCCAGCATTTCGCCATCGGTCGGCGAAAGCGTGGGCGACTTGCGATGAGTCGAAACATTCTCCTCGATGAATTGATCCATCTCAGACTTGAAGCGCTCCACGCCAAAGCGTTCCACGCTCGAGCGGATGAAGGACGCCGAAAAACGTCCTTCGACAGACTCAAATCGAAAAATGGCATCCTCGACGGAATCTGCCGTCTGTTCGAAAAAGAAGACACCAGTCGACATCTCGGGCGTGAAGGGCTGGCCGATCGGACATCCTTTAACGGTTTCCAAAGCGCCTCCGCGGCCGTAGGCGATCACAGGGCGACCGAACGACTGTGCCTCCACGGGGACAATTCCAAAATCTTCTTCTCCCGGGAAGAGCAGCGCGCGGCAGCGGGCATAATTCTCTTGCACTGCTCGATCGCTCACATGACCAAGGAATTCGATGCTGGGCCCGGCCAATCTTCGCAAGCGCTTGTACTGATCTCCATCGCCAATAATACGCAGAGGCCTCTTCAAGCGGTTACAAGCCTCGATCGCGAGATCTACTCGCTTGTAACCGATGAGTCGACTCACAACCAGATAGTAATCATCCAAGTCCCTGGAGACGTATCCCGCCGAGACGTTGACTGGAGGGTAGACGACATGGGCTTCACGACGGTAGTGCTTTCGGATCCGGGAGGCGACGTTGTACGAATTTGCAACGAAATAGTCCACACGGGCAGCTGACGCCAGGTCCCACATTCGGAGATAATTTGCAGTCAAGGCAAAAACGTTCCTGGCAACCGGGCCCATTGCACGGCGATACGAGGGATACAAATCCCACAAATATCTCATCGGTGAATGACAATAGCAGATGTGGCATGTATCGGGAGGTGACAACACACCCTTTGCCGGGCCAGATTCGGAACTCAAAATCAGATCGTAGCCAGAAAGATCAAGTTGTTCGATGGCTAGCGGGTGAAGCGGAAGCAGGTGCTTGTATAACCGCCGACTGCCGGGTATCCGCTGAAGAAACGACGTGGTCAGACGGTGTTTCCGCAGCGTTGGACTCATGGTCGTTGGTTCCGCGACCAAGCAAAAGAGGTCGGCTTGCGGGAACATTTCGGCCAACGCCTCCACCACGCGTTCGCCTCCGGTGTTGCCCACAAACCAGTAGTGGACAATGGCAACTCTTAACGATCCATCTTCGGTCTCAGGTAAAGCCATGTTTTCACACTATTGTGGCCCAAATGCCATACCGGTACCTTCAACTGTGTCGGTGGGAGGCTGAGTGCAATAACCTATCGATCCTAAGAATGTAGCGATTGTATTCGTAGTCCGCAAGGGTGAAGAATCGTGCGCTGGCCATATTTTTTTTCCCTCACTGCCATCGCCGCTCCTTAGCGTACTATTTCCGATCCAGCTCTACTCGTTCAAAGTGATTAGCCAAAGGAAAGACGAGGAGGTCCGCGCCACATCCAATCTCAAGCGCTGTGCCAAAAGGCATTGCATTCCCGCGGATGACCGGAAGAAGTTCTTCTGAAACTGCAATTTCACCACTTCGCCAGAACTCTTGCCGGTCGCCCGGCGGCAGGTCAGTCATAAATTAGATATAAAGCGCCGCGACAGATAAGGATTTAGATTTCATAATTTTTTGACATTCCGGCCAACAGCCAAAACCGTACCTGAAAGCTAAACGCCGATATTTTTCTGTCCCGGTGGGCACCGCGCCCGCGGTTGTACACCGCGAGGCCACTGGTTTCTCCACCCTACCACTTGCGCCTGCGCCGACAGCGCGTTCCTCAGCACCTCCTCATTAACGTGCATCAGCTGTACTACAACTACAAAAGAAGACGCCCGCCCCTCCTCGCCTCTTAGAGCTGCAGTGACTTCCTGGCGCCTGCGTCCAAGACTTGATCGTAAACCGCCGAATGCTGCTCGGCAATTCGCTCCCACGTGTATTGCCGCGCATACTGCATTCCCTTCCTAGTCAATCTGCCCCTCTCTTCTTGGCTCTCAAGGAGATTCGACGCTGCTACCAGTGCTTGCTCTGGAGTCTGCACGAAACGGACGGAGCCATCAAGATCCGGTGGAGTTTGTGGGCCGTGAGTGGTGAGCACTGCAACACCATTGATCAAGGCTGCCTTGAGACTTGCTCGTCTTTCTGAAGCCCCATCAGGGTATGGAAGATAGGCAACCGCGCTCGCGGCCAATCGGTCTTCGACCTGCTTATTGTCAAGACCGTTCTCCCAAACAATGGGAAGGTGCGAAGACTTTGACCGGAGAGCCTCGAAGTAAGAAGCATATTTGGCCCGAACCGTGCCGATAATTCGTATTCGCAGTGGAACTCCTGATGCCTGAATCAGCGCACCCAACTTGATCACTTCCTCCAGTCCCTTATTGGGCATAATCAACCCGAAATGCACGATCTCGTTGACAGCACGTGCTGCGGGCAGAACAGCTGCTTTTATGTTGCTCGGAACGCCTACCACGGAGCTTATTCGGGATATCCACGGCGCCCAACGAGTGGCAAAACTGCGCTCAAACTCGCTTGGAAAAATAATGTATTTCGATCGAATACTGAACGGAAACAAAGCCACCTTACGAAGAATGCGGGTCTGGCGCGCTTCATGCAGGGTTATCACGCAGCGTTGCAGAAGCGCAAATGCCTGTGGACCCAAGTTTGTTCCGAACCCAACACTGGGGTACTGGATGTGTACTAAGTCGGGATTCAGAAGTCGCAGGCTTCGGTACACAAGGAACGAGTTGTGCAGCCTCCAGTTTCCCGAACTAAGTACATGCGCCTCTATCGCGATCGCGTTCAGAGCGTCGGCCAAACATTGCGTATAATCGCCCACTCCGCATGCCCCCGGAGGGCACGGACCGCAAACCAGAGTCACCCTCACCTGGTGGCTCCGGTTTGAGCATTGAAATCCTGCTTGTTGGGCTTCCCGCCTCCCGAACTCTGATTCAAAACTGGGATACTAATGGCCAGGCCCAATACAAACCACACGTGGCCATACGTAAACGCGAAGTCTCCTGCGATGCTAGCAAAAATTAAAGTAAGCAGACTCATCAAGATACTGAGCGACCAAAACATTCTATTTGAATTACTCAGCTTGATGCGTCGAGCTGATCGCCATAGTCGTACAACAGCTGTCACCACAAACAGCGAGAAGGCAGAGAGGCCGGCGATGCCTGTATTGGATAGAAGCTTAAAAACTAGATCGTGTGAGGTAACGCTCCCCCAGCCAAGTCCAAGAATCGGGTATTGAACAAAATAATCACGCGCCAGCAAGACCGAATTCACCCGCGAGAGAACCGAATAAGATTCTCCCTTCTCGACAATCATCGATTGAAACACATCCTTAGCAGAAGAACTCATTGCGAAGGTGAAGCATAGGATGCCAGCGAATGTAAGAAGCGGAACTATGTACTTCGCACGCAGTATCCTAAGATAGACAAGGGCAAATGCATACAGAACCAAGATCCCGACCAATCCCAAGTAAGCGGTCGTTGACGTAGAGATCAAAAGGGCGCCCACGATAATTGCTAGAGCAAGGCGATCCCAATTTCGGGAGAACAATGGACGCGGATTTACTACCGTGAAAAGCGCAAGCACTGCGGCAATCAGCAAACACTGAGCAAACATGGAGGGCTCAGTTGCCACCGAAGAGATTCTCTTCAATCCAATATCACGAAGTTCTTGCGTGTATCCCAGAGCACTCTCGGTCTTGCTCGTATTGAAAATAAACGCCGGATACTCAATGTCCAGCATCCCGCACGCAAACTGAAGGAAACCCCAGAAACTTACAAAGATCGCAGAAACCATAAAAATCCTGATACTCCGCACAAGTTCTTTAGAATCAGAATTCCTGAGTGCTACAAGAATTGTGAACAGAATCCCGTATATGAGGTAAATCGTCTGTGTGACGTGTCTCGCGGTGAACCGTAAAGGCACAGATCCAGAGTCTGCCAGTTCTGGAGATTCTATGACAAAGTGTCCGTTGATCCACAAGGGCATTACCAACGACAGCAGAACAACAAAGACAAACAGACCCAGGAAAAAAACAGGTGTGCGAAGCCGTTGCTTGGACTGTAACGGCGGAAACTGGCCAAGTGCGGGCAGTTCTCTTACAATCCACAAGGCCCCGAACAACATCGATGCTTGCACTCCGGAAGAGGAATCAACAGATCCTACGTTTACGACCGCTGTCGCAGAGAAGGGTAGGAAGAAAACCGCCAGCGGATAGAGAATTTGTGGCGCCAGCCAATAAGAGATAACAGCGAGAGGCAGCAGAATCCAACCGATCGGTGTTATCTCCACCGGCGCTCTCCACTAGAAACAAATCCGATTATTATGACCTTTGCGCCACAGCCCATATTGTTGGGTAAAGGTTGATCTTCGTGAAACGATTTAACACCCCCATCCCGATATAGCGGATGTTCTGAAGATATTCTTTCGAGGAAACGACGACCCAGAAGGGATCCAGCGATATATGGATCAGATTGAAACCACACCGAGAAAGGATCTGGGCCAAAGTTCTCTTCGTGAAGTGCGACAGATGTATCTCGGCATCAGAAAGCTCAATCGGTTTTAGGGCGTGTCTTCCGACTCTAGAAGCTAGCGAGCCGAGGTCATTCGGAACTGCCAAGAACAATCGACCAGCCGGACTGAGAAGTTGATTGCACCGCTCGAGAAACGCAGCCGGTTGATGCACATGTTCCAAAACGTGAAAGGCAGTCACATTGTCAAACCGCTGCTCGAAATGCAACGATTCTATCGTACCCTTCAGAATGTCCAGATTGTAGAGGCGCTTGGCAATTTCGATTGCAGATGAAGATATTTCCGTTCCCACAACAAGCTCATACTCTCCTCGGGCGAGATTCAGAAACTGGCCGATACCTGCCCCAACATCCAGCAGGGTTCCCGGCTTCCGGTGTTGACTCATTTTTCGAATGCGCCTTGTCCACAACCGATCTCTGGCCTCCAAGTTCTGGATCCACGTATCGTATTGCGTCTCCTTATTGTAATAAGCTGCGATGACCTCCGGTGTGGGCCGTGGATTATCGAATACCAACCCGCAATCATCGCAAATCGATAAAAACTCTCGACCTGGTATCGTAGAAAAGCGCGTTCCCAGACACCCTGGACACTCGGATTCACGCATAGAACTCGCGTCGATGCGCACTTCAGCTGACCCTCCGAAGACAGTTTGCATCTAAGCGTGAATCTTCCGCAAGAATGGCTCTTCAAATACCTCTAGTAAGCGCTGGACCGAAGCTCGAGGACTGAACTGTTGAGCCCGATGAAACCCTCGCGCCCGCATCGCCTGCCGTAAATTCTCATCTGTCAGCACCCTTGCAATCGCTGTTGCGAACCTCTGAGAACTTGTGGGTGATTCCAAAATAGCGGCGTCTCCTAGCACTTCGGGCATACATTCGGCGTTAGATGCAACTACGGGCGAGCCACAAGCCATAGCTTCCACAGGAGGCAGCCCGAAGCCTTCGTACAACGTCGGGAATAAGAACACTTGGGCTCCGGAGTAAAAAAAAGGCATGTCCTCGTCCGATATGTACCCCAAAAACCGGATCTCATCTTTCGTTAATCCTGACGCCTGGATTTCCCGAAACAAATGTGAATTCTTCCAGCCTCTTGCGCCCACGACCAAAAGCGGGCAGCCGAGTGACTTAGCCTTCAGAACTTGCAAAACTTCAATCAGTGATCTCAAGTTCTTTCGGGGCTCGATCGTCCCTACGGTTGCCATATAGCGACTAGGCACTCCGTATTTCGAGGCAATGTACTCCGCTGCGCTATTACTATCTTGAGGTTTTTACCTGTCGGAGATAGCAGGATACACCAGCCTCGTCTTCTCTCTCGGCACTCCCAAGGTTGCGATTAAATCGTCCTGAGTCGTCCGGGAAATCACCAAGATCAAGTCTGCTTTGGCAACAGCCTCGCGTGTGAACATCCTTTGAACGAAGAGATTATACGAAGTTGTCGTCTCCGGGTAGCGCAGCCAAACCATGTCATAGACCGTGACGATCTTCATGGCATTAGGCGGCAGAAATGGCGGAAGGACAGCTCCAGTACCCCAGAAAACGTCGACGTTGTCATTCCGCGCCAAATTGCCACAGCGACCCAAAAGCCAAAACGACCCTGGGCACCAACGGAACGCGCTGTCAGTTCGCACTTGAAATGCGTGGCCAAAAGAATGGAAGCTTGTTCTCCGATTGGAATACAGGAAGTACTCGTGCTGAGGGGCTACTTGTGGAAGCAACTCGACTAAATTGTGAATGTAGTTCCCAATGCCAGTACGCTGTCGCCATAATGGAACAATATCAATCCCGATTCTCACTTTCAGAACTCTCCTCACAGGGCGAAAAAGGCTAACCAAATCTAGACCTGCAGTCGCAGCCAGATGTCACCCCGCGGATGCCGATTTTACGCGTGCATTCGAACTCGTTAGCGCTGTAAGAGTCTCCAGCGCGCAGCGACGCCAACTGAATTCCAACGTGCGCTGCAAGCCTTGACTTACAAGTTCCTGTTGCAAGTCCGAATGATCCAGTACATTTTCCATCGTGGCCGCGATATCCTCTTCGGATAAAGGGTCGAAATAGCGAAGCACTCCGCCCGAAACCTCGGGCAGACAAGAACTGTTGGCCACGACGGTCGGTGCACCGCAGGCCATGGCCTCAACCATCGGAAGGCAGAACCCCTCGTACAAAGACGGGATCACGCAGAGTGATGCGCCCTTGAGGAGTATGGCTAGATCGCTGGAATCAATCGCTCCTGTAAAGATTATGTTCCCTTCTGCTATCTGTCGACGGGCGGCATCGATCACCTGTTTTGACCCAAACCCGAAAGGTCCTGCGAGCACAAGTTGGAGATCCAGGTTACGTCGGCTTCGCAGAAGGTCATATGCTTTAACCAATCTGCCTAAGTTTTTCCGTAGCTGCACCATGCCGTGATGAAAGATATACGGACCGCGAACACCGAGCCTGGCCAGAAGGGCCTCCCGCGCATTCAAATCAGGGAGCGAAGTATTGAAAATGTGTTGATTATATCCTAGATATACGACCGATACTTTTTCCGGTGGTTGATCATAAAGTTCTACTATATCATTCTTAGAATACTCGGAGTCTGTGATGATCTTCTGCGAGAACTTAGCCGAAAGCCAAACAGCCATTCTGAGTCGAGAACTCCGGTCTACAAGTTCCGGCGGCAATTTCTTCGGCATAGCATCGTGAATCGTGACTGCGACAGGTATGGCCCCGATCGGTAAAATATTCGGGGATGGAGTGAAAATCAAATCGGCAGACGCCCGTCGCGCGGCGCCGGTTATCAAGCCAAGCCGCCAAAGCCTATCATGGCGCAGAAGACGAGTGTGAAAAGGCTCGCACCCTGCCACCTGGGACTTTCCGATCACAACATCATCAGAGTAGCCGGGCAAAACAAAGTACCGCAGGCTAATCCCATTGCCCTCAGCCGCAATCGCGTGAAATTCGTCTAGTAAGTTCCTAGCATATTCATAAATACCAACGTTTCTGAATTGTTTAGCTAAAAAGAAAGTATCGTAAGCGATAATCAATGCGATCCCCAGAAGATTCTAGTTGTGGCCCTACAATGAGGTTCCCGGATAAGTACGAGTTACACCGGGGAAACATTTGAGCCAGGAGCGGAAACGCAGCCGCTGGAAATCATTAAACGTCCAATACCAGGTCCCCCATGCAAACACAGCCGAAGACCCGAGCAGAAACACTGCCTTGAGGACAAACCCAGTCGTGATTACGGCTACCAGCAATGTAACAGTACCAACTGCGATGCTAATTGTTAGCCGCCGGGGCAGGGGACGCCTCACGATCAACTTAACCAAGAGAAACAGGATGGCCGCCTCTGCCGAGAGACGAAAGACCCATGCCGTTGCAGCGCCGGCAATCCCTTGAAACCGAATTGTCCAATATAGTAGTCCAGCGTACAAAGGCAACTCGATGAGGTGTAGCTTCGCTGTCAAGTCGGGCCGCCCTGAAGCCTGTAACAATGCATAAGGGACATTCGCGAGACTGTTGATAAATACTCCGATCGCCAGAATCTGTAGCACTCTGGCGCTACGCTTCGCGAACTCCGCACCAAGCCACAAATGAAGTCCCTCCGGAGCGAAGAGGATGACTGCCAGTATCAGCGGGAAAAGCATGACAAAAATGCTGCTGACGCCACTCTCATAGAGCGAGCCGGCGCGATCGTTGTTGCCCACAGCCAAGGTTTCGGAAAATGCAGGGAAGAGCACACCCGCAAGCGACGCGGGAACTATCCATAACTTCGTAACTAGCTCAAATGGGGTGGTGTAATATGCGACTGCAGCCATCGAAACCAGAGAACCGATGAGAAATCGGTCTAGATATACCATGATAGGGCTGATAATGTTGCTGGCCGTGATCCAGCCGCCAAAGCCGAGCAGCTCGCTGAAGGATTTGTACTCCCAGGCCACAGCTAATGAGAAATTCGTCATCGACCGTTCGCATATCCAGAAATATAAGCCACAGCTGACAAGACGTGCGACTACCAACGTCAATACGACGGGCACGAGATTTCGTGAGAATGGTAGGACAGCGAGTGGACCCAGGTAGGTGATGGCGCCCAGGCCAACGCGCATAACGCTTATTACTCCGAAACTTTGATGCGCTTCCAGCATTCCCCTCAAACCGTTAGCCAGCGTGACAAAGGGAATGGCCAGAGCCATCCAGTAGAGACTTCGTAGCGTTTCTCTTTGCAAGGGGAATGGAATTTTCAGCGCGGAGTGCGAGAGCCATGGAGTCAAGGCGGCCAGTATGATGCCTAGGCATATACCCAGAAGCGTCATTGAAAATACTGCCGTCCCGATCAGACTTGTAACGCCTTCGGAATTACCGAGCGCCATTTTTTCCGCCAACAGCTTTGTCGTCGCGCGCCCAATTCCGAGATCGAGTAATCCGAGATAGCCGACCAGAATCCAAGCGATAGTTAGAACTCCAAAACGATCGACGCCCAATTGACGAATGAGCAGTGGGATGGCAAACGCGGCCAGCAACAGCGGAGAAGACTGCCCAGCAAGATTCCATAGGCTGTTGAGCGCGACACCTCTTCGTCGTGGAGCGCATGCCGCCGATGTCGCTGCTTTTGCGGATCGCTGGGACCCGCTGCTTACCGGCAGACTTCCACCACTGGGAGAGCCAATCTCGGATGCATCCTTGGAATCCAGCTCCTTTCGATCAAGACCCGCGCCTAGGTTCACTTCACCAACTCCAAACAGACGACAGCTTCAGCGGCAGCGAAATCGGTTGTTATGGTTCCACCTTTTGATGGATCGAAGTAACGAGCATTGCGGCATGCGGTAGCGGACGAGTACTGCCAGCCTCCACTTGTGTATCGAAAGTACGTCTCCTGGGAAGACACTGGTCGGAACAGATTGATAACGCTCTGGACCATATCACTATCGAATATCTGTAGCCATCCATGATTCTCTGAACGTCCAAACGGTAGGGTTAGGTACAACGCTCCACCAATCTTGAGTACACGATATAGCTCTGAAAGAGCTTTCAGATGCGATTCAGGGTCGGACTCATTTTTAGACCTGTCTCTAGTGTAGATTGCGTTGTTCATTCCTACGTGTTCTAAGGTTGAAATACTAACTATCCAATCGAAATAGCGGTCTCGATAACAACTCTCGCGAAGATCTTCATATACGTAAGATATTCCACGATCGCAGAAGTTTTCTGATTCCGGAGCGAGCGTGGAGATGAAAATCGTCTTATTCGTGAGCCTTTGGTGGGAAAGGATGGGGCCATGATTGAGGACTGAACCGGCGTCGAGCAGCTTGCCAGGCCCGCTTGGGAGACGCGAAAAAAACCACGGATACTCCACCACCCGTTCGTCGAACCACAAACCCCAAGCTTCCGGAAGGGAACCATCAGGGAAAGCCCTATTGAGATGGTCCCGGAGCCTCGTACGCACGTACGAGCCATAACCGCGGGCGTACGGCCTACGGCCATGCATGAGAAAAATACGCGATTTCAGGCCATCTAGACTCGCCTCCAAGCTGATCATCGAAGCCCTTACCGAGTGTGGACACGTCCTTAAGCTGCCGAGTCGGACGACGTGATCCCGAACCCGAGTACTTAATGCTATGGGATTCTGTTGCGTGCCTACTCGAACTTAGATCTACTCCTTAACTTTTGCGCCAGTCTACTCGCTGTGGCCCGCAATCGACCCAGATCGCGCTTGATATCGGCAGAGACGCGAAAGATAAATATCTTACGTGGGTCGTCGTGAGAATTCAACTGTATCCACTTTGCACTCCCTAAGACCCAAGCACATCCGACCGCCAGTGAAGACATGAGCCCAAGAAAAACGATCAAAGATCGCTGGGGGCTGATCTTTTTCTCGGGGAAGTCCGCAGGATCCAGCACGTGCACGGTGGGAATTTCCTTCGCCTCCTGCACCTTGGCCATCTCATAGCGCTTGGTAAGCGCTTCGTAGAGAGCTTCCTGGATCTTGGCGCGACGAAACAGGTCAAAATAAGTTACTCCCAAGATAGGAATCTTGCGGATGGAAGGATACAGAGAATCCTCGGAAGCCGCACCTGATGGTGGATCCTCTCCGGTTCCAGCTTTCCCGAATAGGTCCAACTGATGACGAAGTTCCGCGATCCGACCTTCGAGGGAGCGGATCCGGACGTTGTTGGAGGCGTAAATCTGCTTGAGTCCTTGTTCTTCAGCCTTTGCCGCCATCAACTGACCTTGTAGTACCGCAGCGGCTTCTACCATCGCCTTGCCTTGAGCAGGAATGTCGATTGCAGTATTTCGGCTGGCAAACTGGCTGAAGTCCTGAGAAGCCTGATCCAAGTCTTGTTTAACTCCGGCAAGACGGCCCTGCAGAAACACGCGTTCTCTCCTCGCCGCGGACGTACTAAGACTGTTCACCGCCCGGTCCAACTCCTCGACATAAGCTTGGGTCAGCGCCTGCGCGCGTGCCGGACTCCGATCTCGCACGTGAGCTTCGATGATTCCGCTCTTCCGATCCTCCCAGATGACAGTTCGGCTTTCCAGTTCTTTCCGCGCTCCGTCCCATGTCCGAGATCCGTAAAGCTTGCGAAGATCAAAGCGTTGAATAAGGGCATCTTCCACAGTTCGGCTGTGCAATATCGCCACGAACAGCGCTCCCGAGTTTCTTACGCCCATGACGTCGCCAGCAATCTCACCTAAAGAGGAATCGCCAGCTTTGCCAGCAAGAGCAGCCAGCATACCTAAACCTTCGGAGTTACTCTCCGGTGGCATCAAACGCGTCGCGGATTCGTAGTTGGGAGGGATGATGAAGGCGATGAAAACGAAAAAGAGAAGCCCGATGCCGGTATACCGCGCAAGAAGAGCTCGCGCATCCCAAAGTAGTTGAACTTGATCGTATAGTGTATCCTGATGCCTAGTGTCTAGGGGACTTCCATTTTCGGGCAAATCAAGGTCTGATAACTCCCTTGACTCAACAACCTCGGTTGATTGTCTCGACTCCCGATTCACAACCATTTGCTCCACTGCGGCCAATATGTCAGGTGGACGGATGAGGGCGACTACTCCGGTTGAGGCTCGACGACCGGCAAACTCCGATGTGCCATTGCTTCCACTACCTTCGCTCCGCGATTGGGTTAGTTGAATACTGTCATACAACCTGCACGAATACCCAGTGCCGGCGGGAATCGCTTTTTTGTACAGACCCTCAGTTGATGTTTGCGGCAGTATCGAGATCTGTCTTTACTTGTTTGAGCCGCTCCTCGAAAAAATACGTTCGCGCCGCGCGGAAGAAGTACTAAGCTGCGCGACAAGGCGGTCGAGTTCCATCCCGTAAGCGTCCGCCATCCTGCACGGTCCGGCTGCGAAGAATCCCTACAAAAAGTGCACCGGAACTCCTAATGCCCAGTAGATTGCTCGCATAGCCACTTAGTGCGTCTCCTCCCTTGCTGGCTATAGCTGCCAACATCGCTGTGCCCGAAGCATCATTGTCGGGAGGCATGAGCTGAGTGACCCAGTCATATTTCGCCGGAATGAGTAACGCGATGATTGTGGATGCCACCAAACCCCATGCTGCAACGCGAAAAAGCAGACGGCGGCTATCCCACAGGAACTGTAGTCTCGCAAGGGCGATGCTTGATCCATCTGCCACGATTGCAGGCGGCCGACGGAGTCCGACGGAGGGCATCTTCGGTTCAGACTGCGGCTCGAGAACGGGAACTCTTCGTTGCGTCATCGCTTCCTCTAGCGTGCTCCCCAGCGCTGCGTGTACGTGACTCGAATCGCCCACGGTGCGATGCAGGGGGTAGAGCACCTTACGGTGCCCTCCAAAGTTAAGGACGCAAAGTGCAAAAAACGGTAGTCAATCCGTGCAACTCTGGCAGAATCCTCAATGAACGCGCACCCGGGGCCAGAAGCTGAACTCGAAGGACGCAGCCACATTTGATTGACGGTTTGTAGCCAGCAGTGGAATCTGCCAACGCTCGTACTGCAAGTTGCCCGAAAAGCGAAAGCTCGGTCCGGCAAATATGTCCGCATTGACCGCGACGTCATTCTGGGTTCCGCCCTGCGGAAGGAATTTCTGATCCACCTTCCGATGCCGAAATTCCAGTCCGATCTTGCTCTTTGCCGACAGCCAATAGTTCGTCCGTATGGATTCACCCTGTGCCGCTCTCCCCATCCACGCACCGATGAATCCGCCGTTATTCGTGTACCCATTGAGGTACTGACCATTCCAGTAAAAATAACCGTCCGAATTACCGCCCGAGACTAAGTTATAGTCTACTGCACTAGTTGATCCACCCTCGACTCTGAAGTCGACTTTTGGGATTCTCGGGATCTTGGCGAAGTAAAGCCCGCCCTGAAAAACCGACTGTCTCATATATGGGATGGGGGAAGGCTCGTCTTCGCTCATGGCTTCCCCATAAAAGGTCATCCAGTCACGTAGCTTCGGAATACGATACGAAAAATCTGCACTCGACCGTCCATCGCCCAAGGGATCGCCGTGAATGTGTAGGCCAAGGGAGGATCTAAGGAATGTGTCAGGCGTCAGCGGAAGACCGGGACCTCCATAGATCGTTGTCTTCGCCATGCCGAACTCGAAGTTTTGTGTGAGCTTTAAGCTGATTTTTCCGCCACTGAGAAATGGCTGGCGATGCAACGCCGTGCCGTACTGTCCGACCGTCGGGCCAGTTGTGCCGCTGAAGACTGTGCTGAGAAACTCGTGTCCTGACAACTGTCCGATAAAAAATTGCATGCGGATATCGCCGAGATAGCGGAAAAGCCAAGGCAAGCGAAAGGGCCTCGCCCGATCAATACTGAACATTTTTTCTAAAGGAGCAATGTTGTTGGTGAAAATCATTGCTCCGTTCTCGCTTGGCCCCCACCACAAGCTGCGCTTGCCAAACGAAAATTGCCAGTCTGCAATATTCATGCCGACATATGCGTCAAGCAGCTGAAATCGGCTTGTCGATGAGACAGGGAACGAAGGAGGATTTGGCGGTAATTCATCGACACTGGTGATGAAATTGAGCGCTGCTGGCGGGAGGGGTGAAGCGGAGGGCGCCGATTGATATTCTCCTCGGGCGTAGAGTACAAAAGGCCCCGCAGTCGTCCAACCTGACACCCCTGCAATACTGTTAAAGCCTTCTTGGTAAGGCCTACCGTAGTCGTTTACGATCGTTTGGCCGAAGTGAAAGTTGTCGGTCAGCGGTTTTCCCGAGATTCCCAGTGTGCGGACATAGATTGATTCCACTTGGGCGTCGCGGTTGCGTTCCCCACTCACCAAATCGGAGTCATGAGCGAATTCTTGCGAGAGTGCAGTGAAGAGTTGCGCGGCTTCCGGAGGGGCGTCTGCGTCAGGCTGGAGTTCGCCGGCTTCGCTTAGTAGCCGAGTGCATTCCAGACGGGTCCAGGGGCGAATACCAAGATTCGCGGTCTTTACATAGCCTAAAGCAGTCAAGCGTTCGAGTGCCGGGTAAATCCAGCTGTCCAGAGGAACGTAGGGAGATCCCATGAAGGATGGAGTGCGGATCTTATCGCTACCAAGGGCTTCGTGCGGCGACTCCCAGGCGGCGCCCCCGATTTCAGGGTTATGCCGATGACGGTACACGTTTTGGGCGATCAGGTATCCTAGTACGCTTCCCACAAGCACATCGGAAGGGAAGTGCTGGCGCGCGTGAACTCGTGAGAAACTCACCATCGACGCTGCTCCGTAGGCGAGGAGCTTAGGAAAGGTCCCGGGATATTCATGAGCAATCACGCCCGCGATCGACCAGGCGGCCGCTGCATGTTCGGAGGGAAACGATGTTCCCCCCTGGAAGAATGTTCCGCTGCCGTTACCCTGATACGGGCGCTCGCGTCTAAGCGAGTATTTGAAGGCTTCGACTGTCACCAGACTGTTCAGAGCGGCTTCACCGGCGAGGAAGCCGGTTTCACGCCAGCGTTCGTTATGAGTAGGAAAGCTCAAAAGATAGAGTCCCGCGCTGCCCCCAATGAGTCCGGCAACGGTGTAGTCAGAAACCGTCTTGTAATGCTTGAGAGTCGTTGGATTTTGATTAAGCGACGCGCTGTACTGGCTATCTGTTACGAACAGACCAGCCGTGATTCCACCGAGTGCCACCAGCCAGTTCGCGTCCGATAGCCGGATGTGTAAGGGGCTAGTCCAGATCTGCTTCTGGTCGTCAACAAAATCCTTGATGTGCCCGGAAAAGCCAGTCCGCGACGAATCATCGGACGGCGTATAGCGATTTGTTGATACAAACACTCTTTCCTTTGGCTTGGACTCAGCTGCGCTGTTGTTTTGCGGTGTGCTCACATGCGTCGTTTCTGTTTGCTCTTGGGACCAAGTTTGGGATGCGGGGAGAAGAATTACTCCCGCGACTAAAACTGCCAGACGTCTCACCCTTGTTTTCGTCACTGCGAGCCCGGGTTACGGATGGATGTACGCAACAGTCAGAGCGATCGAGGAGGCCACTTGCGCCGCCTGCAAAATCGGTGCCCAGTTGCGACTGCCGATCTTGGGTGCACGCTCAGGTACTACAATCGCATCTCCCGGTTTAAGAACGGCATTCATCGGATCACCCATCCAGAATCCAGAATTGTTCTTGGCGGAGAGAACTGATCCGTCAGCCCGGATCACAAAGGTCGCGTTCTTGTCGGCGATCTGCGTCAAGCCTCCGGATTGGCTGAGGTACCATTTCGCGCTCTTTCCCGGCAGATAGCTGACGGCTGTCGGGTTGTAGACCTGGCCGCTGACCATCACGAAATTCGTCTTCTTGGGGATGACCAGAACATCGCCATCGCGCAACTGAATATCGGCTGCGGTCTTTGGCAGTTGCTTGGGATCGGAAGGAATATGGATGACGACTCGCCCGATCGGCGCGGTAGCCTCGAGTTGCTGAAGGACCGTGTCAGTCTGTGCGATCGCGGTTAACTTTGCATTCTTCTGGTCGGTGTCCGCTTCGGGAAGGGACTTCAGGTACTTCTCCTCATTCTTTACTCGGCTCACAAGTTCGAGATGCGATCGCATTTCCAGTTCGCGAACTTCCTGGCGGATGAGCACGGCTCCGTAAGGATAAGCTTGGGCGGTGAAACCGTTGCAGCGCGTCAGCAGGGAACTGAGCCGCTCGCCCGGTTCGATTCCGTAGGTGGCCGGATGCTGCACCTCACCTCTCACCGTCACGGACGCGCTGAGATCATTCCACTGCGGAATCTGTCGAATGGCCAGAACGTCTCCACGGTGCAGCGGAAGATTGTCGTTCACCTCTCCCGACAGGGCAGAAGCCAACTTGATTTCGACATGTTCATTGGCGCCGCCGCCGGCGACGAAGCGTGTGAGATCGGCACTATCTGCGGAAGCACTTCGTTTCAACCCGCCGGCTACGCTGACCAAGTCTTCGACGCGCATGTTTGTGGTCAGCGGATACCGCCCAGGCTTTGCGACCTCGCCTCGGATGTCGACCGTTGGTGCGTCCACTTTCGCCAGACTCTTATGGATTAGCAGTCGGTCGCGCGACTGCAGGATGATGTTGTCCACCGGATTGCCAGCGAGAGCCTCGCTCAGGTCGACGCTGAGGATCTTCATGGTGCCGTCGGCTTGCGTGCGGAACAGTTGGGCCGAGTCGAGTGCTGCATCCGGAGTGACTCCCCCTGCGAGGTGGATTGCATCGCGAAGGTGAGCTTGACCGGATGTGCGATACGGTCCTGGCGCGCGCACTTCGCCGCCCACCCAAACTTCGGGCGGGGCCTCGAAATCATATCGGCTGAAAATTCGCACCGTGTCCAAAGGCTTCAGGGCAGGGGCAGCGGCGGGATTTGCCAACGCGGCCGAGATATCAAAGCTTTCCACGCTGGGATGAAAATCGGGTGCATTCAAACGGATGATTTCCGCATAGTGTGCCGCGGGCTCCGGAAGCATGTCGCCATACGACGAGATCAGGTCTGTCAATTTCATTTCGGGCTTGTACGAGTAACGCCCCGGACGCAGCACGTGCCCCTGCAGGTAAATGGCATCTTCGTTGTAGGCCGCAATCGGGAAGATATGTACCTGATCGCCATCGTGAATCTGAAATGCCTGTAATTGCTTGTCGATCTCTTGGGAGTCGATGTCCGTGAGTTCCAAGGTCAACATTGTGCGCTTCTCGTGCGCCTCGACTCGCTGCACCTCAATGTGACGCAATGCCGCGGTCGGCAGGATTCCTCCAGCGAGTTCGAGCACCTCCGCAAGAGACCCCTCATTTGTCAGTTCATACACCGCTGGACGGCGCACCATGCCGTCGACGGTCACTTGCGGCCCCATGGGCGGAACCTGCAATGTGTCGCCATTCTCAAGACGCTTCATATCAGAGCGCACGCCATGCAAGAGCAGATCATAGGCGTCCACCTGCTCGATTAATTCCTTGCCACGGAAGTGGCGAAGTGCACGCAAGGAGCCGCGCGGAGTGACCCCACCCGCGGCGAATAAAGCATTTAGTGGTGTGGAAAGGGAGCTGATGTCATAAGCGCCGGGTTCCGCAACATCTCCGACCACATAGACGCGTACTGTCCGCAACCGCGACAACGAGACATCGGCTGACACATCCCGAAACACGCTGCGCAGCGCATGCTGCACGTCAAGTTGAATCTCGCCCAGACTCTTTCCGCTTACCAGCAGAGGCGCCGTATCCGGCAGTGCAACCCGTCCTCCACGATCGACCAGTCGCACCATCCTTTGCGAGACGCTGCCCCAGAGATCGATGGCCAGACTATCGCCAGGGCCCACAACGTAATCGGGCCCCACCGGCAGGTCCATAGGAACGATGTCGGGCTGGTTCGTCGTATTGCGGAATACGTCGAGGCCGAATCGTTCTGCTGGGCGCTGCCATGCAGCTGCTTGTACGTACATGTCATACAGCGAAGGAATGTCAGAGAAGGGATTGGCCGGACGGACCATCTTCACGGGATTGACATCTGCATCGCGCTCAAGTTGTGTTGGCCGTTTCCAATTTGCGCGCAGCGACTCTCGGGAAATGTCGTTGCTGGCGGCAGTCTCGCGGGAGTTGGTTTTCTCGGAATACAGCGGTGTGTTTGCAAGTGATTGGGAATCAAATGACGGTATAGATGGCGGCGACGAACTGAAGGGATTACCCTCTCTCGACTTGATCTCAGCCGACGCGAATTCGATCTGAGGATCAGAGGACATATCGCGAGGCGTTAACCCGTCGGTTGAGAGCTCAGTCTGCAAGGTGCGAGGTATTTCGGGGGACAAGCGCGGATTAGCCTCAGGAGCAGGCATTTCGTTCTGCTGAGGAGTTCCTCGTTCCCGTTCGGTTTGTCGCTTTCTGACATTGGGTTTTTCGCAATCAGTTTCTTGAGGATTACAAGTCGCCGTGCGCTCCAATTGCTGGGTTTCGTTTCGTTCCGGTTTCAGCGATTCACTGTCCTCTTGTGTTTCAATCTGCACCAGACGGCGTGCGCGTTCTTTCAAAACGAACTCTTGTTCTTTTCCGTAAGTTGAATCCGGATTTGTTGTGGGCAGGAGGTACCCATACCTTTGCAGCAGGCGAGTTGCGATGGAGCGGAATGCCACGTCGTGATCGAGACGGTCGAAAATGGCCTGATCAGAGAGGTTCGAATCTTCTACGATTTGTCCGTTATCGGCGGCTTCTTTGGCAACCCAGCGCTTCAACTCTACTAACAGCCCCGCATCTTTGACCAGCACTTCCCGGATCTGAACAGGGGAGGCGGCCACGCGGTTGAGATTATCTTTCGCAAGCTCAGAAAGGCCAGTCGCGCGGTTCCGCGACGAATCGTTCTGGGGGCTACGCGTGCGTTCATCACTTTGGCCGAAGAGCAAAGGGCAGAGCAATAACGCAGCAATCCAGACCGTTCTTTTTCCGAACCTAAGGGGAGGGGGCAGCATGTTGGTACCTCGTGATTGCGGTTGGACCTTCTCAGGCGGCTTCTAGGTCAGCCTCATCCACTTCGACGGCTACAGAGCGTTGGATCAACTCAATGGAGAAAACAACCCGGCAGCGGTCTTTTCTGCGAACGATAATTCCCTCTAGCCCTTCCATCGCTCCGCTGCGCACGCGGACCCGTCGTCCTTTAGACAGATAAGGATGTGGTGCAATGTTGAGGGCGCCGCCGGAGAGTCGGTTTTGCAGCGTCTCGATCTCGCTTGCAGAAAGAGTGGCCGGCTGACCGTTGAACGAGACCAGTCGCACCACGCCCGGCAACCCGAGAACCTGCAACTTGTTCTCCAAGGGCATGCGCACAAAGACGTATCCAGGAAACAGTGCAAGCATTAGCTCTTTCCGCCGATCCTTCCATCGCCGCACTGACCGGTAGAGCGGCAGGAAGCTGGAGAAGTTGCGCCGCTCGATTTGCGTAGCCACGCGCTTTTCGTGGCGAGGACAGGTGTACAGCACGTACCAGGGTTCGCCGGGCATTTGGTTTGCCCTTACTGGCTGAGAATCCGCTGTCGCTTGCAGTCCTAAGGTCATCGCTATATTCGTTCGTTTAGCCGCAGCTTCGCCCCCTCACTTACAGGGTTTCTGTGAGCTAAACCCATTGTTAAATTACACTTACGGAGAAATCACTAAAACTACCGCACCTATACTCGTGCGAGACCGACCACCGGCGCCGCCTGCCGCATGGCGCCTAGAATTCCGGCCTCCGAACTCTCCAGAGGCTTGGTTCGGATGTCAACAATCGCCCAATAAAGAAGGGCGCGATTCTGTTCTGGAGCCAAGGCCAGAATCCTCATCTCCGGATAGCGTCCCAGGAAAAATCCGCACTGAACTGGATTCTTGTGTTCGTCCATGGCCACAATTAGGACATCGGGTCGCGACTGAGCGACCGCATCCGCAAGATCCGCCGGTTTTCCGACTTCTCCAACCAGTTCGATGTCAGGTTGGTCAGCAATGGTGGCCATGATGAGTTCCCGAATTAATCGAGGCTGAGTGGCAACGAGCACACGGATTCGCTTCATGATGCTCCCATCGCGCTAAGGTTTCGCGCGAGAATACGTCTCACAGTCGAGCAGTGCAAGATTCAATTCGGAGCTATACAGGAAGTCCTTAGTTCTTTTCGTACCGCCTGGGATTAGACCGCTGAGTACCAGACTCGCGACCGGTGGTGGTACCTTTAGTACCGAGTCACAGTTGGGAATACGAAACAGCTGTTCCTAGGTCATGATGTTCCACTTAGGAATCGGCAAGATTGATCGAGAGGATTTCTGTTTTGCCTTGTGCAACTGTTAGCAGCATGGTAATTTACTTGATCTATCGATACAACCCGTACGTGGAAGTGGCGACCTGATGTCCCAGGCGTTGTGGGTGGGAGCCTGAAACGCAAGTTCGTTCAGCGTTTTGTCTCTCGTCTACCTTAAGCAGTTCATATCCGAAGGAATTGGCGCGTTAGAGGGGGCACGCCGACGCCTTACTTGTGAAAGGTGGCGTATGCGAAAAGTCCCAGAAGTATTCCTCCTGGCAGAAAATCGTTTGCTGCGCGAAGCTCTGATACGGCTTCTTAGCAAAAGAAGCGAAGTTCGCGTCGTAGGCTCCGGTCCCTACTCGCCCTCTGTTCATCACGAGATCATCGCTGTTCGTCCACAAATCATCCTTCTGGACTCCAACGGCTTGGCTTCTTCAAAGTCAACGCTGGTTGCCACACTGCGCAGCGCAATTCGAAATCTGCGAATCGTGATGGTCGACATGGATTCAAATGAGGAGATGTTCTTGGGAGCAATTCGCGCAGGCATTGTTGGATATGTGCTGAAGGACGCTTCCGCCTCGGAAGTTGCCGCCACCATCAGCGCGGTCGCGGCGGGCAAGGCCGTTTGTCCTCCGTCACTCTGCATGGTTTTGTTCCGCTTGATCATGCAGCAAGCTTCACTGCTGCCAAACATTCCCTGGGGGGAAGACCTTGGCCTGAGCAGAAGGGAGCGGGAAATGGTGGAGTTGTTGCGCCATCGACTCACTAACAAAGAGATTGCTTTGCGGCTTAACTTGTCGGAGCAGACCGTGAAGAATCACATTCACCGCGCACTTCGAAAGGTAGGAGCACCAAACCGTTTCAGCATCGTTGAACTCTGCGAGAAGATGCAGGTAAGCGGGGACTCAGAGCGTGGAAATGCCCAGCCAGGCACGACTCGCCGTCAGCGCTTAAACTAACGACTCAGTTGAGGGCCAATTTGGAACCCGCCAAGGAACCTACTCGGTTTGATAAAAAGACTCTGCGGCCAGCGAATGAGAAGTTGGCCTACGCGCAGGTCGCGAGCCTAATTGGAATCGGCAACGACACGCTGTTCCGCTGGATTCGTGAAAGGAAGATTTCGGCACCCCAACCCGAATTCGTTGGCGGCATCCGTGTGCGTCTTTGGACGGAAGCGGACGTTCAACGCGTCAGGGAGTCTCGCGTCAATGTCATCGCCTCTGGCGTCGTCGCTGGCGTTGGTTTGAGTACTGAGTTCGGAATCGGCCCTAGCCAGACGACATCTTCCAGTTCCCCGGTCCAGGCATCATCCGCCGCGGCCCGGGCCGCGAGCACCGCCCGCCGCTCATCGCGGGCAATCGCATCTAGGCAGGCGTTTGTGGCCACGCGGTAGAGCCGCGGGCGCAGCGGCGCGCCTTCCTTCACGCTGTCGCGATACCGCCAGGCGCGAAGCAATCTCCTGCACCGCGTCCTCGGCGTCCGGCAAGGAGCCGAGCATGCGGTAACAGTGGAGCAGCAGCTCGCGGCGATGACGCTCGACGTTGCTAGCGAACTCGTTCACTATGTGCCTCCGTTCCAGCGCTGCCGATAGATCAGCATCGATTCTTACTTGTAATACCGGAGCGGGGTTAAAAACTCATCGCGCAGTAGCATTCGGAGTTTTCCCGAACGGCAGCTTATATCATCGGAATGCAAAAGATTGTGTCACGCGCTTCTCAAAGAAAACGAGTTGCTGCACCAAGGGCTGAGCCCGATGGAGCTTCCGTCGGCTACTGACCGATAAGTCGGCGATTCGTTGAAAAGCCCCCTGACAGCAAGGATTTCGTGAGTTCTTCTAGACTAGTACTACAGTGTTACAAAATCGGAAGCACCGCCGCATCAACAGGTTGCGGCGAGCCCAAAGAGTTAACAGAAATGGAAGGCAGCATGCTACAACCCGCGCAAATATTGGCGAAAACGGCAATTGTTCCGACTAGAACCGATTTTGTAACACTGTAGTACTAGCAGGCTGCTGAAAAAGCACTGCTAATCCACAGCCGGGTATGTTACGAAAAAGCATGCGCGGAACAGATCAGCAGCAGAATCATATCTTCAGTTACTTATCTCCCGAAAACCGTGTGCGCAAGGATCATCCGCTGCGCGCCATCCGGTTCATGGTGGATGTGGTGCTGGCCCAGTTGTCGCCACGATTTGACAGGATGTACGCCACGGTTGGGCGGCCGTCGATTCCGCCGGAGAAGCTGTTGCGGGCGCAGTTGCTGCAGATGCTGTACACCATCCGCAGTGAGCGTTTGCTGATGGAAGAGATGGACTACAACTTGCTGTTCCGTTGGTTTGTGGGTCTGAATGCGGATGACGAGGTGTGGGATCCGACCACGTTCACCAAGAATCGGGATCGGTTGCTGCAAGCCGACGTGGCTAAGGAATTCTTGGCGCGGGTGGTGGCACAGGCGAGTGCTCGAGGCTTGACCTCGGATGAGCATTTCACGGTAGACGGGACCTTGCTGGAAGCCTGGGCGGGAGCGAAGAGCTTTCAAGCCAGGGATAAGAAACCTGGGCCTCCGCCGGATGATCCGGGCAATCCGACGGTAGACTTTCACGGCGAGCAGCGGTCCAACGATACCCACGAATCGACGACCGATCCCGAGGCGCAGCTGGCGCGCAAGGGGCCGGGCAAGGAGTCGAAGTTGAGTTACAGCGGGAATCTGTTGGTGGAGAACCGCAACGGTTTGATCGTGG
>Ga0307479_10000318_pt1 | contig 44212 bp, 45 predicted proteins | sample atmos_gasesECM4C_FD_203743 | JGI IMG/M metagenome (GOLD analysis project Ga0307479, IMG submission 203743) | Hardwood forest soil microbial communities from Morgan-Monroe State Forest, Indiana, United States - atmos_gasesECM4C_515 | ecosystem: Environmental > Terrestrial > Soil > Temperate...
CAATAATTGGAAAAAGGTGCACCTGGCCGATTATCGCGGCAAGAAAAACGTCGTGCTCGCGTTTTACGTCCTCGCTTTCACTGGTGGTTGAACAAAGGAACTTCAGGCGTATCAGGCTGATATGCCCAAACTCGAAGCTTCGGACTCCGTGGTTCTTGGAATCAGTATTGACAGCCCCGCGGCCAATAAAGCCTTCGCGGAAAAAATCGGCGTCACCTTTCCGCTGCTCAGCGACATGAGTCGCAAAGTCCTGAAGCAATATGGCATCCTCAAGGCTTACAACGTCCAAAGCGACGAATACGAGTGGGCCCAGCGCACCACCTTCGTCATCGACAAACAAGGCGTCATCCAACACGTCGAAGAAGAAGAGAGCGCCATCAATCCAAACAATGCCGTCGCCGTGTGCACCAAGCTGCCCAAGAAATAACCAGCGGGTACATTTGAAGATCCTCTTAGTGTCATCCCGACCCTCAGGATGCGGTCTTCCGCAGCCTGAGGCGGAGGGATCTGCTTTTTCCCACACGATGAACCGGTTTGCATTATGAGCGCAGACCAGCACGCCTCCGTCGCACCAGAAGCGATCCCGCAACTCGATCTCGCCGCGCAGTACGCCGTGATCGGCGGCGAAATTCGCGAAGCGGTGGCACGCGTGCTCGCCTCGCAGCAATTCATCCTGGGCCGAGAAGGGGCGGCGCTGGAACAAGAGATTGCGCGCTTCTGCGGCGTCACGCATGGTGTGGGAGTGGCCTCGGGCACGGATGCGCTCATGCTCGCGCTTCGTGCCTGCGGCGTGCAGCCCGGCGACGAGGTCATTCTTCCCACTTTCACGTTTGTTGCCACCGGCAGCGCCGTCACTGCGCTCGGAGCCAAACCGGTCTTCGCGGATATTCACCCCAACACCTACAACATCGATCCGGCGCAACTCGAGCGCCATGTGACTCCACGCACGCGTGCGATTGTCGCCGTTCATCTCTACGGACTTCCTGCCGACATAGATTCCATCGTTGCGTTTGCGCGCTCGAAAAAGCTTTCGGCCATTGAGGACGCCGCGCAAGCCATCGGCGCAAGCTATAAGGGTCGCAAGACTGGCTCGCTGGGCGACGTGGCCTGTTTCAGTTTTTATCCCACAAAGAATCTCGGCGCCTGCGGTGATGCCGGCATGGTGGTCACCAATTCCAACGAGATGGCCGCGCGGCTGCGCACGCTCCGCAATCACGGACAAACTGCAAAGTACGTCAGCAGCGAACCGGGCTGGAACAGTCGCCTTGACGAAATGCAGGCGGCCATCCTGCGCGTCAAGTTGCGCCATTTGCCAAAATGGCAACGCGCGCGGCAAGCACTCGCGGCCGAGTACACACGCCAGTTCCAAATGCCGGGCATCATGCCGCCTTTCATCCCGGAAGGCTACGAACATGTCTTTCACCAGTACACCATTCGCGTCGAGGAGCGCGACGCGCTGCAGCGCGTCCTTGCTGACCAGAAAATCGCAAGCGCCGTGTATTATCCCGTTCCACTGCACCTCCAACCGCTCTACGCTTCCCTTGGCTACAAACCGGGCGCCTTTCCGCACGCCGAGAATGCCGCCAAAGAAGTGTTGTCCCTGCCCATGTATCCCGAACTCCGCCCCGATCAGCTCATCCGCATCGCCGAAACCGTCACGGCCTTCGTCCGCCACTGAACGCTCGTGACTTGTGGCTGGTGACGCGCCAAAACCGCAGCGGGTAGGCTCGGGACTCGCGATGCCCGAGCGGAAGATTTTTTCCCGGACACCCCACACCCCCGGTCGAAATGCGTAAAAGCGGTAGATAAAGCACTTAGAACGAAAACGTACGGTAAAACAGAAAGGAAAGGACTTGCGGGAGAGTTGACAGTCGACAGTTGAAAGTTGAAAGGACAACGAACGGAGGCGAAAGGACTTAACCAGGAGTGGCGAGTCGCCCATCGGTTTGGCTCCGGATAAACGAGTGATCCTCGGGTTCGCTCGGGATAAACGAGTGGCGAGTGGCTGTGTGAAGCGGACCTCCACGCCACCCCCGGCGTCCACCAAAAAGACGGCGAGACACCATACCCCGGTGATTTGTATCGATGAGAAAACAAGGGATTTGCGGAAAAAGGGATTTGTAAATTACTGAAAATAAGAAGATTGAAAATCGACAGGAAAAGCTGACGGTGCGGAAACGTCGAGGTAGGTGAAAGATGCCGACGGGCACAGGCGCAGGCGCCCACGGGAGCAAGCTGCAGCGCCCTTCGAGCAAAGCGCTGAGGGTAAACGGGGTGGACTCTTCGGGAACGGCATTCAGGATAAAGCGTCGAATTCACGGCTTAGGGTAGCATGGTGCCCGTAACTTGTCAAGTACTATTATCATACTGTAATGATTCGAATGGATTGCGACGCGTTAGTAGCTGGAAGCGCGGCATTTAGCGGACGATTTGCAAAGCGGTTGCAGTTCTGGGAGGAGTGGCTCAGCACGAGACCCCAACCCCAGGACTGGCGTCCTGGGCTAAATTCTTCGCCGCCCCTCCGAGGCTGGGACGCGCTGAAGCGCGCCCCTAAAACATCATGCTATTAACGGATTCCAGCCAAAAGAGCCCGCCACGGTCGGAGGCCGCTACATGTGCGCGCTCAATTCGTCGCGGCGAAGGTTACTGGATTGACGACTCAGCCGGCAAGATGCTGGCGCTACCGTGCCCGTCTACACCCCTGACGGCCTGGAATCCGGCTACAATGACCTCGCGTCGAAACTCATGAATCCAAACTGACGAACGCGGCCAAGGATTTGAGCCATGCCGGGCAACACCGTACTGGAAGACATTGAGCTGATCATTGAAGACTTGCGCGGCGGTGGGGGCAAACTGCCTCCTCCTGAGGATGGCGGGGACGGCGGCGACGGTGGCCGCTTCCGGCGCTCCGGCGGACCTGCTTCGCACCGCTATCCCATCGCCATCGGCCTTGCCATGGCTTCCATCCTGGTGTTCTTCCTGGCCATGGTGGCCGCCTTTCTCTTCCTCGAGCATTTCAACCCCGCGTGGACGCCTGCGCATCTTCCGCGCATCCTTTGGGCCAACACCGTCGTCCTGCTCGCCAGCAGCGTCACCCTGGAACTTGCGCGCCGTAGCCTCGCGGCTTCCCACCTCCAGAGATTTCAAACGCTATGGCGAGTCACCACCGCGCTCGGCATCTTGTTCTTGACCGGTCAGGTTATCGCCTGGTGGGAACTGGTCCACTCCGGACTGCTCATCAACACGATGGCCAGCAGCTTCTTCTACCTTTTCACGGGCGCTCACGGCGTGCACCTTGCGGTAGGCGTCGCTGCCCTCCTCTACGTCTCCTTCCGTAAATTTGAAGGCGCTAAAATCTCCCGCGCGGCTGCCTCCCAAGTGGCCTCCTATTATTGGCACTTCATGGACGGCCTGTGGGTACTGCTGTTTGCGCTGCTCTATGCAGGACGATGACGGGCTTCAGGGGCTAAAGCCCTTTGGTTTTGCGTCAGGTCGGCACGACTAAAGTCGTGCCCTGACGCTAAGCCTAGGCAACGCGGCGTGGCACGACTTGGAGATCCGGGCGTCCACCCACAAGCAAAGAGCTGTAATTCATGTCGGTTCCCTGCGTGACGACAAGCAACGAACGCGCATCGAAATCAAGGTCCGCTCTAGGAGCAGGGCGGGCAATCCCAAACTTCGAGGTGAGCGATGAGTCTTTCTTACGGCGGAAAAGAACTGGCAAGTGCGTTTCGCACGGTACGGAACAATACCATTCAGGTGGCGGAGGACATTCCCGAATCAAAGTACGATCACGTGGCTGCGCCGGAAATTCGCTCCGTGCGGAAAATGTTGATGCACATCGCCATTTCGCCACGCATGTTGGAGGAGATCCATCAGAAGCGGCTAACGACGTTGGTGGGGTACGACTTTTTTGGGCTGCTGGAGAGGCACAACGCGGAGGAAGCCAAGCCCCGGTCGAAAGCGGAAATTGTGGAGTTGCTGCGCACCGACGGCGAGCGCTTTGCTTCGTGGATGGAGTCGCTGACGCCGGAGTTCCTGTCACAACCAATAACCGAAGCCAACGGAAAAACGGCGAAGTCCTGGTTCGAGAGATTGCAGGGCGCGAAGGAACACGAGATGCATCATCGCGCGCAGTTGATGCTGATCGAACGGCAGATGGGAATCGTGCCGCATTTGACGCGACAATTTCAGGAGCGCGCAGCAGCCATGCGCGCCGCGAAGGGGTAAGCGGAGTCTGCGGGGCGTTGATGGGCTGTATCGAGGCCCGCTTCGAGAAGAAAACCGCAGGGGTGCGCGGACTCCGCCCTGCGTACAAGGGAGCGCTTCAGAAAGCGGGCGCTACAAAAGCTAATGCGACGGCAGAGGCCACGCCAAGTACTGGAAGAGTTTAACGCGAGAAGGGGTACATGGCCCAGCCGATGCCGATGCCGATCAGAAGAAAAAGTAACAGCGACCACAGAATGTACTTCAAGCGGGCGAGCGGACGCCGGCGGCTGACGAATCCAAAGGCAACGGAGATGATCGCGGCAAAGAGCAGCAGGGCCTGAAAGTGGCTGAGATGAAGCGGAGACACCGCGGGCGGCTCTTCGCGGAAGAGAACTTGCACGAACGAGTGAACCGCCAATGGTAGCCGAGTAGCGAGTGAGGCGGTGACGAGCGGGAAAATGATGAGGAGCAGCACAGACTCAGGCCTTTCGTTGACGAGCAGCTTCGTAAGCGTGAAGGGCCCAGAGAAGATTCAGCACTCCGGCGGTGGCGAGAAAGCGTGTGCCGTAGTCACCTTGGGCGCGCGAGACGTCCGCGCCGGCCGTCTCTAATGATCGGGCCACGAAGTAGAAGCTGCCCGCGCCCAGGTCGGCGAGATAGCCGAGAGAGGCGAAAGCGTCACCGCTGGTGGAACTGAACAGGTTGCCGCGCATTCCGGCGCCAAGCGTGACCAGGGCGCCGACGGTCAGGAAGCAAGCGATGGCGCGTCCCCACATTTTTTGTAGAGCGTGGCCGAGGCCGGGAAGAAGCCAGCCTGCCAGAGCTAGCAACATGGCGCGCTGCTCGGATTTGTTAGCAGGCGGCGTCACAGAAATTTGAGATTCGTCGGACATTCAAATCTACCCTTTACGAAAGAAGAGAAATGCCTGAGGTCTGCCAACTACAGGCAGACCTGAGCCACAGGTCTCGGCTTCGCGACACGCCAAGGTGGCGCTACAGCCTTAAAAGCGGCGGCAAGTCCGCCGCACTCCACATGCTCACGCCAGGAGCGGTAGAATTTGTTGCTGCACGGCTCCGGTGATGCGGGCCTCGCGTTCGCCGATATACACATTCACCTCGCTACGGATACCAAAGTCAGAGAGATAAATCCCCGGCTCAATCGAGTTGCAGGTGCGCGGGATGAGATGGCGAACATCATGCGTCTCCATGCCGTCCATGTTGACGCCGTTGCCGTGCACGGATTCTCCGATACTGTGTCCGGTGCGATGAAAAAAGTATTTGCCGTAACCGGCCTTCTCGACCACGGTGCGTGCGGCTTTATCGACCTGCCAGCCCTGCAGCGGCTTGCCCGCAGCGATGCTGGAGCGAATGAGTGCCACAGCAGCATCGCGGGCATTTTTCACGACGTTGAAAATCTTGGCGTGCTTCTCGGGCACTGTTTTACCGAGAAAGCCGATCCAACTGACATCGTAGTAGACACTGCCGGGAGTTTTCTTCTTGCCCCACACATCGAGGAGGAGCAGGTCGCCTTCGCGAATTGGGGAAGAGTTTGTGGGCGATGGTCCGTAATGAGGATCGCTGGCGTGCGGGCCGACGGCAACGTCCGGGCCTTCCTCGGTCATGAGCCCGGCGGCGTCGAATTCTTTGAGGATCCATTGTTTCAAATCGTATTCGGTTAGAGTTTTGCGATCGCGTACGCCTTTCGCCGCTTGCTGAAAGGCGCCGGCGACGATCCGGTCGATGGCCTCGCCGGCGGTGAGATGCGACTCGAGCTGCTCGGGAGTCCAGCAGGCTTCGTATTTCTGAACCAGGTCGGCGGAACTGACGACCTTTGCACCGGCGGCGCGCACGAGTTCTATGGTTCCGGCGTCGACCATGGAAACGTAGGGAATTTCGTTTTTGGGGGAATACTGCATGGCGATGTTTTTGGCGCGGCCGAGAAGCTTTCTGAGGTTGCTGCGGAGTTCGTCCTGGCTTGCATAGAAAAGAGCCTCGCCGGGAAGCGCCGCGAGCGACTCGGATTCGATTTTGTGTACTAGTTTGCGAGGCGCGCCCTTTGTGGGCACGAAATAAAACCAGCGGCGGGTGCGCATGGCGGGAGGCAGGCTCAAGATGCGATGAGCAATGGGATCTCGGCCGCGGAAGTCGTAGAAGAGCCAGCCGTCGAGTTTGGCGTGGCGCAGGTCGCTTTGCAGGGACTGGATATCAAGAGCCATTTATGAGGGAAGCGCTCCTATGCGCCGCTTGCGTATGCCAGCGTTAATTATGCGTCATGCGACAGTAGCGCGAGGATTTGTTGCTGGGTTACGCCGCGAATTTCGACGCGCTTGTTGCGGCTGCGATCACCGCTGAGGATTCTAACAGCCGACTTGGGCGTTTTCAAAAGGCGCGCGAGGAATTCGCATAAAGCGATGTTGGCGCGGTCCTCCAGTGCAGGGGCTTGGAGGCGAATTTTGAGGGCGCCGTCGATTATGCCGGCGACTTCGTCTTTGCTGGCGCGCGGCTGGACTTGGAGAATTGTTGAGCCGTTATGGGTTTGCAGGTTGAGCATGATCAAAGTTGAGAAGACCAGCCCTCACAAACCAGCGGGCGGGGCGCCCAGAGATGCAGGGATCCACTCGAAAGCGAGGATAACGGCCAGACTGGCTTGGGCAGGCACTCTCATTTTAGCGGGCAGGCGCCAAAGATGGCCGTGCCGATGCGGACTTCGCTGGCACCCTCTTCTATGGCGGCCTCGAAGTCGTGGGACATGCCCATGGACAGGACGGGCAGTGGCCGACCGAGCTGCGTGGCGAGCGAATCGCGCAGTTCGCGCAAGCGGCGAAAATGAGGACGAACTTCCTCCGGGTCATCGAGAAAAGGCGGAATGCACATGAGACCAGCGAGATCAAGGCGCGGAAGCCGCACGATTTGCTCGGCTAGTGCTGGGAGTTCGGCGGGGCCTATGCCACTCTTGGTTGCTTCGGGCGCGAGACGTACTTCGAGGAGGACGCGAAGCCTTGCGTCGGATGCGAGATCGCTGGAGGCGCGATCGAGTCGCTGGGCTAAGGCGAGATCATCGATGGAGTCGATGCTGTGAAACACTTTGGCGGCACGGGCAGCTTTGTTGCTTTGCAGGTGGCCGATGAGGTGCCAGGTCGCGCTGAGGTCTTGAACGGAAGCGTACTTCCCTTCCCATTCTTGGACGCGATTTTCGCCGAAGTGGCGGAGGCCCGCTGCAAAGGCGGCGCGAATGGCTTGCGGGGGATGCGTTTTGGTAACGGCGATTAACGTGACCTCTTCGGGGCGACGGTTTGATTTGTGTGCTGCGGCGGCGATACGGTCGCGGACGCGGGCGAGATTTTCGTGGACAGATGTCGGAGTCATTTGATGACATTCCGTTGAATTCGCATCGTAGCATGCGCGGCGTTGCGGTGGGTTCCGTCTGCCGCTAGACTGAACCGTAGACTGGCGTAGCAGCTCCTGGACTTCGCTCGGGACAAGGCTGCGCCACTACAACCGCATCTCCGCGGCTGCGCGGGTCGAGGCGAGGTTTCATTGTCTTTAGGACTGGATAAGCGAGCTGTTGGCAGGCTCATTGCGTTCGAGGGGATTGACGGCAGCGGGAAGCGCACGCAGATGGAGTTGCTTTATGGGGCGCTGACCGCGGGCTTGGGCGGACGTGGTGTATATTCCACAGGGTTTCCGCAATACGATTCGTGCTTTGGGAAGATGGTGGGGCAATTTCTGAATGGAGAATTCGGACCGCTGGAGGCTGTTGATCCGCACTTCGCGGCCTTGCTTTATGCCGGCGACCGGTTTGAGGCCAAGGCCAAACTGGAAGCGGCGTTGAAGGAGGGGCGAGTCGTGTTGGTGGACCGCTATATCGGTTCGAATTTGGCGCACCAGACGGCGCGGCTTGCGAAAGAGAAGCGCGGCGAATTTCTAGCTTGGATCCAACACCTGGAATATAAGCTTTACGAGCTTCCGCGCGAGGACATGATCCTGTATTTGCGCGTGCCCCCGAACGAGGCGCAGAAGCTCGTGAGTCAAAAAAGCGCGCGCAGCTACACCAGCGCCAAGCAGGACCTACAAGAAGCCAGCTTGCGGCACTTGCAGGAGGCGGCCGCGATGTATGACGCGCTGTCGGGTGAGACTCCATGGGTGAGGATCGAATGTTTTGATAGCGAGCGGGGCGTCATGCGAGCACCCAAGGAGATCGCTCAAGAGGTATGGGCTGCTGTGCAGCCGGTGGTAGGCACGCAAACTGTGCCCAATTCCGCCGCGGGAAAGCGTTGAGATGGGCTTTTCTGAATTTCACGGCAATGCGCGGATTGTGGCGGCGCTGCGCGGGGCGCTGGCCAGCGAACGCGTGCCACACGCCTTGCTGTTCAGCGGCCCGCGAGGAGTGGGCAAGTTTACGCTGGCGCGGATGTTTGCGCAGGCGGCCAATTGCGAACGCCTGAAGGACGATTTTTGCGGCGAATGCGACACCTGCAAGCGCATTTCTGCGGTAGCCGACCCACAAAAACTCACGGAGCAGGGCTTGGCGGAGCGCGGAGAAAGCGCCGACTGAAGAATCCCGTGGCGCGACCGATGTTGCGGATCGGCCAATTACGCGCGGTGCAGCGCGCCGCCTCTTTTCAGCCTATGGGACGAAGGCGCGTGTTCATTCTGGACGGCGCGGACACCATGCGCTGGGATGTGGCCAATGTTTTCCTGAAGATTCTCGAGGAGCCTCCCGGCTCCGCAACGCTGATTTTGACGGCTCCGTCTCCTTATGCGCTTCTACCGACGATCGTGTCGAGGTGCCTACAGTTCCATTTTGCACCGCTACCCTTGGCGGAAGTCGATCGAGTGCTGCAAGAGAGGACAAACCGGAAGCCGGCAGAGCGCAAGCTGGCGGCGCAACTGGCAGAAGGCAGCCCCGGCTTGGCCGTGGAAATGGACGTGGAACATGTGGCCCAGCAGCGCCGGGATGCGTTGCGCATTCTGGAACGCACCGCGCGCGGCCAAGGCTTTGCTCAGCTTTTTGCAGATACAGCGGCGCTGGCCAAAGACCGGGAGTCGTCTTTCGAGGAGCAGATCAAGGTGTTCTATGGGTTGTTGAGCGATCTCCTGGAGCTGACCTCAGGCGTCAAGCAGCCCGAGTTGCGGAATGTGGCCCTTGCCAAGGAACTCGAGGCGCTCAGCAAAATCGTGAGTGCGGAGTGGGTGATGCGCGCGATTGCGGGCTTTGACGAGCTACATGCCGGGGCTCGCCGAAATTTGAATCGACAGCTTGGTCTGGACGCGCTCGCGGCGTCACTGGTCTCTGAATCCACGGGCGTGACGGCAGTTTGACACTAATGAGAACAACCGAATTGGAAATTAAGACGGGTTTGAAACGGCAACTGTAACCCATGGGGACTAGAGCGCATCATAAGGACAGCAACCAAATCTCCTAGCCTTAAGGAGCAGTCATGGTGAACCGCCGGATGTTCCGTCCGGGATTTGCGGACGTAAAGGAACAGGTCTCGCCCCGACCACCGCAACACGGGAACAACAACGGACCCGCGCCCAGCAAGAAGCCCGCGCCTCCTGAAGTAACCCACGCCGAAAATTTTTACTGGGTCAAGCAAATGCAGGCACACACGCCTATGGCGATTGTGCTGGACAATGGCGAAGTGCTTCGCGGCACGGTGGAGTGGTATGATCGCGACTGCATCAAGCTCACCCGTCAGGGAAGCCCGAACCTGCTGGTCTTCAAGCGAGTGATCAAGTACGCCTACAAAGACGGCGAGGAATCCGCCAGCGGCGGAGAAGAGTAAGGCCGTTCGTCTATTTCTGCAGGGAGTGTCCGCCAGCGGCGCCAAACGTGAGTAGTGCCTTGGCCGCGAGCGCGCCTTTTCCGTTGAAGATTTCGCATTCGGTGACCACGAAGTTGCGACCGGTACGCAATACGTGCGCGTCCGCCCTGATGCGCCCGCCGGGAATTGCCTCCAGATAATTGATCTTCAATTCCACGGTAGCGAGAGGAACGCCTGTGGGGACAGTCGTATAGGCGGCGATCGCGGCAGCAGTGTCGGCCATTGCGGCAAGAATCCCTCCATGTACCACGCCGTTGAGTTGCTTGTGATGGGGCAACGCCTTTAGGCGCAGGACCGCGCGTCCAGGCTCGGCGGTTTCAAGGTCAAAGCCGAGCAAGGTAATCGCGCGGCTCCTTTTCAGGTGCTTCCTAGTTGCGCTAATAAGACTCTTCTTTTGAGGTATTTTCCGACCCATAGGCAATGTCACGGTGTGGCTTTCCGGTGCGTCTAACGGGGTACCCGCAGAGCCGCTTTGGATTTCCCTGGAAAGTGAGGCGACTGTAGCATCGGGCCTGGAGAGCTGCAAGTCCAACCGGTAAGACGGCGCGCGCACCTCTCGGGTATAGTGGTGGCGGTTCACCTAAGGATGAGTCGGAACACTTCATGCGAATAGGTATTACTTGTTATCCGACGTACGGCGGCTCTGGCGTCGTGGCCACCGAGCTTGGGATGGAACTTGCGTCGCGTGGTCACGAAGTGCACTTCATCAGTTACGCCCCACCGATTCGGATGAATTTAAACGACCCGCGGACGTATTTCCATGAAGTGGAAGTTACCTCTTATCCGCTGTTCGATCATCCACCATACGCGTTGGCGTTGGCCACGAAGATGTTGGAGGTGTTTGAGGCGGAATCGCTGGATTTGCTGCACGTTCATTATGCGATTCCCCATTCAGTGAGCGCGCTGTTGGCCCGCTCCATGGCCGCGCCGCGCCGGCTGCCGTTTGTGACCACATTGCACGGCACGGACATCACCTTGGTGGGCAACAACCGCAGCTATTTGCCAATCACGAAGTTCTCGATTGAGGAAAGCGACGGCGTCACCGCGATCTCCAAATATTTATTGAATCAGACGATCAAGGAATTCGAGATCAAGCGGCCGATCGAAGTCATTCCGAATTTCGTCAACTGCGATTTGTACACACGCGGCGCGGCCGATCAGGCGTTGCGCGCGAAATGGGCTCCCAATGGGGAACCCATTCTGATGCATCTCTCGAATTTCCGGCCGGTGAAGCGCGTGCCGGATACCGTCGAGATTTTTCGGCTGGTTCGCGCCAAGATGCCGGCGAAGCTGGTGTTGATTGGTGATGGACCCGATCGCGGCACGGCGGAGTACCTCGTGCGCAAGTACCGCCTTCAAAAGGATGTGTTCTTTCTCGGTAAGCAGAATGCGGTCTACGAAAAGCTGGCTACAGCCGATTTGTTCTTGCTGCCATCGCAGCTTGAGTCGTTTGGATTGGCGGCGCTCGAGGCAATGGCTTGCGAGGTTCCGGTGATCGCTACGAATGCCGGCGGCGTGCCGGAAGTGGTCGAGCACGGCGTGGACGGCTATTTAGTGGAACCCGGAGATGTCGCTGAGGCGGCGCGCTACGCGATCGAGATAGTGTCGCGGAGGGATCGCGGGCGCGAAATGGGACAGACTGCGCGCATCAACGCCAAGAAGAAATTTTGCTCCAACGATGTGATCCCCCGATACGAGCGCTACTACGAGCGCGTGTTGGAATCAGCTTCCGCTGCTCGCGCGTGATTTTGTTGCTTCTTCGCGAATGTGGGCGAGGACGCGGAGATGGATGCGGTGGATGATGTAGTCCGACCAGACATGCCAGTACGCTGCCGGCCACATGGCGTTGCTATACCAAGTGGTGCCTTCGAGGCGCGTGCCTCCTTGCGGCAGCGGAGTCAGCAGGAACTGTCCTTCCTCTGAAACGAAATAGCCATGCAGATGGCGCGGCTCGATGTGACCGTATGGCGTTAGCTCATTTAGCGGCGCAGGGCTCGAGGTAACGCTAAACCTGAGGAGGCGCGGTTCGGTCCAGACCTCGATTGGTTCGACGAAAGCCCCCGTAGAGAAAATACAGTGGCGCACCGCACCGACACCGTGCCCGGTGATTTCTGCGCGAATAGGGTAGGCGAGGCCGGCGCGAAACAGCATCTCGGAAGGCGGAGGGATTTGCGCGAAGGCGACAACTTGCTGCCACACCACCTCAGGGGGAGCCTCCACGTCAATCGAGGTGCGCACAGCATACGTCGGAGGCTGAAGATTCGCGAAGCGCTCCAAGCCGAACGAAGCTGGGGTGATGAGCAGGACGATCGAGAGAATGGCGGCAGAATTCTTGGCGCTCCAGTAGTTTGCTTGGATGAAGTAGCCTAGCGCGCCTCCCAGAGCCGCGAGCCCCAAGGCCAGCGGCGCGGCCATCAGGATACAGATCAATCCTTCAATGGCGACGGCGATGAGCACCACGCCGAGGATGCCAACGGGTAAAAGGGAGACATTGAAGCAGGTCCACAGGCTGCGCGGCGCGTGATAGCTGTAGAGCAGAACGGAAAAGAGGCCGAGGCAGAACGGCAGAGCTACGAACAAACTCCAGCCATAAGCGCCGATGGTTTGTGCTCCCCACAACACACAACACAGACCGATCGCAGTGGCGATAACGATGGACAGGATGGCGCTGCCGAGTTCGCTGCGCGGGATAATGCCATCGAGAGACCGTACTCGTGGCCACGGAGCAGCCTCTGCAGTCTGCGGGCGCTCGCGGGCAGGAAGCAAACAGAGCGTCAGAAAGAAAAGTATATTCACGAGAGGGATAAAGAAGAACACCGCCAGCCAGATGGGCTGACCGGCATCGCGCAAACGGCGCACGGTCATGGACAAGCCAATCCAGATGAAGGGCACGGCGATCAACAGCATGGTCGCCATGAACTTCATCTCGGACTCAGAAAGCTGGGTTAGGCGCGCTCCGCGACCTAACGGCGCCCAATAATTGAAGAAGGTGAGACTGACGCCAAAAATCTGTTCGTCGGCGCGGTGCAGAAAATGGCTGGCGACGAGCAGGTCGATAACTCGCTTAATGGCAAAGCCCACGGTGCCGACGATCGCGTAGGTCTTGCGGGTGACTTTGCCGTCCCAGCGCCAGAGATTTGCGAATCGCATCGTTCTTAGCTCCTAAAGCGCTTGCGAAAACTTTGTGGGGCACGCTTCGGCAGAACAGCTACGCTGGGCGGCAATCCAGCGATAAGCCCGACGCATCAAGCCCATCATGCGCGGCGCTCTCGCGAGCCAGAGGAGCGGTTGCGCCCACCAAATTTCTCGAGCCACGCCTATGGCCGCATCTGCGCCTCCATACTGGCTGCCATCAGATAGCAGGAAGCGCATCTCGCACAGCAGCTCAGAACGCGACAAGCCGAGCAGCGCTGCGACACGAGGATCTTGCAGCGGTGCGATACCCAGGCCGCGTTTTGCGAGAATGGGCAGCAGCCAGCGAGCGATACGCGTACAAAAGGCGCAGTCCGCATCGAAAAAGAGCCAGCCTCGGGCGTGGCGTCCTTTGCCGTCGGTGAAATCTGAGGTGAGCGAAATCATGGTTAGTAGTGCTCTCGACAGTCGAGGCAGAGGCATTCTCTCAGCCGGCTGCCTTGGTCTTGCTGGAGCCCAGCAAGGTGACGACTTTGCCGCGTAATTTCGAGACTCCTCTCAGCGCACCGACCGGCATGTGCAAAACTTCTTCAAACAAGCCGGTCATGGTGGTCAGAAACTCGAGCATACTTTCGAGCCGCTCGCGCGTGTAGGCGTCGCCTTGCGGGCTGGACTTCAATTCCTGCACGCATTCTGAAAGCACGCGCAGGGTGGGATCGATCTCGCGGCGTTTTCGCTCCTCGGAGACGATGCGGAAAATTTCCCAGACGTCTTTGATGGACTCAAAATGATCGCGGCGGTCACCGAGAACATGCACAACGCGCACAATGCCCCAGCCCTGCAATTCGCGCAGACTGGTGCTGACGTTGGAGCGCGCCACCGAAAGCGTCTGAGAAATTTCGTCGGCGGGCAGAGGCTTGGGCGAAAGAAAAAGAAGGGCGTGAACTTGCGCGACGGTGCGGTTGATGCCCCAGCGGGTGCCCATCTCGCCCCAGTGCAGGATGAATTTCTGGGCTACAGGAGTTAGCGTAACTTTGGTTGCGTCGGGCATTTCTGTTAGTACAGACTGTACAGTTAATAATGACGGATGTCAAGCGGTAAAGAAACGATTCGGAGTGAACCGTGGTAGAATGGTAGATATCTTTCTGCTATGGTGGACAATGAGCCTTAACATTAAGGATTCTGAAGCACATAAGCTGGCGTTGACTCTGGCGGAGCAAACCGGCGAAACGATGACGGAGGCGGTGAAAGTCGCTTTGCAGGAACGTCTTACGCGAGTGCGTCGCGCGAAGAAGCCAGAAGTCAAGGCGGCGGAACTACTGGCTATTGGACGACGCTGCGCGAGCAATCTTAAAAAACCACCGGTCGATCACGACAAGCTCCTTTATGACGAGAAAGGGTTGCCGCGGTGATTTTGGACACGTCGGCGTTGCTTGCGGTTCTGTTCGGCGAGAGCGACGCGGAGACCTATGCGCGCGCGATGGCAGATGCGGAATCTTGCCGAATTTCGGCAGCAACTTTCGTTGAGGTGTCCGTTGTTGTTGAGGCTCAGACCGGCGATCGCGGTAGTCGCCAGTGGGACGCGCTTTTCCGAAGTGCGGGTATCGTCATCGAGCCTGTTACCGAGGAACAGGCCCATATCGCCCGACAAGCCTACTCAGATTTCGGCAGAGGCCGCGGTTCTGCGGGCTTGAACTTTGGCGACTGCTTCTCCTATGCTCTGGCAAAAGCGGCCGGTGAACCCCTGCTTTTCAAAGGGGGAGATTTTCGTAAAACGGACGTTCAGGCCGCGCTCTAGACGGCGGTGCTACCCAACGGCCTGTAAGGCAGAAACCAAAGCGGGGATGTCGATGCGGATGACGGTGCCTTCGCCGGCGTGGCTTTCGATGGCCAGATGAAAATCGGCTCCGTAGAGGACACGCAGGCGCTCGCGGACATTGCTTAGGCCGATTCCCTCCACGTAGACGTGCGGCATTTTCTCTTCCGTGATACCCACGCCGTTGTCTTCGATTTCGATGCGCAGGCGGCCGTCTTGGGTGATGGTGCGTAGTTGGATTCTACCCCCACCGATTTTAGGCGCCAACCCATGTTTAAGAGAATTTTCGACAATGGGCTGCAGGAGCATGCTGGGGACAAAAGTTTCCAAGGCCTCATCGTCAATGTGCTTGATGATTTCCAGGTTGTCGCGACCAAAACGCGCGACTTCGATGTCCAGATAGTTGTCGATGAATTCCAATTCTTCTCGCAACGGCACGAAGCTTTCATGTTTACGCAGCAGCCTTCGCAGAATGTGACCAAGCTTCAGTACCACGCCGCGGGCGGCATCCGGATCGAAGCGAATCAGCGACGAGACGGTATTGAGCGTATTGAACAAAAAGTGGGGATTGATCTGACTGGAGAGCGCGTCCATGCGCGCCTTGAGAAGCAATTGCTGGTGGCGCTCAAGGTTCATCTCGACGCGCGTGTTGTTCCAGATTTTCAACGGCGCCGCGACGGCCATGACTGTAGCCAGAACCGCCAGGATCAGCCACCAATTCCAATCCGGGTCGATGGCAAAAAGCCATTTCGGCGTGGTGGCGGTGACCAAGGCCACGCGACCCAGTTCTAATCCCACGCACGCCAAAAGCGGCAGGAGTTCCCAGGACATCTGCGCCTTCCTCACAAAACGCACGATGGCTTTGGGAATGTTCAAAAATGTGAAGGGACCAAAATTCCAGAGGTCCTCTTTATTGGGGATGATCTGACGCATCAGGCCACCGAGCAACCCCGCTGTTGCTGCGGCGGGCATGGCCAGCCATTCGTGAGAGATGAGTGCTGGAATAGTGATAATCCCGCCGCCAATGGGCCCGACGACGCGGCCACCGAGAAGGCCCATCAAGAAGGCGCCTTCCAGCGATAGATCAGCGAACCGATACGGCACCCCAACGAGACGCAAGGTAACGCCAACGATGAGCGGGGGGGTCATGAACAGCATCAGCTTGAGTTTTTGGTCGACATCGCGTTCTTCGGTGAAAAGTACGCGGCGAAAGGTGTTCCAGCGCGCCAGCAAGGCGGCGAAGGAGGAAGCCACACCCACCTTTAGAAGAAGGGTGAAGAGGAAATCTTTGACTGAGAACGGCGCGTCCATTTGCTGAGTGGTTAGGGCGACTCCCTCTGTGTGTGGCTCATCGCTAAAGCTAGCCAATCCACGTTTCGATGTAAAGCATCGCTGTGATTTCTTGATAAGGGGCCAGTCGGCGCCTCCAAATTTGCCTGCCTGTTATACTGCTCGTTTGCAATGCCACGAAAAACCACAATACGTAGGCCTTCAAAGCCAAGAGCCAATTCCCTGCACGCCGTGGCGCACGCGGAGCTGCCTACGCGATATGGCCGCTTCACAATTTACGGCTTCACAGGTCGGGGACCTATGGAGGAGGCTATCGCGCTGGTGCGAGGCAACCTCAATGGCAAAGTGCCTCCACTGGTGCGCGTACACTCTCAGTGCCTGACCGGCGACGTGCTCACTTCTTTGCGATGCGACTGCCGGGCACAATTGGAACTGTCGCTGCAAAAAATCGGCCGCTCGCCGTCTGGCGTGTTGCTGTATTTGCCACAAGAGGGCCGCGGCATCGGCTTGATGAATAAGCTGCGGGCGTACCAACTCCAAGATGGCGGAATGGATACGGTGCAAGCCAACGAGTCTCTGGGGTTCGCCGCAGATGCTCGGGATTACGAGTTCTCTGCGAAGATTCTCAAACAGCTCGGCGCAAAGCGGATTCGCTTGCTGTCCAACAATCCGGAGAAAGTTCGTCAATTGGAGAGCGCCGGCATTCGCGTGACGCAACGCGTGCCCTGCCAGCCGCGGATGTCCAATCTTTCGCGCAGCTACTTGCAAACCAAGAAAACGAAAATGGGGCACCTGCTCAACATCTAGCCGCCGCCGACGAACTGCACGATCTCATAGCGGTCTCCCGCTTGCACGCGCGTTTCTGCCCACGTGGGTCGAGGCAGAATCTCCAGATTGCGTTCAATCGCGACGCGTCCGCCTTGCAGGCCGAGTTCGCGCAGCAGATCAACGACCGTCGACCCCGGCAGCGCCGCTCGATTTTCGCCATTTACTACAACTGTGATCGCTGGTTCCATAACTTATCGTGCTGCCGGCGTTTTCGGCTTTGCGCGCAACTGAAATCGCAAACTTCCTAGCGACTCGCCATAGCGCGCCTCAATCACCAAAGCGGCATCGGCGCCGGAGAGAGCCGGCATATCGAAGGCAAGCTGCGCTCGCCCGTCCGCACCGGTAGCGGTCGAAAATTCGGAGGGCGTAGCGGAACCCTCGAGCCGGGCGATGACCCGCGCTCCAGGAATGGGCCTAACACCTTGCCGATCGTGTACCACAACTTGCAGCGTAGCGCGCCCGGAGGAAAGCCAGCCCTTGGCGTTCAGGAGTTCCACAGCAATCGATTTGCTCGGTGTTGCATTACTGGGAGCTTCGCCGGAGGTCTTTGCCTTCGCGGGCCGCGCGGCCTGCGCGGTGGAAAGCTCTAGAGTGCCGGCTTGCAGTTCTTTTACCACCGCTTGGTGCTGACGATCCAGCCTGAGCTTCAGGAGTTCTTCGCTGTTCGCATCCAACGGCAGCAAATCACCATAGCTATTCGTTCTGCGATGCATCACGCGCCCGCCGCAGTACACCATTGTGTCGATGGTCGCGTGCCCCGTGCCACGATCCTCCGTCTGCACGTGGTATTGCTGATCGCCAATGCTCACGTCCGTGTTGTGGCCAAACAGAACCCGCACGTTTCGTCCTCACCCGCTGCGGCAAGCCGCGGCTCCGCGCGCTACCCGCAGATTTGACCGACTACCGCTCAATCGATATTATAGCCCTTTGCATATGAGTGGTTCGGGCCTACATGCGTACGCTCCGCTTCTCTTACACCTCCTGGTGGCGACCGCTCTCGCCGGGGCGCTGACCGCCGTTTCCGTCCTGATCGGCTGGCGCCGCCCCAATCGAGCTAAGCAAGAGGCCTATGAATGCGGTATGGAACCCACCGGCGACGCGCGCCAACCTTTTTCCGTGAAGTTTTATCTCGTGGCCATGGTCTTTATTTTGTTCGACATTGAGGCCATCTTTCTGTATCCCTGGGCGTATATTTACCGCGACATGATCAAGATATCGCACAGCTTTGGCGTCTATGGCTTCGTGGAGATGCTCCTCTACATTGCCATCCTGTTGGTCGGGTACATTTATCTTTGGAAAAAGGGCGCGTTCGACTGGAGTAAGTAGTCGTCGCAGGCTGGTCGTGGGGAACTGTGGCAGACGGCAACCAAAACGCTAATGTTGTGATTGAGCGCTTGCGCGCCTGGAGTCCCGACGCGATCAGCGAAATCCTCGAGTTTCGCGGCGAAACCACCGTGGTCGTGCCGCGGAACTTGCTGCGCGACGCCGCATTCCACTGTCGCGACGACAAAGCGCTCCAGTTCAACCTGCTCAGCGACGCTACTTGCCTCGATCGCTATCCCCTCGAGCCTCGCTTCGAGGTGCACTACCAATTGGTTTCGATCCCGAATCGCAAACGCGTTAGCCTGAAAGTCCGGCTCTCTGGTGACGATCCCGTAATCGATTCCCTGGTGCCCGTTTGGCCCGGTGCGAACTGGCTGGAGCGTGAAATTTTCGACCTGTTCGGTATTCGCTTCACCGACCATCCGGACTTGCGCCGCATCCTGCTGCCCGAGGATTGGGAGGGCTCGCCGCTCCGCAAAGATTATCCGGTCGAGGGCTATCGCGACATTCCTTCCATCGCCACACGTTACACAAGGAACCGCCCGTGAGCACGTTCGCTACTCCCGTTGCCGCCAAGCCCAAAACGATGGTCCTCAATATGGGGCCGCAGCATCCCTCCACGCACGGCGTGCTGCGCATTTTGCTGGAGCTTGACGGCGAAAACGTGGTCAAGGCCGTCCCCGATATGGGCTACCTGCATACTGGGATCGAGAAATCCTGCGAAGACAAAACCTACTCGCAGGCCATCACCCTGACCGACCGCATCGATTACCTCAATCCGCTGGGAAACAACCTGGCGTATTGCATGGCGGTTGAAAAGCTTCTCGGACTCGAAATTCCCAAGCGCGCGCAATACATTCGCGTGCTTTTGGTGGAGTTGCAGCGCATCTCCTCGCATCTGGTCTGGCTGGGCACGCATGCCATCGACCTGGGCGCCATGTCGGTGTTCCTGTACTGCTTCCGCGAGCGCGAAGAAATCCTGAAAATTTTTGAGCTAGTCGCCGGACAGCGCATGATGACTAGTTATATCCGCATCGGCGGCCTGGCGCTCGAGCCGCCCGCCGGCTGGCTGCAGCGCGTCGAGAAATTCGTAAACATGATGCCCGGCCGCATCGATGAGTACGAAGAGCTGCTGACCGGCAACCGCATCTGGATTGGCCGCACCAAGGACGTCGGCTATATTTCCGGGGAAGACGCCATCGCTTTGAGCATGACCGGCCCCACGCTGCGCGCCGCCGGCATAGCCTTCGACAATCGCAAAGTCTTCCCGTATTCGAGCTATGAGGAGTTTGAGTTCGACGTGCCCACGCGCACCGATTCGGATTGCTTTGCGCGGTATATGATCCGCGTCGCGGAGATGCGCGAGAGCCTGAAAATCGTTCGCCAGGCCATGAAGAAAATCACGCCGGAAGGCCCGTTCCGCACCGAAGCGCCCGGGATCATCCCTCCGGCCCGCGAAAAGATGAAGACGGAGATGGAAGCCCTCATCTACCACTTCAAAATTTTCACCGAAGGATTTTCGCCGCCACCGGGAGAGGCTTTTGCGGCCGTGGAATCTCCTCGCGGCGAATTGGGCGTCTTTGTGGCCAGCGACGGCTCGCCCAAGCCCCTGCGCGTGCACTTCCGCGCGCCGTCATTTATTAATTTGCAGGCGCTTCCCAAATTGGTCGAGGGACGCTTGCTCGCCGACGTGATTGCCTGCATCGGTACGATTGATATCGTGCTCGGAGAAGTCGATCGCTAGTTTTCACACACACTCGGGCGTGTCATCCTGAGCCTATCCGACGAGGATAAGCCAAGGATCTCAGCGTAAAGTATTACAGCAAAAGTATTGAGTGGTTGGTTGTACAGGTCGAGGCTGAATGGAACTTACCCCACAACTCGCGGACCGCTTCGAGAAACTCCAGAGCCGCTACCCCGTAAAACGCAGCGCGCTCATCCCCATGCTCCTGTACGCCCAGGATGAGTACGGCCACATCAGCGACGCCATGATCGAAGAAATTGCGCGCCGCCTCGATCTGCGCACCATCCAGGTCGAAGAAACCCTTGAGTACTACTCCATGCTGCACCGCAAGCCCGTGGGCAAGCATCATGTGCAGATCTGCACCAACGTCGCCTGCATGCTGCGCGGCGGGAACGAGCTTCTCGATCAGGCCAAAAAGCGCCTGGAAATCGGCCACAAAGAGGTAACCACCGACGGCGTCTTCTCGCTGGAAGAAGTGGAGTGTATCGGCGCGTGCACCGGCGCGCCGGCCATGCAAGTCAATTATGACTTCTACGAAAACGTGACCCCGATGAAGTTCGATCGCGTCATCGAGGAGCTGGACGCCGGTCAGCGTCCTGCGCCTGAATCAGTCACCTCCGGCGCGCTGCACCCTCGCGACCCGGCGGAAACCCCGCTGATCAGCAGGCGCTTCGGAATCAAGCATTCGCACCGGATCGAGGTGTACCTGCAGCACGACGGCTACAAAGCGTTGGAAAAAGCTGTAAAGGAGATGACGCCGGAATCGATCATCGACGAGGTGAAAAAATCAGGTCTGCGGGGCCGCGGTGGCGCGGGGTTTCCGACAGGAATGAAGTGGTCCTTTGTCCCCAAGGATTCGCCCAAGCCGAAGTACGTCATCTGCAACGCCGACGAATCGGAGCCCGGCACCTGCAAGGACCGGCCGCTGATGGAAATGGATCCGCATCAGATGATCGAGGGCATCACCATCGCGGGACGCGCCATCGGGTCACATCTGGGCTTTATCTATATTCGCGGCGAGTACCGCTACGTTCTCGACATCGTCGAAGCGGCGCTCGCGGAATCGTACTCGCGCGGTTACCTCGGCAAAAATATTCTGGGCTCGGGATTCGATTTCGACATCGTTGCCCACACCGGCGCGGGCGCCTACGAGTGTGGAGAGGAATCCGCGTTAATGGAATCGCTGGAAGGCAAGCGCGGCTATCCGCGCATCAAGCCGCCCTTCCCTGCCGTCGTCGGCCTGTACGGCTGCCCGACCATTATCAATAACGTCGAAACGCTCAGCTCCGTTCCCGCGATTCTGCTGGAAGGCGGCGAGAAATACGCCAGCCGCGGTACGCCCAAAAACGGCGGCACGCGCTTGCTCTGTGTTAGCGGGCATGTCGCCAAGCCGGGCATCTATGAAATACCGCTGGGCATGAACATGAAGAAGTTCATTTACGAAACGGCTGGCGGCATTCCCAATGGCAAAAAACTAAAAGCTGTCATTCCCGGCGGTAGCTCGTGCCCGATCATGAGCGCCAATGAAATCGACGTTCCCATGGACTATGATTCCGTCGCCAAGGCCGGCTCGATGCTAGGTTCCGGCGGCATGGTGGTCATGGATGAGGACACTTGCATGGTGGACATGGCGCGGCGCATCATGCATTTCTACGCGCACGAGTCGTGCGGCTGGTGTATTCCTTGCCGAGAAGGCACAACCTGGCTGCGCAAAATGCTCGAGCGCTTCCATGCCGGGCTCGGCCGCCCTGAAGATATCGACGTCATCGGCGATCTGGCTAAGAACATGCTCGGCCGCACTTTTTGTCCGCTCGGCGATGCTGCCGCGCTGCCGACCATCAGCATCGTGCAAAAGTGGCGCAACGAATTTGAGCAGCATTTGACGGGGCGCTGCCCGTTTGACTCCGCCGAAGCGCTCGTCGGCTCCCGATAGGAACATCTAGGAACAATGGCCGAAACCAAGACAGAGCAAAAACTGATTTCCCTGAAGATCAATGATCGCGACGTGCAGGTTCCTCCGGGCACGCTGTTGATTGAGGCCACCCGCCGCCTGGGCACGGAGGTCCCTTCCTTCTGCTATTACCCCGGGCTTTCGCTGCAGGCTGCCTGCCGCATGTGCTTGGTGGAAATTGAGAAAATGCCCAAGCTGCAGACCGCCTGCACCATGGTGGCCACCGAAGGCATGGTGGTGCGCACGGACACTCCGCAAGTGCGCCAGGCGCGCAAGTACATGCTGGAATTCCTGCTCACCAATCACCCGCTGGATTGCCCCGTCTGCGACAAGGGCGGCGAGTGCGAGTTGCAAGACATGGTGTTCCGTTACGGCGCGGACTCCAGCCGCTTCGTCGAAGAGAAGATTCATCGACCAGAAGAAAAGTGGTCGGAACTGGTCTACTATGACGCTCCGCGCTGCATTCTATGCTTCCGCTGCGTGCGCGTTTGCGATGAGGGCATGGACGTGAAGGCCCTCGGCGTCGGCATGCGCGGCGCCAACAGCGTGATCATCCCCAACCGCGAAGATCATCTCGACTGCGAAGAATGCGGCATGTGCATCGACATCTGCCCGGTCGGCGCGCTTACCAGCGGCACCTATCGCTACAAAACGCGCCCGTGGGAGATGCAGTACGTCCCGACAATTTGCACCCACTGCTCCAACGGCTGCAAGGTCACTCTCAGCGTGCGCAATCACGAAATCATGCGCGCGAACAATCGCGACCTCTCGGGCATCAACGGCGACTTTCTGTGTGTGAAAGGCCGCTTCGGCTTCGATTTCACACAGCACAAGGACCGTCTGCGCCAGCCGCTGGTCCGCAAGGGCGACAAATTAGTTCCCGTCTCTTGGGAAGACGCTGCGCAGACCGCCGCGACCAAGCTGAAGGAAATTCACGCGAAGCATGGGCCGGATTCCATCGGCTTTATCGGCTCTAACCGCACCACCAACGAAGAGAATTACTTATTCCAGCGGCTCGCTCGCGCCACGTTTGGCACCAACAATGTCGACCACCACCGCACCGCGGATTACACCGGCTTGGTTGCCGCTCTGGGTGATCGCGCCGCCGATTCCCTGCTCACCATGGAGCAGCTCTACCAGGCCAAAGCGATTCTGCTCGTGGGCAACGATCCGACCAATCAGAATCCTCTCGCCGCGTGGCAGATTCGCACCAACATTCGCCATCATGACGCGAAGCTCTTCATTATCAATTCGCGCGAAATCAAGCTGCACCGCCAGGCCAAGCAGCTCGCCAAAGTCGCGGAAGGACAAGAAGGCGCCGCGCTTCGCTGGCTGGCCCACGAAGAAGGCCAGCTTCCGCCGCATTTGGTCGAGCAACTCGTGGCCATCAAAGCCGGGCTCGAAGCTGAATCTGACGTTGCCATTGTCTTCGGCGCGGAAGTTTCGGGCGCAGCCGTCGCGCAGCTTGCTGCTTTCGGGTCAAAGCTGCCCGGAAAAGTGCGCTACATGGCGCTCGGCGATTATGTGAATTCACGCGGCGCCGCCGATCTCGGCGTGCTGCCCGATCGCCTGCCTGGTTACGCCTACCCGGACAAACTCGTCACCCATGAAGCTTTTGAGAAACTCTGGAATTGTGTCATCCCCACCAGACCAGGTCTGACCGCTCCGCAAATGGTCGAGGCCGCGCAAGCCGGCAAACTCAAAGCCCTTTTCGTCATGGGCGCCAATCCGTTCGCGCACTTTGGGAAGAAAGGCGCTGGGAAAGACAAACTCGAACTTCTGATCGTGCAGGAACTGTTCCTCACGGAAACATCGAAACACGCGGACATCGTTTTTCCCGCGGCTTCTTTATACGAAAAGGAAGGCACGGTAACGAACACGGCCGGCGAGATTCAACTTGTACGCAAAGCCGCGGAAGTTATGGGCACGCGCAGCGATTTTGACCTGCTGCGCATCATCTCCCACCAGCTTGAACGCGCCGGGCTTGGCAAGCCCTTCCATTACAAGACGACCTCCGCTGTCTTCGACGAAATCCGCAAAGCCGTGGCCGGCTACAATGTGGAGCCAACAGGTCTGTTCACTGGCGGCGCCGAGCCCGCGCGCGTGCAATCCGCGCGAAACGGTCACGCGCCCTACGAGGTTCCCGTCGGTCTGATTCGTTCCGCGCACGATACCCTTTTTACCAGCGGTACGCTCACGCGCTTCTGCACCATGATGGAATCTTTGCCGGAGGCTAAAGCCTAAAAGTGATCAATTTCCTGGACCAGCACGCGGAAATCATCATCACCATCGTAAAGATTGCCTTGTTGCTCTTTGTGGTGCTGACCGTCAACGCCTATCTGACCTGGTTTGAACGCAAGGTCGTAGCGCATATTCAATCGCGCTGGGGACCGCACCGCGTCGGCCCTCATGGCTTGCTGCAACCGCTCGCCGATGGCCTTAAATTTCTGTTTAAAGAAGACCCCACGCCGACGGGCGTAAGCAAATTTGTCTATTATCTCGCGCCGCTGCTGGCCCTCGCTCTGGCGCTGACGTCCATCGGCGTAATTCCGTTTGGCCCTGATCCGCTGCACTTCCGGGGGCACGATATTTACCTCGGTATCGCCGATCTCAATATTGGCGTCCTCGCGCTTTTTGCCATCACCGCGCTCGGCGTTTACGGCGTCGCGCTCGCCGGCTGGTCTTCCAATAGCAAGTATCCGTTGCTCGGCGGCTTACGCAGCTCCGCGCAAATGGTCAGTTACGAACTTACTTTGACGATGTCTGTAGTGGGCGTTCTTCTCACCGCCAGCAGTTTCAGCCTGCGTGACATCATCAACAACCAAGCCGGTCCAGGCCTGTTCGGCTGGCATGGAATCTTTGGCTGGAGCATCCTCGCCGGGCCCTTCCCGCAAATTATCGGCTTCCTCTGCTTCTTCACCGCCGCCGTCGCCGAAACCAACCGCGTGCCCTTCGACCTTCCCGAAGCGGAATCCGAGCTCGTCGCTGGCTTCCACACCGAGTACGCCAGCTTCAAATTCGCCATGTTCTTCATTGCCGAGTACACCAGCATGATCACCGTGTCGTGCCTGTGCTCCATCCTTTTCTTCGGTGGCTGGCTGTCTCCCTTTCCGCCAGGCTGGACATTCACTGTCTATTTGCCTTCCATTATTTTGATTCCCTCCGGCCTTTGGCTGATTTGGGACGGCATGCGCTACGAGACAATTTTTGGCCGCCTGATCCTTCCCGCCGTCGGCACCGTCATCACAATTCTCGGAATTGCGTTCATTCTCCTTCCGGCGGTGAACCTGTTCATTCAAGGACCGTTCTGGTTCCTCTCGAAGATTTTTGTTTTTCTCTTTGTGTATGTCTGGATGCGCGGCACCCTTCCGCGCTTCCGTTATGACCAGCTTATGGCCTTCGGCTGGAAGCTCCTCCTGCCGGCCTCCCTCGCAAATGTCGTGCTCACCGCTACATTGATTCTCTTCGGGGGCAGATCGTGAACGTCCCCCTGATCATCTTTTTCGTGTTGGCTGCCATGTGCGTTCTGGGGGCGGTGAGCCTTATTCTGCAGCGCCACCCGATTCACAGCGCGCTTTCGTTGATCGTTGTGATGGTCGCGCTCGCCGGTCTTTACCTGCTAATGGGCGCGGAATTTGTAGCCGCCGTGCAAATCATCGTTTACGGCGGCGCAATCATGGTGCTGTTCGTGTTCGTGATCATGTTGCTGAACGCCGGAGTCGAAGAACGCACCAACATGTCCAAGCTGGCGGGCTTCGCGGGCATCCCTCTGGCCGTAGCGCTGACGGGCTTTCTCGCCGCCGCGGTCGCGCGTTCCGCGGACGCCTCGCAAGGCCCATTGGTTGCCGGAGCCGTGGCGCCTACCAAAACGCTTTCCATGCTGCTCTTCCAGGATTTCGTTTATCCCTTTGAGCTGACTTCATTTCTCATCCTAATCGCTATTCTTGGCGCGATCGTCCTCGCGCAGCCGGAGAAATGAGATGGTTCCGACCCACTACTTCGTCATTCTCAGCGCCGTTCTGTTCGGACTCGGTGTGATCGCCTTCATCTTCAAACGCAACATCATCGCCGTTTTCATGGCCATTGAGTTGATGCTCAACGCCGTGAATCTCGCGTTTGTCGCCTTTAGCCAGCTCTGGCACCGCCTCGATGGGCAGGTATTCGTGCTGTTCGTGATTGTTGTCGCTGCCGCGGAAGCCGCCGTCGGGCTGGGCATCATCATTCTCATTTTTCACAACCGGCAATCGCTCAACGTAGAGCGTATCGATCAGCTCAAACTTTGATGCCTATACTCAACTATCTCTGGGTTATCCCCGCGCTGCCCCTGCTCGGCTCCGCGCTCAATGGCCTGCTCGGCGCAAAATGGCCGAACAAAGTCGTTAGCGCCGTAGCCGTCGGCTCTACAGGCCTGGCGTTCCTGGGCGCAATTGAAGCGGTTCGCGAGTTTCTCCAGCTTCCTCCCGAGCAGATTCCCTACGTCAAACCGTTTTTCACCTGGATCACCGCTGGCGATTTCCGTGCCGGATTCGACCTGCAGGTCGACCACCTCACCGTCGTCATGCTCATGGTGGTCACCGGAGTAGGCTGGCTCATCCATATCTATTCGATGGGCTACATGGCGCACGAGGGCGGCTACTATCGTTTTTTTTCCTACCTGAACTTGTTTATGTTTTTCATGCTCATCCTCGTGCTCGCCGGGAATTATGTTCTGCTCTTCGTCGGCTGGGAAGGCGTGGGCCTCTCGAGCTATCTCCTGATCGGCTTTTACTTCTTAAGAAAATCCGCGGCTGACGCCGGAAAGAAAGCCTTCATCGTCAATCGCATCGGTGACTTCGGCTTCATGCTGGGAATGTTTCTCCTCTATCGCACCTTCAGCACACTGGATTTCGTCCCGCTGTTCAGCAAAGCAGCGCCGTTGCCACCCGACGCGTTCGGCCATCTCGGAACGCTGACCATCGCTAGCCTGTTGCTCTTCATGGGAGCCTGCGGCAAATCCGCGCAGCTTCCTCTGTACGTATGGCTCCCCGACGCCATGGAAGGCCCCACACCCGTCAGCGCGTTGATTCACGCCGCCACCATGGTCACTGCGGGCGTCTATGTCGTCGCGCGCTCGCATGTCCTATTCACTCATGCGCCGACAGGTATGTTTGTCGTCGCCATCGTAGGCTGCGCCACCGCACTCTTCGCCGCGACCATTGGCCTGGTGCAAACGGACATCAAGCGCGTTCTCGCCTACTCCACCGTCAGCCAGCTCGGCTACATGTTCCTGGCCTGCGGGGTCGGCGCCTTCAGCGCGGGCATCTTCCACCTGATGACCCACGCCTTCTTCAAAGCGCTGCTCTTCCTGGCCGCCGGCAGTGTCATTCACGCCATGGGCGGCGAGCAAGACATGCAGCGCATGGGTGGCCTCAGCAAGAAAATCCGCTGGACCTATCTCACCATGCTCACCGCCACGCTAGCCATCGCCGGCTTTCCGCCCTTCGCCGGTTTCTTCAGCAAAGATTCCATCCTCCTTAACGCCTTCCAGAGCGAACGGGGCGGCCACATCCTCTACGGCATCGGCCTATTCACGGCCCTGCTCACGTCTTTCTATATGTTTCGCCTGATCTTCCTGACCTTCCATGGGAAACCGCGCTTCGACGAGCACAAGGTCCACGTCCACGAATCTCCCAAATCCATGCTCGTGCCGCTGATGATTCTCGCCGTGCTCTCTCTCATTGGGGGCTGGATGGCCGCGCCGGCCTTCTGGGGTCAGACCGATTACTTCACCAAGTTCCTCGAGCCCGTCTTTGCTGCCGGCACTGCTGGTGAGGCCGCCGCGACTGAAGCCGCCGCCCATGCGCTTGAGACACCCCTCGCCATCGTCGCGGTCATAACCGCGCTGATCGGCCTGGCCATCGCCTTCTGGCTGTACATCCGCCAGCCCGGCAAGCCCGAAGCTCTGGCCAAGTCCTTGCGCCCCATCTACACGACGCTTCTCCACAAATACTACGTCGACGAACTCTACGCCGCCGTCATCGTGAAGCCGTTGCTCTGGATCTCGCGCAACGTCCTCTGGCAAACCGTGGACGTTCGCGTCATCGACGGCAGCGTGAACGGCATCGCCCGTGGCGCAACCGAAGTTGGCGATGGCGTGCGCCACACGCAATCGGGCAATATCCGCAGTTATGCCGTCTGGGTCGTGATTGGCGCTATCGTGATCATCGCCATCATTTTCTGGCCGATCTTGCGTCCCGCGGCCGTAGGAATGGTGCGCTGATGCTTCACGGCGGCTACTTGCTGACCATTCTTATCTTCTTCCCTGCCGCGGCTTCTCTCGCCCTCTTGCTGCTTCGCGCCGACGACCACGAATGGATTCGCCGGCTGGCCCTGACCATCGCGCTCGTGGAATTTGTCTTCTCGCTCTTACTGATCCCGCGAGTGCAGATCGGCGTAGCCGGCTACCAAATCGAAGAATTCGCCCACTGGATCAGCGCTCCTCCGATCAACTATCATGTTGGCGTCGACGGCATCAGCGTCTTCCTCGTCATCCTCACCACCTTCCTCACCGCCGTCTCCGTGCTGGCCTCTTGGAAAATCGAGCATCGCGTCAAAGAATTCTTTGTCATGCTCCTGGTGCTCGAAGTGGGCGTCGTCGGCGTCTTCCTCGCGCTCGACCTCTTCCTCTTCTTCCTGTTCTGGGAAGTCATGCTCATTCCCATGGCCCTCCTCATCGGCATTTGGGGACACGAGCGCCGCATCTACGCCGCCGTAAAATTCATTCTCTACACCATGGCCGGCTCGATCCTTATGCTTGTCGGTATCATCTGGCTCTACAACGTCACCGGCACCTTCGATCTGCCCAAAATTCAACAAGTCCTCCAAGCCGGGGGCGTCGCCCTGACGCATCAGCAAGAAACCTTGCTCTTTCTCGCTTTCTTTTTTGCGTTCGCCATTAAGGTCCCGTTGTTTCCATTACATACCTGGCTGCCGGACGCGCACGTCGAAGCTCCCACCGCCGGCTCGGTAATCCTCGCGGGCGTTCTGCTCAAAATGGGCACCTACGGCATGATTCGCTTCTGCCTCCCGCTTTTCCCTAACGCGTCGCGCCATGCCGCGCCGTGGGTCGCCACTCTTGCCATAATCGGCATCATCTACGGCGCGCTCGTCGCTCTCGTTCAGCCCAATCTGAAGAAGCTCGTCGCCTATTCCAGCGTCAGCCACCTCGGCTTCGTCGTGCTAGGCATCTTCGCGTTCCAAAACATTTCCATGCAGGGCGCGGTGTTTCAGATGCTCGCGCACGGCATTTCCACCGGAGCGCTCTTCTTGCTCGTCGGCATGCTCTACGACCGCCGCCACACCTTTGAAATCTCCGAGTTCGGCGGCCTAGCCACACCCATGCCCAAGTTCGCCGCCTTCTTCCTGTTCATCGCGCTCTCGTCGCTCGGCCTGCCCATGCTCAACGGCTTCGTCGGCGAATTCCTCATCCTGCTCGGCACCTTTCTCACTCGCGTGAGCTGGGCCACCTGGGCCGCCACGGGAGTAATTCTTTCCGCTTGCTACTTGCTGTGGTCCTATCAGCGCGTCTTCTTCGGCGAACTTACCAACGAAAAGAACCGCAAGCTTCCGGACGCTTCCTTGCGCGAAAAATCGATTCTCGCCGTCATGGCCATCATCACTCTCTGGATGGGCATCGGCTCGCCCTTCTTCACCCGCCGCGTAGCCGCCTCCTCCCAAAACGTCCTGGACCAAATGCAGCGCCAATTCCCCCAGGAAGCACGCACACAGCCAGCATCATCGCCGCTCGATGGGCCGGCACCTGTAGCGGCCGCCGAGTTGGGCGGGCACCTTTCCCTAGCGCCGACAGCAATGCTAGAAAGGACCGCGATCGCAGCGCGTGTCATCCCGGGCCTGACCGCTTCTGCAGGCAGTGCGAGGGATCTGCGTTTATCTTTGCGTTCCGGTCACCAACGCCGCGGGAACAACTCTACCGAAAGGTTCAACAGCGCTAGATGATCCCTCTCATCCCCCAATCCGCCGACCTCCTCCGCGTCCTCCCAGAAACGCTGTGGTGTGCCTTCGGCGTCTTGCTAATGCTCCTGCAACCTTTCGTACGCGAGCGCCGCGTCTTGACCGTCGTCGCCGCCCTCGGCGCCGCGCTGGGGACCGCCGCCACCCTGTATCCGGGCGCCGCGGGAGGCTCCGCCTTCCAAGGCCTCATCCAAATGGACGCCTTCAGCGTCTTCTTTCACCTGCTCGTCGGGTCTGTCGCCTTCCTCGTCGTGCTCGCCGCCGCCCCCTATCTTGAGCGCGAGCGCCTCGAATCCGCCGAGTTCTACGCGCTGGCCCTCTTCGCCACTGCCGGCATGGGCGTTCTCTCCTCCGCCCAAGAGCTGCTGACGGCCTTCATCGGCCTGGAAATGAGCTCCATCTCCAGCTACGTTCTCGCCGGCTACCGCCGCCACTCCCTCAAGGCCGCCGAGTCCGCCATGAAGTATTTCTTGCTGGGCTCCTTTGCCACGGCTTTCTTTCTTTACGGCATCGCCTTGGTTTACGGCGTTACCGGCACGACGCTTCTCCCGCGCATGGGTGCCGCCGATCCCGCCAGCAATCTGCTGAAACTTGGCCTGGCGCTGATCCTCATCGGCCTCGGCTTCAAAGTAGCCATCGCTCCCTTCCAAGTCTGGACCCCCGACGTTTACGAAGGTGCTCCCACTCCTGTCACCGCTCTCTTCTCCGCAGGACCCAAAGCCGCGGCTTTCGCCTTGCTTCTGCGCATTTTCGCCACCGTTCCCGCCGCCACGCATTTCTGGTTCTGGGCCTTCTGGGTGCTCGCGGTGCTGACCATGTTCGTCGGCAATCTCGGCGCCCTGCTGCAGACCAACGTAAAGCGTATGCTGGCCTACAGCTCCATCGCGCACGCCGGCTACATTCTGGTGGCCTTTGCCGCGGTCACGTATCTGGCGGGAAATTCCGAAGACGGCGCCGCCCCTGCGTACGCCGCGGTCCTCTTTTACTTGGTCGGCTATGCCCTGGTGAAGCTTGGCGCCTTCACCATCGTGTCTCAACTCGGTGGCTTCAACGAAAAGCACCTCGCCCTGGACGACTATGCCGGCCTAGGCCAGCGCCAGCCCTTCGTCGCCGCAATCCTGTCGTTATTTTTGTTGTCGTTGCTGGGCCTGCCAGTCACCGCAGGCTTCTTTGGCAAGTTCTACGTATTCAAGGCCGCCGTCAACTCGCATCTGATTGCGCTGGCCGTGCTCATGGCCATTAATAGTGTGATCGGCGCCTACTACTACTTTCGCGTCATCGTCTACATGTACATGCGCGAACCCAGCGCCGGCCAAGTACCTGAAGTTGTCGCGTTTCCGTTCACCGTAAACGCCGTTCTGCTCATCACTGCCGCCGGCACCATCTACTTCGGGCTATTCCCCAATCGCATCCTTAATTTTGTCCTCCAATCCAACCTCCTCGCCCATTAATGGGTTCAAGAAGGGCATGCCGTGGCGCCAGACCCGCGCTGAGGAAATCAGCTCATTCCACGGTATTGCCCTAGGCAGAATGGGAAGTTGGCTTCAGTCCGGGCTTTTCTGACTCGCCGCATTCGCCGGCGGTTCCGCGATGGCCGCCGTCCCTGTTCCGGTCACAACCCGGCTCGGCGCAGGACGATACCCATTGCGCGTCCGGATATGGCATTTCTTCGCGCGATCCCCAGTTAACGTCACTCGTATCGTGCGCCAGCCCCGGTTTACGTTCGGCTTCGGGTAATAGCTCAGCGAATAGAGGTGCCCCAAATCATTACGTATCGACGCAAACGCCTGCTTTTCGTCTCTCCAGCTCCGCGCAAAATAGGCCTTGCCTCCCGTAGCCGCGCTCATTCTCTCAAACACCGCGGTGGAGACCGGCTCCAGCCGCGCTTCCGCGGTGCTGATCATGTAGATGGGAATGCCCGCCGACTGCGCCAGCTCCGCCACGTCTTCCGGGGGCACCATGCTCGCATTGTCGGGACCATTCGAGAAAACCACGATCACCTTTCGCCCAGGATCCAGCGCCGCATCGTTTACCGTCAACAACAACGAGTTGTACAGCGCGGCGTCATCTCCCGCCACCGTGGTGCGCACTCCTTGGATCACTCGCGACCGGTCCGGCGTTAGCGACGCCGCCCGGCACAAGTCCCGGCTGTAGGAATAGAACGCCACCTTATCCACGGTTTCCAGGGAGCGAATGAAATCCGATATCGCGTCTTGCGCAAACACAAACCCTCGATACATGTAGTTGCTGGTGTCAAACAAGACGAACACGTCCGCGCCCGCCAGCATCGCATTTAGACTTTTCGCGTGCTCGACGCCGCCGCCATCCCCATTCCCCGCCGCCTTCTCTAACCCTTCCGGTTGTTTCAATCCTGGATCGTCGCCGACGTCCACTAGCTTTCTCGTCGGGCCGTTGCCTTCTTCAAACGTTGCGATCGTTTCCGGAATACTGTCCTCCATAATGAGGAAGTCTTCCGGCCGCAAGTCAGTGACGTAATTTCCTTTCCGGTCGGTCACCGCCACGTTCAACTGCACCAGGTTGACCACCACCCGCAGGCGGGTCTGGTCATCCTGCGCGGCTGTTCGCGTTTCGCCACTCCACACTAACGAAATTAAGACACTAAATACGAAAATGAGTCGCTTAGCCATGTGATCACTCGCGTCCTTTTTTCCTGCGGTACAACTTAGATTCCCCGTCCCAGCAGTCCACTCTAAGGTTTGACAGTCTCGCCGCTGCTGGCCGTGCCCGAGATTTTTCCCTGCCGGAATTCCTCGCCGGTCTCCCGCGCCGCTCGCAACAGCGCCGGCCAGTCCTCGAAATCCGTGGCAAAAATCTTTCCGATCATCCGGTGGGTCAATTCCGGCACCAGGCGGTTGAGCATCACCGGCGAGTATCCTTTTTCGTCCGCCAGCCGCGCCCAATACAAGTTGTTGGAATCCCACGACTCCGCCAGCAGCCGGCTCGAATAACCCATGTACGCCGGCAGCGGGGCTAGATTCATCAACTCTCGTGCGTAGCTTTGCCCGAGTACCGGGTGGGGAACTCCGAAGTCGCGCGATATGCGCTCCCAGCTCAGCTCTTCGGCGTTATCCCGGCAAAGGCTCTCCAACTCCTGGCCCGCCGGTCCAAAGCCGCCGGTGTCGCCGGCATATTTCCGTCGATATTCGGCCGTTAAATAGAACGTATCCGCGGGCGTGAGTGTCGCCGGCAACTCGGCCATTTGTCCCGCGGCAAGCTCCTGCTCTACGCGTCCCACCATGCGCGCCGCCATGCGTGCGGACAGAATATCCACCACCTTTTTTCTCATCTCTTGATTCTGTGCCGCCGCCGTCAGAAGCTCTTCGCCCGCCTTCTGATGGAGCGCTACCGCGTGCAGCTCATTCCGGCTGACTCCCCACCATCGCGGCACTACCGCGTTGGTCAAAAGTCCAGCCACCACTTCCCGCCAGATCAGTGCTTGAACGTTTTCCGGGGCGATGAAGTCCTGCTCCACCGTGGCCAACACGTACGGCAAGTCCGCCAGCGAACCCACCAGGTGCGCGCCTCCGCCCGCTGGAGAGCCGACTCCAAACAATTGCGAAGGCTGCCAGACTTTATCCATGCCAATGACCGTATCACCGGAGAAATCATGCGAGCGCACGAAAAGTGGATTGTGGTGCAGGATCTGCGCCGCGGGCGGCTCGTAATACGCATAATTCAGGCCCACCAGCGTGTCTCTCAGGAATGGCGCAAGTTGCCCACGCGCGTCTGCGAGCTGTTGGGGGCTGCTGGCTGACTTGATCGTTTTGGTCAAGTCCGTCCGCATTTGCTGATCCGTGTGCCGGTTGTCGTAGATTCCTGCCGCCCATTCCTCTCGTTCTCGGCTGTGGAAAATGGGTTGCGGCATCTCAAATTCCCGGAGTTCCCCGGCCAGGGGAAGCAGCATGCTGCTGGTTTCCTTGGTGCGGGCAACGTCCTGCAAACCGTCGCCCAAGCTCACCAAGGTGTCCAGCGAAACCAGCCGCTGCTCGTCCATAATCGAGTGAATTCGGTTCGCCACCGCCTCGTGGACTTGCCGGCCCTCGGGCGTCGCTTGGTGCGGCCCAGCCAACATGCTGATGATTTCGTCTTGCGAGCCTTCCGGTCTGCCCGTAGACGCCTGCAATAACTCTTTCAACGAAGCGCGGCCTCCATCGAAGACTTGCGCCGCGGACGTGGGCCTGCCAAATGCCTTGATCATCCGTTGCCAGGAACCGTTCAAGTCCCCGTTGGCGATCTCACCCTGCCTCGCAAAGATCTGCCACAGCCCAACGTTCGCTTGAAAAATCCCCATGGCGTTCCCGCGTATGCCGCTGTTGGAGATACTGTCCAGCGAAATCACCTGGTGGAGAAAACTCATGATCGAAGCGTTGTTGAGTTCCGGAAACTCCGAAAAGATCAGGTACTGCCCGCTCAAATCCGCAAACTTCCTCGCCAGCAGGCTCACTGTGTCCGGGCTAAGCCGGTGCTCTGGCGGCCTGCGGCCGTCCAAGTCGCAGGTCATCAGATAGGCCTGCAGTGGTCCTGCTTCCGTCTGCAACCGCGCCAGGGCGAACAGCGTTTCCACCATCTGCTCGGAGTTTTCCGTCCGGCGCATTCTTCTGCGCCATTCCCGCGAGACGTTCGAGTCCACTTTCTGCCACGCCACTCTCTTCCATGCGTCCAGGTTTCCCGGAACGTGCGGCTCCCCATTGGGCTCCCACGTGAGCTGCGTCAGCAGCAACAACAATTCGGAGTCCCGGCGGAATACGCCGGTCACCGCGTCGGGGGTGGCGGCTTTTCCGCGCAGCGCCTCGTAATAGCGCTTCAGGCGCGGAAGCTCCGTGAAATGTGCTTGTTGCGCTGGATTCACGCGTGAGAGCGAATCAAAATACGCGGCTGTCCACCCATTGTCCTTGCTCAGCAGGTGAACAATGAATTCCTCAGGCTGCTCGGGATTGGCACCCACGATCTCTTTCCATGCGGCCTCCGCGCTTGGACCTCCCGGCACCATCACGCGGCCCGATCGCACGCGGATCTGGCTTCCATAAAAATCCAACGCGCCGGAAAATGGAGCGATTCTCCGCAACACTCGAGGTTGCCGCAGCAGCCCTTGCGTCTCTGGATCCATCCGTCCCAACGCCCAGTACAGCCGGGCCAAGCCTGGGTCGCTCAACAACGCATCCAAATAGTTCTTGTTTTTGTCTTTCTCCGTTTTGTCCGTTTCCAGTTTCAATGCCGGGATACTTATCTCCGTGAACGCATACGAAAACGGTTTGCCTTCGGTAAGGTCCTTTTCCAGCTCCGGCAAGGGGAATCCGGAATCGATGGTAAGGAACGCTCGCTGAGCGTCGGCCGTCTCCAGCCAACTCCCGGGCTTTCCGCAATCGGGTCGCGCGCGGTACCCCAGCGTTTTCAGCAAAGGCTTGGCTTCCTCGCAATTAGAGGCGTGGAGCACGCCGTCTTTCCCTGCCAGCGCCTGCAGCTCTCTGGCCTGTTCCACATAGCGCATCAGCAGGACCAGGAATTCCGTCCGTCCGCCGCGCCCCTGCGTTCCCCCGTAGCCCAGCATCACCACGTTGCGGGCCAGCAGCGGCACTACTTCATCCGAAGAAATCTTCTGGCTGACGCCCGCCATCCTTAAAAATGAGCGCAGCGGGCCTGGAATGACGACCGCCGTCGTCTCGTCACCGGCCGATTCATCGCCGGCGCCGGGTCCGCTTGGACCGGCGCCGTAACTGCCAGGTACGCCAAAACAACTCAAAAGGAAGACACTTAGAAACGTTTGGAAGCGAAGTGAAGATTTCATGCCCGGAGCCCCCTCCGAACCTTCGAGACACTTGACCGTGGTTCCAGCGACGTTGGGACGGGGAATCGCCTTGACTGAGCATCTCGGGCCCGTCAACCTCGACAAGCGCAGGATCCATCGGTTGGATGCTGCACTCTGGGCCTAAGTTCGCGTTAGGCCGGGCCCGAACGGCTAGGTTCGCGCAGAACATAAATCATTCCGACGCGGTTGCCAAGACTTTTTCTGTCAAATCTTTGCTGACCCTGGCTTTGCGCCCGCATACATTTTTCACTTGACTTCCCGTAACGAATCGACTATAGTGGCATACAGGTAAACTAGCGTCCTGCTGTTCGCCTCGTAAGTTCTTTAGATCCCACAAGTCTCTTTGCGCAGGGGCGGAGTCTGCGCCTAACCTGAGCAGCAGCCGGACAGGTCTACGCCTTTTTGGTCTAGTCCAGCGATATCCGGTTTTGTTCCCCATCTTGAGAGAACCGTGCCGTTGAAATCTTCTAGGTCCAGCAACATGACATTCTTGCAGACTTCTCGGACTATCTCCTTCGGAATCACACTATTGCACAAACCATAGCCATACCGGGCCGGGGGCTGGTCAATAAAATCCTGCGACACCCTCGCGACCAACAAAAAAGCCCGGAAGCTTGCGCCTCCGGGCCTAAACCTCATTACCTCACTACTATCGGTGAAGATCTTTCTTTGTTATAGCTTCCCGAAAAGGAGGATGCCCATAACGAACGTAAAAAGCGTCAGCGTCTCTACGAATACCAGTCCCAGGATCATCGCCGCGCGCACTCCGCCGGTGGCTCCCGGATTCCGTGCGATGCCCTCACACGCCGCCGCGGCAATGCGTCCCTGACCCAGTCCGCCCCCAAACGCCGCCACCGCCACGCCGAAACCTACGGCGATCGCCAGGGTGGTTGGATTGACCGGCGGCTTCTCCGGCGCTGTGCCCTGCGCGAATGCGCCTGGCACCACCAACAACATCACGACCAACGCAAATACAACAAGTGCTGCTTTCTTCATAGACTGCCTCCACGTGAATTTGCCGTAGGAGGTGGTTCCCGGACACCGTGCAGCCGGTCTCACACTGCGGCAGAAACTTGGGCGTCGCAATCTGTAACGCAGGGCGGAGTCCGCGCAGCCCTGCGGCTTTTCTCTTCGTTCTTTCCTAAACTCGTACTAGTGCTCGTGCTCGGTAGCCAGCCCCAGATACACCGACGGCAAAATCGTGAAAATATACGCTTGCACAATCGAGACGAAAATGTGCAAGCCCACAAATGCGATGGGAATGATCGCCGGGAAAACAGCCAACACCACTCCAAGCACAGGAGATTTCTCCCAGCCCCAAGTGGACATCCCGGCGAACAGGCCCAGGAAAATTCCGTAAATCAAATCGCTGGCCAAGATGTTCGCCCAGAGGCGAACCGTGAGCGACAAAACACGCGCCATGGTACTGATGATTTCCACCGGGAAAATCAGCGGTGAAAGCCACCGGATGTCTCCGGCAAAATGTTTGATGTAACCCAAAACTCCCTGCGTCCGCATTCCTTGGTAGACAAAGTAAATAAACACGAGACTCGCGCATGCCAGAGGCACGCTGGCGTTGACCGTTGCCGAAGAAAACACCGGGAATACGCTAAGTAGATTCGCCAGCAAAACAAAAAGGCCGATGCTCCCCACCATGGAAATGAACTTGCGTCCGCCGTGATGTACGTTCTCATCCAGCAGGTCGCGAATCCCAAATCCCATCGGATTGGTCAGCAGCATCTCCGCAATTTGCTGCGAGGAGCCCGGCCGCTCCACCGACAATCGCGATCGAACCCACAAAGCCAGCAACGTGCCGAGCACCAACACGACCAGCCCCATGACGACGTGCTCTGGAATAGGCATCTTGGGATTGTTCGGGTGAATGTGCAGCGCCGCCAGAAGCACCAGCGCGGCGCCGCCCAAATAGTGATTCACGAACTGGGTGATCCAGCTTACGTGTTGTTCCATGTCAGATGAGGTGCCCTGTAGCTTAGGTCTGCCTGCAGGTGGCCGGCCTAAGGCTTGTCTCTCGGCTCAGAATCCAAGTAACGCTCCACTTATTTTCCGGGGCGAACGACTTCGTACACACTTGCGGCGATTGCGGCAGCTCCCAGGCTGCACATTCCCACGATCATGCTCGCAAGGGGAACCCTCAGAAACTCAAAAATAACATACACACACAGGGCGAGCAAGGCGTAGCGGAACACCGCCCGGAAGTAAGTCCCGATGGGGACGCGCGGTTCTTCCTCCCCGGCCTGCGCCGCGGAGGCCGCCACCAGCGCGTCCAAACCTTTGCGCAGCCACCGAAAATTGAACCACGCCAGCACCGCTCCAATTGCCAGCCCGCCGGCCCAGGCCCAATTCCGTGTCGCGGCAGCCACGGCACCCGCCGCCAACAACCCAAACAACAGCGTCAGCCAAGCAATGCGCCGCTCCGTCCGCAACGCAGGGTCAACATCGGCGTGACCAGAAATGTGAGTGCTGGCAGCGATGGAACGTCACCTGTAGCGGCCGCCGACCGTGGCGGGCGCGTTTGCGAAACCTTCAACTCAGATCAAATGGGATCGCACAAATCTCTAGGCGCGCAGTCTGCCGCGGCGGACGCGCCATCCCGGCGCGATGTATCAATCTTGAACACCGACGCAGGTTGCCTTTCACTTGTCACTCTGCGCCAAGCGCCGCAGCACTTCCTTCAGTCCGCCGGCGAATCCTAATCCGCCCAAGATCAGCGTGAAGATCAACTTCGTGTGCAACCAATGATCGACGAAGTATCCCAACACACCGCCAACGAGCACCGCGCCCACAATCGTGAATGGAAGCTCCAGCGCCAGCGCCGTCTGCGTCGAGTACTTCTTCGCCTTCTGTAACTCCGGCGATTTTGGTTCCTGAGGTTGCGTTTCAGGATTCACAATTCGCGCTTTCCGCTTCAGGGTCTGACTGGCTAGACTCGCTCAAGCGTTTACATCGTACCGAAATGGGGCGCAGCAGCGCTGCGCCCCTACGAGGAGTTCTCATTTCTCGAAGAGCAGTTCCCCGGCGCGTTGCGTGGCCTTCACCACCGCTTTGATGAGTGTGACACGCAGCTTGCCTTCTTCCAATTCCAGAATGCCGTCGATGGTGCAGCCCGCGGGAGTGGTCACCGCGTCCTTGAGCAGCGCGGGATGGTCGCCGGTTTCGAGCACGACGCTGGCCGCGCCCTTCATCGTTTGCGCCGCAAGCAGCGTGGCAATATCGCGCGGCAGACCGACTTTCACGCCAGCCTCCGCCAGCGATTCCAGAATGATGTAAGCAAACGCCGGTCCGCTGGCAGACAAACCGGTGACCGCGTCCATATTTTTCTCGTCAACCACCACCGTGCGCCCCACGGCGTTAAACATGGTCTTGGCGATTTCGAGATGCTCCGCTCCGGCGTGCGAGCCACGGCAAATTCCTGTCATCCCGCAACCGACCGCCGAAGGGGTGTTGGGCATCACGCGAATCACCGGCACTTTCCCGCCGGTGTGCTGTTCGATGTAGCTGGTGGGCACGGAAGCAGCCACAGAAATAATCAGGGTCCGCTCGTTTAACTCTGGCGCAATTTCCTTCAGCACCTCGCCGGTCACTTGGGGTTTCACCGCGAGCAGGATAATGTCCGCGCCGTGCACGGCTTCGCGATTATCCGTGGTTACGCCGACACCGAGCTCTTTCGCCAGCGCGCCTGCCTTCTCGCTGTGTTTCACGGTGGCGGAGACGCGCTTCGTGTCAAACAATCCTTGCTTCAAATAGGCGCGGAGCAAAATACCGCCCAGCTTCCCCGTGCCCAGGACCGCCAATCGCTTGTCTGCCAGTTTTTGTGACATGGTCCAAGCATTGTTGTCGACGCAGCTGTGATGCGTCAACCTTCGCCTGAGCCCTTCGCCTGAGGTGCGAACCCCAATCGCAACGCAAAAGGGGTTTAGCCCGGGTGGCGTTGCGCATACACTTACGGCTATATGCGTTCGGTAGCCCGACTGCGACCGTAAAAGCGGAGGCAAGACCGCCGCACTCCACATTTCAAGTACAATGCGGCTCGATGAAGATTTCAGCAGCACTAACACTGCTCGCAAAGTGTGCTGGCTTGGTTTGCGTTTTGATGGCGCTGGCGTTGGCGGACGTCGCCGGCTTTTTGCCGCACAGGCCGCAGCAAGCCGGGTCGCAGCAATCGTCAACGCGGCAGACGGACGTCGGCATCCTGATGCGCGACGGTATCGTGCTTCGTGCTGATCTGCTGTTGCCCAATTCTAACGGCCGCTTCCCTGCCCTGGTGTATCGCACGCCCTACGGCAAGCAGTTCGCCGAGAAGGAGTACAAAACCTTCGAGAAAGCCGTCGCGCGGGGCTATGCCGTAATCATTCAAGATGTGCGCGGCCGCTTTGCCTCTGACGGCGAATTCAACGCTTATCGGGACGAAGGCCGCGACGGCTATGACACCATCGAGTGGGTTGCTCGCCAGCCCTGGTGCGACGGCAATGTCGGGACCTTCGGTCTCTCATATCCTGGCGCGGTGCAGTGGCTCGCCGCCGTGGAGAACCCGCCGCACCTTAAAGCTATGGTTCCGGCGATGACGTTTGCCACGCCTAGAAATTTCTTCTACTCCGGCGGCGTGTTCGATCTTTCCTGGATCGATTGGATTTGGCTGAACATCGCTCCCGACGTTCGCCGCCGCAAAAGCTTTTCTGGCCCGAAGACGTACGAAGAAGGGCGGGAAACGTGGAAGCAAGAACAGGACCGGCTGCACAATTTCCTTCCGCTTGCCGAGCTGCCTGACTTCAATGCCATCGCGCCGTTTTATTACGAGTGGCTCAACTACGCACCGGCAGACCCGTGGTGGGATTGGGCCGAGCTTGGCAACAAATACAATCGCGTGCATGCCGCGGTGCTGAACCTTTCCGGCTGGTACGACGAACCCTACGGACCCGATGGCGCGACGACCAACTTCCATGGGCTGCTGGCGTCACGGAAGGACGAAAAAGATCCGCGCACGCATACCATCATCGGTCCGTGGACGCACGGCGGCCAAGACGAAACGCACGCCGGGGAACGCCAGTTCGGGGCGGCTGCCGCCGTCGATTACGACGAACTGATCCTGCGCTGGATGGACCATTACGTTCGCGGCATCGACAACGGCGTCGATCGCGAAAAGCCTGTGCGGCTGTTTGTCATGGGGCAAAACGTCTGGCGCGACGAAGCCGCCTGGCCGCTGCAACGCGCCATGCAACAGACCTATTATTTGCGAAGTGAATCGAACTCCGCGCGATTTGCCCGGCTAAACTCAAAGCCACCAGAGCGTCCGGGCTATAACGAATTCGTTTCCGACCCGTTGCATCCACTCACCGATCCGTACACCTCCTATGGAGCTCACGATTACCGCAAGCTGGCCGGGCGCAATGATGTTCTGGTGTACGACACCGATCCTCTCTCAGCAGATATGGAAGTGACTGGCCCAATTCGCGCGGAGATTTTTGTTTCCTCCGACATGCCTGATCTTGATTTATGGGTACGGCTGCTGGACGTGGCGCCTGATGGAACGGCGTTCAATCTGGTGAGCCCTGGATCCGATGTTTTGCGCGCGAGCTACCGTAATGGCAAAGCGAAACCGGAGGTGCTGGAGCCGGAGCAAATCTATCGCCTCGACTTGAACCGTATGCTGACGAGCAACACGTTTCCCGCTGGTCACCGCATGCGCGTGCAAATTTCCGGCGCGTTCTTTCCGCATTTCTCGCGCAATTTACAAAGTGAAGAATCGGAAATTACCGGCGACGCAAGTTGCGTTGCGCGCATTCGCATCCATCATGACAAGGACCACGCCTCGCGGATTATCCTGCCGGTTATTCCGCGCTGATTTAGAGTTCGGCCTGTCTCGAGCCTGGCCGAGGGCAGTTCTGCTGCCCTTTTGCGGTTTGAGCAGTCGGCGCGAATGGCCAGCCTAAAGGTTCAGGATGTACACGGAATCAGACCCAAGTTGAGCCGAAAGAGCGTATCGCCAACTGTCACTTGTCCGGTTAGCGCGTTTATCAGGACCTAGCGCTCAGTATTGGAACTCTCTCTGCCGTGGGCGTACAGTTCTACGCATGAGACCGGACGAAGCACGCGAGGAAATAATTTCTGGAATTGACTACGCTGCTTATAAAGAAACGGATTCTTCCCTCCACGACGCAGAGAAGAACCGCTTGTTCGGTTCAGAACACTACAAGTCGGGCCGACCCGTTTACAAACCTAGTCCGTGGGCAGAGGGGGATTTTGAAGATAAGATGGCAACGCTACTCCGCATCGCCAACGCGTTGAACCGTTCTGTTCCGACTTTTAGAGAAGCACAACGACTTCTCGAAAATGAAGAATCGGTTTTGGGCCGCGTGGTTCGGCGAGCGAACCGCCCCCAACCTCCTGATTAGTCGGGAAACCGGAAAAGTTTCTCCCAGTACTTCACATGGACGATAACGGCGTTTACCAGGCGCTCCGGTAGCGAGGCTGAGTCATCGTCAGGCGGGTTGCCGCCTAGGTGCGCTGGTTAGTGTGCGGAACACAGGGACGGCCGCAATCCATAGCAGAACGACCCAGAGCGCGTAGGGCAGCAAATGTCCTGCCGGCAGAGGGCCGAACCAATGGGCAGCTCCAGCATTGAGAGACCCGTGAAAGAGCAGGCAGAGAAACACGCTTCCGGTTCGTGAGTAAATGAGCGTGAAAAATGCCGAGACGGGGAAGATGCCGGCAAGAAAGAGCAAGTACTGGAGCCAGGTGCTTTGACCTTCGGAGTTGGCCGCGAGATAGAACGGCAGATGCCACAATCCCCAAAACAGCGCCATCCAACCCGTTGCGGACAGCAACGAATTGCCTTCCATCAGGTTCGGCAGGAAAAAGCCGCGCCATCCGAGTTCCTCGCCCACGCTGAAAAGTGCTAATACGACTCCCATCAACGGCAACTCATACCATGGGCCAAACTCGGGAAGAGAATGTTCCGTGCTCCGATATGACAGTAGGGCTGCGGCTTGCGTAGCCGGCGCCACGAGGACCGCCAAAGCGTACCAGCGGACCGGTGCGCGCACCTTAAGAAGAGGAAGCAGCATTGGCCCGATAGCGCTACGTCCATAAAACAATGCCGCAGTAATCAGCGCAGCAACTGCTGGCGTGAGCTGTGCCAGGGTTTGGAGCCCTTTCGAGACGTGGACGCGGAGCAGGCCCAGCGTGCCGAAGGCCGCAGGTACCTCGATCATCCAGCTCAGTCCATAGACGAGTAGAACAAAGCAGGCCAGGACTGCAAACGGGCGGGAGGCGAAGTTCGCTTTGTCCGCAACCAAGTGACCCGGCTTCGGTTTCAGATTTTCTGCATTCGTCACGCGCGCAGTATACACGGCTCGACTATGCTTCAACCTGCGGCGAGTGCCTGGTTAGTCGGGTAACCGGACAAGTACCCCAGGGCCGGTTCTTTTAGCTCAATTGGGTACGACATCGGGCCACTTTTTGGCAATAAGGTCGAACAGTTTACCTCTCGCGACTTCGTCGCCATCCTTAGCAGCCGCGTTGTATGACCTTTTCGCATACCCTTTGGCCAAATCTGGGTGGCCTTGCTTCATCGCGACTTCAGCCAAGCCATAGAGCGCGACGGAATTCTCGGGATCATAAGTGAGGGATTGCTCGTAGTAGTGTTTAACTAAAGCCAGCTTGCCGGCAGAGTCGCATTTCTGAGCGCCGAAATGACACAGTGTCCGTATCCAATTCGTGTTGCCTTCTTGGACCCAATAAGCGATTGCGTCATCCAAGAGTTTTACCGCTTTTTGATGGTCGCCTCGTTTCCAGAATTCGTCGCTTTCGTTTATCGTGCCCCACGTTCGGTCGAACCAGCGGTCCATCTCGCAATACTAACTCACGCGGGGATTATCCGAGTGCCTGATTAGTCGGGTTACCGGACACGTGGGAATTTGCAGATCGGGGACTTGTCCGGTTACCGCGTTAATCAGGAGTTGCCCGCCGTTTAACGGTCAGGCGACAAAGAGTTGCCCCGGTCGTCTTGCTGCTGTATATGTTAGTTAATGGACGCGCTCAGAAGCATTCGTCGCCGTGGTGCCCGGGAAGTCCCGCGACACAATGCTGAGCCTCATCCAAACAAAGTTCTGCCCTACGGGCGATACGGTGGAGGTCTCCTCACGGGGCACCCAATCGGATTGGTGATTGTAGTTGGTCTACTTTTCATCGGGCTCGTAGGAATACCCGAAGCGCGCTGGTTCTTTGGTGCTTCTCT
>Ga0307479_10000319_pt1 | contig 44128 bp, 41 predicted proteins | sample atmos_gasesECM4C_FD_203743 | JGI IMG/M metagenome (GOLD analysis project Ga0307479, IMG submission 203743) | Hardwood forest soil microbial communities from Morgan-Monroe State Forest, Indiana, United States - atmos_gasesECM4C_515 | ecosystem: Environmental > Terrestrial > Soil > Temperate...
GTTTGCCATGGCAACATGGCCGTCCGCAACCTAGTGATGCTCGTTGGCAACCGATAAAGTAGGCGGTCAACCGTCCGAGTCGAACACAGCGGAGGGGTCGCATGTGTGGTATCGCCGGCGTCTTCTATAAAGGCCCTGAGCCGTATGGACCTCTGGGCGCGACCCTCAGGGACATGTGCCAGGAGCTGTTTCGCCGGGGCACCGACTCCGTCGGCTTCGCCCTTTACGGCGAGCCCGCGCCCGACACCTACTTTGTCCGGGTCGACCTTGGGGCTGCGAGGACGGCCGATGGCGACGGCCACGCGGTCGCCGACGCCGCCGCCCAGCTGGTCAACGTCAGGGACTTCAAGTCGACCGGCCACAACGTCCGGCTCGAGGTCGATTCGGACGCCGGCGGCAAGCTCGCCGACCGGATCGAGGATGAGGTCGAGGGCGCCCGAGTCTTTTCGATCGGGCGATCGATGGAGATCATCAAGGACCTGGGCGCGGCCGACGACGTCGAGCAGGTCTACCACCTGGGCGGCTACGAAGGCAGCCACGGCATCGGGCATACCCGGATGGCGACCGAGAGCCGGGTCGACATCGCCCACTCGCATCCGTTCTGGGCACGCCCCTTCCCTGACATCGCGGTGGTCCACAACGGCACCATCACCAACTACCACAAACTCCGCCGCCGCCTCGAGCTGAAAGGCCATCACTTCTCTACCGGGAACGACTCGGAGGTGATCGCGGTCTACATCGCGGACCGGCTCGAGAACGGCGACTCGATGCAGCAAGCCCTGGAAGCATCGGTCGACGACCTGGATGGGACCTTTGCCTATGTCGTCTCCACCAAGGACGGGATCGGGCTCGCGCGCGACCAGTTCGCGATGAAGCCGCTCCTCTTCGCCGAGGACGACGAGCTGGTGGTGCTCGCCTCCGAAGAGTGCGCGATTCGCAGAGTCCTGCGCGACCCGCAGCTGGTGCCGCGGGAATTGCAGGCGCGGGAGGTCCGCTCGTGGCTCAGGTCGTAACCGAGCCGGCGGTGCTCGACGCCGAGGGGCTGAGCATCCGCGCCATCAATCAACAAATCAAACAGTTGCTGGCGGATGGCGTCACCGACATCGAGGTACGAAACCCGGTCGGCCAGCATTGCCTCGCGGTCGCGCTCAAGACCACGGCGCGCATCCACTTCCGCGGCTCGGTCGGCTGGTACGCGGCCGGGATGAACGACGGCGCGCACGTCATTATCGATGGCAACTGCGGATGGGGCCTCGCCGAATGCCAGATGGGCGGCCGGGTCGAGGTGATGGGCAACGCCGGCTCTGGGACTTCGGTCTCAATTCGCGGCGGCCTGGTCTTCGTCCGCGGGGATTGCGGGGCGCGGGCCGGCATCTCGATGAAAGGCGGCACCCTGGTCATCGGCGGCAGCGCCGGCTATCTGAGCGGCTTCATGATGCAGCGCGGCACCATCATCATCTGCGGCGACGCCGCCGATGGGCTCGGCGACTCGATGTACGAAGGAACCATTTATGTGGGTGGCCGGGTCGCGGCCTACGGCGCCGACGCGGTCGAGAAACCGGTAACCGACGCCGATCGCGCACTGCTTCGGCAATCGCTGCAGGAGCTCGCGATCGACGCCGATCGGATTCCGTTCAAGAAGGTCGAGAGTGGCCGCCGGCTCTGGAACTTCAGTAAGAAGGAGCCGGAGCTCTGGAGGTCCGCGTTGTGAGCCAGCAAGATGGCGACGGCTACAAGCCGGTGCTCCGCACCTCGAAAATCTGGAGCCCCGAGGTCATCGAGGACATCCAGCTCAAGGCGCAACTCGGCCGTTACCGGATGCAGGGATTCTCGACGCATCGCCGGGTGCCGACCTTCGACGATCTCACCTTCGTGCCCTGTGGACTGTCGCGAGTCGCGCTCGAAGGCTATCGCGAGCGATGCGAGACCCGTACCGTGCTGGGTACCCGCTTCGCCAGGAAGCCGATCGAGCTGAAGCTGCCGATCACGATTTCCGGAATGTCGTACGGCGCCCTCTCGAAGACCGCCAAGACCGCGCTCGGAACAGCGGCGACCCGTTTGGGCATCTCGACCACCACCGGCGACGGCGGAATGCTCTGGGAAGAGCGCCAGGCGTCGCACCTGATGGTCTACCAGGTGCTGCCCAGCCGTTACGGCTTCAATCCGGACCATCTGAAGATGGCCGACGCGATCGAGATCGTGATCGGGCAGGGTGCCAAGCCGGGCACCGGCGGCGTTTTGCTCGGCTCCAAGGTCTCCGAGGTGATCGCTAACCAGCGCACCCTGCCGCCCGGTGTCGACCAGCGCAGCCCCGTCCGCCATCCCGACTTCATCGGCCCTGATGACCTGCAGATCAAGATCGAGGAGCTGCGTGAGGCCACCGACTGGGAGAAACCGATCTATGTGAAGCTGGGAGCGAGCCGCGTCGCCGACGACATCAAGCTGGCGGTCAAGGCCAAGTGCGATGTCATCGTGCTGGATGGGCTCGAAGGCGCCACCGGTGCCTCCCCGGACGTGCTGCTCGACCACACGGGGATCCCGACCATGAGCGCAGTGTGCGAGGCGGTACGCGCGCTCGACGACATGAAGGTGCTGGGCGAGGTCCAGCTGATCGTTTCCGGTGGCATCAAGAATGGCGTCGACGCCGCCAAGGCGCTGGCGCTCGGCGCCGACGCCGTCTCGATCGGCACAGCGGCGCTGATCGCCCTCAACTGCAACGCGCCGCTCTACATCGAGGACTACCACAAGCTCGGCGTCGAACCCGGATCGTGTCACCACTGCCACACCGGACGCTGCCCGGTGGGGGTCACCACCCAGGACCCCGAGCTCGAATCGCGGCTGAAGCTCGACGAGGCCGCCGACCGGGTGTTCAACTTCGTGCAGTCGATGGCGATGGAGTTGCAGATGTTCGCTCGCGCCTGCGGCAAGTCGAACGTCCACCACCTCGAAGCCGAGGACCTTCGCGCCCTCACGCTGGAGGCCTCGATCATCACCGGCATCCCGCTGGCCGGGACGGAGACGGCGCTGACGCCCGACGCCATCGCCGACCGGGTGATCAAAGCGCTCGACCAGCGGGCGCGCAAGCACCCCAACGGCAAGGCCCGCCACTAGCGATGTCCTTTCTCGTTTCTTGCCCTGATTGCGGGCGGCGCGAGGTCGCCGAGTTCAGTTTTGGTGGCGAATCGAACAAGCGCCCTGCGCCCGACGGGAGCACAACCGAGCTGGCCCGCTACCTCTTCTTTCGGCGCAACGTCGCCGGCCCGCAGGTGGAATGGTGGTATCACCGGGACGGCTGTCAGCAGTGGTTCCTCGCCCGCCGCGATACCCGCACCAACTTGATCGAGGAGACCTACCGGCCCGAGGAGCGGGCCGCGCGTCGCGGATGAAGCGCCTGCCGCAGGGCGGGACGCTGATCGATCGATCGGCCCCCATCGCCATCGACCTCGATGGCCGGCGGATCGCGGCCTTCAAGGGCGACACGATCGGTTCCGCCATGGCCGCCGCGGGCGTGACAGTCACCGGCCGGTCGTTCAAGTACCACCGGCCGCGCGGCCTGTACTGCATGACCGGCGCTTGCGCGAACTGCCTCGTCACGGTCGGCGACGAGCCGAACGTTCGTGCCTGCACCCGCCAGGTCGAGCCCGGCATGCGGGTCACCCGGCAGAACGCGTGGCCGTCGGCAGACCACGACCTGTTGCGCGCATTTGACCGGACAAGTTTCGCGCTCCCTGCCGGCTTCTACTACAAGGTCTTCCACAAGCCGCGATTCGTCTGGCCGATGGTCGAGCCCATCATCCGTCGGGTGGCCGGTCTGGGCAGGTTACCGAACCGCCCCGCGGCGGAACCGCACCGGGATCGCCTCACGGTCTATCCGGACGTGCTCGTCATCGGTGGTGGTCGAGCCGGATTGACCGCGGCGGCCGAGGCGGCCGGCGTAGGCCGCCGCACTCTGCTACTCGAAGCCCACGACCAGGTAGGCGGCCGCTTGCTCGCGACCGATCCTGGCGCGGTGGCATCCCTCGAACAAGCGGTACGTGCGGCGGGCGTCGAGATTGTCACGGCGACCCCCGCGTTCGGCGTTTTCGAAGGCCCGCTGGTCGCCGCCGCGGGCCCGAACACGCTGTGGCGGATCCGCGCGCACGAGATCGTCTTCGCCACCGGCACCATCGAGCAGGGCGCCGTCTTCGCCAGTAACGACCTGCCCGGCATCGTCCTGTCGGAAGCGGTAGATCGCCTGCTCGCGCTCTACGGTGTCCTGCCTGGCCAGAGCGCCGTCGTGATCGCCTACGGACCCCAGGCGCGCCAGACGGCTGCTGCCCTCGAGCAGGCTGGCGCCAAAGTGACGCTTGTCGATCCGTCGCGTCAACCAGTCCTCAGCGCCGTCGGCTCTGGCAAGGTCCAGGGGGTCGTGCTCGGTGGGCAGCCAGCGACCCGACTTGCTTGCGATCTGTTGGTGCTCGCCGGTGCCCGTGTGCCGGCGACCAATCTCCTCTCGCAGGCCGGCGCGCGCCTGCGATATGAGACAACGATCGAGACCTTCGTCCCGGACGAGCTACCCGAAGGCATGCGCGCCGTCGGCTCCGTCGCCGGCGCCGGTGAGTCACCGATCATCCCGGCTCCGATGGCTCCCGCGGACGGCAAGCAGTTCGCCTGCCTCTGCATGGACGTGACCGAGAAGGAGATGCGGCAGTCGGTCAAAGAAGGCTTCGACTCGGCCGAGCTGCTGAAGCGCTACACGACGCTCACCATGGGCCCCTGCCAGGGCAAAGCGTGCCTGATGAGCTCGCTTCGGCTTTGCGCGCACCTAACCGACCGCCCGCTGCCCCAGGTGGATCGACCCACTGCTCGCCCGCCCTACACCCCGGTATCACTCGGCCTCCTCGCGGCTGGTCACCTGGTGCCGCGTAAGGAGACGGCGATCCAGGAGCGGCACGTAGAGGCCGGTGCGCAATTCATGTGGGCCGGTGACTGGCGCCGTCCGCATCATTACCAGGACCCCCGCCTGGAGTGCGAGGCGGTGCACAACCGTGTCGGCCTGATCGACGTCAGCAGCCTCGGCAAGTTTCGCGTCACCGGCTCCCAAAGCGTCGCGCTACTCGAGCGCCTTTATCCGAGCAAGCTCGGCGACCTGAAAGTCGGGCGAATTCGGTACGGCGCGATGCTCAACGACCAGGGCGTGATCCTCGACGACGGCACCATCTGCCGGCTGGGCGAAGAAGAGTTCTTCGTCACCACCACCACCGGTGGGACGTCGGCTATGGATCAGTGGATCAAGTGGTGGCTCGCCGATTGGGCACTCGACGCCCGCATCATCAATGTGAGCGGCGGGTACGCGGCGTTCAACCTGGCCGGCCCCCACTCGCGCGGGGTCATGCAGCGCGTCACTTACCTGGACGTCTCCAGGGAAGCGCTGCCCTACCTGATGTCGGCGCGCGGTGAGCTGGCCGGCGTACCAGCACTGATCTTGCGGATCGGATTCGTCGGGGAGCTCAGCTACGAGATTCATGTGCCGAGCGCGTATGGCCAGCATGTCTGGGACGTGATCATGGAAGCCGGCAAAGACTTCGGCATGGCTCCATTCGGTCTCGAAGCCCAGCGCATCCTGCGGCTGGAGAAGCAGCACATCATCGTAGGCCAGGACACCGACGCTCTTTCCGATCCCTACGGCGCCGGGCTCTCCTGGATGGTGAAGTTCGAGAAGCCAGACTTCCTCGGTCGCCGGACGCTGGAGGAAACCCGCGACCACGGCCCCAGTGAGCGGCTGGTGGGGTTCACCGCCGACGAGCCGCAAGCACCACCCGAAGGTGCCGCGGTCGTCGAGGCTGGGCGCCCGATCGGACGCGTCTGCTCCAGCCGGCGAAGCGAGCAGCTGAAGACGATCGTCGGGATGGCCTGGGTCCCGGCGGGACTCGCTGAGGATGGCAAGACTTTCGAGATCGCCTACGACGGTCATCGAGCCAGCGCGCGGGTTGGCCTGAAGCCGTTCTACGATCCGGAGGGCACGAGGTTGCGCTCATGAGCGACGAGTCGCGGGTCCTGACCGCCGAGCGTCCTTCTGACACCCGGCCGTCCGAATTCGCGCCCGTGATGCGCTCGCCGCTCACGGAGCACCATCGCAGCCTGAATGCCCAGCTCGCGATGGAGCATGGCTGGGAGGTGCCGCGAAGCTACGGCGACGTCGAACGCGAGGGTCGCGCGATTCGCGAGGGGTTAGGCATCGCGGACGTCACGGCCCGGGGGAAGATCGACCTCCGCGGCGCGGTCGACTCGAGCCTGGCGAACTTGCTGCAGACGCGTAACGCGCAGCTGGCGCGACTCAGCCGGGATTGGGCGCTGGTGTTCACGCCGGCGGCGAGTCTCAAGTCGGCGCTGCACCTGATGGAGCAGGCGGCCGATCGCTCGACGATGGTGACCGACGCGACGTCGATCTACGCCGGCCTTGCGCTGGTCGGGCCGCGCGTGCCGGACCTGTTGCTGCGCCTGACCGCCATCGACCCAGCCCAGCTCACCCCGGGGCACAGCGTCGCCACCCAGATGCTTCGCATCCCGGCGATCCTGCTCCGGCGCGACCTGCCGTCGATGGTCGTCGAGGCCTACGTTGCATCAGAGTTCGCGCGATACGCTTGGGAAGCGATCTTCACGGCCGGCCACCCGCTCGAGCCCGACGCGGTCGGCTGGGACGCGCTGCGCGCCGAAGGTTGGCGCTGATGGATCCGCTGAAGTACTTCAAGCCATGGCGAATGTTTCAGCACCGCGAGCTCAAGCCGACCTACGACGTCGTCGTCATTGGCGGCGGCGTCCACGGCCTCGCCACCGCCTACGAGCTGGCGAAGCGAGGCGTGCGCAAGGTTGCGGTGCTGGAGAAAAACTACATCGGCTCGGGTGGCAGCGGCCGCAATACCACCATCATCCGGGCCAACTATCGGACGCCGGAGGGTGTCGAGTTCTACCGCGAGAGCCTTCGCCTCTACCAGGGACTGTCCCAGGAGCTCGACTACAACCTGCTCTTCTCCGAGCAAGGCCACCTGACGCTGGCCCACACCGACCGGGCGATCAACATCATGGTCGAGCGTGCCGCGGTCAACACGCTGCTGGGCGTAGACAGCCGCGTGATCGGCCCCGAAGAGATCGGCAAGCTCTGTCCGCATCTCGACCTTTCGTCGCGGCCTGCCTACCCGATCCAGGCCGCGCTCTACCATCCACCCGGCGCCGTGATCCGCCACGATGCTGTCGTCTGGGGGTACGCGAGAGCGGCGGAGCGGCTCGGCGTCGAAATCCATCCCTACACCGAGGTTACAGCGATCGTCCGCGACGGCGATCGGGTCACCGGCGTTCGCACCAATCGCGGCGACATCGCCGCGTCGTCGGTGGTCGCGTGCGTGGCCGGCTGGTCGACAGAAGTCGCCCGGATGGCCGGCGTGGAGTTGCCGATCCAGACCCACGTCCTCCAGGCCTTCGTCACCGAACCGCTCAAGCCATTCCTGCACGTGATCCTGGTCTCGGCGACGCTCCATATCTATGTGAGCCAGACCGACCGGGGCGAGGTGCTCGTCGGCGCCGAGATCGAGCCGTACACCACCTACAGCCAGGCCTCGACGCTGAGCTTCCTGGAGACGAGCGCGCAACACACGGTGGATCTGCTCCCAGCGCTGAGCCAGGTCAAAGTCCTCCGCTCCTGGTCGGGCCTCTGCGACGTGACGCCCGACTACAGCCCGATCATGGGCAGGACGGAGGTCGACGGTTTCTTTGTCGATGGCGGCTGGGGCACCTACGGATTCAAGGCCGCCCCGATCTCCGGGGTCTGCATGGCGGAGCTGGTGTCGACGGGCAAGACGCCAAAGCTGATCGAGCCCTTTGCTCTCTCACGCTTCTGGGACCGGCACCTGGTTTCCGAACTGGCGGCAGCGGCGGTTTCACACTGAGGCGCGTACGATTGGGATCTTCCCTCCCTCGCTTGCGGGGGAGGGCCAGGGTGGGGGCTTTCAGGAGGGACGGCATGTTCGAGAAGATCCTGGTCGCTGTCGATGGTTCTGATCACGCCAACAAGACGACGCCAGTGGTGATCGACATCGCGAAGTCGCGCAAGGCGGAGGTCGTAGTGATGCACGCCGTCGAGCACTATGAACCGCGGGGACCGGTGGCGACCGCGGAGGCACCCGAGCACGCCAAGCAGGTTACCGAGACCATGGTTCGCGAGCTCAAGAGCGCCGGTATCCCAGTCCGTGGCGAAGTGGTCTCGACTGGCCCGGGCGACACGGCGGCGGCGATCGTCGACACCGCAAAAGAGGAGGATGCCGGCCTGATCGTAATGGGCTCCCGTGGCCTGGGAGAGGTCAAGGGCATCTTGCTAGGTAGCGTGACGCATAAGGTCCTGCAGCACACCGACCGGCCGGTGCTCGTCGTTCGCTAGACGCGTTGCGCGCCCTCGTCCTGCAGCACATCGCCTGCGAGCCGCCTGGCCTCTACGAGAACATCCTGCTCGAGCGTCGCACGACGATCGAGCGTATTGAACTGGACGAGGGCGAGCGGCTCCCGGATTGGGGCGGCTTCGACTTGGTCATCGCCATGGGCGGGCCGATGAGCGTCAACGACGACGCCACGCTCCCGTGGCTCACCGACGAGAAGCGCCTGATCGGCGACGCCGTTCGCGCGGGCATCCCGTTCTTCGGCGCGTGCCTGGGCGTTCAGCTGCTTGCGGCGGCGCTGGGCAGCCGCGTGTACCCTGGGCCAACCCCTGAGGTTGGCTTGCTGGCCGTCACCTTGACCGCCGACGGGCGGCGCGATCCGGTAACGAGCGGCCTCCCGGATCGGCTCTGGACGGTGCAGTTTCACGGGGACACTTTTGACCTCCCTGACGGGGCGGTCCGGCTTGCCGGCTCGGACGCCTACCCGAACCAGGCGTTTCGCTGGAAGCAGGCGTATGGCGTGCAGTTCCACGTCGAGGTCTCGACCGACATGGTGCGGGCCTGGCTCGCCGTCCCCGAGTACGCCCAATATCTCGAGCGCACACTGGGCCCGGGCGGAGGCCAGCGGTTGTTGCAGGACGTCGCATCGCGGGAAGGCGAGCTCTCCCGCCATGGGCGCCGCCTATTCGAATCCTGGCTGGATACGGCAGTCGCCTCTCCGGCGCCGTCGCCCGCCTGAGGGTGGCTGCGCAGGACCAGCACCCGGACCGCCTCTGGCGCAACCCTGAGCCGAAGCGCGCCTACGATGTCGTGATCATCGGCGCCGGCGGCCACGGGCTCGCAACCGCCTACTACCTCGCCAAGAACCACGGTATCCGGAATGTCGCCGTCCTCGAACGAGGTTGGCTGGCGGGCGGCAACATAGCGCGGAATACCACAGTCATCCGCTCGAACTACCTGTGGGACGAGAGCGCGGCCATCTATGAGTTCTCGCTCAAGCTGTGGGAAGGACTGTCGGCTGAGCTCGACTACGACCTCCTCTTCAGCCAGCGCGGCGTCCTCGGCCTCACGCATAGCGAGCACCAGGTTCGCGAGGGCAGGCGGCGGGTCAGCGCGAACCAATTGATCGGCATCGATGCCGAGTGGCTGACGCCGGAAGAGGTCAAAGCCTTCTGCCCCATCGTCAACATCTCGCCGGACGTCCGCTACCCCATCCTGGGTGCCACGCTGCAGCGCCGCGGCGGCATCGCCAAGCACGACTACGTCGCATGGGCCTTCGCCCGCAAGGCGGATGAACTGGGCGTTGACCTGATCCAGAACTGCGAGGTGACCGGTTTCGACCTCGATGCTGATCGGGTGATCGGCGTGCACACGAACCGTGGCCTGATCGCAGCCGGCAAAGTCGCTCTGAGCGCCGCCGGACATAGCAGCGTTCTCGCCTCGATGGCTCGCCTGGACCTTCCGATTCAGAGCTATCCCTTGCAGGCGCTCGTCTCCGAGCTGCTCGAGCCGGTCCTCAATTGCGTCGTGCTCTCGAACGACATTCACGTCTACGTGAGTCAGGCCCACAAAGGCGAACTGGTGATGGGCGCCGGCATGGACGCCTACAACTCCTACGCCCAGCGCGGCTCGCCCCACGTGATCGAGTACCAGGTGGCCGCGGCCCTCGAGCTCTTCCCCATCTTCAGGTGGGTGCACGTGGTCCGCACCTGGGCCGGCATCGTCGACGTGACGCCCGATGCCTCGCCGATCATGGGACTGACTCCGATCGAGAACCTGTTCATCAACTGCGGCTGGGGCACGGGCGGTTTCAAGGCGACGCCGGCCGCCGGCTGGACCTACGCCCAGACGATCGCGCAGGGGCAACCGCATCCGTTGAACGCACCGTTCGCGCTCGAGCGCTTCACGACGGGCGCGCTGATCGACGAGCACGGGGCCGCGGCGGTGGGGCACTAGCGTGCTGATCCCCTGCCCCTGGTGCGGCGACCGCGAGGAGGTCGAATTCCGCTACGGCGGTCCGGTGCCGGCCGGCTATCCGCCGGACCCGCAAACGGTCGATGATGCCGCCTGGGCGCACTACCTCTATTACCGGCCGAACCCGAAGGGCGCCCTGGGAGAGCGATGGGTGCATACCGCCGGTTGCCGGCGCTGGTTCAAATTGACCCGCGACACAGTGACGCACGAGATCACGTCGGCGACCGACACCCTGGGATGAGCCGCGTACTTCAGGGCGGCCGCATCGATCGATCGCGTGCGCTGCGTTTCAGCTTCAACGGCACGCCGTATAGCGGCTACGCGGGCGACACGCTCGCCTCCGCGTTGCTGGCGAACGACGTTCGCGTGGTCGCTCGCGGTGTCGGGTCCGGCCGTCCGCGCGGCGTCTTCACCGCCGGCATCGAAGAACCAAATGCCCTGGTACAGATCGGCCCCGAGCCGATGCTTCGCGCGACGCAGGTCGAACTCGTCGACGGACTTGAGGCTGTTGGCCTGAACGGCAAAGGACGGGTCAGCGCGGAACCGGACACCGCGCGCTTCGACAAGGTCTACGCGCACTGCGAGGTCCTGGTAATCGGCGGGGGGCGGGCCGGCCTCACCGCCGCGCTAGAGGCGGGTCGCTCCGGGGATCGCGTCATCGTCGTCGACGAACAGCCGGAGTTGGGCGGCCGGCTGCTAGCGGCCGGCTGGACCGATTGGTTAGAGAGCACGATGGCGGAGCTGGCGTCGATGCCCGAAGTCCGCTTGGTCACCCGCGCAACAGCGTTTGGTGTCTACGACCAGAACCTGGTCTTGATTGCGGAGCGGCGGCCCAATGGGCAAAGGCTCTGGCAGCTCCGCGCGCGCAGGATCGTGATTGCCACCGGCGCTCACGAGCGCCCACTCGTCTTCGCGAACAATGACCGGCCGGGCATCATGCTCGCCGGAGCGGTTCGCACCTACGTCAACCGCTACGGGGTGGTTCCAGGAAAGCGCGCCGTCATCTTCACCAACAACGACAGCACCCGGGCCCTCGAGGCCGACCTCCAACGAGCTGGCATCGGCCTCGAGGCCGTCATCGACGTCCGCGCCGGCGAGGCGATCGTCGACACGCTATCTGAACCTCCCTCCCCCTTGCGGGGAGCCAATGTCGTCAGGGTCGCGGGATTTCCCGCGTGGGCCGGGTTGGGGAGGGGGTCTCTAACTACCGTCGTCGTTGCCCCGCTTACCGCCAACGGATCCCGCCGCGAGGTCGAATGCGACCTCCTCTGCGTCTCCGGCGGCTTCAACCCCGCGCTGCATCTGTTTAGCCAGGCCCAGGGCAAACTTAAATACGACGAGGGTCTCGCCTGCTTTGTCCCCGAGGGGCCGATCCACGGCATTGAGGTTGTGGGCGCGGCCAGTGGCGACCTCGGCGGCCGCGGCCAGGGTGCGATCATGCCCTACTGGGTCATTCCCGGCGACGGCGGGGATTGGTCGACGCACTTCGTCGACCTCGAGCGAGACGCGACGGTCGCCGATGTCCGGCAGGCGCTTGGCACCGGCATGCGCTCGGTCGAGCACGTCAAGCGGTTCACCACCATCGGCACCGGTAGCGACCAGGGCAAGACGGCGGGCATCAACGAGAGCGCCATCATCGCAACCCAGCTCGGCCAACCGGTCGGCGCCGTCGGGGTCACGACCTATCGTCCGCCATACGTTCCTGTCCCCTTCGCGTTGCTGGCCGGCCGGAATCGCGGCGAACTCTTCGAGCCAGTCCGCGTGACGCCGATTCATTCCTGGCATGTCGCCCATGGCGCCGTCTTCGAAAACGTCGGTCAATGGAAACGCCCGCGCTATTTCCCGAGGGAGGACGAAGACATGGACGCGGCCGTTGCCCGCGAGTGCCGGACTGCGCGAGATAATGTCGGGGCCGTTGACGTCTCGACTCTCGGCAAGATCGACATCCAGGGGCCCGATGCGCTCGAATTCCTGAATCGCATCTACACGAACGGCTTCGACACCCTGAAGGAGGGCTCTTGCCGCTACGCGCTGATGTGTAAGGCGGATGGCATGGTGTTCGACGATGGCGTCGTGATGCATCTGGGCCCTGATCACTGGCTCGCCACCACCACCACCGGCGGAGCCGCTGCCGTTCTCGATTGGATGGAGGAATGGCTACAGACCGAATGGCCCGATTTGCGCGTTCACGTCACCTCGGTCACCGACCAGTGGGCCGCCGTCGCCGTTGTCGGCCCGCGATCGCGCGCTGTCGTCCGCAGCCTGTTTCCCGCCCTTCCGGTCGGGCCCGAGAGCTTTCCTTTCCTGGCCATTCGCGAAAGCGAGATCGGCAACATGCTGGTACGGCTCCATCGCATCACGTTTTCGGGCGAGCTGGCCTTCGAGCTATGGACGCCGAGCTGGTATGGGTTGTCGCTCTGGGAGACGGTCATGGCGGCGGGGGAGCCGCTCGGAATCACGCCATACGGCCTTGGGGCGATGGAAGTCCTCCGCGCGGAAAAGGGGTACATCATCGTTGGCCAGGACACCGACGGAACGGTGACCGCGCAGGACCTCGGCATGGATTGGATCGTCTCCAAACGAAAGCCGTTCATCGGGCAACGCTCACACCGGAGAGTCGATACCGCGAGGTCGAATCGTAAGCACCTGGTTGGATTGCTGCCGGTCGACGGCAATGAGCTTTTGCCTGAAGGCGCCCAGCTCGTGCTACAGGCCGACGGCACGGGTTCGAGGAGCGTTGGCCATGTGACCTCGAGCTTTCGCAGTCCAACGCTCGGCCGAACCTTCGGATTAGCCTTGCTCGAGGGCGGCCGCCAGCGCTTCGGCAGCGCCGTCTACGCTCCGGTGGCCGGACATGTGATCGCCGCAACTGTCACGGAGCCGATTTTCTACGACAAGGAGAATGCGCGCCGTGATAGCTGAGGCGATCCGGCGGAGCCCGCTCGCCGATTATGCCGGGCGATTCTCCGCTCTCTTCGATGCAAGCAAGGGCGAGATCTCGATTCGAGAGCTGCCGTTCCTGACACAGATCAACCTCCGGACCGACCCGCAGGATGAGGCAACGATGCAGCGGCTCGGTAGCCTCCTCGGATTCGCCCTGCCGCTGAGTCCCAATACGGTTGCCTCAGCCCGCGACCGGCGGGCGTTGTGGTTAGGCCCTGATGAATGGCTCGTCGTCGGAGACCCGGATCAAGGCAAAACGATCGAACAGTCCGTGCGCGACGTACTGGCCGGCGCGGCCGCCTCGATCGCCGATATTTCGGCCGGTCGTACGGCGGTGCTGATCCGAGGAGACCAGGCACAGGGGTTGCTTGCACGCGGGATCGCAATCGACCTGTATCCCCGCGTCTTTGTACCGGGCCGCTGCGCTCAAACCTTGCTGGCCAGAGCCCAGGTCCTCATCGAGCGCAGCGATGACGACGCCTTTCATCTCTACCTGCGATCGTCATATGCGAGCTACTGTGCCGACTGGCTCCTCGATGCCGCAGCGGACTCGAACTTGTCAATGGCGCTCATCGCCGGACCTCCGCCTTGATCGCCGGGTTTCGCGGCCGGTCGGCTCGGCCGCTCACGTAGCCGGCGGCAATCATGTTGAAGAACTGATAGACCGACTCCTCCGGTTCAGAAATCGGTCCTGGTCTGAAGCCGCGCGACGCCGTCGACCGCTGGATCGACTCGACCGCGGCCCAGTCCTGCCGGTTGGTCACGTCCCAGAAATCGCTCGCGTAGGATCCGTCGAAGCCAGCCCGTTCGGCGACCGAGCGAGGGAACAGAGCGCGGCACTCGACCCTCGAGCGAGTCGGTGATAGCGCCTCGATGCGGTGGGTCAGGACGTAATCCGGGTGTGGGCTGATCAGAAGGTTGGGAAAGAGTCCGAAATAGAAGACGCGACGTCGCTGCTGGTCGGAGAGGCCGGGTAGGAGAGGAGCGTTCGTCTGCCCGGTCAGCGACATCGTGACCGCATCCGGCAGCAGTTCCATCCAGCCGCCGATCCACATTCCCGTGGCGTCCATGTTCAGCCCGCTCGTGGGCGGACTCACTCGGCACAGCTCTGGGTGAATCTCCGAACAGTGGTAACACTCCTGGAAGTTTTCATTGATGAGCTTCCAGTTCGCCTCGACGACGTAGTCCATTCGCGCAGTTTCAACCATTTCCTCCGGCTGCCAGGGTCCCAGGATCTGGTCCAGGTTGCCCAGATGATCGGCGAGCGGGACCGCGTCCCCGGAGGCGTTGATGAACGCCCAGCCTCGCCATTGATCGAGGCGCACCGGGGTGAGGCCATGTTCCGAGGGAAGGAAGCCCGGTCGGTAGCCCAACCGCGGGGCCGACTTCAGCGAGCCGTCCGGCCGGTAGCTCCAGCCGTGGTAGGGACACTGGATCGGATCGCCATCCGCCACCTCGCCGATCGGAAGCAACTCGTGACCGCGATGACGGCAGACATTGAAGAAGGCGCGCAGCACCCCGAGCGCGTCACGGGTGAGCAGCACCGACTCCCGCCCGACCCGGACAGCCTGGCGCGTGTCCGGCCGCATCAGTTGGTCCGTGCGTCCCAGACAAACCCAGGAATTCTCGAAGAAATGGCGCATCTCCCACTCGAACAGCTCCGTCGATGTATAGGCGATCGCCGGAAGCGTGTAGCTTTCGCGGCGCTCGCGTAACGACGGCTCCAGCAGTTGGGGGTCGATGGGAGCGGCGTCGGTGCTCATCCTCCCTCCTCGGTGGCTATGTTAGGCCGGTGATCGTCCCATTCGGATCGATGTCAATCCGCGTGTAGGCCGGCTCTTTGCCCAGGCCGGGCATCAGCTGAATGTCGCCGGCCAGCGCGACGACGAAGCCGGCGCCGGCGGACGGATAGACGTTTCGGACGGGCATGATGAAGCCCCGCGGCCTGCCTTTCAGCGATGGGTCATGCGAGAGCGACAGGTGCGTCTTCGACATGCAGACCGGGAGCGTGCCCATGCCCTGCTGCGTCAGCCAGTCGATTCGCTTCTGACACTCGGGGAGGAACTCGACGTCGGCGGCACCGTAGACGCGGCGCGCCAGCGTCTGAATCTGTTCGCGGATCGGCGTGTCCGGTGGGTAGAGCGGTTTGAAGTCGCTGCCGTTTTTCGTGGCGCTCAGCACCGCCTCGGCCAGCTCGATGCTGCCATCGCCACCACGGCCGAAGCCATCGTTGATGACCGCGGCATCGGCCCCGAATTCCGTGGCCAGCTCGGTCACCAGCTCGAGCTCCCGATCCGTATCGGTCGGAAAACGGTTCACGCCCACGACGCAGCGCATGCCAAAGGCCCGGACGATGTCGATGTGCGCCGCGAGATTCTCCGCGCCTCGCTTCAGTGCGTCGATATCCTCGCTGCCCAGCTTTGCCTGTGGCACGCCGCCGTGCGACTTGAGCGCGCGAACGGTCGCCACGACGAGCGCCGCGGCTGGACGCAGATGGCCATACCGGGCGACGATGTGCGCGAACTTTTCCAGTCCAAGGTCGGCCCCGAAGCCCGCCTCGGTGACGACTACGTCGGCCAATTTGAGCGCCATCTGGTCCGCCAGCAGGGAGTTGTTGCCGTGGGCAATGTTCCCGAATGGACCAGCATGCACCAGCGCCGGCTGCCCTTCCATCGTTTGCACGATGTTGGGAAGGAGGGCCTCCTTGAGGAGCACGGTCATCGCCCCGGCCACCCGAAGGTCCTCGGCGGTGACGAAGCTGCCGTCTTTCCGCTGGCCAATGATGATGCGCCCGATTCGCTGACGCAGATCCTCGAGATCGCTCGCCAGCGCCAGGATGGCCATGATCTCGGAAGCGGCCGCGATGATGAAACTCGATTCCCGCGGAACGCCGTGCTCGTCGCCACCCAGGCCGGTGACGATATGCCGCAAGGCGCGGTCGTTGACATCCAGCGTCCGCGGCCAGGTGATGAAGCTGGGCCCGATCTCGAGCTGCCCGTGGAAGATCGCCGCATCGATCACCGCGGCCAGTAAATTGTGGGCCGCCTCGACGGCGTGGATGTCGCCGGTGAAGTGCAGGTTGATCTCCTCCATCGGGACGATCTGCGCCATCCCACCCCCGGTACCGCCGCCTTTGATACCGAACAGCGGACCGGTTGAAGGCTGCCGCAGACAGAGTGCGACGTTGGCGCCAATCCGTCCCAATCCCTGGGTCAGGCTGATGGCGCTGGTGGTCTTTCCTTCTCCCGCCCGTGTCGGCGTGATCGCGGTCACCACCACGAGCCGACCATCGGGCCGGCTGTCGAGTCGCTTGAGGACGTCGAGGCTGATCTTGGCCTTGTGCGGTCCGTAAGAGATCATCTCGGACTCCAGCAGGCCGAACTCCTTGCCGACCTCCATGACGGGACGTAGGCGCTTCGGCCGGGTGACATCCAGCCTCTTCGCGGCTTGACTCATGCTCCCTCCTGCGTTTCGCCAGTCAGGGTTGGGGGATTTCCCGCCTGCGGGTTCATCAGCCTGGAACGTGGGTTGGCCGCGTCCAGTTCCTCGACGAGCGCGTTGGCGACATCCTCGGCCGAGCCGGCGCGTTCCTGCGCGTCGCCCCAGCGCCAGGCTTCGAGGTAGCTGTCCATCCCGGTCGAGCCGTCCTTCATCGCATAGGCGTCGATCGCCGCCTGGAAACGGTCGGGCAGCATGCGTTTTGCTTGACCGGCCTCGTCCCAGGCCTTGACCTGGGCGGGGATGTGCTTCCAATACATGACCTGGTACTTCGCCATCATGCCGCCTCCACCAGTTCGGCCAGCCGAGTTTCCAGCTCGCCGAACCCAACGAACCGAATCTCTAGCGGCAGGACCAGATACCCGGCGACTTCGCGCGCTTTCGCCACCAACTCGTCACTCGGAAACTGCGCGAGGTACAGAAGGTTGGTGTAGTTGCCGAAATACACCGGCTTCAGATCCGGGTAGCGATCGAGGCCCAATCCCCTGATCACGGCGCGTTCGAAGTTGCGCAGCAGCCAGTCGGTCAGGAAGAACGTCGCCGGCTGTTCGTCGGCGAGCCGGTCGAAGTCCTTGCCGGCAAACATCTCGTAGCAGTGCGGCCCACGCAATCGAACCGCGCCATACCGCTCGAGGATCGGATCGAGCGCGCCGGCGGTACCGCAATCGCCGTAGACCACGACCACCCGCCGATAGTGGCCGGAGAGTTCCTCGAGCCGGCGCTCCACGGCCTCGACGATTTTCTTCGGATAGAAGTGATGCATCGCCGGCACGCCATAGATGTCGACGTTCCAGCCGTGCTCGTCGACCATCGTCTTGACCTCTTTTCCTAGCGCGCCACAAATCAAGAGGGCGACCGGCTTCATCGCACCGACTCCAGCTCCGGAAACGCGAGCACCGAAACGAACGAGTCGTTGAAGTCCGAGCGGCCGGACAGCTCGACGTACTCGATCTTCTCCGGTAGCTCGAAGGCGACCTGCCGCTCACGAAACGAGAGCAGCGACATTTTGGCGCCCTCGCCAGCGGTGTTCCCGACCGACAGGATCCGGTCGACCTCGACCGGCGGGACGAGGCCGATGATCTTCGCGCTCTCAGGATTGAGATAGGAGCCGAACGACCCGCCGAGCAGGACTTCGTCCAGGTCGGTGGCCGTCACCCCCATCACGTCCATCAAGACTTTGATGCCGGTTGCGATCGAGCCCTTGCCAAACTGTAATTCGCGCACGTCGCGCTGGCTCAGATAGACGTTCTCGGCCAGCAGGAAGGCCCGCACACCGTCGATCATGATCAGCCGATCGGACAGCGGGTGCTCCGGGACTTCCTCGCGGCTTCGCATCTTGCCGCCGGCATCCAGCAACCCGGCGAGTCGAAGCTGGGCAACGGTGTCGACGAGTCCCGAGCCACAGAGTCCCTTGGGGGGAATGTCGCCCCCGATCACCTGTAGCTCGACGCGGTCGGTCAGCGTCACGCCTTCGATCGCGCCATCGGTGGCGCGCATGCCGCAGCGGATCTGGCTGCCTTCGAAGGCCGGACCGGCGGGCGCAGCCGTGCAGAGCACGCGCTTGACCGAGCCAAGCACGATTTCTCCATTCGTGCCGACGTCGACGAAGACCCGCATCTTGTCCTCGCGGGCCAGCCCGGTGGCGATCACGCCGGCGACGATGTCCGCGCCGACATAGGCGCCGATTACGGGCAAGGTTTGGACATAGCCCGCCGGATGAATGTCAAGCCCGACATCTCGCGCCGGTAGGTAGAGGGGCTCGCGGAAAGCCGGCGTAAACGGCATCATCGAGATGGGGGTGGCGTCGATACCGAGCAGCAGATGCAGCATCGTAGCGTTGCCGACGATGACCATCTCGTAAACGCGATTGCGGTCCACCCCGGCGCTTTCGTAGAGCTCGGCAAGAATGCCGTTCATGGTTCGCTGAATCGCCTCGCGCAACTCCTCTTTCGCCTCGTCGCCCTGCATCCCATGGCTGATCCGCGAGATGACGTCGGCACCGAAGGGCGCCTGGCCGTTGAGTGTCGACCGCACAGCCTCGGCCATCCCGGTGCGCAGATTCATCAGGGTTCCCACGACGGTCGTCGTCCCCAGGTCAAAGGCAATGCCGTAGCTTTCTTCGCGGGTGTCGCCAGGCTCGACCGCAATCAGCTGGTCGCCACCGAGCACCGCGGTCACCTTGAACTCGGCGGCCCGCAGGACCGCCGGCAGCGTTCGCAACACTCGAAGGTCGGATTTCATATCGAAACCCTCGGCGGTTAGAGCATCACGCAACCTCTCGACATCGCTCCGCTGGTCTTCGAGGCTCGGCTCGGTCAGTTCGACGTAGACCTTGCGAACGTTGGGGTCGAGGAGCACCAGCCGGTTGACGCCCATGGTGGCGGCCTTCGGAACCCGCAGCAACTCCGGCACCGTGACCGTCGTGTCTTCGTAAACCTTCGCCTGACACGACAGTCGCCAGCCGGCCTCCAATTCGCCTGGCCGCAACTGCTTGCGGTCGGCGGTCGTGATCTCCGCGCCGCCCTCGAGGACCTGCACCTTGCACTTGCCGCAGGTGCCGCGCCCGCCGCACGTCGAGTCGATCGGCAGCCCAATCCAGTGGGCGGCGCTGAACAATGTCGTGCCAGGCGGAACGCGCGTGGTCTTGTCGAACGGCTGATAGCGCACCTCGAGCTTCTTCTGGATCATGTAATTAGGGTCGCGGGATTCCCGCGTGTCATGCGCGCGTCGCCGACTCGACGGCGGCCGCCTTCTTCTGGTCCTGACGGAAGACCGAGATCCATCGCATGGCGTACTCGTCGTGGCCGAGGAGCAGATCCGACGCCAGGACGGCTTTTCGCACGTCTGCGACCAGCGGGTTGGTGATGGCGCAGGTCAGGCCGGCGTGCATCGCGACCGGAAAGAACGCCGCGTTCAGCACCGACCGGTCCGGCAGCCCGAAGGATACATTGGAAGCCCCGCAGGTCATGTTGTTGCCGAGCTGCTCCTTGATCAGACGCATCGTTTCTAGGGTGACGAGGCCGGCCTGCGGGTCGGCGGCGACCGTCATCGCGATCGGGTCGATGATGACGTCCTCGGTCGGGATACCGTAGTAGGCGGCCCGCTCGATGATCCGGCGGGCGATCTCGACGCGCTCCTGCGGCACCATGGTGATGCCGGTCTCGTCGTTGCTCATCCCAATCACGGCGGCGCCGTACTTTCTGACCACGGGCAGGATTCGATCCATCCGCTCGCCCTCGGCCGTCACCGAGTTGACGAGCGCCTTGCCCTCGTAGGCGGCCAGCGCCGCCTCCAGCGCCTCGATCACCGAGGAGTCGATGCAGATCGGCACGTCGGTGACCTCGCTGACCGCCTTGATCGACGCGACCAGCAACGCCGGCTCGTCCACCATGGGAACGCCGGCGTTGACGTCGAGCATTTGGGCTCCCGCCTCGACCTGTGCGATGGCATCCGCCTTCACCCGATCCATCACGCCGGCCCTCATCTCCGCGGCCAGTACCTTGCGGCCGGTGGGGTTGATCCGCTCGCCGATCATCACGAAGGGCCGATCGATGGATACGATCACCTCTTTCGAGCGCGAGCGAAGGATGGTCTCCATCAGCCCCGACCTCCGACCGTCGCCAGCGGGCTGAGCGTCGGTCGAGGCACCAGCCCGGCGGCCTCCGCCACCTGGACGACGCCTTCTTCCCACTTGATGCCGATCAGATGGACGCCGGCTACGCCCGGGATCTCACGCACGGCTCGGACCAGCTCGACCGCGATCTGGACGCCTTCATCGGCCTGCCGGGCGGGCGGCGTCTTTTGCAGCCGGTCAACCAGCGAATCCGGCACGTGAAGGCCGGGCACCTTCTCCTTCATGTAGCGAGCGCCGCGCGCCGACCGAGGGATGCCGATCGAGGGGATGATGAAGACACTGTTCAAGAGGCCGAGGTCGGCGACCATCGCCATGAATCGGGCAAAGATCGGCACCTCGAAGACGAGCTGCGTCTGGATGAAGTCGGCACCAGCGCGAACCTTCTTCTGCAAACGGAGCGGACGGAACTCGAGCGGCGGCGCAAACGGATTCTCGACGGCGCCGATGAAAAAATCCGGGGCTTGCTCCAGCTTGCGACCACTCAGGTAGGTGCCCCGATCGCGCATGCCGGCGGCGACCTCGACGAGTTGCATCGAATCGATGTCATAGATCCGTTGAGCCTCGGGGTGATCCCCGGCGGTCACGTCGTCACCGCTCATTAGGACGATGTTGCGAATCCCGAGCGCAGCGGCGCCGAGCAGGTCGGCCTGGAGCGCGAGACGGTTTCGATCGCGAACCGTCAGCTGCATGATCGGCTCCAGCCCCTTCTCCACCAGGAGGTGAGCGGCCGCGAGCGACGAGATGTGGACGTGGGCGCCGGTGTTATCGGTGCAATTGATCGCGTCCACTGACCCGCGAAGCACCTCGGCGCGCCGCCAGGTCGCCTCCGGGTCGGCGCTGTTGGCGGCGGACAGCTCCGCCGTCACGACGAAACGGCCCTCACGCAGCAGGCCTGCCAGGCGGCTAAGGCTCGACACCGGGCCTCCACCCTTCGGGAGCAACGCGATCGCGACCGTTGACGAGGTTGATCCACGACGACGTCCCCTGGAGCTGCCAGTCGACCGGCTTTTGCAGGTGCTCGATGTGATCGCGCCAGAGCGGGAGTCGCCGCGAGCCTTCCCAGGCATCGACCCAGACGCAGCGCTTATCGGGATAGACCTCGCAGTTGCCGTTTTCCCGCACTCCGCCACAGGGGCCATTGCGAAGATTCTTGGGGCATCGCATCGGGCAGCTGAGCCCGGTCGAGTGCAGGATGCACTGGCCGCACATCTTGCAGCCCCAGATCGCCTCTTTCAGGGGCTTCTCGACGGCGAGCACCAGTCGCTCGGCAACCCGCACTGTCCTACCCCTTTTTCAGCGTCTTATCGATGAGCTCGACCGCCTGGGTCAGCGCCGCATTCTCGGCCGCCTGCGCTGCCCCAACGATTTGCTTGGCCATGCGGGTGGCGATCGACGCATCGGGTGAGTAATGATCCGCGCCCGCGAGCTTGGCGTATTCCTCCGTGACCGGCGCGCCGCCCACCATGACCGCAACCTTGTCGCGCAAACCGGCCTTCTCCAACGCCTGGATATTGACCTTGAACATGGGCATCGTGGTGGTGAGGAAGGCGGAGAAGCCGACGATGTGCGGCTCGTTTACCCGCACGGCGTCAACGAATTTCTCGGGAGGACAGTTGACGCCGAGGTCGACCACCTCGAAGCCAGCGCCCTCCATCATGATGATCACGAGGTTCTTGCCGATGTCATGGATATCGCCTTTCACCGTGCCGATCACGACCTTTCCGATCGGCTTGGCGCCGGTCTCGGCGATCAGCGGCCGCAGGATGACGAGCGCGCCCTGCATGGCGCGCGCGGCGATCAGCATTTCCGGGACGAAGAAGTCGCCCTTCTCGAACCGCCTCCCGACCTCTTCGAGAGACGGGATCAGCGCCTTGAACAGGATGTCCATCGGGTCCATCCCCAGCTTCAGCCCTTCCTCGGTGAGCGCCTTGACCTCGGGCGCGTGCCCGTTCAGCGTGTGATCGAAGAGCTCCTGCCGGATCTCCTCCTCGCGGCTCATGCCTTTCCTCCTCGTTGTGTTGGGGGTCGCGGGGGTTCCCCCGCATTCGCGATGTAGCCCATGCGCTGTGAAATCGCCTCGCCAGCCTCTTTCGTCATCTCGCCGAGCTCCGTCAGCCGTTGCGGCGTCACGCGATAGGACGGCCCGGCGACGCTCACGGCCGCGTTGACCTCTCCGTCGGTTCCGCGGACTGGCGCGGCGACCGCGTTCAAGCCGATCTCGAGCTCCTCGAGCGTGAATGCCCAGCCTTCCTCTCTGACCCGGCTGAGCTGGCGCTCGAGAGTCTTGACGTCCGTGATCGTTCGCGGAGTGAATCGCTGCAGTGGCTGATCGAGGAGTCGATGGCGCTGGGCCTCCGGCAGGAAGGCGAGCAGCACCTTGCCATTCGAGGTGCTATGCAACGGGGTCTGCTTGCCGACCCAGTTAACGTTGACGACCAGGTTCGGCGCCGCGATCTGGTCGATGTTGATCACCTGGTCACCCTGGAGGATCGCGAGATTGACCGTCTCGGAGGTACGCGTGGCCAGCTCCTGGAGCACCGGCCGCGATGCCCGGGCCAGGTCGATCTCCCCCACTACCGATGAGGCCAGCCGGACCAACCCGTAGCCCAGCCGGTATTTCTCGGTGACCGGGTTCTGCTCGACCAGGCCGTGCTCCTGCAGCGTCGACAGCAGCCGGAAGACGGTCGACTTGTGGACCTCCAACTGCCGGGCGAGATCGGTCACTCGCATCTCGGGCTCCGATCCGAGCAATTTCAGGATGTCGAGGGCCCGGTCGAGCGACTGCACCTTGTTGCGCACTGCAAAACCGGTGCTCATGGCACAACAACTATAGCTCGCTGAAGACGGGATGGCAAGCCGCACCGCCTCCCGACAAGGGGGAGGGAGAAAGTGTGGTTCGGCTAGTGCGAGATGGTGAGCTTGCCATGGTCGCACCGGTATTGGTACGAGCCGCTCAGAAAGTCAGCACCGGTGCCGCTCTCAACGCCGATGGCCGGACATCGAATCGCCAATTCGGTGAGCGAGAAGCCCGCCAGCAGAACAACCAGGGCCGCGACGGCGCCGCCTGCCGCCATCCCTGTAGCTGCCCTGCCGGACGCGCCACGCGACTGGGCAATGAGCCCAGCCAACGCTAAGAGCCCCGCGATTAGAAGTGGTAGGCCGATCGAGAAGATCGCGAAGAACCCAACGAGCAGCAGTCCAGCCGCTGAGAAGGCAAGCAAGAGCGGTCGCCAACGCGCCGATGTTAGGGATGAAAGGGCGGCACAAATTGCTGTGAGCGCGATGAAAGCCGCCACGAATGGAGCCCGGAGGTATTGGGGACTGCTGCCCTGCGAACCGACTATCCCAAGGTAGAGAACATCGATCGCCGCAGCGATGATGGCCGCGCCGACTCCCGCCCAGCGCATGCCGGAGGAAAGTCAGACGGTGCTGGGTTCGCCGGCCTTGACCCGCCGGACCTCGGCGTTCACGGCGGCCAGAACTTTCTGGACGTCGCCAATCACGGCGTAGTCCGCCTGCTCGACGATCGGCGCTGAGGCGTCCGTGTTGATCGCCAGAATGTGTTTGGCGGCTCGGCATCCGACCATGTGCTGGATGGCGCCGCTGATTCCGCAGGCGACATAGAGGTCGGGGGCGATCCGCATCCCAGTTTGCCCGACCTGGTCGGAATGCGGCCGCCAGCCCAGGCTCGTCACCGCCCGCGAGCATCCCACCGCGCCACCGAGCAAACCAGCGAGCTCTTCCAGTGAGGCGAAACCCTCGGCGCTGCCGACCCCGCGGCCCCCGCCGATGACGACCCGCGCCTGGGCGAGCGAGATCTTGCCGGTGTCGGCCTCCACCTGGGGGACGAGGCGGACGCGGAAATCCTTGTCGCCCAGTGTGGGCGTGAAGGTACGAGTCGCAACCTCGGTGCGGCTGAGTGACGCTTCCGCCGTCAGCGCATGCGGCGCGAGTGTCACCAGCTTGATCCGGCCCTTGAGCCGGGCATCCTCGAGCAGGCTCCCACCCCAGCGCTGCCGGGTCACCGTGAACGGATCACCCGGTGCGATCTCCGTACAGTTGGCCGCCAGCGGCAGTTTCATCCGCGCCGCGACATGCGCCATCACTTCGCCGCCTCGATCGCTCGCCGTCCCGATGACAACCGCGGGTTGCAGCCGCTCGGCAAGGTCGGCGACGGTGTGCGCCCACGCCGAAGGCGCATACTCCGCCAGCCGCGGATCGCTCGCGACATGCAGCGCACTCACGCCGTAGGAGGAAAGGGTGCCCGCGGACGCCTCTCCCCTTGGCCCCAGCGCCACGGCCTCGAGTGGCGCACTCATCGCGCGCGCCAGACGTCCAGCCATCGTCAAGACTTCGAGCGACAACATGGTCGGCGCTCCATTGACGTGCTCGATGAACGCGAGGACCATGCTCAGAGCAACCTCAGGCGTTGCAAGAGCTCGACCACCTGGACGCCGGCATCACCATTCTTGCCGAGAACCTCGACGGTATGCTCGACCTGTACCGGCAGCCTGAGCCGGATCTTTTCCAACCCCCCAGCCTGCCACTGCGGCTTGATCCGCTCGATGTCTTTCTTCTTTGCCTTCAGCCGCCCCGGGAGTGAGGGATAGCGAGGCAGGTTGATCCCTTCTTTCACAGTGAGCACAGCCGGGAGCGGCAGCTCGGCGGTTTCCCAGCCCGCCTCCGTCTGACGCCGAACCATGGCGGAGCCGTCGCCGATCTCGAGCGCCTTGATCCCCGTGACGCACGGAAGATCCAGCGCGTCGGCAACCCGAACCCCGATCTGATAACCGGCGCTGTCGGCGGACTCGTTGCCAAACATCACGAGGTCGTAGCTGCGCCCGGCGGCGCGCTCGGATTCGATCGCCTCGACGATCGCCGCGGCCGTCGCGACTGGATCCCATTCGCGCCCATCGGTTTCGAGCAGGATGGCGCGCTCGATGCCCAGCGCCATCGCGTCACGGAGCTGGTCGATAGCGGCCTCGGGTCCGAGGGTGAGCACGGTCGAGCTCCCCCCGTGCTTTTCGATCAGGCGCACCGCCTCCTCGACCGCGCACTCCTCGTGCGGGCTGACGGTGAATCCCAGGTAGCGGGTGTCGATTTCCTGGCCGTCGGCACTCAGCGCGATGTGACCGGCGGTGGCCGGCACCCGCTTGACGCAGACCAGGACATTCATGGACGCCCTTCCTTAACTCTTGACACGGGTATTTTGTGGATCGAATATTGGCGTCGGCCCCGCGACGGCAACCGTGACCGGATACTGCTCGCCGAAATACTCGACCCGTAGCTTGGTCCCGACCTTGGCGTGTTCCGGAGGCAGGAAGCTCATCAGGATCGTCTTCCCCACCGACGGACCCGATCCCGCGCTGGTCGCGTAAGAGCCACGGCCGTGCCGGTCGACCAGCCGCTTACCGTCCTGGGTGAGGATCGGTTCGCGACCCTGCATGTAGCGCTTGAACCCCGAGCGCGAGGTGTTGTCATCGACCGTCAGCGTGCAGAGGATGGCCGCCGGCGGCTCGCCGCGCTGCTTGAGGTAGGCCTCCTTGCCGATGAAGTCCTGTGGTTTCACCTGCGGCCGGGCGAGGCCGGTCTCCACGAGGTTGAACTCCTGCTCCAGCTCCATGCCATAGGCGCGATAGCACTTCTCGATGCGGCCGGTCGTGCCATACACCCCGATGCCGGCGGGGACGACACCGAGCGGCTGGCCGGCTTCCCAGATCGCATCCCATAGCCGCCCACCCTGCTCGAAGGGCACGTAGATCTCCCAGCCGAGCTCGCCGACGTAGGAGATGCGCGACGCCAGCGCGCGCACTGGACCGATATCGATGGGGCGGCAGGTGCCGAACGGAAAGCCCTCGTTGCTCACATCGGCGTCGGTGATCGATGTCAGCAGGTCGCGCGCGCGTGGTCCCCACACGCCGAGCGTCGCCCAGCTCGAGGTCAGGTCGGTGAGCTGGACCGCGCCATCGTCCGGCAGATGGTCGATGAACCACTTCTTGTCGCGGGGGCCGTCGGCGCCGCCAGTGACGACGCGGAAATGATTGGCTCCCAACCGCATCACCGTCAGGTCGGCCTTGATCCCTGCGGCCGGATTGAGCAGCGAGGTGTAGATCACGCGGCCGACCGGGACATTCATCTGCACCACGCAGAGCCTCTGCATGGTGTCGAGCGCGCAACTGCCGGCGACGTCGAAGACGGCAAAGGCCGACAGGTCAACCATGGCCACCCGGTCTCGCATCGCCAGGTGTTCCGCGTTGATGATCGGTGACCACCAGCGCGAATCCCACTCGTAGCGGCGGGGCATCACCCGCTCGCCATACTCGGCCAGCAGCGTCTTGTTCGATTCGTACCAGTGCGGCCGTTCCCAGCCCGCGGTCTCGAAGAAGAAGGCGCCCAGCGCTTTTTCTCGCTCATAGAAGGGGCTGAGCCGCAACCGGCGGTTCGACTCCCACTGCTCCCGCGGATGGACGATGCCGTAGGTTTTGTTGAAGCCCTCGGCGGAGCGCCCGCGAATGTGCGCCGTGGTCTTCTGATGGTCATAGAAGCGGGCGATGTCCGAGCCGGAGGGATCGATCTCCGGAACGCCGGAGGTGATCCATTCCGCCACGCAGCGGGCGATGCCGGGCGCCTCTTTGATCCAGATCGCCGCCACCGACCACAAGCCTTTCACCTCCGGCGTCTCGCCGAGCAATGGAAACCCGTCGGGCGTGAGCGAGAGCAATCCGTTGATCGCGTGGCGGATCCCGACGTTCGGGTCGCCGAGGATGTCGGGCATCAGCTCGAGCGCGTGCTCCAGCGATTCGTCGAAGTCCTCTTTCGTGAAGGGCAGCTCGGTTGGCGAGAGTTTCGACTGCTCGAGGGAAGGAATGTCGTCCGGGTCCCACAGGATCGGACGATGGTCATAGGACCCGACCTCCATGTCGCTCCCATGCTGCCGCTCATAGCCGTTGGTATCCATGTCGCGGATGATGGGGTACTTGATCTCACCCACGGTGTCGGCGAAGAGCGGCACCGGCCCGACACTGATCATCTGGTGCACCGCCGGACTCAGCGGGATGGAGGCGCCGGCCATTCGGGCGAGGCGCGGGCTCCAGATACCGCTCGTGATGATGACCACCTCGGCCTCGATATCGCCCTGGTCGGTCCGCACTCGCTTCACGTGGCCATTCTCGACATCGATCCCCGTCACCTCGGTGGTGGCGGCGACCGTCAGGGCTCCCATCACTTGCGCCTTTTCCCGCATCAAGGTGCCGCCTCGAAGCGAATCGACGGTGCCGATCCCCGGGGTGCTGAAACCGCCGAGGATCACGTTTTCATTGATGAAGGGCACGAGCCGCTTCACCTCGGCCGGGGTCACCAGCTCGGCCTCGATGCCCCAGGCCTTGCTCGATGCCATCCGGCGCTGGAGCTCCTGCATCCGCTCGGTCGTCCGGGCCACCTCGATGCCGCCGCTCTGGGTGAAGACCCCCAGCTCCTTGTACTGGCGCACGCTGTCCAGGGTGAAGGCCGTCATCTCCTTGGAGTGATCGGTGAGGAAGATGAAGTTGGAGGCATGCCCGGTCGATCCACCGGGGTTCGGCATCCGCCCCTTGTCGATCAGCACGATGTCCTTCCAGCCCAGGCAGGCGAGGTGGTACGCCATGCTGTTCCCGACGATCCCGGCGCCAATCACGACGACCCGGGCCTGCGCGGGCAGGCTACTCATTGCTAACCCCTCCTGTCTGTACGCGTAGGTCCACAGCATAGCGAGGAAACCGCCCCGCTTGTGGTACGTTCCAGCCGAGCGTTGCTGACCGTCGAGCATGTCGGCGCGATCGCGGCGGTGGTCGGCGTCACGGCCGGCCTGACGATCGCCGCCCGGGTTCGTCCCGGACCGTGGCTGACGATCGTATCCCGCATCCTCGCCGTCCTGATCGTCATCGCCGAGCCGAGTTACTGGGTCACCGAGGTGATGAACGGAACCTGGTCAGCGCGTTACGACCTTCCCCTCCAGCTCTCCAACGCGTCCGAGTTGGTCGCCGCCGCCGCGCTCTGGTGGCCGAAGCCCATCCTGGTCGAGCTCACTTATTTCTGGGGCCTGGGCGCGGTACTTCAGGCGCTGGCGACGCCGGATTTCACCCAGCATTTTCCCGACCCGGCCTACTTCCGATTCTACGTTACCCACGGCGGCGTCTTCGTAGCCGCCATCGTTCTGGTCCTGGGGCGACGCATCTTCCCCCGGCCGGGTGCTCCCCTGCGTGTCTTTCTAATCACCATCGCGTTCACAGCGATCGTCGGCCTCGCCGACGTGGTGACCGGCGGCAATTACATGTACTTGCGCGTCAAGCCCGCCGCCGGGAGCCTCCTCAACTTCATGGGACCGTGGCCCTGGTACATCGCCAGCGGCGCCGTGCTCGCCGTTGTCTTGCTGACGATCCTCAATACGCCCTTCTTGCTCCTACGACGCCGAACGCTGAGCGACCGCCGGCACGGGCTGGATCGATGAGCCCGCCCTGGTGCGTTGCCAGGCATACCAGGCATTGGCGACCAGCAGGCCGATGAAGAGGTAGTGCAGGCCGTGCGTCGTGGCGAATGCCGCCGCGCTCGCTATCCCGGCGATGGCGCCGAACCATAACTGATCCGACAGGCGATTGGGGGACGTGGCCGGATCGGTGAGCATCAAGCAGCCAAAGAAAATGGCGGCGTTCAGGAAAGGTGGCCGAAACACCGCCGCCAGGCTGGGATTCGTGCCACCGACCACGATGGCGGCCAGGGTAAAAGCCGCAAAGTACGAACCAAGGAACGCGACGCTGACCGCGAGCTTGTTGACGCGCCAGGCAATCACCCCGCCGCCCATGAGAAGGACCCCGAGGAACGGCGCCGGCAGGTCGCCGAGGGCACCCCACCAGCTCTGAGCGTTGGGCAGCAGGAGCAGCGAGGCCAGCAACCCGAAGGCGGCCGGGTTGAAGAGGTGGAATTGCGGCGCTCTGAAGATATGCTTGGACGCGGTTGCCGCTCCGGCGGCGATCAGGGTCGCGCCCAGCGGGGCGCCGGGCCCGAGAACCAGGCCGACGATCAATCCGGTGATCACCGCACCGTCTGGCAGCGCCACTGACCCACGCCGGGCGAGGGACACGGCGGCATCGATTCCGGCCGATATCAGAATGGCAGCCGCCAGCTGCACCGCGACCCGCCCAATCCCCACGAAGGGCGCGGCAACAGCGACCAGGAGGCAGAGCAGCACCGTAAGGTTGCCTTTGGGCGAGCGCACCCAGCGGCGCACCGTCCCTGTCATGCGGCCGGCGCCGCAGCCCGCCGCCAGAATCCGTGGGTGGTCGCGACGTGCAAGTTGTGCGACAGCGCATACCCATCGGCACCCTGGCGTTCGATCAGGTCGATGCCGGCCGCCGCACCCATCACGAAGGCTGCGGTCGACAACGCATCCGCGAGCATGGCGCTCGGTGCGACCACGGTGGTGCTGATGAGCTCGCTCGGTGAGCTCCCGGTGCGGGGATCGATGATATGGTGCTGACCGCCCGCCGCCGGGCGGGCGTAGCCGCCAGAGCTGCAGACCGCAACATCGGAAAGCTGCAGGACACAGCAGACCTCTGCCGGCCGCCGGGGATGGCGCACGCCCACCCGCCACGGCTGGCCATCGGGATTGCACCCGCTCGCGTACACGTCGCCGCCCGCATCGATCGCATAGTTGCGCACGCTCGCCAGTTCCCTGGCTGCGAGGTCGATGGCGAGGCCTTTGACGACAGCACCCAGGTCAAGCACGAGCGGCCGGTGGACGGTGATCGTCTCGTTGGCAGCGTCAAGTTCGATGTCGCGGAACGTCGCACGGGCACTCGCCGCTGGTGACGTGACTCGCCGGCCGGTTCGATAGCTGCGGTTGAATCCGCGTGCCTCCATCAGTCCGCCGATGGCGGGGTCGAAAGCGCCCCCGGTCTCTCGGGCGACCGCCATCGCAAACCGAACCGCCTCGAAGAGCACCGCGCTGACTCGCACCGGGACCCCAACGACCGTCGAAAGGCGCATCACCTCGCTCTCCCTCTCGAAGCGACTGGAGACGGACTCCACCAAGGCGAACCATCCAAAGGCCCGCTCGACCATTGCCTCGGAGGATGTCCCAGCGACGTCGATGGAGACCAGCGTATCCATGAAGACGCGGGCGGGCCGCCGTCGGGACGCGAGAGCCAACCTCACTCAGCCCTGCGCTTGTTGCAGCGCCGCGCGGATCGCGGCCACGAAGGCGGTGCTGCTACCCGTTGCTCCGCTCACCAGGTCGACGGCGGTCGTCTGCCGTTCAACCACCTCCGCCGGCAGCGATGCGATCACATTCTGCGGAAAGGTTGTCGTCACGGCATTGATCCAGACCTGGCTGATCCGCCCCTGTTCGACCGCGACCGTCACGAAGACGCTGCCGAACTGGCTCTGGCCCGCTCCCAGGTAGGTGCCGTCGCGCAGATGAGCGCCTACGCTCGCCGGGGCTACCTGGCCGGCGGCCTGCCCGATCGCCGCCGCGCCAGGCTCGGTGAGCACGTAGCCAGCCGCGTAGACCGCCAGCACGGCGGAGGCACTGAGGAGCAGCAGCTCGCCGGAGGCGCGCGGTTTTCTGGCCATCTCGGAGGGTCGGTGAACCCCTTCCTATATCGCGTTCGCCGATCGCGTCTTGCCCGGGAGCCTCCCCTGCGGGGTCAGCGCGCCCGGGCGAGGAGGTTTTGCAAGTCAGCGCGAAGGTAACGGACCCCCATGACGGGGAGACCGAGGGCGATTAATCGTCCGCGCAGGGTCCGGGCGTTCCGGACCACGGTGACGTCGACCAGCGTCCCGCCCTCCACGGTGGGCCGCATCCGATACTCCCACCGGCTGCCAGGCGCCCAGCTGTCCGACTCCGTCGTCTTGACGGTCACCGTCCCCGCCGCCGCGTCCCAGTCGTACCGGTTCCGCTCCCAGGCCAGCACATTGCCTTCGGTCACGTCGGCCCATCCAGGCCCGGAGTCGTGCACGCGGAAATGCGAGCGGTCGATGTTGCGATACAGGTCGGGACGCCGATCGCTGAAATCGGTGAGCGCGGCGAGCACCGCCGGAGGCGGTAGCTCAGTAGCGACCTGGAAGTGAACGGTGGGCATGAATTCCAGCCTCCTGGGGGCCCGGCTTTAACGTCACCGTAACAGCCGGGTCACGATCTGCATGTGGGTGGTCCCGCAATGGTTTCTGCATCCGGCCGCCCATAAAGTTTCGGATGTGGCTCGGGTTGTTCCGAAGGTGAGGGGGCGCAGCAGTGGTCAGGGACTGGTCGAGTTCGCCATCGTCGGGCCGATCTTCCTGATCATCGTCTTCCTGGCGATCGACTTCGGGCGCCTCGTGTACACCTTTGGGGCGATCTCCTGGTCGACCCGCGAGGCCGCCCGCGTCGTGTCCCTGCAGCCCCAGGCGACCAGCGACTGCCTGGCGCTCCATACCGCCGAGGCGACGGCGCAGGGCTTCAGGCTGTCGGCAGACGCCAACTCGGTGGTGGGCAATACCGATCCCAACAACCCCGGAACCCCGGGTCCCACGATTAATCCTCCGGCGGGGACGGGGCTCATTTACATCTGGCCCGCCGTGGCCAGCGCTCCGAACCCCGACACGACATGCGATGGATCCAACCGGAACGTGTCGCCGACCGTACAGGATGTGGCCGTGCAAATCAAGTATGCGTATCAGCCACTGATGCCGATTATCTCGAGCATCGTTCCATCCTTCACGATCACGACCATCAGCGTCGTGCATACGGAGTACTGAAATGATGATCAACATTCGTCGCTCCTTCGGCGGCCCGCTGGGGAAACGCGGCCAGGTTCTCGTGATCTTCGCACTGAGCTTCGTCGTTCTGGTCGGATTCGCCGGCCTGGCGCTCGACGCGACCCACGTCTATCTGTCCCAGCTCAATGCCCAGAAGGCCGCGGACGCCGCGGTGCTGGCAGCGGGCAAGCGGCTCGCCGGCGCGACGCAGCAGGGACCGCTCGCGAACCAGGGGTCAGCGAACGATGCCGCGATCGCGGCCCATGACTTCGCGGCAGCAGACGGGTTCATGACCACCCGGAATGTCGCCTGTGACTCGACGACGACGAGCGGCGGCCTGAGCCGGTTCACGACAACCTGGTACGACACCGCGGTGGCGTGCGGCGCGACCTCAGGGTTCAACTGGAGCGTCAGCCTGACATCGCCGCCGGATACCCTGACCCCGCACTGCCAGACCAGCCCTTACAACTGCGTCCAGGTCACCATCAAACAGAACGTGCAGAACCTGATCATGGGCTCGCTGGGCTTCCCAAAGACCCCCGTCAGGGCCTCCGCGACAGCCTATGCCCAACCGAGCGGCATTGTCTACGATGCGCCCCTTCCCTATGCCGTGTACCTCTACGAGCCCGCGGGGTTGACCTGCACCGCCGCCGGTAATACGCAGTGTTTCAACCGGTTGGCTCAGCCGACGCGGTCGCAGCTCGGCACCGCCGGCAGCAACAACAGCCCCACGCTGTGGGTCCAAGGCGGCAGCGGGTTTACCGGCGTGCTCATCGTCGGCGTCGACGGAGCCACGGTGCCGGCGCCACGCGGTCCCGCGCACTTCACCGCGCTCGAGTCGAACGGTGACATGGTGCTCGGCGGAATCGGCGCGTTCTGCGATCCCTACGGATTGGGCGGGCCTTCGGGCTGCAACACCGCGTCCAACCCGGTCGGAACCAACGGCTTCGCGATTGCGAGCGGCGCCAACCTCTACTGCAGTGGCCCCTATGCGAGCAGCTCGCTGGTGCCGACCGCCTGCACGACGACGGGACCCGGCACGCCACCCGGCCCGTACTATTCGGTCAACATCATCGACGGCAACGAGGCCCCCTTCTCCAGCTATAGCTGGACGCCGACCGTCGTGACGCCAACGGCCAACTGCGGCTCGTTGATCCTCAATGGCGATGCCGTCCACCTCCACGCCGGGCTGAACGCCGCCTGTGATCCGGGCTCTGTAGAGCCGTACAACATCATGCCGGGGGTCTACAGCTACATCGTGATCAACCACGGGCAGTACACCTTCGAGCCCGGGCTCTACGACATAACGGGGAAGGCGCCGCAAAACACCAACAACGGCCTGGGCCAATACGCCAACGGCATCGACCACAGCGCCGAGACCGCCAACGACTATGACCTCTGCTCTGGCGTCGCGCTCGGCGCCTGCACGGCGACGGCCGGTGTGTGGATTGGTGGAAACGGAACTCTGAACTGGTATGCAGCTGGCACCACGAACTACCTCGCCTGCGGCAACGTCTCCTCGCAGCTGGGCGGTGGCGGCGGCCCGACATCCGTCACCGGCCACGGCGTCAGCTTCCGCTTCGAGGCCAACTCCGCCGGCTTCGTGTCAACCCAGGAGGTCGCGTACATCGGATTGAACGCTCCCGGCCTGGGCCAATCGCAAGAGGTGGGCGGGGCGCCCCTGCTGTTCGACATCGAGAACAACAGCATCAGCCATATCGACGCCAACCCGATTCACGGCGGCGACGGCGACACCCAATCCAGGACGCTCGATAGCTTCAGCGGAATCATCTACCAGTTCAGCGCCGCGAAGGCGGGTGGCGTCGAAGTGAACGCCGGGTTCCCAACGCGTGGTGACGGCGAGGGTGGTCCCAGCGGTCCGACCACCAACCCGGTGGTCGGCCAGATCATCGCCTACAGCCTGACGACCTTCGGCCCGTTCGGCGCCTTCGACTTCAGCGGCGGCACCGGCGGCGCCGCGACTCCTAGCAACACGACGCTCGGGAACCAGGAGAACCAGATTCTCACGAGCTCGAAGCTCGTCGCCGGTCCGACTGCGACCACCGAGTCGCTGGTCGTGACCTATGGCGACGAGTGGGCGCTCGATGCCTACGACGTCTACGTCAAGATCAACAACAGCTCACCGATCTACTTCTCGGCCGGCATCTGGAGCCCGCAGCCGCCGAACAACTCGCCCTTGCCGCCCGCCACGAACAACTCCATCAGCGCACCTGGCGACAACCACGACGCATACCCAACCGGGAGCGAGACCGGTGCGCCCAACTACACGCACGTGATCGACAGCAACAACGACCCGACCTGGACCATCACGTTCGCACCGAGCAATACCTGGACCGGCGCGCCGAAAGACAACAGCACCTTCCTGATCGAAGGCGACTGGGTCTGGGGCCACGAGCGCAACATCAGCACCGCCGTCCGCGGCAACGACGTCGCGACCTTGACCTATACGTTCCCGGTCCCGGTCGGCCAGACGGTGACGGTCGCCATGTTCATGACCGACGGCGACCGGTGCGGCGACTACGTTACTACCACCTGGACCTTCAACAACATTGGGCAGCCGGCCCCGGGCGTGCAGGTCGTCGGCTCGGTGCGGTTGGAGCAGTAGTGAAAATCGGGCGTAAGCGAGGCCAGGCGCTGGTCGAGATGGCACTCATCCTGCCGCTCCTGATGTTTATCCTGCTGGGCGCGGCCGACCTCGGACGCGCGTATTACATCAAGCTCGAGATGGCGGGTGCGAGCCGCGCGGGCATGCGCATGGGCGTCCTGGGTGCCGGCGTCGACATCGGCAACGCCATCCGGGCCGAACCAAACAGCGCGATTCCGAACTCGACCGCGGCCTGGGGGAATGAGGGCCCGGGCGGCTCGAATGACTGCGACCCCACGAAACCCACCCACAGCTGCGGCGACCTAAGCGGTTGCGCACCGGGCAACAACTGGGTCGCCGGCCAGTACGCCTGCTTTGCCGTGCGGACGTGCATCACCTGGAGCGGCGGGACGTGCAGCAGCGTGGGCGCCTGGGGCAGCCGACCCGGCGCCAGCCTTGATCAGGCCATCGAAATCCTGACCGTCTATAAGTTTCAGGCGGCCACACCGTTCATCGCCATGTTCGCCCCCAACTCAGGTGGCACCTTCTATCTCAACGGCGACACCGTCGGGCTAGAACTCTACTAGCCATTGACGGCCACCCATTTGGGTGCTAGCGTTCGGCGCAGGCCGATATATCGCTGATGTACGGCCGATATACGGGAGGGGAAGCTGGCGAGCGAAGCCGCGACCGCTCGTGCGCCGCAACGGAGGGAGGCCGATGCTCCCGTGCATACCGTCGTGCTGCAGAGCGCCTCAGCTCGGTCCCAGGGTGAGCGCGCTTACCTCTTAATAAGGGACCAGATCATCACCCTGAAGCTGGCCCCCGGCTCGGTGATCGAGGAAGCCCGCTTGCGCCAGGAGCTTGGCCTGGGGCGGACCCCGATCCGGGAGGCGCTCCAGCGTCTGGCCCACGAAAACCTGGTGAGCTTCGTCCCCCACCGTGGGAGCTTCGTCACCGACATCAACCTGACTGATCTCCACCGCCTGACCGAGGTCCGGGTGCAGCTGGAGGGCTACGCCGCACGGCTCGCGGCCGAGCGCGCGAGCGCGGGCGACCGGACGCTGATGGAGGCGATGATGGGCGAGCTAGCGGCCATCGACGAGTCCGACGTTCACAACCTGATGCGCCTCGACCAACAGATCCATCGGCAGGTCTACCAGGCGACCCGAAACGCGTTCTTGCAGGCGATGCTGGAAGAGAGCTTCAACCTCAGCCTGCGCATCTGGTTCCTCGGGCTGGATCGCGGCGTTCGGCTCAAGGCAGCCATCGAAGAGCATCGCCGCCTGCTCGACGCGATCGTTTCGCGCGACCTAGAGCAGGCAGAGTCGGTCATGCGCCAACACGTCACGGGCTTCGAGCAAGCGATCCGCAAGGTTCTGTAGGAGGAAAGAGTGAGAGTTTTTTACGCGACCGACCTGCACGGCTCCGAGGTCTGCTGGCGGAAATTCCTCAACTCCGCCAAGTTCTACGACGCCGACGTACTGATCTGCGGCGGCGACATGACGGGGAAAGCGATGATCCCGCTGGTCGAAGACGGCGGTAGCTACGAGTTCACGCTCGCCGGTATCGCGCAGCGCGTCGGGAGCGACCAGGTTGGCGAGGTCGAGAGCCAGATTTCGCGCAAGGGTTATTACCCCGTCCGCATGTCCTCGGCGCAGGTGGCAGAGCTCGAAAAGGACCCGGAGAAGGTCCAGACGCTGTTCACCGAGCAGATGTGCAAGACCGTCGAGCGCTGGATGCAGCTCGCCGCCGAGAGGCTGAAGGACAGTAAGGTTCGCGTCTTCGTCGCCCCCGGCAACGACGACGAGATGGAGATCGACGAGGTGATCGCCAGCGCGCCGCGGGTCGAGCTGGCGGAGGGCAAGATGATCGACATCGGCGGCTACGAGATGATCTCGTCCGGCTGGGCGAACCCGACGCCCTGGCACACCTACCGCGAGGCGCCCGAGGAAGAGCTCACTCGGCGAATGGAGCCGATGCTTCGCGAGATCAAGGACATGAGCCGGGCGATCTTTAACTTCCATCCGCCTCCGTACGGCACGAATCTCGACGAGGCGCCCGCACTCGATGAGAACCTCAAACCGCTGCATGGAGGCCGAGCCTTGCGCCACGTCGGATCGACCGCGGTCAGAGAAGCCATCGACAAGTACCAACCGATGCTGTCGCTCCATGGCCACATCCACGAGGGAAAGGGCATCACGCGCATCGGCAAGACGCTCGCGATCAATCCCGGCAGCGCCTACGAGGAGGGGATGCTCCTCGCCGCCATCATCGAGCTTGACCCCAAGAAGGGCATCAAGAATTACCAGCTGGTCAACGGCTAGGAGGTGAGGCAACACAGCCAATACGCGTCGGTCCGGAATAGTTGATCAAATTTCTCTTTGGAGGTTCACATGGCGACAACGACAGCAGCGCCCCCAAGGCAAACGCTGTTCTTGCGTAACGCCACCGGGCTCGTCAAAGCCTGGTCGACGTTCGATGCCTTCTTATATGCATTCTGGTCGGTCAACCTGGTCACGCTCGGCCTCTACGGCATGTCCTTCGCCTACGCGATTCCCAATGGCCAGCTGCTCCTTGCCGTACTCATCACCGGCGTGCTCACAACGTTTCTGGTCATCACCTACGCGCAACTCGTTAGCGCCATGCCGCGCGCGGGCGGCGACTACGCCTGGCAGAGCCGCATCCTCGGTGGCGGCGTCGGCTTCGTTCTGGCGATCACCGGTTGGTGGTTCACGCTCTGGTTGTGGACGCCTATCTACGCGAACATCCTGGTCGTGCAGTTCTTCTCGCCCCTCGCCTACACGCTCGGCTGGACCGGGCTCTCCAACTTCTTCACCAGCAACTGGGGCGTTTTCGTGAGCTGCCTGATCGTGCTCGCCTTCGTCAGTCTCGTCATCACCATGGGCATGGAGGCCTATGCCAGAATCCAGAAGTTCTGCTTCTGGCTGGGGATGGCTGGCCTCGTGGTCATCGTCGGTCTGCTGCTCTTCTCCAACCATGCCACCTTTGTCAACAACTTCAACAGCGAAGCGCAGCAGCTCTTCGGTGCCTCGGGCGACTCCTACTCGAAGACCCTCGCGCTGGGCGCCAAAGCCGGTGCCGGTGGCATCAGCTTCGGCAGCTTCGGGATCGGGGCGACCTTCCTGCTCCTCCCCTTCCTGGCGTTCTACCTGCTCTGGCCAGTCTGGGGCGCGACCCTGTACGGCGAAGTCCGCGGCGCCAAGGAGTACCGCAAGGTCTTCAACGCGATGTTCTGGGGCCTCTGGGTGACCGTCGCGCTGGTTGCGGTCATCATCCTGCTGGTCGTGAAGACGATTGGCTGGGACTTCTACCAAGCGGCCAACGGCGCATTCTGGAATACGTTCGCGGGCGGGGCCACACCGCCAGTGCCGATCTGGCCCTACCCCGTCATGTTCGCCGGCTGGCTGGTCAGCAATCACCTCTTCCAGGCTCTACTGATCGCCGTGATGGGATTGTGGTTCTTCGGCTGGGCCGGAACCCTGTTCCTCTCCTCGACCCGGGTCATCTTCGCCGCGGCCTTCGACCGGGTCTTGCCGGAATGGGCCGCCAACATCTCCGCCAAGCGGCGCGTGCCGTATGGCTCGCTGATCCTGATGATCGTGCCCTCGCTCGTCGTCAGCGCGATCTGGGCATTCCGGCCGAGCTTCCAGGGCATCTTCCTCTGGGCGACGGGCGTGATCGCCATCACGTTCCTCGGGACGGTGATCGCGGCGGCCATCATGCCGTGGCGAAGGAAGGACATCTTCGAGAACTCGCCAATCGCCCGCTTCAGGATCGCCGGCATCCCGGTGATCACGATCACCGGCGTGGTGAGCGCGATCTTCATCCTGTTCATGGTGGCCGAGTGGTCGTTCAACGCCGTCTACGGTACGGCCTTCTCGCTCAACGCCTCGTCGCCGATCTACTTCCTCGTGACCTACCTGGCGGCTCTCGCGATCTACGTCATCGCCCGGGTGGTGCGCAAGCGCCAGGGCATCGACCTCGCCCGCATTCACCGGGAGATCCCGGTCGAGTAACAACTGAGCTAGCGGCGCGCGCATGACGGTTCTTCCCGCTCGTGCGCGCGCCGTCGTCATCGGTGGTGGGATCACGGGCACCAGCGTCGCCTACCACCTGGCCCTCGCCGGGTGGACCGACACGGTGCTGCTGGAGAAAGCCGACCTGACCAGCGGCTCGACCTGTCACGCGGCGGGGCTGGTGACGCAGTTCAACCCGTCGCCCACCATGATGCGGTTTCGCCGTTACAGCATCGAGCTCTATCGCCGGCTGGGAATCTTCGAGATGGTGGGCAGCCTGCGCTTTGCCTCCAGCCCCGCGCAATGGATGGAAGTGCAGCGGGGCGCCAGCCGCGCCCGAGCGATCGGGCTCGACGTGGAGCTGGTTTCGGCTGACCAGGCGACACGGTTGATGCCCGCCATCACCACGGCGTCGCTGTTTGGCGCAGTCTGGCTGCCGGGGGACGGGAGCCTCGATCCGCACACCGCCACATTCGCGCTGGCGAAGTCCGCGCAGGGGCTGGGTGTGACGGTGCTGACCGGGACGAGAGTGACCGGGCTGGAGCTGTCCCCCCGCGGCGCAGTGAAGGCGGTGCAGACCGAGACGGGGCGGATCGAGACCGAGGTGGTGGTGATCGCCTGCGGCATCTGGGCTCCGCAGGTGGCCGCCATGGCGGGCGCGTTTGTCGTGTCCACCCCCGTCGATCATCAGCACGCCGCATTGCACGCGGTCGAAGGCGCCGAGCTCCCGCGCGACATGCCGTGCTTCCGCGATCCCGACAACCTGGTCTACGGCAAGGCCGAGGCCGGCGGGATGGTGCTGGGCGGCTACGAGCTGGACCCTCACGCCCGCTGGATCGACGGCGTCCCCTGGGACCACGCGGGAACGTCGGTCCCACCGGACGAACATCGCTTCGAGCCCCTGCTGAAGGGGGCGGCCCGGCGCTTTCCCGCTGTCAGCGAGGCGGGGATCGTGAAACTGGTCTGCCATCCGGATGCGATGACGCCGGACGCGAACCCACTGCTCGGACCGGTGCCCGGCGTCAGCGGCCTGTTCATGGCGGCCGGCCTGTCACTGAATGGCTTTGGCGGAGCCGGGGGCATCGGCAAATCGCTGGCCGAGCTGATCACCGCCGGAGATACGGAGCTGGACCTCTACGCGTACCGGCCCTGGCGCTTCGGCCCCGTGCATCGCGACCATCGTTATGTCGCGGAGCTGGCCAGGGAGGCCTACCGCTACTACTACTTTCTTCGCTACCCCTACGACGCCGATGAGTGGGGCCGGCCGCGCCGGACCAGCGCCCTGCACCACCGGATGCAGGACCTGGGCGCGGTCTTCGGCGCCAAGCAGGGTTGGGAGCGCCCGGAGCACCTCGAGCCAGACGAACGATGGCGGCGGGCCGGCGCCGACCAGCGCCGCTTCGGTTGGGCCCGCCCGCCCTGGTTCCAGCGGCAGGCCGAAGAGCATCGCGCCTTCCGCGAGCGCGTCGGCATCATCGACATGACGTCCTTTGGAAAGATCGAGCTGGAGGGACCGGGCGCGCTCCCGCTGCTCGAGCGCGTGGCGGATAACCTGATCGACCGGCCAGTCGGCAGCGTTGTCTATACCCAGCTGCTCGATCGCCGGGGAGGGATGGCCGCCGACGTCACCGTCACCCGGCTGGGCGCGCATCGGTTCCGGCTGGTCACCGGCGCCGGCTACGTAAATAGCGACCTCGGCTGGCTCCGTCTGCAGCAACGGGAACCGGATGGTCCGGTCGAGATTCGTGAGACGACCGAGAATTTGTGCGTGATCGGAATGTGGGGGCCGCAGGCTCGCCAGGTGCTGGATGCGGTCACCGACGACGACGTCTCCGAGGAGGGCTTCCCCTTCATGCAGGCTCGCGACATCCGCATCGGTGGCTTCGACGTCTTTGCCCAGCGGGTGACCTACGTCGGGGAGCTGGGCTGGGAGTTTTATGTCGTGCCTCCGGTCGCCGTGCAGGTCTGGGATCGACTGATGGCCGCCGGGAGAGCGTTCGGCATCCGGCCTGGTGGTTACCGCGCGCTCGACTCATTGCGGATGGAGAAGGGATACCGCTACTACGGCACCGACCTTACCCTACTGGACAACCCGCTGGAGGCTGGGCTTGGGTTCTGTGTCCGCCTGGACAAGGGCGACTTCAATGGTCGCGAGGCGCTGCTGGCGGCAAAGGCGGCCGGGATTCGGCGGCGGTTGCGGACGCTGGTGGTTGGCGACAACGAGTACCTCACGATCTATGGCGGAGAGGCGGTCTATGCCGATGGGTCGCTCGTCGGACGGCTGCGCAGCTGCGCCTATGGATTCACGGTACGGCGCAACATCGCCTACAGCTATCTCCCGGCCGAGCTCCTACCGGGAGCGGTCGTCGAGGTGGATGTCTTCGCGCGGCGGGTGCCCGCCCAGGTCACCGCCGACTCGCTATTGAAACGCGAGCACCTGGTAGGCCATGAAGCAAAGCACCTCGCGAGTTGACGAGGCCGTCGAGCGAATTGCGCTGTGGCGGGGAAAGCCTCTCACGATCTCGTCCTTGTCAGGCGGCCTCACCAACGAGAACTACCTGGTCGAGTCCGGCGGTCAGCGGTACGTGATGCGGATCCCCGGATCGGCCACCGAGTTGCTGGCAATCGATCGGGCGAACGAGGTCTACAACGCCAGGGCGGCAGCCAGCACCGGCATCGCGCCGGCTGTGCTCGCCCATCTCCCGGAGCTTGACGTGATGGTGCTCGAGTTCATCCCCGGTCCGACGATGTCAGCAACGACCCTGCAGTCCGAGCCGATGGTTCGGCGGATGGCGGACTCGTTCAAGCGCTTGCACGCAGCTCCCCACTTCTTGCGGGATTTCGACATGTTCCGCCTGATCGAGACCTACCTGCGGATCGTCGAGGAGCACGAGGTCCAAATCCCCGCCGATTATCGGGAACGGCTGCCACTGGCGGCGGAAATCGAACGGGCCGTTCGGGTCGGTGCACTGCCGATCGTCTCGTGCCACAACGACCTGCTTTGCGAGAACTTCATCGACGACGGGCGCTGGCTGCGAATCGTCGACTACGAATTGAGCGGCAACAACGATCCGTGCTTCGATCTGGGCAACACCGCCCAGGAGGCGAGCCTCGATGACGAGTTGCGAAGCGTCCTGTGCGCGGCCTACTTCGGCCGGGTGGACGGCCAGCAACTCGCCCGGATGAACCTCTTTGCCCTCATGTCAGATGTCGGCTGGACCCTCTGGGGCGCGATCCAGGCGAAGATCTCGACGCTCGATTTCGACTTCACCGGCTACTACACGACGCGCTGGAACAGAGCGCTCGAGGTGATGGACTCAGACCGCCTGATCGACTGGTTGCGCCTGGCGCAACTGAAGCGCCCTTGACAGTTTCCCTATCTCGGAAGAGACTTTTGGCGTACACAAAAGGGAGGAAGACCGTTGGTGCTTGACAGTGTCCTGAAGGCGTACCAGTCGCCTACCCGAATGGTGCATGCTATCGGAGCCCTGAGCGCGCTTGGGGATGAAGCTGCCGCGCTCCCCGTCAAACGGCCGCTGGTGGTCACCGACCAGGGCATCGTCAAGGCAGGGCTGCTGGACGAGGCGCTGAAGCCGTTGCGCAAAGCCGGCCTCGATCCGGTCAGCTACGACCAGGTCCGCGCGAATCCCGGCATCGCCCTGGTCGACGCGGGCGCCCGCTATTACGCGAGCGAGCGTTGCGACGGCCTGGTGGCCATCGGCGGCGGCAGCTCGATCGACACCGCCAAGGGGATCGGCGTGGTCGCCGTCCATGGCGGCAGCATTCTTCAATACGAGTGGGGCAAGGATCCGATTCACTCGCGGATCCCGCCATTGATCGCGGTGCCGACCACCGCCGGGACCGGGAGCGAGGTTACCCTCTGGGCCGTGATCACGGATCCGGACCGGAAGCTGAAATTCAATGTCGGCGGCACACCGAACATCGCCGCCTGGGTCGCCCTGATCGATCCGGCGCTCAGCGTCAACCTGCCCGCGAGCGTCACGGCCGGTACCGGGATGGACGCGCTGACCCACGCCATCGAGTGCTACACGATGGTCTACCACCAGCCATTCACTGACGCGGTGGCGCTGCACGCGATGGAGTACTGCGCGCGGTGGCTGCGGGTCGCCTACGCGCAGGGCCACAATCTCGAGGCGCGCTACCACATGTGCATGGCCGCCATGCTCGCCGGCCTCGCCTACGGCACGGATTCCGCAGGCGCGGCGCACGCCATGAGCCAGTCCGCCGGTGGCGTGCACGACGCCCCGCACGGGGCGCTCACCGGCCGGCTGCTCGCGCCCGTCATGGAATACAACTACGCCGGCGAACCGGAGCGCTTCGCCCGGATCGCCCAGGCGCTCAGCCTGGATACCAGCAACAAGACCATCTGGAAAGCGGCCGAGCTCTCCGTCGAGTACGTCTACCAACTCACCGAAGACCTCGATATTCCATCGCTCAACGAGCTCGGCTTCTCGGAAGACGAGATCCCGATGCTGGCCCAGAAAGCCGAGGCCGACTCGCAGACCATCGGCAATCCGCGGGATGTCGACGCCAGGAACTACGAGCGGATCTACGCCCGCGCCTTCGAGGCGGGACGCCACCGGAAAGTGGCGCGACAGCTGGCACACGCCGGCTCCTGACCATCATGTGGACCAACACGCTCAAGCCGTACGACCTGCTCTCCGAGGAACAGGTTCAACAGGTTCACGACCACGCGATGCAAATCCTCGAGGAGATCGGTGTTGACTTTCTCCATCCGCGTGCCATCGACACCTTCGCCAGGGCTGGCCTGAAGGCGGAGGAGAACCGGGTACGGTTCGGGCGCGCTTTCATCGAAGAGCAGATCAAGAAGGCGCCGGCAACCTTCCAGGTGCAGGCGCGAAATCCGGAGAACACCGTGACCATCGGCGGCAACCATATCGTCACCGCACCGGTCTATGGCCCGCCCTTCATCACCGACCTCGACCGCGGTCGCCGGAATCCGACCATCGCCGACTTCACGAACTTCGACAAGATGGCGCAGGCCACGCCGCAGATCCACTGCGCCGGCGGCACCATCGTCGAGCCCGAGGACCTGCCGCTCGAGACGCGTCACCTGGACATGGTCTATTCGCACATTCGATGGACCGACATGCCCTACATGGGGAGCGTCATCTCGGAGGAAGGCGCGCGCGATTCGGTCGAGATGTCATCGATCCTCTTTGGCGGACGCGGCAACATCGAGAAGACCCCCGCCTTGCTGGCGCTGATCAACGTCAAC
>Ga0307479_10000320_pt1 | contig 43939 bp, 33 predicted proteins | sample atmos_gasesECM4C_FD_203743 | JGI IMG/M metagenome (GOLD analysis project Ga0307479, IMG submission 203743) | Hardwood forest soil microbial communities from Morgan-Monroe State Forest, Indiana, United States - atmos_gasesECM4C_515 | ecosystem: Environmental > Terrestrial > Soil > Temperate...
GATGCGGACCTCGTCATTGAGGCCATTCCTGAAGTGGCCAAGATCAAAACTGATTTCTATACCCAACTCGGGAAAGTTGCCCCGGAGAAAACGATCTTTGCAACAAATTCATCCACTCTGCTGCCGAGTCAGTTCGCGGAAGTAACGGGTCGCCCCGATAAGTTTCTGGCGCTGCATTTTGCCTCTGGTCTTTGGAAGAACAACACTGCCGAAGTAATGCAACATTTGGGGACGGATCAGAAAGTATTTCAGGATGTAATTGAGTTCGCCAAGAACATTGGAATGGTCGCTTTACCGCTCTATAAGGAACAGCCTGGTTATATCCTGAACTCCCTTTTGGTCCCCTTCCTAGAAGCCGCACAACTGCTCCTAATCAACCAAGTGGCGGACATCGAGACGATTGACAAGACGTGGATGATCGCGACTGGCGCGCCGGAAGGACCGTTCGCCATTCTCGATGCGATCGGCATCAACAGTGCGTTCAACATTGTGGATGCAAAAGCAAACGCAACAAGGAATCCGGAGTTTGCGAACCTGGCAAATCTCCTCAAGACAGAATACCTGGAAAAGGGCAAGCTTGGCAGAGCCGCGGGGCGAGGCTTTTACACATATCCTAATCCCAGTTTTGCAAGCCCGAACTTCCTACGAAATTGATGGATATGCGATCAACGGCAGCCAAAAGCGTCTTGTCACGGTGGGCGAGTGCGCGTTGTTGAGGTTTTCTCATTGAATGCGAAAGTTCAATCGCGACCGGACTTGTTGCTCCTCCTGTCCCTGTTGCTGGCTATTCTGTTAACCCCGGCCTTGAACCGAGTTAGTTGGAGCCGACTGGTCCTTGCGGCAGTGACGTTCATACCCATTGTCTTATCCATTGTCCGGTTGTCGCAGATCAAGAGGTGGGTGTGGCCCTCGGTTCTGTTGGCATTGGGCAATGCTGCCTTTGTGGTGGCCGGCAATACGTTCCCAAGCTCAACACTGACCGGAGTTCGATGGGCACTTCTCGCTGCTTTCTTCGGGCTCACGGCCGCAGGTCTTTTCTCCCATCTACGGAACTCTCGCTCGGTCGCTCGGGCCCAGCTCTACACTGCGGTCAACATTTATCTACTGCTTGGGTTGCTGTGGGCGACCCTCTATTTAGCGATAGATGCTTTCTCTCCGGGTTCAATCCAGATTGGAAGTCACCCAGCCGACCATCAAACCGAGCTGTTGTATTTCAGCCTAGTAACGCTTTCTACGATTGGCTACGGCGATATCGTGCCGCTTAGCGGCGAGGCCCGCATATTGGCAGCACTCGAAGGGGTTACCGGAGTTCTCTACATAGCGATTACAGTGGCCCTGTTGGTGGGCAGGTTCAGAAGCGAGTTTTCGGACTAGCCGGTACCGGATCGAGAACCACAAGGTGTCATGACAACGAATAACCAGATATCTTCCGCGGGATCGCTGACCGCTCCAATGGTCGGGCAAAACCGTCTCGTCATTGTGGGCGCGATGGAATGGTCGGCGGATACGCCCTTCGCTACGCCCTCGACAACTCAGAGGTGAAAAGCGTTACGTCAATTGGACGCAAGACAGTTGGCATCTCGCATCCGAAGCTGGAACAGGTTCTGCATCAGAACTTCGCAAATTGTTCCCCGCTCGCAAACGTACTCTCGAACCAGGACGCGGTGGTCTATTGTCTGGGGACCTACACCGGGTCGGTATCGGACGAGCAACTACGTGTCATAACCGCCGACTATACGATCGAGTTCGCGCGCGTGTTTCGTGATAGCAGTCCTGACGCCGCGTTCTCGTTCTTGAGCGGGAATGGCGCGGACCCGACGGGACGAAGCCGGCTTGCCTTCGCTCGTTACAAAGGACAGGCGGAGAAGGTACTACTCGCGGTCGGTTTTCCGCGCGTCTATCTTTTCCGGCCCGCCTACATCTACCCCGTGGAGCCGCGCAAGGGACCGAATTTCAACTACCGACTCATTCGCGCGATCTATCCCGTTTTTCGGGTGCTGCTCCCTAACCAGGTGATTCGCGCCGATGATTTGGCCCGGGCAATGGTGGATGTTGTGCTGCGACAAACACAGGAGCGCCAAGGCGCCGTCTTCGAGAACCGAGATATCCGAAGCATGGTCGAGTCGCGAACTCCCCTCACGAATCGCGCTGTCTAATCGAACGGCAGTTCGAAAAGGGTGGAGCGTGAACCACTAAGCGAGGCACAAATGAAAAGAATCGTGATCGTAGGCTCCGGGTTTGCAGGGCTTTCGGCCGCAAAAGCGCTGAGGCACTCGGACGCGGAAATCTTTGTCGTTGATCGGGCGAATCACAACCTCTTTCAGCCTCTGCTCTATCAAGTGGCGACAACCGTGCTCTCTCCTGCTCAAATAGCGTCTCCGATCCGTGGACTTCTGAAAAATCAGAGAAATACGATCGTAGTCCTTGGCGAAGTCGGCGGAGTCAATAAAGATGCAAAGTGTGTTTACGTCAGCAATCAGGACCAGAAGGATGTTCCCCTTCGCTATGACATCTTGGTTATGGCTACTGGGGTCACGCACAGTTACTTTGGCCATGATGAATTCTCAGAGTTCGCGCCCGCTTGAAAGGGCTGGCGGACGCGGTTCGCATCCGCAATAAAGTGTTGCAAGCATTTGAGCAAGCGGAAGCAGAAGAAGATCCGAGCCGGTACCAGGATCTTCTGACCTTTGTCTTGGTTGGCGCCGGCCCAACTGGAGTTGAACTCTCCGCCGCACTGCCAATGCTCGTTCGCTCGATGTTGAAAACTGAGTTCCGCCGGATCGATCCTGCCATCGCACGCGTCGTGCTGGTTGACATGGCGCCTCGCGTTTTGGGCACTTTTGCTGCGGAACTCTCTGAGGCAGCCCAACACCGGCTGAGGAAGCTTGGGGTAGAAGTACGGCTAGGGCATGGCGTTGATCAAATTGACGCGGATGGAGTAGTCGTGGGCGGAGAACGCATCGCAAGCAGGGCCGTTATCTGGACTGCGGGTGTGGCTCCTTCTCCAGCGGGCAAATGGCTGAATGTGGAGACCGACCGGGCAGGCCGCGTTCGGATTCAGGACGATCTCACCGTTCCCGGATATCCGGAAATATACGTAATTTGGAGATACGGCTTCCCTTCAACAGGATGGAAAGCCGCTGCCAGGCGTCGCCCAGGTAGCGATTCAACAGGGCCAATACGCCGGCCGGCGCATCGCTCAAAGCTTGCTTAGCCAGCCATCCTCCAAGCCGTTCCGGTATTTCGATAAAGGGAATATGGCCGTTATAGGAGCGGGATTCGCGGTCATTCAAACCGGACGGGTCCGGCTGAGCGGGTTACTGGCCTGGCTTGCTTGGGCAGGAGTTCATCTACAGTTTCTCGCAACGTCCGGTCTGCGCCTAAGCGTTCTCTTGCAATGGATCTGGAGTTTTGTGGCGCGTCAGACAGGGGTTCGGTTGATCGTGAATCACATTCCTCTTTCCAGACAGAATCACAACAACATAGAACTGCCTATTGCTAGCGCAGGAAGGAACCCGAGCTCGATCATCCAGGCTGGATAATCGGCAGGAATGTTACTGACCTCCGCGATGGCTGCTTGCTCCTCGTAGGTGAGTGAGACATTAACCGCCCCGGAGATTGTCTTCCAGTTGGTCCATAACCTTGGCCCCGACACTCACGCTCGATACGACCTGCTGGTGTAGCAGGCAGGCAAGTGCGATACTGACCGACAAGAGGCGAGGCTAAAAACAAGCGATTGACTCACTCGCATAGAGACAAATATACTCGCATCGATCCGATCAGATGCTGAAGAAAACCGGTATTCTACTTCGGATGACTTGGAGCAATGGACATGAAAACGAATGACACACCGCAGGATGCCGGTCACCGGAGCCGCCGTGGTTTTCTTAAGGCAGGGGCAGCATCGATAGCAGCTGGTCTGTCTGCAGGAGTAATCGCGCCGTCCGCCTCTGGGCAGGTGACGTCAACGGAGAACAGTCCCGCTGCGGCAAGGGCCATCCAGGACATGATGCCGACGCGGAATCTGGGTAAGACAGGATTTCGGGCTGGGATTTTCGGCCTCGGCGGCCAGGGAGCGCTGGAGAAGGCCAATAACGAAAGCTTGGCCCTGCAGATGATCCAACGGGCGCTCGAGCTAGGCGTGAATTATTTCGATACCTCTGCCATCTACGGGGGACCTGAGAGGTGGAGTGAACGATACCTGGGCAAGGGCCTGAAGGGCTCCCGCAATCAGATCTTCATCGCCACCAAGACCAAAGAACGGACCCGCGACGCCGCACTTAAGAATGTCGAAGTCTCCCTGAATCTGCTGGACACCGATCACGTTGATGCCTGGCAACTGCATGATGTTGGAATTCAGGAGGATATTGACCAGATATTCAGGAAAGGCGGCGCCATAGAGGCACTGGTTCAAGCGCGCGATCAGAAAATGGTGCGCCATCTCGGCGTCACCGGCCGCTTCCGTCCAGAAGCGCTGATGGAGTGTATCCGCCGTTTTCCATTCGACACAGTCCTGATGGGCGTCAATGCCGCCGACAAATATTATTACAGTTTTGAAAAAGACCTTCTTCCGCTGGCTGTCGCAAAACAGATGGGAATTATCGGAATGAAGGTGATGGCCCGCGGCCGCATTCTTTCCGGTTGGACACCGCCGCCGGTGGAAGAGCAAAAGCGCTCGTGGGAGGGCAGAGGCGCAATCACTACGATTCCGGGTACGCTGACCAAGCAGGAAACTTTCTTCTACACGTTGTCGCTACCCATCAGTACCGCAATCATCGGGTGTGACTCAGTCGAGCAGGTTGAGGAATGCGTGGAACTCGCCCGTTCCTTTACCCCGCTAAATCAGACTCAGATGGCTGCGCTGGAGGCAAAAGTGGAACCTGTTGCCAAGCAGGCCCTATTTTTCCGGCTCATGTCCCGCTGAGAATTGCCTGACATAAGAGACCACCTTCACACGTTCTCAATCAGAATGCGGCGCGTGAATGCACCGCGACGCCTCTCATTAGTTCCCTCCCAAGATCGCTCATGAACTGGACCCCGTGCGATTGTCGCAATCGATTGCAATGATGAACCGACAACCCGTCAGGGCCGCGAATTCGCTCTGCTTGACTCTTACACACAGGCTATGCTAACCATGTGTAGCAAACCGGTTTTCTAGCGGACAAATCGCAACGCCCTTCGCTCACGCTCTGCGCAAGAGAGAGCCTCCGATGGCGATTCGAATCGAATTTCGTGGCCTGAGATACCTTCTTGCTGTTCTGGTTTTCTTCCTCGGAAGCGTGTTGCAATTGCGCGCCCAGGGTTGTAACGGCGTTCCCTCCAGCGCTACCGGATCGGTGACGTGGAATCCGCAATGGTGCCAGGAATTCAATGCGACTACTGCCGGTCCGCCCGACACAACGGTGTGGGCCTTCGATCTGGGAAATGGCGGTTTCGGCAACAATGAAATCGAGACCTATTGTGGGCCCCCGGGATATTCGGGCAACTCGTCGACTTGCCCCGCGACTTTTTCAACCAGCACGTCAAACGCGTACCTTGACGGTGCCGGGCACCTGATCCTTCAAGCGATCAACAGCGGGGGAAACTGGTTTTCGGCCCGCATGAAGACACAAGGCCTTCAGAACTTTCAGTACGGTCGAATTGAGGCAAGCATACAGTTGCCCGACACGTCGCACCAGGGCCTTTGGCCGTCGTTTTGGTCCTTGGGGAGCAATATTAGTACCACTCCGTGGCCGGCCTGCGGAGAAACTGACGTTATGGAAGTGTGGTCCTCCTCCGTGCTGGGCGGACCGGGGCCTGCGGGCAATCGGTCGACTCTGCACACTTCAGTGACGGCTGGCTCCGGTCTCCAACCGAATGGCCATTTCACCTTTCCATCCGGGCAGGCGAACGACACGGCACCCCATACGTACGGCATGATCTGGTCCGCCAACATGCAGCAGTTCTATATCGACAATCCCAGTCAGCCGTACTATATCGTCACCACCAGCAATCTCCCTTCGGGAGACACATGGCCTTTTAATGCTCAACTTTTTTTGCTCACAAACATCGCGGTCGGAGGAACTCTGGGAGGCACTCCCAGTTCATTAACGTCAAATCCTGCGATCATGACTTATGACTACATGCGCCAGTATCAGGCGGCGGCTATACCGGCTCCCATGTTGGGGACGCCGGCTTCGATCACAGTGAAAGCGGGAGCGACAACTGGCAATAGCAGCACGTTCACGCCCACGCTTACCGCCAACAGCGGCTATGTTTATTTCTCGTGCAGTACGACTGCGGCGAAAGCAAGCTGCGCAATCCAGACAAACGATCCTTTGAACCCGTATGTCACTAACTCCGGTGCCGGCGCGCAGGAAACCGTGACCGTAACAGTCACGACCACTGCGAACAGCACAGCGTCAAACTTTCCTCACGACTCGACGCTGTCTCATTGGATACCTGCGCTCGTCGCATTCCCCTTCCTTCTGATTGTTTTTCCCTCGACCGTTCGTATGCGACGCGTCTCTCTTTACACGCTAGTTCTGGTTGCGGGGCTGATTCTCACCGGAACTGCGGCGCTAAGTTGCGGCGGAGGCGGAAGCAACCCGCCAGTTACTCCTTCGAGCAATAATGGCACGCCTCCCGGCAGTTACCGAGTGACCGTGTACGGGTTTACAGAGAGCAACACTAGCAACGGAGGCAATAGCAACGCCGACGCACATGTCGACATTCCCTTGACGGTAAACTGAGGGACACAGGTGGCGATGTGACGCGGTGGCGTGGCGCCTCGAGTGTTTCGCCGTGGACCGGATTTACAATACGGTACAATGCAGAAGGAAAAAAAGAAATCCGGTCTCAGAAAATCTCGCGACTCCATGAATTGGCGCAGGCGTTTCTTCTCTCAGGGTGGCGAGGCCGGTCAACTTACGATTGAAGATCATTCCTCCGTTCCATCATCGCAAAGCCCCGCTTGCACAATCAAAACTCGTTGCCGCGGCCTCTGGCTTGCGGGATTGTTTCTCGGTATCTGCCTTGCTGAGGGGCAACAGAATTCACAGACTCAACCTACCCAGCCGGACCTGCCGCAACAATATCTGAACACGAAACCGAATGTGCAATATGTCGGGGACGAGGCGTGCCGCAGATGTCACGGCTCCATCTACGCAGAGTTCAAGCAGACAGGAATGGGGAAGTCCGTTTCGATTCCTTCGCCTGAGGAAGCACGTGAATTTGCAAAACCCCTCAAGATCACAAATAAGGACCAGACGTATTCGATCTATGCGCGGGATGGCAAGATCGTTCACGAGGTATCCGAGCGCGATGCCGAAGGCGGCGCCGTTTTCTCCGAAGCCCATGACATTGCTTACAGTGTGGGCGCCGGAGATGTCGGCAAGAGCTATCTCGTTGCGAAAGGAGATTCGCTGTTCGTGTCGCCCATTTCCTATTACAGCCGCATTCAGGGTTGGGACCTATCTCCCGGCTACGCTGAGGGACTATTTCGCGGCTTTACCCGACGCGTGACTGACCGATGCGTCGACTGTCACACCGGGTGGCCTCAGCTTGTCCCTGGAAGTCGCACCCGGTTTCAGCAGCCACCTTTCCGATTTTTGACCGTGGGATGCGAGCGCTGCCACGGACCCGGCGAAATTCACGTGGCGGTACGTACCCAAGATGCTGTATCGGGCGTCTTCGAGGAAGAATCAACCGATCCTTCAATCGTGAATCCGCGCAAGCTGGCGGGTCAAACTCGAGACGAGATATGCGTGCAGTGCCATTTCTCAGGGGACGCCCAGGTACTTCAACCCGCCAAGAATTATCTCGACTTCAGGCCGGGCACGCCGTTGGGAGATGTGGTAGCTATTTTTTCAGTTTCGCAGACGATCAAGGGCAACCATTTCCTGGCGCTCGGACAATTCGAGGAGGTGAAAATGAGCCGCTGCTGGGCTGGCAGCAACGGGCGCCTCGGTTGTATTTCGTGTCATGACCCTCACGTTCAAGTACGCGGCGATGAGGCGGCTGGGTTTTTCCGCGAAAGGTGCCTCAGTTGCCACGCAACCCGCAATTGCACCGCGCCAATTGTGCAGCGGCAAGCCACGTCGCCGCCAGACAACTGCACTTTCTGCCACATGCCAAAGCAGTCGAGCGAGAACATCGGCCACTCTTCCATAACCGACCATCGCATTCTGCGGAATTCCGGAGAGATTCCTGCTGTTCTGCAGGCGAACGCATCGTCGAACTCTCTGGATCTAATCTACGACACAAAGCCTCCTGGACCAGGCCAGACGTTAGTCGATTTACGAAACAGAGCGCTGGCTTATTTCCAGGTAGCCGCGCGCTTCCCCGAGTTGTCCGTCAAAGGCCTTGAAGTGGTGGAGCAAGCCGCTGCCGAGTTTCCGGCGGATGCTGAGGTCCAGGCCGCCTACGGGCGTGTCCTTAGCGCGGCTCGCCCAAAAGAACGCGAACGCGCCGCGCAAGCTCTGCAACGGGCCATCGATGCCGGCTCAAAATCTGCCGAAGTACGAACCCAGCTGGCTCGTCTGCGAATGCAACAGAATCAAGTTACGGCAGCCATCGACTTGTACAAGGAGTCGATACAAATCGATCCTTATTACACGGCGGCATATCTTGACCTGGCGCAAATTTATTCGATATTGAAAGAGGACTCTCACGCTGTTGAAGTGCTGAAGACCGTTTTACACATTGATCCCGGAGATCCTGCCGCTCGTCAGGCGTTGCTGGACATTCAATCTTCCTCCGAAAAGAAATGAACAGTGATTCGGCAGCGGCTATCGCGCAGCAGTCATGCGTGGTTGAGACCTGCAGGTCACGACTGCACGCATTCAGTTTAGGCGTCGCTATTCCCACCCTTCCCTTCCCTCGACGATGCTGATGTAACGATCCAACGGCAAGTTTGTGAAGTGCTGGACGACACCGCTCGGTTGTGGCCATCTCACTTCGAGGGAATCCACTTTGGTACGTCCGCCAATTCCCAGCACCATACGTGGATCGTGGGAAGACAAAAAGCTGCCTCCTCCGACTTTTATCCTGCTCCGCTTGAGGTCGCCTGCCTCGAAACGGACGCGTGCTCCAATCGCGTCGGAATTACACTTCCTTCCGAGCAGACGCACTCCGAGCCAATGATTGTTCCTTCCTGCGTTGTTAACAAGGAGAAGAGGCGGGGCATCATTGTTCGAGACGAGCAAGTCCACCGCCCCGTCATTGTTGAAATCGCCGAGCGCCAGACCACGCGCGGGAAATGATTTCGCGAAAACGGGTCCGCTCTCGCGGCTCATATCTCTAAATGAACGGCCTTGATTGCGGAACAGAAGGAGAGGCTCCCGGTATGTCACCTGGTGAGAAGTCTGTTCAACCAAATCATCGGGAAACCCGTTTGCGACGATCAGATCCAGATTGCCATCGTTGTCGTAATCGACAAATTTGAGCCCCCATCCGCTCATCCAGCGTGTCGACATGCCGATGCCCTGCGGCATGGAGATATCGTCGAAGGTGTCGTCACGGTTGTTGTGATACAGTGAAAAAATCTCCTCGTCGATATTGGCGACGAAAAGGTCCATCCAGCCGTCTTCGTCGAAATCTGCTGAATCTACGCCCATACCGGAGCGCGCCCGGCCATCCGCGCTATAGGCGACATCGGCGGCGAGTCCCACTTCCTCGAAATGGCCGCTACGGTTCATGAAGAGAAAATTCGCGACGGTATCGTTAGCCACGAAAAGATCCATCCAGCCATCGTTGTTTAGATCTGTGGCTACCACTCCCCAGGCCTTCCCCAAATGACCGGCGATGCCAGTCTCCTTGCTTACATCCGAGAAAGTGCCGTCTCCGTTATTGTGAAAAAGCCGGCTGGGACGGGGATTGAAGATGCGCGGGGTGCAATAGTGATGCGTGCCGTCAGGATCCACGCCGCAGGGCAGAGACTTGTCGAATTCGGCAAATTGGCAGACGAACAGGTCGAGCCGGCCATCGTTATCGTAATCAAACCAGACGGCACTGGAGTTCCATCCCGGAGCGGCCATACCCGCCTTGGCGGTGACATCGCTAAAGGTCCCGTCGCCGTTGTTGTGATAGAGAATACTGCGACCGACTTGCGTGACGTAGAGATCGGGAAAACCATCTCCGTCGTAATCTCCCACTGCGCATCCCATGCCGTAGCCCCCGCCAGCAACACCGGCCCTTTCGGTAACTTCCGTAAACGTGCCATCGCGGTTGTTGTGATAGAGCGCATTACGCAGCGGCCGCGGTGGATTGTAGAACTCGCTGGGTCCGCTGTTCACCAGGTAAATATCCATCCATCCGTCGTTATCGTAATCGAGGAAGGCGCAGCCGGCGCCGCTGGTCTCAGGCAAATATTTTTCCGGTGACTTGCCGGCGGTGTGGACCCAGCTTATGCCGCTCTTTGCAGACGGCAATTCTTCAAACGCATGCAGAGATATCGAAGATGCCGTTGACCAAGATGAAATCAATCGAGGGCAGAAAGCGCCTGACAACAGAGACATGTAACGAAGAAACGTGCGGCGGGAAACAGGCGCTTGTCTTGTGGTTGTAGGACCCCGGAGAACCGGCCGCATGGTACGCAGCAGCATAGCATGACGCGGAAAACGCGGGTCGTGGTATTCAACGTGCAATCCTTCAATGTCGTTATGCTATGGTTACAAGCTACGTCGACGGTATCCGTCATGCACTTCGGGCCACCACGCCGCTCTTTGGTGCACCTGCTCTTGGCGATGACTCTGGCGTTTTGGTCACCTGTTTCGATCTCGGCGCAAGAAAGTACGGGAGGTTCGGATTTCGAAACCCTATCAAGTTTGGCCACGTCGGCGCGCGAAGCGGGCCATGCTGACGAGGCCATTCAAGCGTATCAGCGCGCCTTGAACATGCGTCCTCGATGGGAAGAGGGCTGGTGGTATCTCGGGACGCTGCTCTACGATCAGGATCGTTATGTCCAGGCCATCCCGGCATTTCAGAAACTCATAGAACTCGTGCCGAATGCTGGCCCGGCCTGGGATTTTCTTGGACTCTGTGAATTTGAGACTAAAGACTTCACAAATTCCCTGCAGCACCTGGAAAAAGGTCTTTCTTTTCCAGACGCCGCCGATCCCGAGACTGCGCTGGTTGCGAAATACCATCTCTCGCTGCTGTTGATTCGCAGCGCAGAATTCGACGACGCGGCCACCCTGCTGGCTTCGACCTTTGGAGAGAAAGAAACCCCACCGCAGATAGATGTGGCGTTGGGGCTGGCCATGCTTCGGGTACCGCTTTTGCCCAGCGAAATCGACCCTTCGCGGGATGCGCTGATTCGCTCTGTTGGCAAGGTTGCATCAGCGCTTGCGCAGCATGATTCAACGAAGGTGCTAGCCGCATTCCCGTCTCTACTGCGCGACTTTCCTGACGCTCCATATGTGCGCTACGCCTATGGAAAGGCCCTCGCCTCCGCGGGGCGGGACGAAGAAGCCTTAAAACAGCAGACAGAAGAGAGCACCGTATCCAAAACGAGTGCCTTGCCCTGGATTGAAATCAGTGCAATTGAAATTCGATTGCAGCAGTCGCAAGAAGCCCTGCAAGCTGCGGAAGAAGCTGTAAAGCGAGCGCCCGGATCCTCAACTTCGCACCGAGCACTGGCCGAGTCCCTTCAGGCGCTCGGCCAAAAGGAAAAAGCGGCGGAAGAACGAACCCTGGCAGAAAAACTGGCTCCGGAAAAGCCCCACCCTGAGCAAAGGCTTGTCCTGCTCTATTCCAATCATGCAAGTGAACAATCAGAGGCAAATCCGCAACTCGCCGGCCATGTCGCAGACGGCTCGAAATCGCCCAGTTACGAGGAGATATCAAAACTTGCGGCAACGGCACAGGCGGCCGGCAATACAGAAGCGGCGATTGCGAACTATCGTGCCGCGCTGGAACTTCGCCCGGACTGGGATGATGGTCGCTGGAATTTGGCCATGCTCCTTTACTTTTCCCGGCAGTATCCAGAAGGCATCTCTGCGCTTAAAAACCTCCTGGAGCATCGTCCGAATTTTGGAATGGCGTGGGCGCTGATGGGTCTGTGCGAATTTGAGGCCAAGGATTACGAGAACGCTCTCATCCACCTGCAACGTGGAGAGCAGTTAGGGTTCAGGGGGAATCCGGAGGCCGAGGGCCAGGCGAGATATCACCTGGCCATACTTGAAAACCGAAAAGGTCAATTCGATAACGCAATGGAAACACTGCTGCCGGGAACGCGTTCCAGTGTGCTCGCAGAACAAACTCGTATCGCTCTTGGTATGGCGCTGTTGCGCATGCCGTTGTTGCCCGACGAGCTTGAACCCTCAAGACTTTCTCTGGTCGAATCCGCTGGTAAGATTGCAGCATTGCTTCAGAACAGCAAATACGACCAGGCTTTCCCCAGAATCGAAGCATTACTGACTAAGTATCCTTCAGTTCCATTTCTTCACTATGCCTATGCAACAGCATTGCTGGCGCTTTCGGAATTTGATCAAGCTGACGCACAACTGCGGGAGGAATTGACAATTTCGCCCTCGAGCGAGCTTGCTTATGTCAGCCTGGCGTCCGCAGCCCTTAAGCAATATCGTCCAGATGACGCGTTGACGTTTGCTCAGCATGCTGTGCAACTCGCTCCGCGCTCCGCTGAACCCCACTATGTCCTTGGACGGGCATACCTCGAACTCTCCAAAGACAAACTGGCCGTGAGCGAGTTGGAACGGGCCTGTGAACTTTCTCCGGACAGTCCGGAAATGCACTTCAATCTGGCCAGGGCCTATGCCAAAGCCAAACTTCCCGGGAAAGCAGAAAAGGAGCGCGCGATCTTTGCCCGGCTAAATGCTCTGGCAGAACAACGCCAGGGACACCCAGGGAATTCAAGCTCTCGATATTGAAAGATGACCTACGACGATGCGTTCTGGAACCATTTCATGTTCAGTGTAGAGAACAAACGCATATTGATCATCATTCTCGAGGGCACGCGCACGATGGCCGATAGACAGACCGCACCTCGCGCTGAGCATCCTGGACGTCCACCCAAGGCCCCGAACTAACACCGATACCTTTGAGTTCGAATGCGACCTCACTGAAACTCTTGAGAACCGTCCCGATTCGATCGATGTTTCAAGGCTCCCTTACCTTCATCCGGGACAAGAGTCACGGTCCAGATCGTCAACCTGAGATGGATGTTCCGTTGGGTGCAAGATGGTCGCATCCTCGGCAACCGTGCTGGCGTCGGAGGCGGTGACGATCTGCGAGCCAGCGTAAAAATCGGGAGCTATCTTCTTCAATTCGGGGATCGACAAAACAGTGTTCTCCGCCCGGACGATTCCCGTCTGTGAGATTTGTAATGGCCACTTTGACGACCTCAAGTGCGGCTCCGCTCGCTCGACTGTAGTCGTAGCTATGAACAACATCAACCTCCCTGCCCAGATTCGTTTCTTTCTTCGTGACCATGTTTCTTGGCGTTCCAACCGACATCATTCACATTCTGGACGGAAGGCTTCGCGAATTGAGATCTGGAAAAGGAGATTTCCACAGCGCGACGTCAGCAAGGGCCACGAAATCTCACTTCGCATCATCGATCTGCAGCGGACTGATCGCAAGCGCCTATTTCCAAGTTTTCTGCACGATCATGTCCCCAGTATCCTGCTTACGAATGCCCGCCACAATCAGAGTGGGGGCTCGAGCAGTGGAATTGCGAACCACAAATTCGGGCTCAACCTCGATGACCTCTGCTCCATCTTCATGGTGTTCGATACGGTTCAACAAGGTGCACGCTGCCATTTCCCCCATCCGTTGTAGTGGCTGGCGCACAGTGGTGAGGCTGGGGTTGTTATATGCGGCAATTCTTATGTCATCGAATCCCACCACAGAGACGTCCTCGGGAACTCTCAAATCCGCCTCTTGGAAGGCGTGAATCGCACCGATGGCGGCAACATCGTTATACGCAAACAGCGCGCTGAATGGCCGTCCTCGCGAAAGCAGTTGCGCGGCGAACGGATAGCCTAACTGGGGCGTGGAATCTCGGCCTTCGAGTTGAACGATAAGCTCCGCTCGCATTGGAATGCCGAGTTCCTCGACAACTTCGCGGATTGCCTTCCAGCGATCGGCCGAATCTGGGCTTTCGTCCGGTCCCTTCATAAAGGCGATCTCTCTATGACCCAGCCCGACCAAATGATTCAGCGCCAACCACGCGCCTTTGTGATGATCCAACTCAACGTTCGTGACTCCTTCCACGCGGCGGTGTCCGGGAATCGCAATTGCTGGCAGGGGCAAGGGCCGATGGACCAAAGTGTCCACGGTAATGAGTCCTTCCACGCCGCGATCCAATAGAAGGTGCGAATAGGTTTCCAGCAGCTTGGGATTGTCGCGGACAGCAACCGTAAGAAAGAAGTAGTTTTTCTGTCGAAGATATCGTTCAACGCCACTGATGATGGGGGAGCCGTAGAAGTCCCCGATCTCCTGTGTAACCACGCCAATCGTATAGGTGCGTTTCACTCCCAGATTCCGAGCATAAAAGCTGGGACGATAATTCAACTCACAGGCAGCCAAGAGAATTCGCTCTTGCGTGTGAGGGGGAACCGACCGGGAGGCCGCCGATTTGTTCAACACCGCAGAACAGGTCCCCTTCGTGAGCCCCACGCGCTCGGCCACCATTTGCAACGTCACGGGATGGCGCTTCTTTACGGCACCCTTCTTGTCGGCTCTCATCCGACGTCACTCCTAGCAGGTTGAGATTAGCGTATAAAACGTCACCAACGGTTGGTCGATCGAGGCGAATATTCTAGCTTATTGTGGGCTGCGGCATACATGGTGGGCTGCTACATGCTCAGAAGCCACGATCCATGCGGCAGTTTTTTCCGGCTAAGGCAACATCGGCCTCTGTCCACCAGACTAGTCTGTTTGTCGCAATTTAGCACAGAATACCGGTATTTTACGCTTGACAACTCAATTCCGGTTGGCGCTAAATGTGTGCACGTGGCTTTGAGACGGACGCACCAATGCCTCGTTTTTGTGATTGGAATTCCTCCAATGCGTTCCCCTCGCGGCATCTTGGGTCTTTCGTCCCGGTTGGCGCTGTTTATCGTTATCATCAGCACACTCTCGGTAAGTGCTTACGCCGAGTCCCCCACCGACCCACTTCAGCAACACTACAGCGCGGCCCAGACTTTCCAGCTCGCCGGAGACTTTGACCGGGCGGAAGAGGAATACCATCACGTTCTGCCGTTAGCACTCCAACGTATGGGCAATCTTGCCGCGGAGAATGGCGACTCGGAGGGAGCTTCCCGTTTGCTCGAAGAGTCGGTTGCCGCCGATCCCGCGTTCTCGGAGGCACGCACCGATCTTGCTCTGACTTACGATCGCGCAGGGCATCTGGATAAAGCCGCCGCCGAGGCGGCCGAGGTAGTCAAAACAGACCCCCACAACGGTCGCGCCTTGCAACTGCTTGGGAGCATCGAGTTCGCGCAGAATAACTTTTCGGCAGCAGAGGAGCACCTGCGCACAGCCCTCGCGATTCCGGGTAATTTCGACACTGCATACATGCTTGCGCTGACCTATCTTAGCCAGCACAAGTTGGCTGAAACCAAGCTTTTGTTTGACGAGTTGCTGAACGACATGGGCTCGACCCCGCCTTTGCATGTCGTGATTGGCCGGGCCTATAACGAAACCGGCTATATTGACGAGGCGATCCGAGAATTGAAAAAGGCGATCGACCTGGACCCACATTACCCTCGCGTTCATTACTATCTCGCACTCGCCTATCTTACCCAGGGAGAAAGGGAGCGCTTTTCGACGGCGGAGCCACTCTTTCAACAGGAGTTGGCAATAAACCCTAAAGAGTTCTTCAGCACGTTTTTCCTCGGCGTCATTTACCTTGAGAACCGGGACTTTGTAACCGCTGAGGAGTATTTGAAGAAAGCCGTCCGGTTGCAACCGCAGAATCCCGATCCGCTGCTTTATCTCGGGCAAGTGTATTTCGAGAACAAGCACCCGGATCTCGCCATCGAAACGCTGAAGGAGTCAATTGCTCTGACCACCGATCCCTCGCACAACAATTACCAGGTTTCGAAGGCGCACAGCATGATCGGCCAGATACTGCTGAAGTTGGGAAAGCAGGAAGAGGGTGAGGCTGAACTGAATCGTTCCCAGGAGTTGCGGGCGATTGCATTTCAGGTGGACAAGGCAGCGCACGATGTGCACGAGACGGGGCAACATGAGGTGTTACCCGAACTTAAGAACAGCTATGAAAAACCGACGTTTCTAGAGGACCGTCCGCCGCTCACTGCCGTCGAAAAGAAGCACGCAGACGAAGTAAAAGCCGCGCTCTCTGAAGTTTTGGCGAATGCGTACAACAACCTGGGCGTAATCCAGGCGAGACATGAAAACTATACTCAGGCATCCGATTACTTTTCAAAGGCGGCGCGGTGGGAACCGGAGTTGCCAGGGCTCGACCGTAATCGGGGACTGGCAAGCTTTCATGCCCAAAAATTCGAGGATGCGATCGGCCCGCTGGCCCGAGAGGTCACCCGCAGGCCTGACGATGTCAAGGCGCGTGAAGCACTCGGACTGAGCTACTTCGCCGCCGATAATTTTTCCAAAACGGCCGAGGTGCTGCAGCCCGAGCTTGCGAGACTCCCCAGCAATCCAGGAGTGCTCTACGCTCTAGGGGTCTCCCTTGCCCGCACCGGGGACTCTGCAACCGCCGCTAAGGTTTTTCGGCAAATGTTGGAGAAGAACCCGAACGTTGCCGAGATTCACGTCCTGCTCGGAGAAGCCTACGCTGATCAGGATCAGTACACGCCAGCGGTCGCGGAGTTTTCGCGAGCACTCGAACTTGATCCCAACGCTGAAGGCGCGCATTTTGGATGGGGAATACTCCTGCTTCACGAGGGAAAGGTGGACGATGCGGTTCGGCAATTTCGTGCAGAGGTGGATGCGCATCCCAGGGACGCCAAGGCAAAGTACCACTTGGCGTACGGCCTACTGTTGCAGCAACAGAAGGATCAAGCACTAACGCTGCTTCTTGATGTAACGCGCGACAAGCCGGGCTACGCCGACGCGCAATATCAGCTCGGCAAGCTTTTGCTCGAGCGGGGAGAAGTGAAGCCAGCCATAGAGCGGCTTGAAACCGCCGTGCGTCTTGATCCCACCAAGGACTACAGCAACTTTCAGTTGAGTCAGGCCTATCGCCGTGATGGGCGAATTGAAGATGCCCAGCGAACTCTTCAGGCCTATCAGAAACTAAAGGCAAAACAGCGAGGAGCCGAGCAGCCATAATGCAGGTCTGTGGTTTTTCATCTGGCAAATCCCGAGTTCAGCCGTGGCGGGACGTGGTCCTCTCAATGCTGACCCTCTGCGCCATGTTCGCATTTCTCAGCGTGCGGTTGAACGCAGATCAGGATGAGCAGCAGAAAGTCGCCAGCGCCGCAAAGTTGGTCCAAGGAGGGCAACTGGGCGAGGCAGAAAGTCTCGTCTGGGGTGTTTTAACTCGTGATCCCGATAATGCTGAAGCCTTGAATTTGCTTGGATATGTCCGCTTGCGGCAAAAGCGCTTGGCAGAGTCGGAAACACTTCTGCGGCGGGCTATAACTTTGTCTCCAAAGCTGCTTCCGGCCTACATCACGCTGGCGCGCCTGTTTCACGCTCAAGACGACACCGACAAGGAGATTGCTGCATTGCTGGATGCATCGCGCCTGGCGCCAGGAGATGCACAGATCCATTGCGATTTGGCTGCGGCGTACTTAAAGCGGAATGACTATCGCCAGGCGCTCGATTCGCTGCAACAGATTTCTGGCGCGAATCCTCCAGACGTCAAATTTCTCCTGCTGGCAACCACCTACCTAGGGCTGGGTCGGACAGCGGACGTTGACACCCTCACGCCAACAATCATGTCCCGGGGAGCAAAAGACCCGAAGCTTCTTGTGCAATTCGCCGAGGTGCTACTCGATTTCGACCTTACCAGCCAAGCTCTCTACATCCTCGAAACCGCGCAGAAGAAGGTGCAGCATCCCAGCGCCGCATTGCTTTTAACTCTGGGCCGCGCACACGAACGCAGGGATGAGTACACTCTGGCGGAAAGGGAGCTTCGCCAGGCTTTGCGTTTGGACTCGCGCTCGGTAGACATTCTGCAAGCCCTCGCACGGGTGTTGGCCAGGCAAGGGCAGTGGGAAAAATCACTAGAGCTTCTCGTCACAGCCCGTAAGTTGGATCCTAATTCGCCGGAAGTTTTGCGCAAGTTGGCTGCCACCAGCCTGCATACAGGCGCCGCGTCCCAGGCCGTCGAGGCAGCCCAAGCCCTCGTGAAACTCGGTCCCAATGACCCTGATGCTTTGTATCTATTAGGCGTAGCGCAACTGCAGAATGGAGAATCCGAAGAAGCGCGTACGAATCTTGAGAGTTACGCAAAACTGCGTCCGCAGGATGGGCTAGCTTTTCTCGCGCTGGCAATGGCTGAAATCGGATTGCGCGACCTTCCCGCTGCAGAGGCAAACCTTCAGCAGTCGATCAAACTTGACCCAAACCGGGCAGAGGCTTACTACCAGTTGAGTCTGATTTTCCGCGAGCGGGGGGACAACTCAGCAGCGATTACACAACTGCAAAAGGCGGTTGCCGTGAACAACCAATACGCCCCGGCTCATGCCGTCTTGGGAGCTCTCTACTTGTCGCTGCAGCAATATGACAAAGCGCAGGAACACTTGATGCACGCGGTTGCCCTGGCCCCCGACACCGCCGACACTCATTACCAGTTAGGCCTGCTGTTTGCGCGGCTAAACCAGCGTGATCGAGCTCAACGCGAAATGGAACAGTTCCGCAAGTTGAAGGACAAAGGAAACTCCGACGGCACGCCTGCTGTAGCTCCGCCGGCCACCTTCCAGCCGGCAGGTCCCCCGTCGTGATTGGGCAGGTGTCACAACTCCCAATAAAGTTACTGGTCTTCTGTGGCTTTGCCATCATTTTTCTCAACCAGGGCGCACAACCGGCGGCTGGTCAGATGCCACAATTCGTAGATATTACCGATTCAACCAGCATTAAGTTCGAGCATGCGTCTTCCTCCGACAAGAAGTACATTGTGGAGTCGATGGGCGGTGGAGTGGCGCTCATTGATTACGATCGGGACGGCCTGCCGGACATTTACTTTACGAACGCACCCACCGTTGAAATGGCTTTGAGGGGCGAAAAGGCGCGCGCGGCTCTTTATCACAACAACGGCGACGGAACTTTCACAGATGTCACTGAAAAAGCTGGCGTTGGATATCCGTGCTTCGCAATGGGTGCCGTAGTCGGCGACTACAACAATGACGGCTGGCCCGACCTGCTGGTGACCTGCCTTGGCGGAGTCGTCCTTTATCGTAACAACGGTGATGGCACATTTACGGACGTAACCAAGCAGGCTGGCCTCAGCGATACGCAATATGCAACCGGCGCCGCTTTCGGGGATTACGACAACGATGGTTGGGTTGATCTGTTCGTCTCCCATTACGTCGATTTCCACCTCGATGATCTTCCCAAGTTCGGCGAGGGAAAAACCTGCGAATACCACAGCCTCGCGGTCCAGTGCGGCCCGCGCGGGCTGAAGGGAGCGGGCGATCTTCTCTTTCATAACAACAGGGACGGTACTTTCGCTGAGGTATCTAAGGCTGCCGGCGTGGATGATCCCCACGGTTACTATGGGCTGACGGCGGTCTGGTCTGACTTCAATGATGATGGGCGTCTGGACTTGTTTGTCGCCAACGATTCCACGCCAAATTTTCTCTACCGCAACGATGGCGACGGGCATTTCAAGGAGATCTCGTTCCTTGCTGGAACGGCTGTTAGCCAGGACGGCTCCGAGCAGGCTGGCATGGGTGTGGCTCTCGGAGATTATCTACATACTGGGCGCCTGTCCATTTTTGTGTCCCATTTCTCGGAGGAGTACGCAACCTTGTTTCGCAACGACGGGGGATTGAGCTTCACCGATGTTTCTTTTAGCTCAGGTGTTGCCATGCCCACGATTCCGTATGTTGGTTGGGGCGCAGCATTTTTTGATGTCGATAACGACGGCTGGCCTGACCTTTTTATGGTGAACGGGCATGTCTATCCGCAAGTGGACACTCTCGACGTAGGCGCCAGATACCATGAACCGAAGCTTCTTTTCCTGAACCAGCGCGACGGAACATTTCGTAATATCAGCCAGCAAGTGGGGCCCGCGCTTCAGGTGCCGCAAGTGAGCCGGGGCGTTGCCGTTGGCGATCTCTTCAATAACGGGCGCCTCGATATCGCGGTTGAAAACGTCGATGGCAAACCGATGGTCCTTCGCAACCAGAACGAAAATCATAATCACTGGGTAAGCTTCGAACTGGCCGGAACAACGAGCAATCGCTTGGCATTAAATGCCCGCGTGAAAGCGGTCGCTGGCGACCTGGTTCAGGTAGATGAGGTCCGCAGCGGTGGAAGTTATCTCTCTCAGAATGATCTGCGCATTCATTTTGGGCTCGGCAACCATGATCGGCTTGATCGCATTGAGATTCTTTGGCCCTCCCGCAAGAAAGAAGTGTTAAACAACTTGGTGGCTGACCGACAGTATGCGGTAAAGGAAGGACAAGGAGTCGTGCCCCCCGAATCGATACGGCCCATCTCCCGTAGTAAGGTACAGTAAAGCATTTTGTTCAGCCTGGCAGCCCGTGGTGCATGTCTGGATTCCGAGCAGAAAGTTTCTGAAGACCGGTGTTGCTCCTACAATGCAAACATGGCGATGGGACGTCAGGACCAACCGGGCCAGCAAGACAGTTCTGGATGGCGCACACGGAATTGCCGCCGACCGTTGCGCATCCTTGCGCATGCCAATGACACGGGCGGCATTCGGCGCGTGCACTTGCGAAAGCAGAAAAATGTTCTCAAGTGCGCGTTGATTCACCTGGGCGGGTTGAGTCGGTCGCTGGTGTTACGGCAGTTTGCTGGCAAGGGCACGCCGTGCGGTCTGCAAGGACTTACAGGAGACGCTCCGCTGACTTTTCTTGCGGCTCTGGATCGCGGTTCTGCTGCGCATCGAGCAGGAAGAGGTCGCACTTTCGCTGCCGGCGCCACCCGACCAAGAAGGCGACGACATTTTCGTCTTGCCCGCGTCAGAGTGAGCGAATTACTTGCGCCACGGGCTGCTAGGGTGTTCGGGACCAGTGGTTGGGGTGGGACTCGTTGGGATGATCCCTTTGCCCTCCTCAATCGTATAAATTCGATCAGCCGCAAGATTGCCAAGATGCTCTGCGAACCCGCTGGGCCAGGATATGTCCACGCTATCGATCTTGGCGTTCCGGCCTAAACCGAAGTGCAGCCGAATGTCGTTTTGCGAAAGATAGCTGCTGCCACCCCGGACCTCATTGAATTGCGAAAGCTCGCCGGAATGAATGGTCAGGCGCGATCCGATGGCGGCGCGATTACTCTTCGTGCCTCGCAGCTTGAATTCCACCCAGTGATTTCCGTTGGCCAAATGATTGCGCAAGAGTGTCGGAGGCTCGCCAACATTCAGGATCAGGATGTCCATTGCGCCGTCATTCCATATATCCCCAAAAGCCACGCCGCGTCGCGAAACCAATGGTAGACTCGCCAATCCGGAGGCAGAGGAGATTTCCTCAAATGTGCCGTCGTGCTTGTTGAGGTGGAGAAAGATTGGCTCCTTGTAGCGTGCCCCCCCTGTTGTAGCCGCGTCCACTTGCGGATAAACGTGTCCGTTAGCAATGAAAATGTCCGGCCATCCATCGTTGTCAAAGTCCACAAAACCAGTTCCCCAGGCCACATCACGCAGGCTGACTTGGGCGATCTGAGCCATGCTGCTGACGTCCTCAAATCCCGCTGGGCCAAGACTGCGGTAAAGCGTTTTGGGTTGGTCCGCGAACGTGGTGTCGATTATGTCGAACCATCCGTCGTGGTTGTAGTCACCGAAATCTACGCCCATATTGCCTTGCGGCATACCTGTGCCGCTTAACGCCACCCCGCTCAGGAGCGCGACATCTTTAAAAGTTCCGTTTTGATTGTTGTGGTACAGATAGTTAGAACCGGCATCATTCGCGACAAATAAATCGGGCCAACCGTCGTTGTCATAGTCTCCCCAAACAACGCCTAATCCATAGCGCTTCTCTTTATCGTCCACTCCGGCCTTTTCGGCGACCTCTTCGAATGTGCCGTCTCCTCGGTTGTGGTAGAGCAGGTCGCTTTCGCCGGGCAGTCCCCAGGGACCGCATTGCACAAGCACGCCGCGATAGCGGCAAAATTTGTCACGTCCGAATTCGGGCAGATTATTAATATCCACGTGCACGTAACGCGCTACAAATAAATCGACATAGCCGTCGCGATCGTAGTCGGCCCAGGCCGCCCCGGTGCTGAAACCCCCGCCACGCACGCCCGCCTTTTCGGTTACGTCTTCGAACTTGCAACCGCCCAGATTGCGGTACAGGACGTTCCCGCCGTACCCGGTTACGTAAAGATCGAGCCAGCCGTCGTTGTCGAAATCCGCGACGGCCACACCCATGCCCCAGCCGCGGCGAGCGAGTCCCGCCTGCTTGGTTATATCCTTGAAGGTTCCGTCCGGCTCCTGGTGATACAGCGTGACCATTGGGTCGCCGCCATCCCGGTAGCGTTCCACAGTCGAGCTGTTGATAGTTACGATGTCGAGCTTGCCGTCGTTGTCACAATCAAAAAGCCCAACCCCGCCGCTCATCGATTCGATGACGTAACGCTTGTCAGGCGAGGAAACATTCGGCACCGTCAAACCACTGCGCTGGCTGACATCTTCGAACACCGGCCCCGTGTAGGTGTTTGGTGCCGGGGTGCCTGGCGTGGCGCCGCCCTGCGGCAGAAGGGCAAGTGCACACAAACCGATTGCCCCAATCAAGTACAGAGTTGGCAATTTATGGCGCATTCAGAGTTCAACCTCTTCAGTGTTCCGTGTCACGCCGGGCCTTATTTCACCGTCAGCGGGATTGAAACGTTTGCGTAGGCTTTCGCATTCGTGCATCGCCAGGGTTGCTTTCCGTAAATGTGTAAACCGTTATCCTTGGGTCTCCCGCCGGCCCACAGTAGATTTCAACCTCGTGATTGCCGCAACCGCCGCCATCAAGGTCATAGGTCCATACGGCGCGGTCGGCGGGTGCGCGCGACGTGGGATCATTAAATTCCTGGCAGAATTTTGGGATCCACGTACTGCTGCCCTCGGGGTCATTGGCGACTCCCGCACAGCCGGTTTGGGCGTCGACTCGAATCGCGCCGGCAATAAGTGCAATCACGACTACAAGAAAGAAGCGTGATTGGTGGACCCAGCCGGAATCGATCCGCATCATTTGCTGTCGTCCTTGCTGGCGAAACGCCGGCCCCGGATAGCGAAAAACGAAGCCAGCAAACCGGTTTTCCCGGTTATCACACCTGTATGCGTAACTCAAAAGATAATAGCACCAGCACCGCTGAAAGCTGAGGGATGACCGCTTAATCCGGATAAATCGACGGTGAAGCAACCACACGGATGTAGTGATCCGTAAATGTGTAATGCATGGTTGAATCCTCGTACCGTGGCATGTGGCAAGAGGTGCAATCTTTTGTGGCCACCTTGCAGGCGGGGCCGGGGTGATCGGCGGTCGGCTTCGCGGTCAAAGCCGGCAGATGGCAGTTCAGGCAGATCTTGTCGTACGCACTGAGGTCACGCACCGGCGGCCGGTGCGGATTGTGGCAAGCCACACAAGTGAGGCGGACGTCCCCCTTCGTTCCCCAGCACCGACTCTTTTCTAGACGGTAGGGTTGGGCACGTATGTTCGCCATGCCGACCAGCCCCTGCAGTTTGACGTCCCAGTAAGTCCCGTGGCAGGAGCCGCAGAAATCGACGGCATCAAGGGGCGCGAGCTTGCCGGGATCGAAAATCGTTTCGGAGTGTTGCCCACTGTTGCCCTGGAATTGCGCAACCTGCTGCTCGATCACATGATCGCGCCCTGGGCCGTGGCACGCTTCGCAGGTGATCCCCGGTATCATTCGGGAGGAGTTGAACTTGTTATCGATCGTTGAAGCCGTGCTGTGACAGGCGAAACAGCGAACGACTTCGGAACCTGTTACGGGCCGGGCCATGGCTTGCTCAAAATCCTTCGGATCGGTCAGCCTGCGTCCCGGCGTAAAATCAAGGCCGTTCAGAGCGCCAAAGTAAGATACGCGACTTTCATAAAGGGTTCCGCCCCGCTCAAAAAGATACGACTGGCCAACATGGCCATCGCCAAAAGACCACGTCAACGATGCCGAATTGGTGTGGCTACCTTCGGTGACCCTGTATAGATTGCCGCCATTTGAGGTCGTGATCTGGTACCCAATTGGGCCAGCCTGAAATGCCAACTGAGGATGGCTTTTCAAGATTTCCGAACCGGCCGCCGCCGCTGCGGTCCGGCCCATGGGTGTGTTCTGCTGGGTAGCACCTTCTTCCGGGTGACAATTGGAGCACTCTGCTGCTCCGACATAAACATCTGCGGACGGTGTGCTATGCCTCGGCCACCAGCCGCGGTAAAGAAGGCGATCTTCCGTCGCCATTTGCGCCCGTGATCGACCCGGAGAAAACAGGCAGATCACCACCAACAAGCCAGGCGCAGTAAAACACACGAAAACCCATCTGCCGGAGTTCATTGCCGTCGGCGCTTACCTCTCCATTTTTGCACGCTGCCGATTCAACGTAAAACCAGGCGATGTCACTTTAAGTACCAAGAATACCGGTATTGTTGCACAACCTCATTAGAATACCGGTATTTTTCGCTTGACAACGCACAAACACGTGACGCATAAATGGCTGCCTAGTGGTTTTCTACTACTACTAAAACCTTAGCTCAGCCGAAGAATTGGACGCCAGACTTGGAGGGTTTATGAGCCTAACAAACGTTGGATGGCTGTTCCGTCTTCTGGTTTTGGTTCTGGCGCCAGCGGTCTTTGCACAAACCAGCGGACTTGGCACTATTCGCGGCACAGTGGTCGACCCGCAAGGCACGGTCGTGGTGGGGGCTCAAGTGACGATAGTGAGCAGCGGAACTGGCTACTCCCGGACGGCGATGACCGGAAACGATGGAAGCTACTCATTTCTGGATATTCCGCCGGGCGCATACAACCTGAAGGTAACGAAAGAAGGCTTCAAGACGGAAAATGAACAGGCTGTCGATTTGCACGTCTCCTCTACAGTTGTTCTTGATGTGAACCTTCAGGTCGGTGCCGCCAGCATAGTCGTAGATGTCGAAGCCAACCCGATTCAAGTGGAGACGACAAACGGGACTCTGGGCGTCGTCACCGAAGGCCCCCAGGTTCGTGAGCTACCACTGAACGGTCTGAACTTCATCGGTCTTACATTGTTGGTTCCGGGCGTAGCAACGCAGGACGGCTTCAGTACTACGAACAAGGGGTCGATCGCCGGCATTGAGCTGTCTGTGAATGGCGGACAGAAGACCGGTAATCTCTTTACCGTCGATGGCGCCTTGATAAATGACTTCGGCGCGCAACGGTCGATTATTATTTATCCCTCCCCAGACTCCATCTCGGAATTTAAGTTTGTAACCAACGCCTACGGCGCAGAGTATGGCCAGTCCGGAGGCGGACAGGTCAACATTGTTACGAAAAGCGGGACCAATGACTTGCATGGCTCACTGTATTACTTTGGCAGGAATGATGCCTTGAATGCCAGCGGTTGGTTCAACGGAAATAGCACGCCCGTCATTCCAAAAGGAGAATTACGGCGGAACGATTTCGGTGGCACTCTTGGTGGACCGATTGTCAAGAACAAGCTCTTCTTCTTCTTTAATCAAGAGGTTAACCGGGAAATCGATGGAACACTGCACACGGGGCAGACACCGAGTGCCGCCGAGCTCAACGGAGATTTTACGGGTGCCACCACGGGAGGGCACCTAACGAACTGTTACTTCAATCTCAATGCTCCATCGTTAGGTGTTTTTGACTTTCCAGTTCAGGACCCCGCAACCGGACTGCCGCTTACGAACATCAATTCCACAGTAGAGGGGCCCAGTCCCGGCGGAACACTGATCGCGCATTTGTATCCCCCAGCCAATGTCACTCCCACGGCTGCCAACCCGTGCCCGAATCCTGACTGGAAGCAAAATCTGAACTCACACCAGCTTTTCTGGGAGACCAGCGGTCGCGTGGATTATAACATCAACCAATCTACGACTGCGATGCTCAAGTACACGTATGATCACTGGGACCAACCTGCGCCCAGTCTTCCCGGCCAGGAGTGGGGCGAAAGCGGCTTCCCGACAGTGGATTCGTCCTGGACCCAGCCAGGAAGAGTTGCCGCACTCAGGCTTAGTCACAGTATTGGGACAAACGCAGTCAACGATTTCGAGTTTAGCTATTCGTCAAACCGGATTCTTATAACACCGGGTGGAGCAGATCCTGGACTTACCAAGCAGATTTACGCTGCCATGCAGCCAAATTACCCGTTGTCCGGGCACACTGGCGGAGCCAATCTCAGCTCGCCGGTCTTTTGGGGTCCCGGGGGTTATGGAACAACCTGGAACATCGCGCCGTGGAATGACCGCACAGACAGGTATAACTGGACTGATGATTACAGCAAGGTGGCCGGTGCGCACCAATTGAAGTTCGGTGTTCTGATAGGTCACGATGTAAAGGACCAAGCAAATAACGGTGACTTCAATGAAGCACCGGCATTCTGGGGAACCACCAATACCTGTACTCAGCCGGCTGCCAATGGCGGCGCATGCCAGAACGCCAACCTTTGGGGTGGTCATGGAAATACCGGAAACGCTATCGCCACCATGCTTCTTCATGGCTCGGTCTTCGGCTTCGGCGAAGCCAGTCAGTTGCATACTTCTCTGGCGCGGTATCAGGACTATGAGTTGTACGGACAGGATGCGTGGAGAATCAACCGCCGCTTAACGCTCAACTATGGCGCCCGCTGGTCGATGCTGAAGCAGCCCTACAACTCGGACGGCGGTGTCTCTTATTTCAATCCTAGTTTGTTCCAATTGAGTCTGGGCGGTAAATCTTGCAACGGGCTTCTTGTCACTGGAGCGGCAGCTAAGTTATGCACTGCCGCCGGGCTTACAGGATTCCAAGTCGGCCCGAACCTCGCATTGGTGCGGAATGTTTATCACAATATCGCTCCGCGGGTCGGCATCGCCTGGGACATCTTCGGTGACGGAAGAACCTCGCTTCGCGCAGGGGCGGGACAATTCTTCATCCGCTATCAGCTTGACCCCGAGCTTATCGGAAGCGGCGGAAGCCAGAATCCACCATTTGTCAAGAGTGCTTCAGGTCTCCGATACCTGGATGGTCCGGTTCCTCCCGGGCAGGGCGGAACGGGAGGATACGGCCCCCCCACATTCGGCCGTAGTACCAACCCGGATATCCCCAATAGCTGGCAATGGAACGTGACTCTGTCGAGAGAGCTCTTCCGAACTAACACGATGCAAGTCAGCTACGTGGGAACTCGAGGCCTCCATCTACAGAGCTATACAGATCTCGCCCAAGTCACACCGAGTGCAAGCAACGCAGCTGTTTGCACCGGTCGGGGCGTGAACGTCACGGTGCCCGCTGGAGATACTTGCCGACAGTACTACGCAATATTCAGGCTCAATAACAACGGTAACGGGGACGCCTCGTTCCGTCCGTATGAGTCTATTTTCGGCACACAAAGTGCGTCGGGAACCATTCAGTATCAAGACTACGAGAATTACTCCACCTATCACTCCCTGCAGGCCTTATGGCGTGGGAGAATTGACAGCAGCGGCTCACTGTACCAAGTTGCGTACACATTCTCTAAGTCACTTGCTCCTCAGGGCGGCATTAATGCGCTCTGTTGTCTCGATTTCAGCGACAACTCGAATCAGCGGCGAGACTACGGTCCGAGTCCATTTGACCGCCGACATATACTTACGGCTTCCGTGGTATATCAGTTGCCCGCCTGGAAGAAGGAACATTCTTGGGTACAGTATGTCGCAAATGGTTGGAGTGTCGATCCTATCGTTACTATGGAAACCGGCACTCCCATATTGCCTGGCATAGGTCCCGAGCTCTCGGGAACTGGAACCAATGGAGTCGAACGGCCTAATCGAGTAGCCGGTCAACCATGTCGTGCTCGCAGCGGCAGTCAGGAAGATCAATGGCTGAATCCTCAGGCATTCTCTATCTTTAGTCTGCCGCTAGGCACCAATGGCAGCGCTGGAGTTGGAGATTGCTATGGCCCAGGGAACAACAATTGGGACATTGGGATACACAAGAACTTTAAAATCACGGAACGGGTGAACGCTCAATTCCGCTTTGAATTTTTTAACGCGTTCAACAAGGCCCAGTTTGGCGGAGTAAATGGCACTATGAACCCGGCCCAACTATGCTTTGCGGACACGGCAGGTAATCCAATCAATTTCACTGGAATTGCGGGTGATTCGTGCTGGCTGGTCGGAAATCCAACCGGGAAGCAATCCCCGGTGCCCGATGGAAAGAATGTCGCGGGGAACGCTGCATATCAGGTCGTACCGGGGCCAGGAGGGGTTAGCACTACACTGATTTCACCCACTTTCGGCCAAGCGACTTTCACACGGCCCGCTCGGCAAATTCAGTATGCCTTCAGGTTGACATTCTGAGCTCTACTGAAAGCAGTTAGAATTTCGATTGAGACGGCAGTCGACGAGCCCGTCTCAATCGTTCTTTATGATCATCATGAGGTGAGATCTGAAAGACACCGCGAGGCTCAGCGGTCCCCTTGCCGGCAACTCTGGTCAACTCGGTTTTGAAAGCAGGGGTTGACGCAACAGAAATCTCGCACCTTATGGAGTGTTGATAGCCCGCCCGGTGGATTTTGCACGGTTCGGATCAAAACCTCTGGATATTGAGATTCCAAGCCCAATAACATTTACGCATCAACATTATCTGCTTATCGCAGCAACAGCTATGCTATTTCCCCTACTTACTTTTGCTCAACTGTATGTAAGCGCGACAATTGGTATTTTTAGCAGCTCCACCAATATCCGCACAAAGCGTGATGGAACGACGCTTTACTTTCCGTCAAGGGGAGAATATCAGGTAACAGGCGGCGGAGCGGACATTTGGGGCACGGCAGATGACTTCCATTTCAGCTGGGTTCAACTCTCCGGAGACTTGAAACCTGACCGCCGATGTACGACTCCCAGCAAGCAGTCCGAAACGGCTAAGGAAGGCTGTTCTAATGGTTCGGCAAAGCCTTGCGCCGGGGTCAGCTTACGCCGATGTCGCAATTCACGGCGATGGCCACATTAACCTTCAGTTTCGCACCGTCATGGGTGGTAAAACGGACGACACACGTTCAACTCAGCATGGCTCGACCTGTCTCCGAATTGAGCGTAGGGGCAATCAGTTCACGGCCTTCGCGGGAGAGCCTGGCCAGGCGATGGTTCCTGGACCCCCGGTAACGCTCGTTATGCAAGATCCCGTTTACGTCGGAATAGGGGTTTGCGCACACAATGCGAATGCCGTCGAGCAAGCCATCTTTTCCAATGTTAAGATCGAACGAGCCCAGTGACCCACAACGCGAACTCTGGTAGACAATCTTTCGCCAGACTTCTGAGTTGCACTAGCTTGTCCACGAGACACCACCGCTCGGATATCGAGTGTGCATGTTGAATATCGAAGAACGATCGAAACTCCAACGCCGCGGTCAATTGCTAGAATACCGGTTCTGGTAGTCTCTGTTGCGGTTCAAAGCGCGATTCAACCGCGGCGTGTGGGGTTTTGCGCGAGCGGCTAACTTCTATTAGGAGAATGCGTCAGGCACATGGCATTCAACATGTCTTTCGCTCGTCCTTTGTGCTTGGTGATTGCCTTTACGTTTCCTGTTGGTTTACATCGAGCGCAGGTTCCCATGGCTGCACCACCGCTCAACAATCCTGAGACTGAGCAACGCATTGCAAAATTGCTCGGCGAGATGATGCTGGAAGAAAAAATCGGACAGCTGGTGCATTTTGCCGACAGTTCCACCGGCCTAGGCTCGCCCCATCCAGATTATCGGGAGCAGGTTGCACAGGGCAATGTGGGTTCGCTCGAGAACATCACCGGCGCGGCGGAGACGAATGCGTTACAGAAGCTTGCGATAGAGAAATCGCGCCTCCATATTCCCGTCGTCTTCGCATTGGACGTAATCCACGGATATCGCACGATCTTCCCGGTACCCTTGGCGATGGCCTCAACTTGGGACCCGTCGCTGGTCGAACGGGCGTCGCGGATCGCCGCCAAGGAGGCCACGCGAGAGGGTATCCGCTGGACCTACTCACCTATGGTCGATATCGCGCGAGATGCGCGATGGGGACGCATTGTGGAGGGAGCGGGCGAAGACCCGTATTTGGGATCTGCGATGGCGGCCGCCTATGTGCGGGGATACCAGGGCACTCGTTTGGACGATCCTCGATCGATGCTCGCTTGCGTTAAGCATTTCGTTGGCTATGGCGCCGCGGAGGCGGGGAAGGATTACAACTCCGTTGAATTATCCGACCGCACATTGCGTCAAGTGTATCTGCCGCCCTTCCGCGCCGCAGTCGAAGCGGGCGCCGGATCGGTCATGAGTGCCTTTAATTCCATCAATGGGGTACCTGCCACGTCGAACTCGTTCACCCTGACCCACGTACTGCGGCAGGAGTGGGGCTTCGAGGGAGTAGTGATTAGTGATTACGGATCAATAAGGCAAACGATCGCCCATGGTACTGCGCTGGATGGGAAAACAGCTGCGCGGAAAGCTTTTTCCGCGGGGGTCGATGTGGACCTCGAAAGCAACTTGTTTTCACGGTACCTAGCGGAACTAGTGCGGTCCGGAGAAGTGCCGCAAGAAACCATCGACCAAGCAGTTCGGCGGGTTCTGCGGATAAAATATGCACTCGGACTGTTCGATCAACCATACACTCCTGAACCGGCAAGCGGGGGAAAGCCTCAACCCGATGCGGCTGACGTGGAATTCGCCCGCACAGTTGCCGAACGTTCGTTCGTGCTCTTGAAAAATGCGAGCTCAGAAGGCCGAACCACCCTTCCTCTGGATCCGAAAAGCCGCACCATCGCGCTGATCGGCCCGCTTGCCGATAGCGCCGCCGATATGCTGGGTTGTTGGCGTGCGCGTGGCGACGCGGCGGATGTCGTAACCTTGCGAGCGGCGTTGACCTCGCACATGAAACAGGCGGGCGGGCATGTGCTCTACGCCGCTGGCACGAAAATTTTGACGAAAGAGGACACGGGTTTTGCGGAAGCGATTGCCGCTGCCAAACATGCGGACGTTGTCCTCATGGCCCTGGGAGAAGATGCCCAGTGGATGAGCGGCGAGGCGGCCTCCCGTGCCCATCTCGGCCTTCCGGGAAACCAGCAGCAGCTTTTGGAGGCGGTGGCAGCCACCGGTAAACCGATCGTCCTGATCGTCTTCAGCGGCCGGCCACTCACGCTTCACTGGGCCGCGGATCACGTTCCGGCGATTTTGCAGGCCTGGTTTCCCGGACTACAAGCGGGACCCGCCCTGGTGCGAGTACTTTTTGGAGATGTCAATCCGAGTGGCAAGCTAACGGTTTCAATGCCTCGTTCCGTAGGCCAGGAACCCCTCTACTATGACGTACTGAATACCGGGCGTCCTGCTGACGGCGTTGATCTTACTCGTCCGCCGGCCGACAATCGCGAAAAGTATCATGCGCGCTACGTGGATGAACAGAATACCGCGCTCTTCCCTTTTGGCTACGGACTAAGCTACACCACGTTTTCTTACTCTCTTTTAACGTTGAGCAAAACCCAGTTGAGCGCCGATGCCCTGAACCACGGGGCCGAAGCGTTACATGTGTACACAACCGTTGCAAATTCCGGAGCGCGCGCGGGTGATGAAATTGTGGAGCTCTACCTGCGTCTTCGAGGGACCAGCATATCTCTTCCCGTGAGAGAGCTGGACGGATTCCGAAAAATTACGTTGGCTCCGGGAGAATCCCAGCGCGTCGAGTTCACCATAGGCCGCAACGAATTGGCTTTCTGGAACATTGATATGCAGGACGTTGTTGAACCGGCAAGCGCCACCGTGTGGATCGCACCCAACTCTGCCGAGGGCCCGAGTGCGGACTTCGTCATTGCGAAGTAAAACGGTTGTTCTCAAGTCGTGTGTCGGTCCCGGACATACCGAACTGCAACCTTACGATGGCCGCGTTCGGGACTGACGTGGTGTTCGCTTCTCCAAATCAGATTAGTACCGACTTTTTTCCTTGGGATAGCAAATGAGATATCGACAATTTGGCCGTACTGGAATCGACATGCAGCAAAGCGCATCGGCTTGTCACATCGAGTCGCTTCTGATGCCGGCGCCCGCTGGGCAAAACTCCAGGGAAAGGTCGTTTCAATCACTGCTCGCAAGAAGCGCATGCTGTCAGCTACAGCTGTCCCCCACATCCGCGCTGCGCAGAAGGCGCGCTGGGCAAAGTGGCGGAAGGCGGAGAAGGGCTAAGAATGTCGTCTGCCCCTGCCCACTGGTCCATGCAGATGCCGAGGAAGCATAAGGGTTCTCTCGGTTGACAAACCGTCGTGCGCCAGGTCACAGACAAACGTAATCTCCCGCCTCGATGATTGATCTAGCAGTCTTCCCCTAGTGCGCCGCGCTGGGCTGCTTGTGCATTGCTGAAGGGTCTCACACCAGGCATTAAGGGGGAGTAGTCCCGTCAGCAACCTTGGGGGAGGACGCATGGGCGGCCCAGCGGGGAGCGTATCCCCGGAACCGATGGACAGACCGTGAATTGCGATCAATGCCGTGCCGAGATGTCGACGGATGCAGTCCTCAGCAGGCTGCGATGTGCGGAATGCCGTCAGAAACTCAGGCTTGCGCCATCTGCGATCAACAGTCGGACCGCTTCTAGCCTGCCCGCCGAAGCCGCTGCCAATAGGGCACCGTCCAGAGCCTTTGGATTCTTGCTCGCTCCCGCTTCGAGTAGACCCTGAAGCATGGACACGCCGCCCCTCAACCCCGCCTGCATCAGCGTCATTGTCGCCGCTTTGCTGTCCGAGTCGAAGGGAACGCCGCCAGCAAGCAAGTCGCTCACCACTTCTGGTTTTCCCGATTGCGCGATTCTCGCAAGAGTTTCCGCTGCCTGTGGAGATTTGAAAATCCCATTTTTCTTCCGTGAGGCTCTTGACCGTATTCTCGTCGCCCCTTGTCCAGCGTTCGGTATCCACCAGTCGATCAATCTCGGCTTCGAGCTTTGAAACGGAAAGGGGCATCCCGACTTGTTCCCCAGCGTAGTCCTTTATTTTTTTCAACTTGCCGTCAATCTCGATAGAAGTCTCATACGTTGACAAATCGGTGGCAGGCCAGAAGTATTCGTCTTTAAGGGAGTAGTAGTCAGCGTTACGAAATGCATCGATCAACTGAGCAAAAGTTTCTTTCGAAATCGAGCCATGGTGAGCACCCGTCACGGCAACATAAGACTGCCCCTCATAGAGGATGGAGCCGTCTCCATGGATTTCCACCCGGGACGAAGGACAGGTTCCGAAGCACCCGGTTCGCCTTAGCTTGACTCGCACGGAGTCCCAGTTGCGGATTGTAGGAAACGGAACGTGAATCCTTGGAATTAGCTCTGGGGGTAGCACCGCAACGCGATCTGCGAAGCTAACCGATACGGTATGACCGTTCCGCTCAAAGGGCCGGAAATGCACGTTCTTCACAGCAGCCTCTGCACGTGATTGCAGATCGGACGAAACACTCTTGTCCGCTATTGCAGAGATAACATTGCCTGCTGGATCAACCGTAACCCGAACACCGATCCCCTCCATTCCTAGAATCGCTGATTGGTGCTCCCGGCACGCTTACCCGGATCAGGGGCGGATCGCCCGTAAGGTGCTCGCGCATTTCGTCCGCATTTATAGAAATAAGAGAGGTTTCGGGCTTATTTTGCGTGACGCAGAGAGCAGCAGCCAGAAAAATAGTGCAAGTACACCAGAGGAACGCACGCGGCCAGTGGCGCATGGCGAGTTCTCCTCACATAGCATGGAACTATGTAGCCAACCTAAACTAAGTACCTGAACGAAATAAATGCGCGTCGTTGCGATTTTGTTCCCTTGACGCGCTGAACATCCCGGCCTGTGGCGGCTTTATTTCGATAGTTCTGCCACAACCGCCACGTCGAACTTCGAATAGTATTTCTTCACATTACCTGCACCGTACTTCTCGCGGAACCTCTCGATCACAGATTCCACGGAGTTGGATTTGTTGATCGGTTTCGCCCGCAGTTCTAACTCCGAGCCACGCGCATCAATCCGAATTGCTGGGTTCTTGAGAACGTTCTTGTACCATTGGGTGTCGGAGCCGTGTACAGGCAGTAGGTAGAGCGTTTCGCCTTCTGCGACGAACCAGACGGGATTCAAGATTGTCTTGCCTGACTTCCTACCAATCACGCTGAGCTTGATCTGACGGTAGCGGGCGAGGCGATCTTTAAAGGTTATTGCGCTTCCTCGGCATTTCTAACTCCTGCCTTGAGCTAAGCATCATCCGGCTTCGGCAATGCTCCAAACTCCTCCGGATGCGCTGAGACGTAGGCGAAAAGCAAATCCGTGAGATTGTTGGGGTAAGAATAGAATTCTTGGTCTACAGGTTCTAGCTTCTCAAGCACGTCGTCCGAGAAATCGGCAGCAGCCGAACGAATGGCTTCCTCGGACTTGGGTAATCCAGCAGGAAATGCGGCGGCTATTGCACGCTGGCAAATATCAGCGGTCTTCGGAGCACCAATCATCCGCAGGGCGTCCACGACAAAATGCGCCGATTCTGCACTGCTGTTGAAGAAATACTGAGAGAAGCCGCCGTTGTTGACTTCCGATTCGACTTCCCAGAGCGCGGAGAACACTTTTTGCGTACGGATTGGCTGGCGAAGTCTTCTTTCCCAAATTTCGTCCGCTCAGACTCGGACAAACCGATCAAGATGTGGTTTTTGGTTGGACTCATTCGATATCTACCTCTTGGGGCTGCCGCCGAATTCGTGCCTTCCATTCAGTCCATCGCAATTTTAGTTCAGGGAGAATCGAGTCGAGATTCTTACGGGCATTCTCATGGCTGGCCATCGGTAGAGTAAACCCAACGCCCCACACACCACACCTGTCAGCTTCGATAGGCATAGCCTCTTGGAAGTATGATGGAACACACGCTTCCCAAACGAGACCTGCGCGGCTTCCGTCTGGCGCAATCACGAACGCATCTCCAATTTCGCAGGGCTCCGCTTCCCAATCGGTGATCTTGCCAAGCGTGAAACCATCGACATTTACATCGTCGAGAACGACGAAACCGTAGTACATGGGCGCACCGTCCGGGCTGGCGATGAAGGCTGGTTCGGTCGGCGAAGCACTCCGCGCCGTGGCGTCGATAGCCAGAGGGCGTCCTTTGGGAATATTGTCCATCAGAGTCTCCCCTCTGCTGCCCATCTCCCGACCTCATCCTCTACCGAAAACATCCGGCGCGGATCGGACTCAAAGCGACCACCGAGCGTGTAAGCGTTCACTTCCAGCGGAATCGCCTCGTAGCTGCCGCCATTCAGGAATCCGCGCATGTAAAACTCAGAAAAGCGCGGAATGCCGAGTTGCCGATACTGTTCCACATGCACGAGTTCATGAAACAGAAGGCCATCGGAGAACGCCTCGTGCGAGACCACCACGTCTGAAAAGGCAATCGCTCCCATGGTTGACTGGTCGGGCAGATTGTTGAAGCCCAAGTTTCTCAGCATCGGGTAGAAATCTGGGTTGGTAACACGCTCGCCTTGCAGCACGAGAAGCCGCGTGCCGTCCAGAAGTCCGGGCGAGAAGAACCCGTCCATTGCAGCCTTCTGCTGTGCAGACAACGGGATTGCTCCGGGCGCGGACCCCCGCTGAGTGGAGATGTATTGAGATACGAGCCCTGACAATTGGGCGATTTGGTCAGGCGTGAGTCGTGGGGTTGCCGCCATGCAATCTCCGATTCTAACGAACTCGTATTACAGGTTGACCGCACCGAGTGCAGTAGATCGCGTTGGGTGAGGCAAAATGCCCATTGCCACAACGTGGGCTTGACTCCATCGTCTCGGCAGCGGAGTAGAGAATCGCTAGTGCAGCGGAATAGAAGACCATCCAGAGACCAGAGAATGCTCTCCAATCGGCGGCTGAAGTAGTGGTGTGACGACCGCCGCTTGAAGCCTGCCCCATGGAGATCATGAAGTTAACAAACTCGTAGGCGGAAAAAACGTACACCATGTAGCGCATCCAATCAGGGGCTCCCTTCAGCACGACTTTCCACAAGTCTTTGCGATTGGCGTTACCGATTAATCGTTGCGCTACCAGCACCGCTGGGAACCACACGACGAAGATACCAACGTGGAGAACCCAGAATGCTGACGGAACGGTGCGCCCCATGACGGCTCCGATATGAACCCACAGGCTGACCAGCAGACCGATGGCAGAGAGCCAAACAAAGACCCAGACGAACGGTCTCAGCCATTCGGGAATCGCACTGCGTGTGACCGATTCGTCATCGCTAAGGGATTCCGATTCTGCAAAACGCCTTCGATGTCAGGCTCTAGCACCATTGATAGCGACGGTTTGCTGGGGCTGCACCGGACCGCAACCGCTTTCCACTTCAGATCGCGAACAAAATCGTCAGCGGCAGGTTGCGTCGGGAACTCGCGTTTGTACAGACCTGAATGGATGCTTCCCGCGACGGAGTACGAGTACCCCAATTGCGCAACGTCCTCAATGCGCTAACGACGCACCTCCTTCGAATGGCTAAACTTGAGTCGGCAGAAATACGGGTTCGACGGGAGGAGGTGGCCATCCCCGCCCTGGTCGACGAAATAGTCCAAGAGTGCTGCGTTCAACTTGGTGACCACTCCATTCAAGTGCAGATTGGCGATGGGGATCTAGCGATTTCTGGGGACCGTCAGTTACTGAGTCTAACCATTAAAGAATTCATTATTAACGCTGCCAAATATTCCAGTGGCAATTCTCCCATAACCATCTCTGCCCAAAAAGCAAGCTGGCCGAGTCGTGATTTCCATCCATAACGACGGTTCCCTAGTCTCTTTTGAAGAGCGAGAGCGGATCTTTGAACGTTTCTACCGGAGTCCTGCCACACAACACTACGCTTCGGGCAGCGGAATCGGCCTCGCGGTCGCAAAGAAAACCGCGGAAGCGCATCAGGGGAGTGTCTGGGTCGACAGTGACGAAACCACAGGGACGACGTTCTTCCTGTCTCTTCCGGCGCTGGCAAAGAGGGAATGTGAGTTCGTTGCAGAGTAGAGTTCTGCTCGTCGATGACGGCCATCTCGCAAGCTGAAACCCAAAGAGCTGCCACCTTATCCCGACGCGGCTGCCCGTAGCAACCTGTTCTTGGTGCTCGGTGAGATCCACGACCCAAGGAGAGCCGCTCCTTCGGCAGAGCCCTATTGGCTTGCTGTTCCCGAGCGCGGCTTGTTCACAGGCATCGCCATTTTTGGGGCAATCGGCACGGGAAAGACCAGCGGATGTATGTATCCTTATGCCGAGCAACTCATCGCCTACCGCGCCAGTGACCCCGACCAGCGCATCGGCGGACTCGTGCTCGAAGTCAAAGGTGACTTCTGCCGCAAGGTCAAGGACATCCTCACGCGCCACGGACGCGAGAGCGACTACGTCGAAGTCAACCTGAACGCCGACTACCGTTACAACCCTCTGTACAACAACCTTGATGCCTACGCGCTCGCATACAACATCGCATCGCTTCTGAGCAACCTCTTCGGCAAGGGCAAGGAACCTTTCTGGCAGCAGGCTTACACGAACCTCGTCAAGTTCATCATCCAGTTGCACAAAGTCGCATACCACTACGTAACCCTCTTCGATGTGTACGAATGCGCGATCAATCCCGAATTGCTGGAATCTCGCATTCAAGAAGCCGAGCGGCGCATCGCCGGAGAACGCTTCGTGCTGGTTGACGATGTCATCTTCCGTGCCCATCCCGAACTTGAAGCGTTCGGGTTTGTGCCAGATGGGCCGAGCGGAAACCACAGAGCGACCGAGTCCAAGCCATTGATCGAATCCCTTCGCACGGCAGCGGTGAAGTACGAGTCCAGGATTGTTCCGCCACCGGGAGCAACCGATCCGCTGAAACAGGAAATCCTTGAAGGCGTGAAACGCTGGTTCTACCACGACTGGCGGCGCATCGAGAACAAGCTGCGCACCTCGATTGTCGAAGGTATCTCCGTATTCCTTTCTCTGTTCGACGAATCCGATGGTCAAACGTACCCTCTGTCCACCGAAGGAGTGTGCTACGACCCTAAGCTCAACGTCGACAGCAAGTACGGACGACCGTTGCCTCCGTTCCACGAACTGATCGAAGCCGGCAAGGTCTGCGCTCTCAACTTTCCTGTGTCGCTGAATCCGGGTCTGGCCAAGGCCATCGGCGTCATGATGAAGCTCGACTTCCAACGGGCTGTGGTCAACCGCGTCCCGAAAATCGAAGCCAATCCGAACCAGCACTTCCGGCAGGTGTTCTTCATCTGCGATGAATACCAACACTTCGCCACAGTCGGCGAAAACGACCCAACAGGTGATGAGAAATTCTTCGCCGTTTGGGGACTTCTTGGGGAGGGTTCGGCACGCGCTACTGACGCGCACCGAACCATATGTGGGAGATGCGCACTATCCGAGGACTCTGACTGCCCGAAGGGCGAGTCCGGACAGCAGAGCCAAAACACCGAGCATTCCAATCAGGGGAAGCTGGCTCGCAGTCTTAGGCAACGCATCCGGCGCGGCCGCGTTTGCCCAGCTGCATGCAAAGGCCCCCGCTCTCAGTCACGGCAGATCGGACACAATTATGCTTAGGTGGGTCAGATTAAGACCAAGCCCGCACGGAAGCACTTTGTCGAGGTATCAAAAAGGCGCGGAAAAGCGCGTAACGGCGCGAAGCGTGTGGCACGTGTGTGGCACAGGTACTCTTCCCGGAAACGGGTCGACTTTGAAGATGCTTGCCGCGACCGTTAGTCCGAGTACTTCAGTGCGGGAACGCTACCGCGCCTTCCTGCGTAAGGCAGCGTATTCCGCTTTGGCTTCCTTATATATGGGCAGGTCGGGGTCGGCATTTCTCCAAAGCGCCAGGAAATCTTCATAAGATTTTCGCGCTGCCTTCTCATCGTGCATGAGTACCTGGGCGCGCCCCAACTGCAGGATGGAAAGAGCGCCAGTTACGAAACCCTGAACGACGCCGGAATGATCGAGAACCTTTCGAAACTCGGCCGCTGCAAGGTCCCCTTTCTTGAGATGGAGATAGGCAAGGCCTCGAAGGTACGCAGGATACACATTGTCGAAGGTGTCGCTGATAGCCAGGTCATAGGGGGTTACCGGCCGCAGAGTTTCAATGGCAGCCGCAGGATCACTTTGGGCGAGTTTGATCGCAGCTCGCGTCGCAGACAGGCTGAAAGCTTGCATTGTAAAATCGTTGGGGAAGAGCTGATTCAACTTGTCCACCAGTTCTTGGGACTGTTCTGTATTTCCTGCGCGAGCGAACGTTAATGCGGCCAACATCAGAACATTACGATCCTGGCTCTTGCCCAGTGCGCCTGTAACCAATGCCCCACTCTCTCGCAGATTGCCGGTCTCGGTATCCCTTAAAGCATCACTGATCTCAAAACCGGCGGCATCTGACAAGAATCCCGCTTTCATGGAGGAGTCTACATCCATTTGCACTAAGCGATGCGCGTTACGGGAACGCCCATAGAAACCCTCGGCCCTCGATTCTTGATAAAGGACGAAGCGGCCTCGGATAGGATCTTGCGATGCCCACGCCCACTCCCTCCGCATTCCGGAGGTGTCATTTTGAAGGAAAGCCAGAAGCGCATGATACAGGTGGAGGCGAGGGGAATCTACTCCACGTAAGACGGCCTCATCGTATGTCTCTCTCGCTTCCTCGATTCGCTGTGCATATTTTGCGGAAAGCAGCAGGTGCATTAGAGTAGGCGCGCTGGGTAGGAGCCTCGCTGCCTCGCGCGATTGAACTAACCCCTCGTCGTGCCGTCCCATGTATTGGAGGCAGGAGGATAAGTTGATTCGCGCGATAACGTCGCGTGAAAAGGCTTGCACCCATTCCTGGGCGACACGGCACTCTTTATCCCGCTCGTTTCTACCATCTCCGTAATAGATCGTTTCCACCTGATATCGTGAGGGGATGGTGAGCCGGTTGCGTAGTTCGAAGGCCTTGGTGAAACTGATCAAGGCTTGGGCGGGCTTACCAAGCCATTGATTCCCGCTGCCCTGGGCTGCATACGCCAATGCGAAATTTGGGTCCTTCTCGATGGCGCGTTCGTAGGAGGAGAGAGCGCTCGGAATATCCCCGCTTAGCTGCTTCTTGTAGCCTAAGGCCAGGAATTGTAGGGCGTCCGGTGAAGAACTGGTCGCTTGATCAAGAGGTTGATTGAACCTTCCGACGGAATCTCTCGATTCGCCCAACTTTAAGCGCAGTTGCGAAGCATACAAACCGAGAGTTCGAACAATGTCTTCGCGTTTTTCCGCTTCATGAACCACCTGCTCCAGAGTTTTGCCGGATTGGCAGTCAATTGCACTCATCCCGATTCGGAAACGATTGCCTGCGTCGCCTATGGAAGCGGAAATAACGGCGCGACTATTCGTTTTCCGGCACACCAGCCTAGCAACCTCCGGTGTGATCCTGGCATCTTCGTTTAGCCCAAGTAGCCGAAGTGTCTCATGGACCTTATCGCCTCCCAGGAGATTGAGATACGGCGTTTGCTGCAATGCGACTTGCAGCGCCAGGTTCATGCCATCATCCAAAGCAGTGTCACCGGTCTGATTATTCATGTCGGCCAGAACGAGGGTGTCGGAGGAAGAAAGCGTAATCCTGCTGTGGAAACGCAAGTAAAGCGCAAAGGCGGCAAAAAGAACCAAGATCGCCGCAGCCATTGCCAACCAACCTCGTGCTACATGAACGCCAGGACGCAGTTCTTTTTGGACAAGGAGGAGGTCCTTGCGCATCTCGGCCGCGGACTGATATCGGCTCGCCCGATCCTTCTCCAGGGCTTTGCAGATGATCGCGTTGAGTCGCCGCGGAACCTCAGAGTTCAAAACCCGCGCTGAAGTTGGTGTCTGGTGGAGAATCGCCTCATGAACAACCTCAATAGACTCTCCGGGAAAGGCTCGACTTCCCGTAGCCATCTCGTAGAGAACCAATCCTAAGGAAAACAAGTCCGTGCGGCAGTCGAGTTCTTCTTTTCGGATCTGCTCAGGGGACATGTAAGCGAAAGTTCCTAATGCGGTTCCGGTTGCGGTGAGGCTGGGGAGATCCTGGAACGACGATTGTCGAGCCGACCACTCTTGCGGGCTTTTCGAGATAGGGAGCGATGTGTCTTCCCTCGTAGCCGCTTGTTCTTCTTGAGAAGCCAGCTTGGCCAGTCCAAAATCGAGTATTTTTGCTGGCCCATCCTTGGTCAAGAAGATGTTGGCTGGCTTGACGTCGCGATGAATGATGCCCTTGGCATGAGCCGCCTGAAGTCCGCCGCAGACTTGAATGGCAACATCTAACAGCGTGGTCAGAGCGAATGGAGCATGCAGCCGGGCCAGGCGGGTGGAGAGAGCTTCCCCCTCGAGCAACTCCATGATAATGAACGGCTTGCCCTCATACTCCTCGATCCCGTGGATTGTGCAAATGTTGGGATGGTTGAGCGCTGAGGCAGTTTGCGCTTCGCGTTCAAACCGCTGGATCGCGGCTGGCTGTGCCACAACTTCCTCGGGAAGAAATTTGAGAGCAACGGGACGGGCGAGTTTCAGATCCTCAGCCCTGTACACAACTCCCATCCCTCCCCCTCCCAAGACTTCCAGAACCCGATAACGGGAAACGCGTGTGCCGGTAAGTCTGCCAAGACTTGCTAGAAGGGGTGGTGAGGTTTGCAGATATTCTAGCTTCGGGGCTTCCGTAGTGGTTTCCTGCCATTCGACGGGGACCATGAGGCGGTATCCCTGTCGCACTAGCGTCTTAATGTATCGAGGATTGTCGGCAGCGTCGCCTAGGGCTTGGCGGAGAATCCCGATAGCAACATTGATGCTATGGTCAAAATCGACGATGGTGTCATTTGGCCAAAGCCTCCTTTTGATTTCCTCCCGGGTTACAACCTTCCCGCCGCCTTCAATGAGCATTTGCAGAACCCGAAGTGGCTGCTCCCGAAGAAGGATTTTGTGGTCGTCGCCAACTGCTCCCGCCGGGTAGAGCGAACCTGAATGGAGGTCGACCTCGAAGGCTCCGAGCCTGACACGACCTGCACGTTGATCTTCAATTGGCATCTTGAACTCTGGACAGAAGCGCCCTGCAGGGCTAAGCCACCCTTTAAAAAAAAGCCAATCATGCGAGGACAAGCTCTCGCAAGGCTGGTCTGTGTCACCTTAAGAATCAATCACTTCCAAGTGATAGTACAACAAATGATCCTAAATGACATGGGAATGAATTTACTTGTTGATGCGCCACCCGTTACGGTGACCGGGCGCAAACATGCCGAAAGAAAAAATCCGGGAGCGAGATTCAGGGCCTCGCGGCAAGGTTCAGTTAGGCGGTCAATGAGATAAACCTCGAGCCGATAGATGCCGATGCTAACAGCAAATAATCTCAATTCGCCTGCAAGGAAAATTTCTCCGGGGAGAACTCATGACCGGCAAACTGGATGATCGAGCCCTCGATCGATTGTTCCGCGCTGCCCGCACGCGTAACGGGTGGACCGAGCAGCCGGTGACTGAACAGCAGCTGCGTGAGCTGTACGATCTGATGAAATTTGGGCCTACTTCGGGAAATTGTTGCCCGGCGCGTTTGGTCTGGGTCAGGAGTGCCGAAGGCAAGCACAGGCTTGCAGCCCTTGCCGCGCCCACCAACGCACCGAAGATTCTAGCGGCGCCGGTCACAGTCATCGTCGGCTATGATCTGGACTTCGCCGAACAATTGCCGAAGTTGTTTCCCGCGCGCGGCAAGGACATGCAGGCGTATTACTCCGATCCCCTCGTCGCGCAAACCACCGCGTTTCGCAACAGTAGCCTTCAGGGCGCTTACCTGATTATCGCGGCGCGCGCACTGGGATTGGACTGCGGTCCGATGTCCGGCTTCAACAATGGGGCGGTGGATTCAGAGTTTTTGGCCAACACACGGATCAAATCCAATTTCATTTGCTCCATCGGCTACGGATCAAATGAAAACCTCTTCCCGCGCAACCCGAGATTAACGTTCGAGGAAGCAGGACGCTTTGCCTGAAGGAGCGGCAAAATGAATCGTAGCAAAACAGTCCCAAAGGTTGAGCCCGCGCGTCATTGGATCAATGGCGAGTGGGTCGGTTCGTCCACAGTCGCAAATTCCATAAGCCCTTCTAGCGGAGAGGTGCTCGGGCAGTACTCGGCGGGTGGCCGAACCGAAGCGGCGTCCGCAATTGCCGCCGCGCGAAAAGCCTTCAATGACGGTGTTTGGTCTCATGACCCCCAACTCCGATCGCGGGCACTTCTCGAACTCGCCGACAGATTTGATGAGCGAGCGGACGCGATTGCGCTGACGATTAGCCGCGAGGAGGGGAAGACGTTGTGTCAGGCGACACTCGAAGCCACCTGGAGCCCGCCAACTCTTCGTTACAACGCGGGCACCGCGCTGTCTCAGACGGGCACGTCAGCTGAGATCGCGCCAGGCGTATTCGCAACCGCCCTGCGCGAGCCGATTGGCGTCGCGGGAATCATCGTCCCTTGGAATTCCCTTCTCGCGCTGCTGGTCCGCGCCTTAGGGCCGGCCTTGGCGGCCGGCTGCACCGCGGTCACTAAGCTGCCCGGTCAGACAGCGTTGGTCAATTCTCTCGTCGCGGAAGCAGTCGCGGCGACCAAGAGCCTGCCGAAGGGGGTGGTGAATATCTTCACGGAAGCTGGAAATGAAGGAGCGCCACTTTTGGTCGAATCACCCGACGTTGACGTCATCAACTACACCGGCAGCACCAAGGTAGGTCGGCAGGTCGCCGAA